>Ga0209237_1001968_pt1 | contig 12214 bp, 10 predicted proteins | sample GraSoi013_1_40cm_2_FD_185820 | JGI IMG/M metagenome (GOLD analysis project Ga0209237, IMG submission 185820) | Grasslands soil microbial communities from the Angelo Coastal Reserve, California, USA - Sample 10_02_2013_1_40cm (SPAdes) (version 2) | ecosystem: Environmental > Terrestrial > Soil >...
CCAAGCCGCGGTCCCGATCACGTTCGGACTCAAGATGGCGGTCTTCGCCTCGGAGACGGCCCGCCACGGAGACCGGTTGCGGCAGGCGTCGCCCCGGGTCGTCGTCGGCAAGATGTCCGGGGCCGTCGGCACGGGGGCCGCGTTCGGTCCGTACGCCCTCGACGTCCAGCCGGCGGTGATGCACGACCTGGGCGTCGGAATGGAAGAGGCGGCGACGCAGGTCGTCGGCCGGGATCGCTACGCCGAGTTCATCGCGATCCTCGCGAACCTCGCGGCGTCCCTGGAGAAATTCTGCACGGAAGTCCGGAATCTGCAGCGGACGGAGATCGCCGAGGTCGCCGAGGCGTTCGAGACGAAGAAACAGGTCGGGAGCTCAACGATGGCCCAGAAGGAGAACCCCGTCGCCTCCGAGAACGTGTGCTCCCTCTCGCGGATCGTGCGGTCTCTCGTGACGCCCGCCCTGGAGAACGTGCCGCTGTGGCACGAGCGCGACCTGACGAACAGCGCGGCGGAGCGGATCATCCTGCCCCATGCCTGCGTCCTGATCGACGAGATGCTCGCGCGGACCGCGGAGGTCTTCCGCACCCTGCGCGTCTATCCGGACCGGATGAAGGAGAACCTCGAGGCGACGAAAGGCCAGGTGATGGCCGAGGCCGTCATGATCGCCCTCGTCGGGAAGGGACTCGGGCGGCAGGACGCCCACAAGCTCGTCCGCGAGACGGCCCAGAAGGCGCGGACGAAAGGGATCCACCTGCGCGACGCCCTCCTCGCCGAATCGAAGGTGACGAAAGTCCTATCCAAAAAAGAGATCGAGGCGGCGATGGATCCGAACGCGTACCTCGGGGAGAGCTACGCGATCGTCGATGCGGTCGTGAAGCGGGTCCGCTAGGAAAGCGAGGTCGACTTCGCTGGAGACGCGTCACCTCCCGCGAATCCTTAAGAAGCGTCGGGGCATCCGACGGCCCGATGCAGTTCGCCCGGGTCGTGGACGCGTACGAAAAGATCGAGGCGACGACGAAGCGGCTCCAGATGACGGAGTTGCTCGTTGGCCTGCTCCGCGAGACGCCGAAGGAGGATCTCGACAAAGTCGTCTACCTCACGCAAGGTCGCATCCACCCGGACTACGAGGGCATCGAACTCGGCCTCGCGGAGAAGATGGTGATGCGCGTCCTCGCCCACGCAACCGGAATGGACGACACGAGCATCGGCCGCCTCTGGAAGGAAAAAGGAGACCTCGGTCTCGTCGCCCAGGAAGCGATCGCCGCTCGGCGTCAGAAGCCATTGGAGTCGACGCCGCTCACGACCGCGAAGGTCTACCAGCTACTCGACGCGATTGCCCGCGAATCCGGCGAAGGAAGCCAAGAGCGGAAGATCCGCCTCCTGTCCGACCTGTTGGGTAATGCGACGCCGAGGGAAGCGAAGTACATCGTCCGGATGGTCGTTGGCCAGATGCGGCTGGGCATCGCCGACATGACGATTGTCGATGCGCTGGCCGCCGCGTTCGCGACGAAAGCAGACCGGCCCCGCGTCGAACGCGCATACAATGTGTGCTCGGACCTCGGCGAGGTCGCCCGGGTCCTCGCGTCGAAAGGCATCGACGGACTGGAGGACATCCACCTGAAACTCTTTCGCCCGATCCGAGCGATGCTCGCAGAACGGCTCGAGACGCTCGAGGAAATCTTCGAGCGGATGAGGAAGGCTGCACTCGAGTACAAGTACGACGGTCTACGCGTCCAGGCCCACGTATCGCCGAAGCGAATCGAGCTCTTCTCCCGTCATCTCGAAAACATCACAGTTCAATTTCCCGAAATCGTGGACGGCCTGCGATCCGCCATCCAGGACCGCGCGGCGATCGTGGAGGGCGAGGCCGTCCCGGTCGATCCGAACACGGGGGAGTTCCTCCCGTTCCAGGAAGTCAGTCGCCGCCGAGGGCGCAAGACGGAGGTCGAGCGGATGGCGAAGGAATTCCCCGTCACCCTGTTTGCATTCGATTGCCTCTTCCGTTCGGATGAAGACTTGACCGCACGCCCCTACGTCGAGCGACGGAAGGCCCTCGAGGCGGTCGTCAAGCCGAACGACGGGATTCGTCACTCGACCGTTCGGGTGACCGACGATGTGAAGCAAGCGGAGGCGTTTTTCGATGACGCCCTCCAGGCCGGATGCGAGGGTCTTATGGCGAAGGTGCTCGACTCGACATACGACGCGGGCGCGCGCGGATTCAAGTGGATCAAGTTCAAGAAAGAGTACAGCGCCGCGTTGAGCGATACGATCGACCTCGTCGTCGTGGGCGCGTTCGCAGGCCGAGGGAAGCGCGCGGGTACCTTCGGGGCGCTGCTCATGGCGGCATACGATGACGAAGCCGACGTCTTCCGCACCACATGCAAGCTGGGCACCGGATTCGATGACGAGACTCTGTTCGCCCTCCCGGAGAAATTCAAGGCGGTGAGACGGGACCGCAGGCCCGCACGGGTCGACGCGAAGCTCGAGCCCGACGTCTGGTTCGAACCCAAGACCGTCCTCGAAGTGCGGGGCGCGGAAATCACGGTGAGTCCGATTCATACGTGCGCGTGGGGTGTGCTGCGTCCTGGAGCGGGCCTCGCCATCCGCTTCCCTCGATTCACGGGACGGTGGCGAGACGACAAAGGTCCCGAGGATGCGACGACGGCAAAAGAGTTGGTCGAGATGTATCGTCAGCAGCTCAAGCAGACGAAGAAAGAAGCCGCGGCCTCAGCGTAGCTCGAATCGTCCCGTCTTTCCGTGTCGCGTGACAATCCGGTCCACGTCCTGAATCCGGGAGAGAATCAGAGTGCTCGGCGGCGGTTTTGCGAGGTCTGGAAGCAGACTCCGGGGGATCCAGGCGGCGGCCAAGCCGAGCCTCGCCGCACCCTGAAGGTCGAGCGCCGCGTCGGATACGAAGAGGCTCTCGGAAGGCCGAGCTTTGAGGGCTTTCAGTGCCGCGCGGTAAATTCCCAGATCCGGCTTGTACGACCGGACCGCTTCGGAGGTCGTGACGGAATCGAAGAGTTTGTCCAGGCCGGTGTGGGAGAGGACTCCCGCAACCGCGTCGGTATCTCCATCCGTCACCACGCCGAGACCTGCGACCTTGGTTCGGAGGTTGCGCAACCAGGCGACCGTGACGTCGGGCTGGAGGCTGCACGTTCGCACGTAACCCGCCCACGCGTCCTGGACGAGTTTGGGGGACACGTCTCGTGCGTCGGCGCGGCCTCGTTTCGCAAGCAGATCGTACAGGACCTCGGACGCGATCTCTCGCTCGGATCGAAACCGCGGGCCGTGGGCGGAGGGCAAGGCTTCGGCGGTCGTGACGGCCCAACGAAGCGCCAAGGGGACTGGACCTCTCGTGTGGACTGCGGTCAAGCGCTCCGCCATCGACGCGACGATGCCGCGCAGGTCGACGAGGGTTCCGCCAAGATCAAAGAAAACGAAGATGCTGCGCGTTTGGATTGCCCCCTTCCGCCTGGTTTGCGCCGCCGATTTCGGAGTGGTCGGGTATTTATTTGCCATTCTTTATCTCTCCGTGGACACACCGGTCACATGGCTGCCCTCCCCTCTTGGCTTATCGTCTACCTGATTGAGATCCTGAAGGCGGCCCCGCTCGCATCGGCGACGGCGTGGTTCGTCCTCGCGATTCTGCAGGTCTACCGGGACCGCTGGCATACCTGGACGGAAGCGTTTTTCCTGTTTTGCTGTTTCTTCGCCGGACTCTACGCAATCGGCGATTTCCTCCTGTTCTACTCGACGACCTACGGGGCGGCCCTCTTCTCGACGTTGGTGAGCCTCACCGGCCTGACCCTGGCCGTGAATTTCTTCCTGCTCTTCACGCTCGTGTACGTTGACCGCATGAGGCGATCGTACGGACTGCTCATGACGATCTCCATCGTGATGCTCCTCATCCTCTGGGGACGCGGCATCACGGACATCACGCCGCTGACCTTTGAGGGACAAACGCTCTATGTGGCCTTTTTCGACCCCCTCGTCCTCGGGCTGTACCTCATCTATGTCGTTACGTTCTCGGTCCTCGGGATCTGGAACCTCTACCGGCTCTACAAAATCGTTCGCGCGAGCAGCAAGACCCTGGCGCGCCGGGCCGCGGGCCTCATGGTGACGTTCACGCTCGTCCTGGTCCTGGGGTTGACGACCAATGGCCTGATAGGGGTCACTCGACTGGCCTTTCCGCCCCCGCTCTCGACGCTGCTCATCTTCGTCGCCGCGAGCGCCTACTACACGCTGTATCCAATCGGCCGGGAGCGAATCTCGGAGGCGATTCGGATGTTCCAGGCCCGCCGTTATTCCATAAAGGCGGTGTTCCTGACGTTCCACGATGGCACGTTGATCGGGGCGAAGACGAAGCCGGGCGAGACGACGATCGATCAAGATCTGTTCGGCGCGACGCTCGATGTCATCCAGAATTTCATGCGGACTTCGTTCCCAATCCTCCGCGGCAAGTCGCTCAGCTCAATCGTCCACGGCACGTACACGCTGGTCATCGAGAAAGCTCGTTACACTTACTTGACCGTCGTCCTCGAGGGCGAGGAGACGGATCAGCTGCGTCGCCAGATGCGAGATGTCCTCATCACGTTCGAAGCGCAGAACCGACCCGCACTCCAGAAGTGGCAGGGTGTCCCCAGTGAGGCGAGGGGGACCGAGCAACTCCTCACCGGATTCTTCGTCGAGTCGCCGCTCGTCTAGGCGTACACCTGGATGAGGCCCACAGGCGAGCCGACGACGAAGAGCTTGCGCGGCTTCGGCGTCAGGCGGACGATCTTCTGGCGAAGTCGGATCTCGCGGTCCCGATAGCGGGCCTTGATCTCGTCAATCGAGGCGTACGTTTTCGAGAGCGCCTCGCCCTCATTAAGGAGCTTCGCGAGGTACGTGACCGCGACCATCGCCGCGTACTCGTTGAAATTCCAATTGCTGTGGACCGTGCCGTTCTGCGAATAGACGTAGGCGGCCTTCCGCATCCGGGTCGGAATCCAGCCGCCCGAGATGCCGAGCTTCGTGTGCCGCACGACGACATCGATCGGAGGCAGGGCCTCGAGGAGGGCCCGGCCATCGGGAGACAGGAACCACTCTTCCTCGTAATCCAGGAGGAAATGCGCGTCGAACTTCGGGTGCGAAGGCATCGGGAACGCGCGGTTGAACTCCTGTTCGAGTTCGTAGCCCTCCCGGATTCCCTCCAGGTGGATCGCGAGACCATGGCGGCGCGCGTACTCGCGGAACGGGTCGATGCCCTTCAGCAGGATCTCCAGGAACCGCTTCGTTTCCTCGAGACCTCGGTCGCGGTTGTAGATCGTGTGCGTCATGATGACGTTCGTCCGGGCGCCGAGGCTCGCGAGGGTGTGGACCAGCGCGAGGCAGTACAGGCCCGCGTCCGCGTCGACGTCGCCCGTCACGGGAACGGACAGGGTGGACCGCGTGCCGTCGGGGATGTCGTACATCACGAGATCCCGGATTCCCTGGAACGCCTTGTCCGAGTCGACGCCCAACCCGAGGGAATGGGAGAGGACGTTCCATTGTTCCGCGAACGCTTTGCGGATCGCCTCCGGCGTCGCCAGTTGGAGCGCCCCTCCACTCCGGGCCGGGAGTGGCGTGCGTCCGTCGGTGTAGTCCGCCGATTCCACGAGGCTCTGAAAGAGGTCCTCCTGGAGACGGTGGCCGACGGGGTCGGCGTCGATGGAATCAGGGGGTTCCAATCCTGGTTCTTCGGAGGGCGCTGGCTTTGCTTTCGGCGTTCCGCTCGCGGTCACGAAGTCAACCCCTCTCCCACCGTTCCCAGAAGTGATTATCAGCTATTTAGTTGCTACCAATGCTACCGAATGATACGATTTGAATGGATTTGTAGAAATCCTGAAGTACGCTGCCTTCCATGCCGAAGGCATGGCGCGCACCGCGGCGGCGAGGCGTCCGGAGAAGATCCAGTTCAATATTCGCGTCGACGGCGAGGTCCTCGCCCGGTTCCGAGACTATTGCCGCCGAAACGGCCTCGATCCGCAAGGCCAGGTCGTCCTCTTCATGCGGAAGGTCCTCGATACGGAATTCGACTTTCAGGAGCGGTTGTGGTCGGCCCTGAAGGAAGAGCGCTCTTGAGGGCCGCGGCCCCGAGGGGTGCGTCGAACCGGCGAGAGAGCATCGCGAGTTCCTGGGTTCGCATCGTCTCCGGTGCGACGGTCAGAAAGAGCCGGCAGTCGTGAAGGCTCGCGATGTCCAGCGCGTCCTTCACGAACGGGAGCCACGATCGCACGTCGACGTAGAGGGCGAGCTGGTCGAGGCCGACGAGGACGATGTCGCTCCCCGCGTGGACGGAGGCGTAGTTCGCGATCGCCCGTCGGCCTTCGGTGTCGAGCGCCTTCGGCCGGACGGTTGGCGTCCCCGGCTCCGGATGGTCCGTGACCCACACAATATCGAAGCGGTCTCCATATCGGACGCGCGCCTTCGACGGATGCTCGGTCGTGAGCAAGAGGCCCCGTCGCGCGCCCACGAGCGGCAACGCGACCGGTGCGTCCTGCGCGTTGATCGTCATGAGGACGTGGTCCGCCGTCCCGTTCGGGGTGGGATTCGGGGCCTCTTGGATGTCGAGGAGCCGATCGACGGAGCCTCGCAGCACCGCGACCTGGTCGGGTGTGAACGTCCCCTGGCCCGCCGCGACGATTACGGTGCCCTTCGAGGCGCTCGCTTGGTTCACCACGCGTTTGAGGAAGCGCCCGACCGCATCGAAGCCGGCGACGGCCGAGAGGTAGTCGAGGTCGTCGAGCAAGACCGCGGTGCCCGGATTCTCTCGGAGGAACTTGACGACGGTGTGGACGAGCTCGAAGTCGAGTCCGTTCGGCCGAACGGTCCGTTCCGTACTGGAGGCGCTCGTGATCCACAAGATCGGCGTGCGCTCGAGTCCGAAGCGGGCGGCGACATGCGGAGGCGCCAGGCCGGTGACGCACAATCCCGGCGTCGCGGACACGATGTCTCGGAACGCGCCCATCGCGGCGCTCCGCCCGTTCTCGAGGACGAGGTAGTTCAGGCCACGCTCTAGGCGGTGCCGGGGAACCCGCGCGGGACGGACCTCGACGACCGGCTCGATCACGAGGTACCGGTACCGAGCGACCGCGTACGCGATGAAGATCGACCACATCATCGTGTACAGGGATCCGAGGCCCAGTCGCGTGTCGGTCCCGGTCAGGACGGGCCACGCGACCTCCGTGACCGCCGCCGGCACGGTCCCCAGGATGAGGCCAAGGACGACGACACTCTGCATGCTTCGGCTCGGCGTCTTCCGGACCCGCCACCACGAACGCACGAAGAGCAGGACGCTGGAGAACATCCAGGCGCCGAAGAACGGCGCCAAATACGCGTACGTCGACGAGATGCGGGCGCTCGGCCCGAACGCGTTCGCCGACATGCCGGAGATGAGCAGGTTCGTCGAGGTGACCAGGTAGGCCCAGAAGACGAATGGAGCATAGATGGCGGCAAGGGCCCACGGTCCGCGGAACCAGGCGCTCCGGGACGGATACGTCAGGGCAAGGTGGTACAGCGTCGCCGGGACGAGGACGACCCCGACCCACGTTACGCGCGCCCAGAAGAACAACGTATCCGACGATGTCCCGGGGGCGAACGATCGCTGGACGATCTCGCCGAGATCCCAGATGATGAAGGCGAGCATGACGAGGAACGCGGACCGGTTCGCGGAACCCCGAGGGTTCAGGCCGAGGACGTACGCGCCGAGGAACGCGCTCACGACGAGGGCGGCGAAAGGCAGGGTTGCGCCGAGCGAGAGGACGAACTCACCTGGGGCACCAGCGGTCATTCAGACACGATCTCGAAGACGCCGCGCTCGACGAGGAGCGGGTAGTAGTCCAAGTCGTGTTCGACTCCGCGCATCTTGACGACGCCGAGATAGCGTCGCACGGACGTGCTCATGCCCACGTCGACCTCGCGCATGCGCAGGTGGATGATCGTGTCCGCGAGGAACTCCTCGACGCCGAAGTGCGCGAACGCGGTCGCGTCCCGCCCCATCTCGGAGACGAGGAAGGTCGTCGCGTTCAGGTCGCGCAGCTCCTCGAAGAACTGGAAGATTTCGTTCCGCGGGCTCTCGAACGGCGCGAGGGCGTAGAGCGCGTCGAGGCTGTCGAGCGCGATCAGGTCGCACCCCATCTCCTCCTTGTAGCGCGCGAGCTGGCGCCGCAGGCCCAGGAGCCAACGCGGCTGCTCGCGGACCTCCTCGATCTCGCGCCGCAACGCGCGCACGTCGATGATGTGGACGCCTTTCGCGTACCCCGGATCCATGCCGAGCGAGGTCATCTGCGAGATGAGCGAGGTGCGGCTCTGCTCCATCGACAGGTACAGGCCCGAGGCCCCGTGCTCGTTCGCCTCGTGGAACAAGATGCGGTAGACGAACGACGATTTCAGGGAACCCGGAGGGCCAGCCACCAGGACGATGTGTCCACGCGGGATTCCGCCGCTCAGACGATCGTCCAAGCCGACGACATACGTCGGAATCTTGTCTGTGGCCTGGGACAGTATGGAACCCCCTCCCGACCCGACAGGCGGTACCGGGCAAAGGCCTCCAGCGAATAAAACGTTATCGCGCGAGGTCTATGGGCCACCATACCGGATTCGAATCCGGCGCGGGTGCAGCGCCTCAACAGGAGGAGGCTGTCCCGCGGTTCCCCCAGAACCATTAAGCGTGAGGCGATGTTCAGGCGGCGATTCGGATGTCCGCGACGGTTGTGGTCGGTGCCCAATTCGGGGACGAAGGCAAGGGGAAGATCGTCGACTACCTTGCCGACCGCGCGGACGTCGTCGTGCGGTTCCAGGGCGGCGCGAACGCGGGCCACACGGTCCAAGTGGGCGACCAGCTGTACGCGTTTCATCTGCTGCCTTCGGGCGTCCTCCGAAAGCGCACGATGAACGTGATTGGGAACGGAGTGGTCGTCGATCCGGCGCAGCTCCTGAAAGAGATCGAGGAGACCCGCGCCCTCGGCCACTCGGTCCAGAACCTGCGCATCAGCGACCGCGCCCATGTCGTGATGCCATACCACAAGATCATCGACGGCCTCGAGGAGAAATTGAAAGGCAACCTGGGAGCCGGCACGACGCTTCGAGGGATCGGTCCGTCGTTCGAGGACAAGGTGGGCCGGTTCGGGATCCGCATGTGCGACCTCGTCGATCCCGTCGGCCTCCGAGAGAAGCTCGAGACGATCGTCCCGATCAAACAGAGGCTCATCGATGCGTACGGCGGGACCGATCGCCTCGATCTCGAGGCGATCTACAAGGAGCAGGTGGAGTACGGCGCGCGCCTCGCACCGTTCGTCGCGGACACGTCCGCTTGGCTCGACGCTGCGATCCGGCGTCGGAAGCGCGTCCTGTTCGAGGGCGCCCAAGGCACGCACCTCTGCATCGACCACGGGATCTATCCGTTCGGTACGTCGAGCGACTGCGTCGCCGGGGCGGCCTCCGTCGGCGCGGGGGTGGGACCGCAATTCTTGACGGACATCGTCGGCGTCGCGAAGGCCTTCACCTCGCGCGTCGGCACCGGACCGTTTCCGACGGAGGTTGAAGGGTCTACCGCGGAATACCTGCGCGAACGGGGCGGAGGCGAATACGGCACGACGACGCGCCGGCCCCGGCGCGTCGGTTGGCTCGATCTCGTGATGCTCCGGATGACCGTGCGCGTGAACGGTCTCGTGAGCCTTGCGGTGACAAAACTCGATGTGCTTGGCGGGCTCGATCGAATCCCGGTGTGCGTGAGCTATCGGACTGATGGAGAGACGATCAAGGAATTCCCCGCGAGCATGCGCGTGTTGTCGCGGTGCGAACCGGTCTACCGCGAGTTCAAGGGTTGGGCGGATCTCACCGAATCCCAGTGGATCTTCACCGCGAAGAAAGGGAAGCGGGCACTCCCGGAGTCGGTGCGAAAATATCTCGGTTTCATCGAGACGCAGCTCAAGGTGCCTATTCGAATCATCTCCATAGGGCGACCTCGGGCCGCCACGATTGGCCACTGACGGCGTTCAACTCGTCGATTCGAGAGCCCGGTCGTTTTCCAATCGGGTGATGCGCTCTCGCAGCTCGCACGCCTTGCAGATCTCGTGCATGGTCGGCTCTCCGCACCGGGCGCATACGTTGAGGGCCGCGGGCGGAAACTTCGCCTGGAGCAGCGGCCGCATCCGATCGTAGCCGCTCACGATCGCATGGCGCGTCCCGGGGCTTTCCTCCTCGAGGCGATGGACGATGTCCCGGAACCGGCCGCGCTGTGCACGCTCGGCGTACGGACACGTCGCATCGTGGAATTCGATGCCGTTCAGGAGGGCGTACAGGTAGACCTCCTTTTCCGGGATCATGCGGAGGGGCTGGATCCGCGGCACGAGACCGGGCTGTCGCGTTTCGTGAGGTCCCATCCGGGCGAGTTTCTCGATGTCCCCGCGGGCGACGTTCATGAGGATCGATTGCGCGGTGTCGTCGAGGTTGAGGCCCGTGGCGACGTAATCCGCGTCGACCTCGCGGGCCGCGCGGTTGAGGGCCTCCCGACGGAACGGCCCGCAGTAGCTGCACGGGATCGCTTCCGGATCGACGATGACGACATCGTCCATTGGGTGCCCAACGGTGTCCGCATAGGCCAGAACTCGGTGCTCGATTCCAAGTCGGGCGCAGAGGCGCTGCGCGTGGTCGATTCCCTGGGGACGGTACGATGCGATCCCTTCGTCGATCGTCACGCCGACGAGCTCGACGTCGCGTCGGTTCTCGAGGAACTTCGCGAGGAGCGCCGCCGTCGTGCTCGAGTCCTTGCCGCCGCTCATCCCGATCGCGATCCGTTCTCCGCCGCGGAGGTCGACCTGGGAGCGGAACTCGCGTTTCACCCGCCGCTCGACGAAATCGAGAAAATGCGCGCGGCACAGGTGCTCCCCGCTGGGCCCGGAGGCGGTCCCGAGGGAGGGGGCGGACCGGTTTGCGCGGCTCCCGGCGGTGGAGCGATGCCGGGTCCGGCCAGGTACGGCGGCGCGGCGCCGAAGTATGGGGTCGGGCGGCGGACAATCAGTTCGTACGAGACCGCGACGAGGATGACGATCCACGAACCGACCAAGGCGCTGATGAAAGCCGACGAGACGACGGACACGAACGCAGACACGATCGGATCGCCTCCCATGGACGTGAGGGTGAGAGGAACCGAGATCACGATGCTGATGACGCTCACGAGGATGGACGTGACGAGGATCGCGCCGAACAGGGACCATCGGTGGCCCCGGGTCATCCGCCAGCTCCTCGAGAGGCCGCCGACCGCGCTCGCGTTCTCCATCATGATCGCGGGAGCGTAGAGGACCAATGACACGTAGAGGAAGATCGCCAACACACCGAGGACGGCGAACAGGATCAAGCCCCCGCACAAAAGCGCGATCGTGCCCGTGGCGCCATTCAGTCCGGCCACCAGGGCGACGAGGATCAGGAGCAGCGGGAGCGTGACGAGGCCGAACAGGATGAGCCCGAGCAGGATGTTTGCGCCCAGGATGCTGGGGAACCGCGCGAGTCCTCGACGGAGGGCTTGTTCCACCGCCATCGGTTCGCCGCGGTACCGGCGGATCGCGTACTCCGTCATGGCGCCGGTGACGATGCTCGAGAGGATTGCCGACACGACGAACGTCGCGATGGCGTCGAGGAGGATGAGACCGAAATTCACGGTCGGAAACGACGTCGGAGGGATGCTGCCGAAACCCCCGCCGACGAAGACGGTCCCGAAGATGGCGAACGAAAGAGCGACAGAGAGCGCCCCGGTCGCGGCGCCCAGGGCCAGGTATACGACGAAGAAGGGAAGGAAGTTCTTCGTCCACACGTTGAACATGCCTGACAGCATATCCGAGAAAGTCGCCCTCGGCGGAAACGGGGGTGCATAATACGGGTATCCGCCCGGATAGGGCGCCACCGGAGGCGGGACGGCGGGTGGCGCACCGGCCGCGAGTGCGCCGGGTGCCGCGGCTGCGGCCGCCCCGAGACGGGTCCCGCAATTCACGCAAAAGGCGTTCGTCGAAGCATTCGTGGTCCCGCACACGGGACACACGGTCGATGCGGACAAGCGCGACCCCGTCGGGCACACGCGGCCGGGTAGTTGAGTCTTGTGGCGGCCTTCCCCAGAGCGACGTCGTTATTTCGAGTGAGAACCGCGCCGACTCCTTTATCCGGAATCGGCGGAATTTCGCCCATTCTCCGAGGGAAC
>Ga0209237_1001969_pt1 | contig 12214 bp, 12 predicted proteins | sample GraSoi013_1_40cm_2_FD_185820 | JGI IMG/M metagenome (GOLD analysis project Ga0209237, IMG submission 185820) | Grasslands soil microbial communities from the Angelo Coastal Reserve, California, USA - Sample 10_02_2013_1_40cm (SPAdes) (version 2) | ecosystem: Environmental > Terrestrial > Soil >...
CAGCTCGTGCAGCACGTCGGCCGCATGTTTGTGTGCCTGCGGCGTGTATTGCAGGTGCGTTATCGGATCTCCGGCAAGCCCATCGGCGCCGCACTGCAGTATTATCAGTTCTGGCCTAGCATTATCTACAAAATGCTCGATCTTGCCAAATGCTTGTATGAACTCTTTGTCGCCGGCACCCGACTCTAGTGGTATGTTTAACTTGGTGCCCTCTGCAGCACCTTTGCCTGTTTCAGCAGCTGAACCCGTGCCCGGATACAGATATCGCCCGTCTTCGTGAATGTCTGCAAAGAACAGCATTGGATCATCTTCAAATTCGTAAAAGACGCCGTCGCCGTGGTGCGCGTCAATGTCAACATACGCAATCCTCTTTATCCCATATTTTTCCCGCGCTGCCAAAATTGCTACGCCGATGTCATTGAATACACAAAACCCACCGGCTGTGTCGCGCCGGGCGTGGTGCAGCCCTCCGATCGGGTTGAACGAATGATCGACTTTTCTTCCCTTGCTGTCCACGCCGGCGATCACATAGTCAAGTGCGGCTAGAGTCGAGCCAACGACGTATAGCGACGCCTCAAATACGCCCTTGTACGCCGGCGTGTCACCCATGTCAAGCAAACCGACCCCATTCTTTGACGACACCTTGACAAGATCAACATATTCTTTGTCGTGGAACAACAGCGCGTCCCGATCGCTTCCAAGCGCCGGCTCCTCCACCACGACATTGCCAATATTCTCACGTTGCAGCTTGTCCCAGAATGCGCCCAGTCTGTCGGTACCTAGCGGATGAGAGCCGCCAAACCCGTATTTTGCAAGGGCTTCACCATAAAACACAGCGGTCTGACACACGGGAGGACAATGCCTGTGATTGCAATTAAATATTACACTATCAAGCGCTGCAAAACATCTATTATCGCTTGCGGCGTAAATCTCTCTTCCTATGGTATTTTTTGTTTCAGGTAGACGTCTAAAAATCCCTCAGCTTCTTGCCAATCCTCGCGTGTAGCAATTCTTCCTTCAGAAATGAAAATCATGTTATGGAAAGGATACTTATGTGACCCAAGATCATGTTAATCTCAATCCATCATCCGCCGCACGTCGCCCTCTAGAACTCCGGCGCCAATGTGCAATCGGTCAATGTGCTTAGATAGTGCTTCATTTGTATCAAATGTAGATTCGCAATATGCACAAACGAACTTTGCTTTGCTTGTATCTTTGACAAACGAAATTGCCTTCTGGTCGATTATACAAACTGGTGTCCCATGCAACGCAGTGTCTTCGGAACAAAGAGATATCGTCTCCATCATTCTGTAGATATCTTCTCGATAAACCATCCCCAATACAGCAGAGTATGCGTGAACCATTACCTGCCTTACATTTTTCTTATTCATCAGCTCCAAGGCATCCTTTACGGTGGTTTGCGGATCAACCGCAAGCACAGGACTCGTCATTATTTCCCTTAACTTTACTTTGGCTGGGTTTCTGCCTTCATAAGTGATTTTGTAAAGAATGTCTGTCTTGCTTACCAAGCCTACTACCTCTCCCTTGTAAGAAGCAAGAACACTGCGCTGATTCTTTTCCTTTAACATCCCAATGGATTCCTGAGCTGTTGAATCGGCCTCCCGAATAATTACATCAGTGTTCATCGCATTCCCTATTGGAGATGCGAGCAAGCCCGAAATGCTAGTCGGGTAAGTGTTAGCGTCGCTATTTCTGCCATTACCACGCGATTCTAACGAAATTTCCATAGATTCAGGATATTTTACAACTATTTATTCATGACTGTCAGAGGATACATAAATAGCATAGATTTGCCATTAATAAACGAGAAATTCTCTATTAAGTTAGATCATCGGATGTGCAGGAATTGGATGTTTTTGTCCTGAGGCTTGCAATCCATCCATTCGCTTGGGTTTTATTTCTTGATTAGCATCTTTCCAGCTATTCTGGCAACCCCTTGTATTATCCTGTCATGATCTGCTCCAGGCTCAGCGGTTATGTAGAGAAGATGAATATCATCGCCAAAAGGCATTGTGATACGCTTGATCTTCTCGTATTCTGCCAAAACATATTTGCCCCTTCCAATCTTTGAAGATAGCTTACTTCGTTCTTTCCATGCGTTGACTGCCATTTCGAGCGATCTCTTGCTTTCCTCTGGAGTCAGAAGATTTTTCACACCAGACCTGTGGTCAGAGAAAATTATCTTGCCACTGATATCACAGATGGTGACAAGTCGTATCTGTTGGTCCAGATTCATGATATCTTGATGGATGCGCTGATACTCCATTGGAGGAATGTACATTTAGTGGATTAAAAGCTTGGTGGTCCAGATTAGGTCGTCAACTTAACTTGGATATTTACCTTAATTCTTCACCTGATCGTAAATATCAAGCGTGATAATCAGCTGGGTTAATTAGTCCATCATATATGGAACGCTAATAAACATAACCACAACAGGTCGTCAGATGGTTTGGTTTGCAAAGGAATCTGCGAACGTCACAGGGCTTTTAGGCCGCCGGCAGAAGCTGGCGTAGGACGTTATTCTCTTGGCCAGAAACGATGCCAGACTTGCATGATGTTCATGAACTGGCCAGGCGTATGGTGCCCATGTTGCGGGCTGAAGCTTCGAAGCCATCCTAGAAATGCTAATCATAGAAGCAAGCTGAGAAACAAACATGAAAAGCCTCTCCTCGTCTTCGCATGAAGGAACCGCATGAATAGATTTCTAACCATATCACCACATTCTTTGAAATCACTAAAGAGTTGATGTTAAATATTCAAAATTCATTAGTCATAATGGATGTTCACCGGCATCGTCGAGGGCATGGGCAAAGTCAGGTCTGTTTCAAAGAGCAAGAAAGGAGCCGACACCTCTCTCAGGGTCAGGCTTGGAAAGCTTGGGCGTAACCTCAAGCGCGGCGACAGCGTCTCCATAAACGGCGCGTGCCTTACGGTGACAGGGCTGTCAAAAGGTGAGGCCGAGTTTGAGATGGTGGCCGAAACAACAAGAAGGACAAACCTTGGCGAAGTCAAGCCGGGTGACATGGTGAACATCGAAAGGTCCATGAGGGTCGGTGACAGGCTTGAGGGCCATTTCGTATTGGGTCACGTGGACGACACTGGCATAATTGAGGACATACAAAACTTGCCGTCCGAGACAAAAATCTGGATAAAGCTAGATAAAGAATTGGCGAGATCGATTGTCTCAAAAGGCTCGATAGCAGTTGAAGGCGTCAGCCTCACAGTGGTCGACGTTGAAGCCGACCGTGTCTCTGTTTCGCTCATACCCCATACCCTGATCGCGACGACGCTGGGGTTAAGGCGCAAAGGCGAAAGCGTAAACATCGAGACAGATATTCTTGGCAAGTATGTAACCCGCAACTCGCCAAAATTGTGATACTGTTGCCGAGTTTGAAGATGCAGCAAAGAACGCTCATGGAATAGATCCTGAAAAAGTGTTTACCGATTCGCTCAGGCATTACAATAGTGGAGTCAAAACATTTGCAAATGCAAAGCGAATAGAGAACTGCGGAATAAGCAACGCGAGAATAACAATAGGATTGAGCGTTTGAATGGCACTTTAGGGGAGCGTGTGAAGGTGCAGCGCGGTTGGAAAACTGCAAAGTCAGTGCTCGCAGAAGGCAATAAACTACAGTACAACTTCGTCAAGCCACACTTAGCATTAAAGGGAAAAACACCAGCTCAAGAAGCTGGACTAAAAATTGACGGCAAGAACAAATGGCTTGCAATGCTAAAAGCAGCTGCCCACTCCACTAAGGCATAACAAAAGAGCTTGACTAAATATACTGACTTTTGGCGTTGAGCACAAAATGCCTAGAAATGCTTAATTACCGATTATTTGTCTACCACCACTACTTACACACACTAAAACGCGGTGTCCGCGAGTTCATTGGTCGGGTTAGTGACTCTGGCGGGAGCTTATCCCAACCTCCCCACAACGGACACAGCTTACATAAGCTAGTCGTTATTATGCTTTTACATAGAAGTCGGCGTCTAATCAGTAGAAAATTTTTACCATTGTATAATTTTACCAACCATTTTGCAACAACCGAATAAAACACAGCTTAATGCAACACTACCAAAATGATGGTAATAACCAACGTTTTAGTAATCTTTTAATTAGATTTGCCGACAAAAGCTATCCATTGTCTCTTACTGAAGCGATAACTGCTCTCAAGGCCGGAAGGTTCGTTCTTGTCCACGATGACAAGGGGCGCGAGAATGAGGTAGACATGGTAGTCGCAGCGGAGCAAGTAAAACCTCATCACATTGCCACAATGCGGAATGATGCAGGTGGCCTTGTGTGTCTTGCGATTGCAAACGAGATCACGACCAAGCTCGGGCTTGTCTACATGCACGACATGATAGCCGCCATGGGCAAAGTAAACCCAGTGTTTTCAAGATTAACAGGGGGCAAAGCAGCATATGGGGACAAGCCATCTTTTTCGATTTCGGTCAACCACCGCTCGACATACACCGGGATCACCGATCACGACAGGGCATTGACAATTTCCAAGATGGCAAATGTCTGCATGAAAATTGATGACGGCGGCGTGGAGGATTTCGCCAAGAATTTCTTTGCCCCGGGTCATGTGCCAATTCTTATAGCGTCAAAGCGCCTGCTGCGGGACAGGATGGGTCACACCGAGCTGTGCGTATACCTTATGCAGCTTGCAGGGCTTACGCCCGCAGTTGCCATATGTGAAATGATGGACTCTGCCACACACATGGCACTCTCTATCGAAGCCGCGAAAGAGTACGCGACTAAGTTCAACATCCCATTGATTGATGCAAGCGAGCTCAAAGCTCACGCCAGGGTGGCATAACCAGCAATTGACACGTCTTGCGATAGTAGTTTCCGAGTTTAACAGCGAAATAACATTCAAGATGCTTGAGCGCGCAAGGAATCATGCAGACGAGGTGGGCGCCAAGGTAAGTTACGTCTTGTATGTCCCAGGCACTTTTGACATGCCGCTTGCAGTTGAACGGTTATTGAAAAAGAAAAATGTCGACGCCGTGGTCACTCTTGGCGCGGTGATAAAGGGCGAGACTAGGCACGACGACATTGTGGCTGAAAACGCTGCGCGGCTAATAGCTGATCTTTCGCTAAAATTCGGCAAGCCAGTCGCTCTCGGAGTTTTGGGTCCAGGCATCACAGTAGAGCAGGCAAGAGAGCGGGCCGACCTCATGCCGGTGAGAGCGGTAAATGCGGCCGTCAACATGATTGCGAGGTTGGGAAAGCTACAAAAGGCAGTCGGCAGGGGAACATTGGTAATAGATGATACAGCTAACAATAATTAGGATCGAAGGATACGGACCTTGGACGGTCACGCTTGGGAGCGACAGGGAGACACAGCTGCAAATGCTGCAGGCAAAAATCTACCATGACGTGCAGCGGCTCTTTTCCGAAAACAATTGCATTGTCTTCTTCAATAGGTTTGACGAGTATTTTGCAATAACGAATGGCCTTGATGCTCTCGACCACAAGGAGATTCAGCACGACCTAGCAGAGCTGTACGATGACCTGAAGCTGTCCATGGCGATTGGTGCTGGTAAAACTGCGTTTGAAGCGAATCTGAGCGCCTACAGCGCAAGAAAAGAATGTAAGATGCTTGATAATGAAGCTAGAATATTTGGTAATGTTGTTGATGATGCCGACATAGCGCAGATAATGCACATCGATATCGATAGCTCGACAAAGGTAGGCAGTCGCTTATCTCCATATGAAATAACTGCGCTGGTAATCAAGATCTACAGCCGGCTTACAGAAGAGTTCCTTAAACACAACTCGCTCACATTCTTCCTTGGCGGCGACAACTTTATGGTTATTTCAAATGGTATGACAAAAGAGGATGCAGACGCGGTGATAAAAAAAGTAACAGCGGGAACCGATATCAAGCTCAACTGTGGAATAGGCATAGGTAAAACAGGTAGAAAAGCAGCCGAGGGAGCAACTAAGGCTCTTGACACCATTAGAGACCTGCGCAAACAAGGAAAAATTCAACCAATATATGAAATAAGATGTCTCTAGTCATAACTAACGCCAACCTGTTGTTGGGCAAAGAGCTCGACTACGTTGAGAAGGGATACATCGCAATTGAGGATACTAGAATCAGTAGTGCGGCTGCGGGCAATTACGAAGGTTCCGGAAAGAGGTTGGACGCCAAAGGGTTTCTGATCATGCCAGGATTTATCAATGCGCATACGCACATTGCCGACTCGATAGCGAAAGATGTTGCCGCAAGCGACGGACTCGACGCGCGGGTTCATCCTGTGTTTGGGGCAAAAAAGAATATCCTGCAAAAGAGCCAGCCGGAGCACCTAAAGGCATTCATCAGAAATTCTGCCATATCGATGATGAAAAAAGGCATTGTTGCATTTGCTGACTTCCGCGAAAATGGACGGGAGGGGGTAGTGCTTCTGAAAGAAGCGATCGCCGGCCTTCCGGTAAAATGCGTGGTACTTGGCAGAGCAAATTACTATAGCAACCCAAGAGATGCTGCCGGCCTCCCGCACGAAGCAATAGAGCAGGTCCAAAAAGTGTTAGAAATGGCAGACGGGCTTGGAATTAGTGGTGCAAACGAAAACACCGACATGACACTATCGCAATATAGACAACTGGCAAGAAAAAAACTGGTTGGTATACACGCTGCGGAGTCAAAGGAGACAACCGAGTTTTCAAAGGTGCACACCGGCAGAAGCGAAGTCGACAGGGTGATCGAGTACTTGAAACCGGACTTTGTAGTGCACATGACGAATGCGACAGAAGACGAAATTTCGCTTATTGCAAAAAGGCGAACAGGCGTTGTAGTCTGCCCAAGGGCAAATGGTGTGCTGGGTGCAGGCATGCCAAGAATTGCCCTACTGCTCAGGCATGGTTGCCTTGTAGCCATCGGCACGGACAACGTGATGCTGAACTCGCCGGATATCTTGAGAGAGCTAGATTACGTCTGGAAGGCATCAAGGGGAACCGAAGGTGAAATGATTGAGCCGCGCGAGCTGATAAAAATGGCAACTGTAAACGCCGCAGAAATTCTACGCCTAAACTCTGGCTGCATGGAGGCAGGCCGCGCGGCAGACTTGATATTCATTGACAAAAAACATGCAGACCTCTACCCGATGCACGACCCGTATGCTGCAGTAGTTCATAGGCTGAGCCAAAGCTCGATTAGAGCCATCATGATCGATGGACGATTCGTGGAGACAGTAAATTGAAGGTAATAATGAACGGCGCAATGACGGTCGACGGCAAGATCGCCACCGCAAGTGGCGATTCGAAAATTTCTTCAAATGAAGACCTTGTAAGGGTCCACAGACTGCGCGCCTCTGTCGATGCAATATTGGTAGGCATTTCGACGATTTTGGCAGACGATCCACGGCTCACAGTCAGGCTGGTAAAGGGCAAAAACCCGGCCAGAGTAATAGTTGACAGCAGGGGCAGGATTCCGATTGACTCACAGATAATGCGAATGGCATCCAAGATCAAAACTATCGTAGCGGTAACGGACCAAGCGCCAAAGGAAAAAATACTCAAGCTAAAGGATATGGGCGCGCAGGTGCTGGTCATAAGCGAAGGAAAAAGAGGTCAGAGCGCCGCGGTGCCCCGCGGAGTCAATCTGAAAGAACTATTTTGCAGGCTGGAAAAGATGAGACTGAGAAGGATACTGGTTGAAGGCGGAGGCGAGCTCAACTGGTCTCTCTTGTACCTTGGGTTTGTCGACGAGCTGACTGTAACAATCGCTCCAAAAATAGCTGGCGGCAGGCTGGCAACGACACTTGTTGAGGGAGACGGGTTTGATGAAATCGCGCAGGGCATAAGGCTCAAGCTGGGCAAAGTACAGCGGAAAAAGACTGGCGAGCTTCTGCTGCACTACAATATCTAGAACACATTACCAAAAACATTTTATCATCACAAGAACATCTTTACTTAATGGGAGAGCTGGACAATAGAAGATATGATTTTGCATGCAATGAATGTGGACAAGCGTTCTCTTCCATTGAAGAATATGTTAAACATTGCAACAATTACCATCCGAAATTAATTGGAACTGCAGTTACGTAGACGGCGACTGATAGCTATCTTGACGCTTGCCCTTGCAAGCATAATTCCACAGCACTTTTTAAGACGTCACTCCATACTGCACTTCATACTTGTACAGTCCCGCCAAATTCAACATAGGACAGGCAATGGATGGCTCGAAATTCGAGCTCGACCGTGTGTCGCTAACAAAACACGCGATAATACTTGGAGCCACCGGTTCGGGCAAGACCGTGTTGTCCAAGGTCATTGTCGAAGAGGCCGCACTGCAGGGTATCCCAACCTTTGCCGTTGACCCAAAAGGGGATATTGCCAACCTTGCGTTCAAGTCAGCCAGTTTCGATTTCACAAAGTGGTCGGGAAAGGAGGCAGACGCACTAAAGATTAACAGGGAAAAATATGCTGCCAGCCTACAGAAAACATACCGCGACAAGGCAACTGAATTCAAGGTGGCGCCAAGCACAGCTTCAAACTTTGAAAAAATTACCGTTAGGATTTTTACGCCAAAGTCATCGGTCGGGCTCGCCGTCGGAATTTCACCCGACTTGTCTGCCCCAAAAGATTTCAACCGACTACTGAGCACCGACATTGCTTCAGCTGCAGACCTACTTGACCTAACCTCTTTTAACCTGCTTCGCCTTGCCGGCTATGGAGAAGGCGATAGAAAGCAGATAACCTTCGTCTCCACAACCCTTGAGAATGCATGGAAAAACGGCGATAATCTCACAGTAAAGGATCTCATAAGGAATATCGAAAGCCCGTCCTTCAGCTACGTAGGCTCACTTCCAGTCTCTAAGGTGGTATCTGAAAAGGAAAGGAAAGATCTTGCAATGAGGATAAATCTGCTGATTTCAGACCCAAAGCTGCGATCTTGGTCGTCTGCTGAATCCATCAATTTTTCAGAGCTCTTCGGCAGTCCATCAATCAATGTTCTGGATCTTCGCAACATCCAGTCAGAGCAGGAAAAGCACCTGTTTGTCGAACTGATACTGCAGCAACTGTTCCAGTGGCTAATCAAGCAGGGCAGTGTGCAAACGCTGCGATACCTTCTATATTTCGATGAAATTGCCGGCTACTGTCCACCTGTCAGGGAGCCGCCCTCCAAAAAGTTGCTGTTGCTACTGATCAAACAGGCAAGAGCGTTTGGTTTGGGCATGCTGCTTGCAAGCCAGAATGCAGTCGACCTTGACTACAAGGTGATCTCTAACGCCAACGTCCGCTTTATCGGAAGGCTTGGCGCACAGCGCGATATACAACGCGTAAGCGTGGGACTGGAGCTCGATTCTGATGCAGAAAGAGAGATCGCAAGGCTGCGGCCGGGCGAATTTTTCTGCAACATTTTTGACCCGAAGTTCAGAAACGTCATCAAATCAAGGTGGACGCTGACTTACCACAGGGGGCCACTTGAGAACAGCGAGATAGTCGAGCTGATGGCCCAGTTCAAGAAAAATGAACCTGCCGTGGAACAAGAGAAGGAAAGCGAGTCTGCAATTGAAGAAGCAGTCGAAGAGCCAGAAAAGGCCGCAAAGTTCCTGCCTGTTGTAGCGCACGAAGGCCCCATAGTACTTGCAGCAGGCGAAGACGAAACATTTCTCTTGCTGGAAAAGAAATTCAAGCCAAAGAACCTGTCAAGCTTTATCAAACTTGGCAGTAACCTCAAATCGGTCAAAGTGTTGTCGGCAGAGCCGGAGGAAAGATTCTATGCGGTCTTTGAGCTGAACACTTCAGTTTTTGACAAAGATTACGTAAAACAATCACTTGACAAAATAACTGAACTTGCTGCCCTTGGTGATGGTCTTGTTGAACTTCCAGAGCACACTATAACTTCACACCGCACAGTCCCTGCAGAAACGCGCAAGGAAGCCCAGATGTGGAAGGGCGAGATCCAAAAAGCAGTGAATGGAATGGAAAAAGATCTCAAGCATAAGTTTGACATCCTTATCGAAGAAAAAAGAAAGGAGAACCTTGTAGCAAAGTCAGAAAAGCCGCGGGCCAAGATTGCCGACATTGATGCAAATGCTGCAAAACTGCAGCAATCAATCAACACAGACATTGACACGGTTAAAGATTATGAAAAGCTGCACAAGGGGCTAAAGAAGGAAAGCAAGAAGAAAAAGAGCCTCAAGGCACGCTTGATATCTACAGAAAACAGGATCGATACAAAGAAGCAAAAGATTGGTTCAACAAGGAGAAAGATAGAGCAGCTGCACACCAACAGAAAGGCGCTTGAAGATAATCTGAAAGAGATCGAGCAGGAAGAAAAAGGCAGATTCCATCAGGCACTTGGCAACGTCAGGAGCAAGACAAGTTTTGGCGTCACCGGCTGGCTCGTTGAGACAGTATACCGAGCTAGGATACTCGTGAACGACTCAAAGGAGCATTATGGCGATGTGATGTGGAGCGCCTACACCGGACAGGGGACGTGGGGCAGATGTTCTTCATGCTCCTTGGAACTTGCGGAAGGATCTGCATGCAGCTGCGGCAACTTGCTATGCAGCACCCACCTTGCATACTGCAAGTTGTGTTTAGAGCCGGCGTGCACGGAGCACCGCGCAATATGCTACATTTGCAACTCTACATTTTGTGCCGCTCACTATGTCAGGTGTGAAATATGCAGATCGCCTGCGTGTGCTGGCCATAGCGGCATGTGCAGCATATGCAACAGAAAGGTGTGCAGCAACTGCTCGCAGAAAAAAGGACTCATCAAGAGCAAGATCATCTGTCGCGGCTGCTCTGTGACATAGAGGAATTTTGCGGCAGTTCTGACCGCAGCTGGCCTTGCAGCAGGGATGGCGTGGAATCGACTAAGGTACTAGGAAGAGTTGCAATCCTCAAACACTCTTTCATCGCCGGTCCGCACTATCGTGCAGCTGACCTGCGAGCTCGTCTGCTGGCTGTTGCTGGTGAAACTGTTTGTGAACGCCGCGGCGGCAAAGCTTACTATGAAAACGACCAGCGCAATCACTAATAACAGAAAGAGTACTAGCCGCGACTTGCTGCTTATAGCACTCATTATGGATTAACAGGCAAAACTAATTAGTATTCCTTTCTATCACTCATGATTTTTAAGGTTCTGTCACCATATCAGTAATAGATGTTTGAAAATGAGCACACTGTCCGCCGGTTCATGACCGAAAGGGCGGAAGGGCAGTTCCATGACAGATACGAGAGGGCGTTGGAACAGGTGCGGTCTGAGTTTGGTAGGAAATATTCTATGATAATCGGTGGCAGGGAGGTAGGGACACCAATTACCTCAGCCCAGATCTCTCCAATAGACACCAGGATGGTGCTTGGCCACCTTCCGGTCGGAAGCGCAAGCCACGTCAGGCAGGCCGTGGCGGCAGCCAAAAAGGCGTTTGAGAGCTGGGGCCGGACCTCCTATCAGGAGCGCGTGCGGATATGCCGATCAGCGGCTGACATTATGAGTCAGCGCAAGTTCGAGCTCGCTGCGTGGATCTCGTATGAAAACGGCAAAAACCGCTATGAAGCCATAGCAGATGTCGACGAAGCTGTTGACTTTTTGCGCTATTATGCCGAGGAAATAGAGAAGTACAAAGGCTTTGAAACAGTTATGAAAAGCGCCCAGCCAAACGAAAAGAGCAGGAGCGTCATGAAGCCCTACGGCGTGTGGGGTGTCATTGCACCATTTAACTTTCCTGCCGCCATACTAGTTGGCATGAGCACAGGTGCGATCATTACCGGCAATACCGTGGTAGTCAAGCCGTCAAGCAACACACCAATAATTGCATGCAAGTTAGCCGAGATATTCAAGCAGGCGGGCTTGCCCGACGGAGTCTTTAATCTGGTGATCGGCCCTGGTGGAAAGGTGGGAGGCGAGATTGTAAGCAACAAGGATGTTTCGGGCATCGTGTTCACCGGCTCGCGCGAAGTGGGCTATAGCATGGCTCAAGAATTCAGCAAAACAAGGCCCAGGCCGATGATAGCCGAGCTTGGCGGGAAAAACCCGGCGGTAGTGACTGAGACCGCGGACATCGGCAAGGCAGTCGACGGTGTGCTCAAGGCGGCATTTGGCTATTCGGGGCAAAAGTGCAGCGCGTGCTCGCGCGTCTATGTGCACAAAAAAGTAAAAGACGAGTTCCTCAAGAAGCTTGTTGAAAAGACAAAGAACCTACCGGTGGGAAACCCGCTTGATCC
>Ga0209237_1001972_pt1 | contig 12209 bp, 16 predicted proteins | sample GraSoi013_1_40cm_2_FD_185820 | JGI IMG/M metagenome (GOLD analysis project Ga0209237, IMG submission 185820) | Grasslands soil microbial communities from the Angelo Coastal Reserve, California, USA - Sample 10_02_2013_1_40cm (SPAdes) (version 2) | ecosystem: Environmental > Terrestrial > Soil >...
GGGGACCGGTTCACTCGGTGCCGGCGTAAACCCGGGGATCTGCTTGTTGACCTCGTAGTTCCAGGAGACGTCCGTGACCAGGTCCTTGATCAACGGAAATGCTCGCATCGGCCCGACGTGGATGTCATCGTTCTTGAACTCGTCGACCCGCGTTTTGCACATGAGGCGTGGCCGGCCGTTGATCTCAGCACTGCACGAGCCGCATTTGGCGGCCTTGCAGTTCCAGCGACAAGCGAGGTCGTTCGCGAAGTGCGCCTGGACGTAGTGGACGGCGTCGAGCACGACCATGCCTTCCAATGAAGGAACCTCGAAGCGCTGCTCCTGGCCGCCATCGGTGTCTCCGCGGAAGATCTGGAGGACGACCGTGCTCATGTGCGGACTGGTTGCGACTTCGGTGGGCGTGGCGCCGGTGGCGGCGACGCCGGTGGGAAGGACATGGCGTCGTCAAAAAGCGTGGCAAGTTCGGCGGGCATCTCGGGCACCGGCCGGGTCTTGAGTTTGACCCGACCGCCGTCACTGAACGCAATAAAGTTCACTCGGCCCAGCGCCGGATCTTTCTCCAGGTAGTCGAGCCTCCAGTGCGCCCCGCGGCTCTCGCGCCGCTCGATGGCGGCGCGCACGATCGCCTCGGCGATGGTCAGCATGAAGCGCAGATCGCGGGCGGTGTGCCATCCGGGGTTGTACTTGCGGGATCCCGGAACGTGGATGCGGGCCGACCGCTGCCGCAACTCGAGGACCTTGTCGAGGCCGACCTTGAGTGATTTCTCTTCACGGGCCAGGCCGGCGCCGTCTTGCATCGCCTGCTGAAGCTCCTGCTGCAGCAGGTAGGGATTCTCTTTGCCCTCGCCAACGAGAGGCAACAGGAGAAGTCCCTGCTCGTACGCAACCTGTCGCTCGTCAAGGGTCCCCAGCCCGGTGTCGCGCTGGTAGGCAGCCGCCGCCTCACCGGCGCGGCGGCCGAAGACGAGCAGATCGGACAGCGAGTTCCCCCCAAGCCGGTTCGCGCCGTGCAATCCGGCGGCCGCCTCGCCGGCGGCGTACAGCCCGGGGAGGGTGGTCGCTCCCGTCTCCGCCTCGACCCGCAGTCCCCCCATCGCGTAATGGATGGTCGGCGCGACTTCCATCGGCGCTTTCGTGATATCGACATCCGCCAGCCTGAGAAATTGCTCGTACATCGACGGCAATTTCTCCTTGATTTTTTCGGCGCCGAGGTGGCGGACATCCAGGTACGCGCCGCCGTGCTCCGTGCCCCGTCCCGCCTGGACTTCTTTGTAAATGGCCCGGGCCACCACGTCGCGCGAGGAGAGCTCTTTCTTCTTGGGGTCGACCTCGAGCATGAAGCGCTTGCCCTCGCTGTTGGTCAGGTAGCCACCCTCCCCGCGGACGGCCTCCGTGACCAGGATGCCCCGAACGCCGGGCGGCCAGACCATGCCCGTGGGGTGGAACTGCACCATTTCCGGATCGAGGACCTCGGCCCCGGCCTCGAAGCCCATGGCGACGCCGTCGCCGGTGCCTTCCCAGGAATTCGAAGTGACTTTGTAAAGACGGCCCCAGCCGCCCGTCGCGATGATGACCGCCTTGGATCTGAACGTTATAAAAGCGCCGTCGATCCGGTTGTAGCCGAAGGCGCCAATGACCCGGTCGCCATCTTTGAGCAACCTGGTCAGCGTGACCTCCATGTGGACCTCGATACCGAGCTGCACGATGCGGTCCTGCAGGCTGCGGATCATTTCCAGGCCGGTGCGATCGCCGACATGGCACAGGCGGCGATACGTATGGGCGCCAAAGGCCCGCTGCAGGACGCGACCGTCGGGGGTCCGGTCGAAGATCGCGCCGTAGGTCTCGAGCTCGTAGACGCGGTCCGGCGACTCGCGGGCATGCAGCTCCGCCATCCGCCAGTTGTTGATCATCTGACCGCCGCGCATCGTGTCCTGGAAGTGCACCTGCCAGTTGTCCTCGGGGTCGACGTTGCCGAGGGCCGCGGCAATGCCGCCCTCGGCCATCACCGTGTGCGCCTTCCCCAGCAGCGACTTGCAGACCACGGCGACCCGTGCGCCCGCGGCCGCCGCCTCGATCGCCGCGCGCATGCCGGCACCACCGGCGCCAATCACGAGCACGTCCGTGGTCAGCGTCTGGTAGGGCTCGCTCAGAAGATCACCCTGGGCTCGTGGATGATGCCCGACATCAAGAGCCGCAGATAAACATCCGTGAGCGCGACCGAGAACATGCTGTACCAGGCCCAGGCCCCATGCTGCGGGTTCGCTCGGTTGAGCAGCATGACGATCCGGTGCCAGAGCCGTCCGGCGCGTGCCCGCGAGAAGCGATCGATCCGCCCGCCCATGAGATACCTGAAGGAGTGGCAGGTCAGGCTGTAGGCGCTCAACAGGATCACGTTGACCAGCATCACGATGGAGCCCAGGCCAATCAGAAAGTGCCCCTGGAAGATGAAGGCACGCACCACATCGACCCAGAGGAACAACAGCACGATCAGGCTCAGCAGCAAGAAGTACCGGTGATAGTTATTCAGCACCCACGGAAATCGCGTCTCGCCGTGGTAGCGGCCGCGCTTCAATTCCTGGATGGCGCACGCCGGCGGGTCCCAGAAAAAGGATCGGAAGTATGACTTTCGGTAGTAGTAGCAGCTGCCGCGGAGTCCCAGCGGGATGACTGCAAGGATCGGGATCAGGATGCCAACGATGGGCACCTTGATCAGGCCGAAGCCGAGCCAGGTGGAAAAGAACGGCGAGACGTAGGGATCGTAGGCGACCACCGTGCCGGAGAAGACCGACCAGGTGGCATAGATGACGAAGGCGCTGTAGCAGACGACCGTGAGAGCCGGCTCGATCCACCAGGCTCGGCCCGGTGACGCCTCCTTGGCCGACGCCGGCCGCGGAGTGAGTGCCTCAACCGCCACGGGATAAGTCTACGGCCCCTCAGTCGGAGCTGGCGCTACGACGACCGAGCAGGACCCCGACGACGGAGGCGACAACAGCCATGCCGAGTGCCGCGCGTGCCGGGATGCCGCGCCGTCCGTTGCGGGCCGCGCCATTGCCGGGGTGTGCGTTGCGACCGCGGCGGCCACCGAAGGCTGCGCGCTCGCCTTGAGGCCCCAACCCCTGGGTGGCGACAGCGTGGCTGTCCTCGCCCGGCAGGTCGATAGGCACCGGGTAGATCACGCTGTTGACCTCCACGCCGATCATGGTGATCAATCCCAGGAAGAAGAAGAACGTCATCAGAAGGAAGAACAGCCCAAACGTCGCCCCGTACTGGTTGATGCCCCTGTTGATCGACAGATAGAGGGGAAAGAGCAGCGTCACCAGCTCGAAGAGGACGCCGGCCACCAGCGCGCCCGGGATGACTTTGTAGAACTGTTGCTTGCGGTTCGGAATCACGTAGTAGATGCTGCCGAACAGCAGGAAGCCGGCGATCACCCCGACAATCACCTGTAGGATGAAGGTCGCCGGGGCCGAGTACAGGATTGGCGGAATATTGGGAATGTGCTTGAGGGCGGGAAGGATCGATGCGGTGGCCACCGCAACGCCTACCAGGATGGTAAACAGGAACACCATGCCAACGGCGATCAGCTTCTGTCGGACGAAGTCGCGAGGCCTCGTGTGGTAGATCACCGCGAAAGCCTGTTCCATGGCGCCGAACAACGCCGATCCTCCCCAGAGCAGGCCGACCAGACCGATGATGAACAAGAGTCCGCTCTGGCTCTTTACGCCGCTCACGGCCTTGATCACTTCGCTCTGCTGGCCGCTGTCGTTGGGAATGACGCTGAAGATCGTCGTGTACACGGCATCGTTGGCCTCGCCGAAAAGACGAAGGGCGAAGCCAAGCAGTGACGCGGCGAACAGCACGATCGGAAAGAGGGCCAGGAGCCCGTTCCAGGCGATCAGCGCCGCCCAATTCGGCGCCTGGTCTTCGAGGAACTTGCGGATGACGCGCCCCGGCACGCCGTCCATGAGCCGCCCCATCCCGTCGATTCTAGCTGACATCGGTTCTATCAACTAAATGGCAACCGCGCCAGCCGAAGTCGAGTCGCAGAAGCAAGCCGCCGCGGAGCGCGCCCTCGAGCTGGTGAAGCCCGGCACCATCGTTGGTCTGGGGACGGGGACAACCGCGCGCTACTTCATCGAGGGACTGGCCACCAGAGTTCGAAACGGCCTCAAGATCCAGGCCGTCGTCACGTCGCTGGGGAGCCGTGCCATGGCCGAGGCCGGTGGCATCCCGATCACGGAGAGGGTCGACGGCTCACTCGACCTGGCGGTCGATGGGGCTGACGAGATCGACCCCGCGGTCAACTGCGTCAAGGGGCGCGGTGGGGCACTCCTCCGCGAGAAGATCGTGGCCCACGCCAGCCGCCGATTCGTGCTGATCGCGGATGAGACCAAACTCGTCGGCCGGCTGGGGCGTGGCCCGGTGCCGATCGAGGTGCTGCCCTTTCTGTGGGCGGCGACGAGCCGCTCGATCGAGTCCCTGGGCGGGAGGCCCGAGCTCCGCATGGCGCCCGGCGGTCCGTTCAAAACTGACAACGGCAACCTGGTGCTCGACACCAGCTTCGGCACCGTCGATGCGGCTCTCGGCGTGGCCCTCCACGCGATCCCCGGCGTCCTCGAGCACGGATTGTTCTTCGGCATGGCGAGGGCGGCGATCGTCGGGTGCGCGACCGGCGTCCGAATACTTGGCGAGCTGCCCTGAGCTTGCCCTATGCTTAGGCGCTGACATGCCGTTTGAATACAGGGTGGTCAACACCGTCGAGGAAGCGAACCGGCTGTCGGACGACGGGTTCGAGCTGTTCACCATCCTCCCGCCCGGCCCGGCCGGCGGACCCGATCGGATGTACCTCCGCCGGGACAAGCGCCGCGGACAGACGCCCGGGTTTGCCCGAGAGTCCAAATCCGACTAGGGCAAAGACCCGATTGACGGGCTTTTGGCGGGAACTTATACTTACGTAGTCAGGAATCCGGCAAATGGAGGGCGGAATTTCCGCCCTCGCTGTGTTTATTGGGTTCCAGGAACGGGTAGGAGTGACGGGCCCGACGGCGGGCGTTCACAGGAGTTATCAGTGATTCAGGAAATGGCAATGTCGACGCAGGCGACGCACTACGAGTCGGCCGTGCGCGCCATGTCTCAGGCCGCCGCCGAGGCGGAGCTGACGCATGCGCCAATCCGGCTGGCCTACTGGCGGATCGCTGCCATGGACACGCTGCTCGACCGGCTGGAGGAGCTCCGGCTGGCGGGCGAGCGCGCTCTCCCGGAGGATATCCGGGATCTCGTGGTGGCCTACGCCGCGCGCCACGACGCGCAGCTGGCGGATCGGGTCCAGCGGATCGATCCCGATGACCTCAACGGGGTCCACGACGCCGTATTCGAGGCGCAGGGCCGCGTCATGCTGGAGCTGGCCGAGTTGCGCCGGGTGCCGAACTGGCAGGACCTCGATTTGACCCTCGCGCCGGGCGACGACGAAGCCGCCTAACGCGGACGCCGCGGACGCCGCGGACGCCGCCGATCGAGAGCGGCCGCTCGACATCCTCGCCGATCGTGCGCGACGGCTGATGACCATTCAGTGGGCGGACGGCCACCAGTCCGCCTACGACTTCGAGCTGCTGCGGTGGAACTGTCCCTGCGCCGAGTGCGCGGGCGAAATGGGTGTCCCCGGCAAGCTGGCGACGACATCCGAGCTCAGCGACGACCAGATCGATCTCGACCAGATGGAGCCGGTCGGTCTTTTCGGCGTGCGTCCTTACTGGAAGGACGGCCACAATACCGGGATCTACGGACTCAGCCTGTTGCGCGCCATCTGCCCGTGCGACGAATGCGCGGCGGCTCGAGCGCGCTGACGATCAGGCGGGACTCGGGCCGACGGGCTTGGGGGCGCTGCCGTTGAGGCCGAGGCTGGCCTCGAGCGCGGCCTTGGGCTTGTAACCGAGGACCTGCTCGGCGACCTTGCCGTTGCGGAACATCACGACGTGGGGAATCCCACGGACGCGATACCGCTCAGCCAGAGCCGGCTCCTCGTCGACGTTGACCTTGGCGATCTTGACTTCGGTATGGTCGACCGCGAGCTGCTCGAGAACCGGCGACAGCATCTTGCACGGGCCGCACCAATCGGCGTAAAAGTCCACGATCACAGGCTGGTCCGAGAGAATAACCTGGTCCTCAAATGTGGCGGTCGTAACGTGAACAGCTTTACTCATGACTCTCCCTTTCTTGGACGAACTGCATCTAGAGTAACCCAGACTTGACCTCGGAAATTCCCGAGGCTCAGGCCGGCCGCCTGGGCAGGCTCCCCAGCCGGTCCTAGTTCGAAAAGACCTCGACGACCATCGTTTTCGCGCCGTTGCTGGCGACCCCCAGGCCGACCCGATGGTAGGCGGCTTTGAGGATGTTCGCCCGGTGCTCCGGCGAGCTCATGAACATGGTGTTGATCGCCGCCATCGACGGGTTGGTGGACCAGGCGATGTTTTCGCCCGCCGTGCTGTACGGGATGCCCCAGAGTCGCAGCAGTCCGACAAAGGCGAGCTGGCCGGTCGACGGATCGTAGTGCGAGAAGTAGTTTCGATTCAGCATGTCCTGGGCCCGGTACTGGGCGACGCGCGCCAGCGACGCGCTGTAGGACAGGGGAGCGACGCCGTTGGCGGCCCGGTCCTGGTTGACCAGGCTGAACTGGATGCCGGCCGCGCCGCCGACGCCAGAGACAGGCGGGGCCGCGACGGGGGCTGGAGCGGGCGCGGCTGTCGCCGCCGTTGGGGCGGCCGTCGACGGGGGCGTCACCCGCAGCGCCATCCGCTCGAGGCCGTTGACGCCCGTTTGCAACGATCCCTGGGTCGCCAGGTGCGCCGCGGCGAGCGGCCGGGTCGCGATGGGATGGGCGGGGCGACTACCAAGGATGGTGATGGTGGCGAGGACGACGAGCGGCCCACCCACGATCAGGACGACTCTTGTAACTGAGCGTGACAATACAGATTCCCCCTTGTGGTCGAGCTTGGGGGATTTTAGGACTCGACCGCCGATCGACCAAGCCCTCCGGCGCCCGAGAAACCCTCCGCCCTGGCTATCCTGTAACCGCCAGGAGCGTTATCACGCCGAGGCGGCGACGAAGAACAGGAGTTGCCCGAGGAGCTGGCCCGGCAGGATGGCGATCATCGCCAGGTACAGCAAGCCGGTCGTCGACATGAACGAACGAAGCCGGCAGGTTGACAAAGCCAACCCCGCCGCCACCAGCGGCAGAAACACCGCGCCCAGTGCCCAGAGCACCGAGAGTACCGGGCTCAGCGTCAATGGATGTGTAAGAGATCCCGTGCCGTGCGCGAGGCCTCGGAGGGTCAGCGGGAACAGGATCGCCTGAAGGACGAGGCTCACCAGGAGGAGCCCGATGGCCCGCAGCAATGGCCGGTTGGTCAGGGCGGGCGTCACCAGGTACCAGTGGCCGAGCAGCATCCCGGTGGTCGCGGCACCCAGGACGGCGGCGGACAGGACTACAACGAGCGCGATGGCGGCGCGATTGAGAAGGGAGCCCGCCAGAGGCCAGAGGGCGGCGGCGATGCCGGCTAGCAGCAGCACCGAGGCGGCCAGCGTCAGCGCCCAACTGAGGGTGGATGCATTGCGGCGCCAGATGACAATCGCGTGGGCGATCAGGGCGAGAACGAGCACACCCTGCAGGAAAGGGAGCGCCTCGGCGGCGGGCTGATTGATCGAAAGCAGCCGGTGATACGAGCCAGGCGGGCCGGCGAGGACGACGAGGAACGCGAGTGCGCCGAGGATGGCGTAGGTCACGGCGATGAACTTCAAAAAGCCGTGGGTCAGGCCGCCGGTCAGCCGAAGGTACGCCACCGTGGCAAAGCCGCCGACGGCAGTCTCCGCCAGCAGCAGAAAAAGTGCCAGCGGCAGCGTCAGCATCGCCACGCACTCGTGGCAGCTGGTAATGGGAACGGTGTCCAGCAGGGGCATGAGCGCCGATATAGATTAGGCAAGTGACGGAGGAGACCCAAGGCTTCGTGCCGGTCAGCTTCAACGACGGCCGCTGGACGACGGCAGAGGGCAAGGAAGTCCCCTGGTACGACGTGCAGACGGACCTCGTCCCCGAAGCCGACGTCCAGGGTGCACTCGAGCGGGTGCTCAGCGTCTACGGCGTGAGCGACGTCGTCGTCGACGCCTTCGACCAGTTCCGCAAAGAGCTCAAGCAGCCGACAGAAGCCTCCAGTCAGGATGGAGGCTGATGCTCTTTCGTCGGGACCGCGAGCAGGATCCGCGGGTCGTCAAAGATCCGCATCGCCTCCCGCCGGGACAGGTGCTCACGCTGAAGTGGCCGGTGCTGTCGTACGGCAGCCCGCCGCGCTATGACATGGCTCGCTGGCGGCTCCGCCTCTACGGCGAGGTCGACGCCCCGGCGACGCTGACCTGGGACGACGTACGGGAATTGCCATCGACGTCGCTTACGGCTGATATGCACTGCGTAACGACCTGGAGCCGGCTCGACAACAACTGGGAGGGCGTCGCCTTCAAAGACCTGGTGGCGCTGGTTAAGCCGCGCAGCACGGCCCACTACGTCATCGCGCATTGCGACGCCGATTACACGACGAGCCTTCCCGTCGAGGTCCTCGCCGACGACGACGTCATGATCGCCTACCGGCACGACCGCGCCGAGTTGACGCCGGACCACGGTGGGCCACTGCGGCTGGTAGTACCGAAGCGCTACGCGTGGAAAAGCGCAAAGTGGCTCGAGGGGCTTGAATGGGTCGAGTTTGATCGGCTCGGTTTCTGGGAGCGCAACGGCTACAACAACGCCGCGGATCCCTGGAAAGAAGAGCGCTACTGGTAGGTATACTCGGCTAACGGGGTGCGTTTGGAACGCTGAGAGGTGGAACGCTCCACCAACCCTTCGAACCTGATCTGGGTAATGCCAGCGGAGGGAAGACATGACCGCACGGGTCGATGAGTTAGCGTCTGACGCCTTATTCAAAGTCGAGACGCACGGCATCGACGCGATTCCCGAGGCGGAACGCCACGGCCGCCCGACGGAACTGGGCTTTCTCTGGGCGGGGGCTTTCGTCAACTACGCGAGCCTGCTGACCGCGAGCCTGCTGACGACGTACTACGGGCTCGGCGTGTGGGACGGGCTGCTTGCGGTGTTGATCGGCACGCTCGCCGGCGCAGTGATCCTCGGCCTTCTCAGCAACACCGGACCGAAAAGCGGGCAGCCGCAGATCGTCTTCACGCGGCGCATCTTCGGCAATCGCGGCGCCTATCCCGGTGCGGTGCTGACGCTCTTTCTGGGCGTCGGCTGGTTCGCCGTCGATACCGTGATCGCCGCGCTCGCGGGTGTCCAGCTGCTCCAGGTCGCGGGCCTCCGTCCCGATGTGGCCGGCAAATTCTTGTTCCCATGGGTGCTCGTGATTGCCGGCGTGAGCGTCATCGTCGCGGTCTACGGTCACCGGACGATCAAAGTCTTCGAAACCTTCGGCGCGGTGGCGTTCGCGGGGATCTCACTCCTGTTATTTGCACTTCTGGCCGGCCAGATGCATTGGAACGCCGGCGCGACAGCGGCAGGGAATGATTACCTCGGGGCATTCGTGCTCGGCGTGATGAGCTGCTTCGCGCTCGTCGCCTCCTGGTATCCGTTCGCCAGCGATTACTCGCGCTACCTGCCCGCCAATAGCTCCATACGGGCGGTAACCTGGTGGCCGATCGTCGGCGTCACCCTCCCCATGCTGTTGTTGGGATTGTTTGGCTTGCTCCTGCCGACGATCGATCCCAAGCTCGCGAGCGACTCCGGCGTCCTCGCGGTCATCACCCGGCACGCGCCGGCGGCGGTCGCGGTGCCGTTCTTTGCTTTCGTCATCCTGGGCGAGATCTGGGCGAACTATCTCGACGTATACACCGCGGGACTCGTCGCGCAGACGCTTGGCATTCGCCTCAAACGCTGGCAGACGGCGCTGGGGGCCGGCATCTTGGGAGCGGCGATCGCGGCCGTGGCCGTCGTCGTTTGGGATTTTCACCTGTTCTATCAAGACTTTTTGATCCTGACGTACCTGTGGGCACCGGCCTGGGCGGCCGTCGTCTTGCTGAGTTTCTTCGTCTTTGGCCATGGCAAAGTCCGCCCCGCCGTGCTGGCCTGGGTGATCGGAACCGCCGTGAGCCTCGTCTTCGTCAACTACCCGAACTTGTTCTCGACCGCCTTCCCGGGCGCCAACTATCCCAACCAGCCCCTGATCGACGCGCTGCATGGCGCGGACATTTCGGGGGTCGCCAGCGTCCTGGTTGCGGCAGGGTCATATATTGGCCTACGGAAGGTAATGGCATGACGCTCCCGGTCGCGCTCTCGATCGCCGGTTCCGACTCCGGGGCCGGCGCGGGCATCCAGGCCGATATGAAAACGTTCGCCGCGTTTGGCGTCTATGGCCTGACGGTCATTACGGCGATCACCGCCCAGAACACCGTGGGGGTCCGGGCCGTCCAGGACGTCGACGCCGGCGTGATCGCCGCGCAACTCGACGCGGTCGCCGACGATTTTTCTATCGGCGCTCTCAAAACCGGAATGCTGTCGAGCGCGGCCATCATCGATACTGTGGCCGCCGGTATCGAACGGCATCGCCTCCGCCCCCTCGTTGTGGACCCGGTGATGATCGCGAAGAGCGGCGACCGTCTGCTCCGGGAAGACGCGGTCGATGCCCTGCGCCGGAGATTGCTGCGCCTGGCGTACGTCGTCACGCCAAACATTCCGGAAGCCGAGGTGCTGTCCGGGCGATCGGTCCGGACTCGGGACGACCGCGTAGCTGCGGCCCGCGCCATCATGGAGCTGGGGGCGCAGGCCGTCGTGATCAAAGGCGGTCACTCACCGGACGACCCGATCGTCGACCTGCTGGTCGATGGCCAGGGCATCCACGAGTATCGTGCTCCGAGGATCATGACGACCAGTACGCACGGCACCGGATGCACTTTCTCCGCGGCGATCACGGCCGGACTTGCCACTGGCCTTGATCTCCCGCACGCCGTGGGTGAGGCTCGCGACTACGTCTCGCGAGCGTTAGCTTCTGCTCCCGGGCTGGGGCACGGGCACGGTCCGCTGAATCACTTTCCCGCTGTGCAGGTGGCGCATCCTCACCACTGAGCGGGACCTCGAGTACCTCGAGGGTGTTCATCCGCCGCTGGGGCCGGTGCTCGTGGAGATGCTCAAGACGGGCCGCAGCGAGGGTGTGCCGATCGTCAACCCCGCGGCCGGCCGCCTGCTGCGCGTCCTGGTGACGGCGCTCGCACCCAAGCGCGTCCTCGAGATCGGCACGGCGATCGGCTTTTCGACGCTGTGGATGGCGAGCGCGCTTCCTCCAGGCGGTCGCATCGACACGATCGATCCCGATCGAACCCGCACCGACCGGGCGCGGCGTTACTGGTTGCGCGCCGGCGTAACCGACCGGGTGCGGGTGATCAACGAGCCGGCGCTGCGCGTGCTGTCACGACTCGCCCCGGGTATCGAGTTCGCCTTCATCGACGCCCTCAAACCCGAGTACGCGGCGTATCTGGACGCCCTGCTGCCGAAGATGGCGCCCGGCGGGATGATCACCGTCGACAACGTGCTCTGGAGCGGCCGGATCGCCGCCGGCGAGCACGACGAGAACACCGATGCACTGCGGGCCTTCAACGAAACGTTCTTGCACCACGAGCAGCTCGAGGCGACCGTCCTGCCGGTCGGCGACGGCTTTGGCATCGGCGTCGTCCGCCCCCACGGCTAGAAGAGTTCCGGCGCGCTAGAGTTTGTCGGTTGCCCGAAGCTGATCCACTGACTCCCGAGCGTGTTCTCGAGGCCTATCGCACGGTGCTGCAGGCCCGCGCGCTCGACGACCGGCGCTTCATCCTGAATCGCGCCGGCAAGCTGGCTTTTATCATCTCGCCGCGCGGGCATGAGGTCGCGCAGGTCGCGGCCATCGCGGCGCTGCAACCCGGCCGCGATCGCTTCTGTCTTTACTACCGGAATTTCGCCGCCGCTCTGGCATGCGGTTTTACGGCCGAGGAGCTGATGCTTGCAGCGTTCGCCCGCGCCGCCGACCCCTCGAGTGGTGGGCGCCAGACGCCGGGCAACTTCGGCAGCCGGCGACGCGGCGTCGTCATCGGTTCGAGCACCGTCGGTCCGCAGATCCCCAAGGCGGCTGGCATCGGCCTGGCCTTGAAGTGGAAAGGGGAGGGCGCCCTCTGCTACGTGAGTTTTGGCG
>Ga0209237_1001973_pt1 | contig 12207 bp, 10 predicted proteins | sample GraSoi013_1_40cm_2_FD_185820 | JGI IMG/M metagenome (GOLD analysis project Ga0209237, IMG submission 185820) | Grasslands soil microbial communities from the Angelo Coastal Reserve, California, USA - Sample 10_02_2013_1_40cm (SPAdes) (version 2) | ecosystem: Environmental > Terrestrial > Soil >...
GTCGTTAGCGGACAACAAGCTCTTTGCACTGTTCACTTCTCTTACCCTGCTGGCGCTGCTCACGGCCCTGAACATCGCCGGCCTCGGGGTGGGGAAGTGGATCAATAACGTTGGCGCAATTGGGACGGGAATTGCAGCAGCCGTGCTGATCGGTTTGGGCATCGTGGTCGGTTTACGCTTCGGTACTCATCTGAGCTCGGCGGAGTTTCGTATTCCGGCGAATTATGGCTCGGTGCTGAATTCGTTCGGCGTGATCTGCTTCGGATTGGTCGGTCTCGAACTGGCCTCGGTCATGGGTGACGAAATTCGTGACCCGGTTCGGACCATGCCCGGAGCTGTGGCCTGGGGCGGAGTAATTTCTGGCGCGTTCTACATTGCGACCACGCTGATCCTGCTGCTTGCCATCGGCAAAAGCGACATCAGCATTCTGCAGGGGATTGTGCAGGCTGTTGGACACATGGCTCAGCGAGTTGGCGTCGCATGGATTTCAATCCCGTTCGCCGTGATGCTGAGCTTGGCGATTGCCGGAATCGGTTCGGCCTGGACGGGCGGTGCTGCCCGCATCCCGTTCGTCGCCGGCCTCGATTCTTACATGCCAAGCTGGATGGGCAAAATACACCCAAAGTATGCCACTCCCCATGCCGCGCTCATCGTGCAGTTTGCCGTCTCGGCAGTGCTGGTGGTCATAAATTTCGCGGGCGGCATCCATGTGCAGGAGACGTTTCAGCGGCTGCTGTCGCTGGCTGTGGTCCTGCAGCTAGTGCCGTTTCTCTATATGTTCGCAGCCCTGGCGAAATTTGGATGGAACTCAGACAGCTCGGGACGCTACGGAAGAAAGACGCTACTGGTCTCCGGAGTCTGCGGATTTGTTACGACGTTTCTCGGAATTGCGCTGGTATTTTTTCCCGCGCAGCAAATCACGTCTCTGCTCTCATATGAAGTGTGGATGTTCGGGGGAACCTTATTCTTCGTCGCGCTCGCAGCATTTTTCTTTTTTGTCTATGGACGGCGCAAGTCCACGACTAGTGATGTAGGCGCGGGCGTCTCGCCCGTGCAAGTAAGAAGAATGACGTAGTGTCCGGCTGAGCGAAGCTCGGCCAATTGATGGAGGTCGCCATGCCAGCAGGGGTAAAGACAGAAGTTCGTACATACCAGATGTACGTCAACGGCGAATGGGTTGAAAGCAAGTCGAGCAAGACGTTTCCTGTTTACGATCCCGCGACGGAGGAAGTGATCGCGCAGGTTCCTGATTCGAATGCCGACGACGTGGACCGCGCTGTTGCCGCCGCGAAGTCGGCTTTCGAAGATGGCCCGTGGGCTTCGACCACAGCGCAAGATCGCGGGCGCACGCTGTTCCGGCTGGCTGAGAAGATCCGGCAAAACGCCGCGTATCTCGCCGAACTGGAAGCGCGCAATTGCGGCAAGCCGATCGTGGAAGCGGAATATGACATCAATGACGTAGCGACTTGCTTCGAGTATTACGGTGGGCTGGCAACGAAAATTCTCGGATACGTGAATCCCGTTCCTGATAACGCCGTGAGTCTCTCGCTGAAGGAGCCGGTCGGCGTTGCGGGACAGATAATCCCTTGGAACTATCCGCTGATGATGGCAGCGTGGAAACTGGCGCCGGCGCTTGCCGCAGGTTGCACTTGTGTCTTGAAGCCTGCGGAACAAACTCCGCTTACTGCGCTCGAAATGGCCACCTGGCTTACCGACGTGGGGTTGCCGCCGGGAGTGGTGAATATCATCACTGGCTTCGGAGAGAGCTGTGGCGCGCCACTGGTGCAGCACCCTGACGTCAACAAAATCGCGTTCACCGGTAGCGCGGCGGTGGGCAAGGTCATCGTCAAGCAGGCTGCGGACACGGTAAAGCGCGTGACTCTTGAGCTTGGCGGGAAGTCGCCGAATATTTTCTTTGCCGATGCGGATTTCGAAGCTGCCATCGATGGCGCACTTTTCGGAGTGTTCATCAACCAAGGAGAAGTTTGCTCCGCCGGCAGCCGCATTCTGGTGCAGAAACCGATTTACAAAAAGTTTGTCGATGCGATGACGGAAAAGACAAAGAAGATCACGCTCGGCCCTCCGCTCGATCGCGATACCAAGATGGGGCCGCTGGTAAGCAAAGAGCAGTATGAAAGAGTGCGATCCTATCAGGATATCGGCAAGAAGGAAGCCAAGCTGGCTGTTGGTGGCGGACGCGCAGCGAAGTTTGCGAAAGGCTATTACGTCGAGCCCACGATTTTTTATGACGTCGACAATTCAGCGCGAATCGCACGCGAAGAAATTTTTGGTCCCGTGGCCGCTGTGATTCCATTCGAAGACGAAAAAGACGCAGTGAAGATCGCCAACGATTCGCCATACGGTTTGGCGGCCGCCGTTTGGACTCGCGACATCTTTAAGGCATTTCGGGCGGTGAAAGCCCTAAAAGCCGGCATTGTTTGGGTGAATCACATGCAGCCCACTTACGTCGAAGCGCCTTGGGGCGGCTACAAGCAATCCGGTTTCGGGCGTGAGCTTGGGCCTTGGGGAGTCGAGGAATATCTCGAAACCAAGCAGGTGCACATTAACCTGAACGAAGCGCCGATCGGTTGGTACTGAGAACTGAGAACTAGCAACTGATTTTCTCTTGATCCCGATGGTTGAGCACCGAAATGGGGACGATTCAGATTAAGACCGCAATACCGGGTCCCAAGTCGAAGGCGCTTGCCAAGCGCCGCGATCGCGCTGTGCCGCGCGGGCTCTCGCAAAGCACTCCGGTATATGTAGCAAAGGCGGAGGACGCCTGGCTCGAAGACGTCGATGGCAATCGCTATGTCGACTTCGCGGGCGGCATTGGCTGCATCAACGTCGGGCATCGACGTGAGGCTGTGGTTGCTGCGATTCGGGAGCAGTTGGATCGGTATCTCCACACCTGCGTGCAGGTGACGCCGTATGAGGCTTACGTGCGGCTCGCCGAAAGAATGAACGAGGTTACGCCAGGGAGGTTCCGCAAGAAGACTTTGTTCGTGAACAGCGGTGCTGAGGCAATAGAAAACGCAGTGAAGATTGCCCGAGTGCACACGGGTCGACCCGGGATCATTGCGTTTGAAGACGCCTTTCACGGACGCACCATGATGACGCTGGCGCTCACTAGTAAGACTCATCCCTACAAGGCGGGGTTTGCGCCGTTCCCCAGCGATGTGTACCGCATTCCTTATGCATACTGCTACCGTTGCTCGTACTCGCTGAGGTACCCATCGTGCGATGTATTTTGTGCGTCGCATCTTGAAGACACATTCAAGCGAGTGGTCGCGGCGGAAGAAGTTGCGGCCGTCATTGCTGAGCCAGTGCTGGGCGAGGGCGGATTTGTAGTTCCTCCGAAAGAATTCTTTCGCATTCTGATTGACATCTGTCACAACCACGGTGTGCTGTTCATTGCCGACGAAGTGCAGAGCGGCTTCGGGCGCACGGGAAAGCTTTTTGCCAGCGAGCATTACGGCATCGAGCCAGACATTGTCGTGACGGCGAAATCGCTAGGAGGAGGGTTGCCATTGGCAGCAGTTACCGGACGCGCCGAGATTATGGATGCACCCGGCCCTGGCGGCCTGGGTGGAACGTTTGCCGGAAACCCGCTCTCCTGCGCGGCGGCCCTGGCGGTGCTGGATATCTTCGAGCACGAGAACCTTCTGGAGCGCGCTAACGCACTAGGGAATCGCTTCCAGAAGCGGGCACGAGAGTGGCAGGAGCGCTGGCCGATGATTGGAGATGTACGCGGATTGGGCGCAATGCAGGCGATTGAGCTGGTACAGTCTCCGGAAAAGCGCGAGCCCGCCGCTGACGAGGCCAACCAGATCGTGCAATATTGCTATGAGCACGGGCTGATCGTGTTGTCAGCAGGATCGTACTCGAATGTAATCCGCGTTCTGGTTCCGCTCGTCGCGACCGATGCGCAGATGGACGAGGGCCTCGACGTGCTAGAAGCCGCGCTGAAGGCCGCTTGCGAGAAGAAGGCAGTAGTGGCGCAGACAGTGTAGCTCTGAAAGTGGAACAAACGAAGCGCATGCGCATCATCATGGTGTAATTTGAAAGTATCGATCGAGCAGATTTTGGGCCAGTATTATTGGTTCTTCGAGATTGCAGAGGTTTTGATATGACGGTTGCAGCACCTCCGATCACAAAAATTCCCAACTACGTTGACGGCCAATGGCGCGAGTCCAATGCCGCCGAAGATCTTGATGTCATCAATCCAGCAACGGGTGAGGCGCTGGCGAAAGTTCCTCTCTCAAGCGCCGCTGAAGTAGCCCGTGCCGTTGAAGCAGCCGCATCGGCATGGCCGGAATGGCGCCGCACGCCACCTGAAGACCGCATTCAGCCGCTCTTCAAGCTGAAGCAGCTTCTTGAGGATCACCTTGACGAACTGAGCCGGATCATCACGCAGGAAAACGGGAAGACTTTCGCTGAAGCTAAAGCCGAGCTGCGGCGCGCGATCGAGAACGTCGAAGTCGCCTGCGGCATCCCGATGATGATGCAGGGCTACAACCTCGAAGACGTGGCGCGCGGAATCGATGAGACCATGATCCGGCAGCCGCTTGGAGTGGTCGCCGCAATCGTGCCATTCAATTTTCCTGGCATGATCGCGTTCTGGTTCCTGCCCTACGCCTTCGCTTGTGGAAATACTTTCATTTTGAAGCCTTCTGAACGCGTGCCCCTCACCATGCGGCGTGTCTTCGAACTGCTTGAGCAAACTGGTTTGCCTAAGGGCGTAGTTAATCTGGTGAATGGTGGCAAAGCGGCAGTCGATGCGCTACTCGACCATCCCAAGGTCCGCGCTATCAGCTTTGTGGGATCAACTCCGGTTGCAAAGTATGTTTACGCACGATCCGGGGCCAACGGCAAACGCGCGCAATGCCAGGGCGGGGCCAAGAATCACGTCATCGTTCTTCCTGACGCTGACATGAACATGGCTACGCAGATCATCAACGATAGCGCATTTGGCTGCGCCGGCCAGCGCTGCCTGGCGGTGTCTGTCGCGGTGACCGTTGGCGAAGCGCAAAAAACTTTTCGCGATTCGATCACGGAAGCAGCAGCATCACTGCGCGTTGGCAATGGACTTGACGAAGGTGTGCAGATGGGGCCAGTGATTACACCTCAGAGCAAAGCACGAGTCGAGTCGCTGATTGGGGTTGGCGAAAAACAAGGCGCAAGGGTCTTGCTGGATGGGCGGAATGCCAGAATTCCACGGCACGAATCGGGCAACTTCGTGAAGCCAACCGTCCTCGATGCGGTGCCAGCCGACAGCGAACTCGCGGACACAGAAATCTTTGGCCCGGTGCTCAGCCTGGTTCATGCCAGCGACATGGATGAGGCATTGGCGTTTCTAGCGCGTAGTCCATACGGCAACCAGGCATCGCTATTCACCTCAAGCGGTTCGGCGGCGCGCCGCTTCCGTTACGAAGCGCCAGCGGGCAACATTGGCATAAACATCGGAGTTGCCGCTCCCATGGCCTATTTCCCATTCAGTGGATGGAAAGATAGTTTCTTCGGAATTATGCACGGGCAGGGACGAGACTCAGTTGAGTTTTACACCGAGAAAAAAGTTGTCGTCGAGCGCTGGGCAAAAGAGCATTCGCGAAAGTTCTGATGGCGCTTCCGTGTGACCTCTGTAGTTGGAGTTTTGACCACAGAGGGCACAGAGGGCACAGAGGGCATAGAGGAAACTTAGAGGCATTCATGTCCAACACCATCCAGAAATACAAAGATTATGTGATGACCGGCTTCCTGAAATCGGTGGCGCCTATCGTGATTGATCGCGCCAGTGGCTGTACAGTGGTCGACGCGAACGGGCGCGAGTATCTCGATTGCTTTTCCGGGATTTCAGTCGTCAGCGCCGGGCACTGCAATCCGCAGGTGATCGCGGCGGCAAAGAAACAGATGGACAAGCTAGTCCACTGTTCTTCATACCTGTACCACGTGCAGCCTGTCGCAGACCTTGCTGAGAAACTGGCTCACATTGCGCCTCCCGGCCTGACGAAGACTTTCTTCGGAAACGGCGGAGCAGAGGCCATTGAAGGCGCAATGAAGCTGGCCCGGCTTTACACCGGCAAACATGAATTCATCGCGCTACACGCCAGTTTTCACGGACGCTCCTGGGGCGCGCTTAGCGTTACCGGCAATCAAGGGCGGAAAAAGCGCGGCGGTCCGTATGCAGCGGGGGTTGCGTTTGCTCCCGCACCCTACGTCTATCGTTCGCAGTGGCCAGACGATCCCGAAGAATGCGGGCAGCAGTGCGCGCGTGCGATTGAGGATGTAATCCGATTTGCCACATCCGGCGATGTCGCGGCATTTATTGCTGAGCCGGTGATGGGCGAGGGCGGAATTCTGGTTCCGCCGCCGAACTATTTCAGAGAAGTAAAAAGGATCCTTGACCAGCATGGCATTTTGTTCATCGTTGATGAAGTGCAGTCCGGATTCGCGCGCTGCGGGAAAATGTTTGCTATCGAGCACTACGGGGTCGATCCCGACATTCTGGTCACGGCCAAGGGTATCGCTGACGGGTTTCCATTAAGCGCTTACACCACGCGGCCGGAGATTGCGGCCGCTTATAAACCGGGCGACCATCTGTCGACTTTTGGCGGGAATCCGGTGTCTTGCGCGGCGGCGCTGGCTAACATCGAATTCCTGGAAAAAGAGAATTTGCCAGCCCGCGCGACTGAAACTGGCAATTATGCGATGGCGAAGTTACGCGAGTTGCAAAAAGATAATCCTCTGATCGGAGAAGTACGTGGCCTCGGCCTGATGATCGGTGTGGAGCTGGTAAGAGATGAAAAGCTGACGCCGGCTTCGTCCGAAGCCGAAGCGATTCGCGATGCGTTGCTGCGCCAAGGTGTCTTGGTGGGCGTTGGAGGCGTGTATGGAAACGTGGTTCGGTTTCAGCCGCCTCTGATCATTACGAGGCAGCAGATTGATAAGGCTCTAGAGGCGTTTGCGGCAGCGCTGGCGGAGGTCGCCCAGCCAGCGCACGTGTAGTTGCATCAGCGCCGAATTCGTGAGTTCACAAAACAATAAGCCCCATGCGCAGGCCCAGGGTCACGGCTTCCGTGCGCGTAGAGGCACCCAGCTTGTCGAGGATCGAGCTGATGTGAAATTTGATAGTGTGATCGGAAACGCCTAGCCGATCAGCTATCTCCCGATTTGCGAGTCCTTCGGCGAGCATAGCCAGAACTTCGTTTTCGCGAGGCGTGAGATTTTCGTAGGACGTCGGGATTTGAGTTGTTGCACTGCCGACGCGCTCGACCATCTGCTGAGCGATGGCTGGGTCGAGCAGCACCAGCCCCGTGTAGGCGGCGTGAATTGCGGCCACAATCTCTTCGCTTCCAGCCTCGCGCGGCAGGATCGATTTCACGCCGGAGCGGAGGGCCTGTGCAGCCCAGGCGGCAGTGGGGTTGTCTATGAGAGCAACGACGGGAAGGCCGTTGTGAGCGATCACGGGACTCTCGCGGTCAAAATCCGCAAGAATAACATCGGGTTGTAACTCCGCCGCACGCTGTCCGATCATCTGCGTGCTGTGCACAGCGCCCACCAGCTTGAATGACGATGATTGTTTGAGGATGAGTTCAAGGCCGGCGCGGCGAACGGCAGAGGCGGAGGCCAATAGCACGCGTATCGCTCCGCTTCCGTTTTTCGTCGCCATCGCCTTATCTCGCTGGACGCTCACTCAGCTTGATCGAAAGTTCAACCGGCTCTCCTGCGCGGAGAACAGTTGCGCTGATGCTATCGCCAACTTTGGCCGAGCCCAGTAGTTCCCGAACATTCTCCGTGTCCAAAGCCAGTTTTCCTGCTAATTCGACGATGGTGTCGCCTAAAACGATTCCAGCCTTCTCTGCCGGACTGCCAGCTTCGACATGCAGCACCATCAATCCGCCGGAAGGAGCTGACTTTAATTTCGCTCGCAAGTTTTCGGGAACCGCAACTGGCTGCATGGCGACTCCGAGATATGGGCGGGCGATGTAGCCTTTTGCGAGAAGTTCATCTACCGTGCGATTGACAGTGGCGACTGGAATGGTCACTGCGCGGCCACGGCCGAGTCCGTTAGTGTTGACACCAAGGACCTTGCCTTCCGCACTGACAAGCGGTCCACCGGAGAACCCCGGATAAAGCTCGAGATCAAGGCGAATGCTCTGATCAATCCGGCCGCCGCGCCAGGTTCGCCACTCCCCACCGATGCCGCCAATGATGCCGGCGCTAGCTACCAAATTTCCAGATCGGGTGCGCCCAAGAGCCAGCACGAAATTCGCAAGCTTCAAGTGGGCTGGGTCGCCAAATTGCGGAACTTGGGTCTTGCCGCTTTCAAGCTTTAATACGGCGAGATCAGTTCCGGGATCGCGCCCTGCGAGTTGACCCGCAACTCGCTTTCCATCCGGCAACGCCACTTTGATTTCGTCCTCACGGCGGATCGTGTGTTCCGCAGTGACGACCACCCCATCGCGCCAATGAATGCCACTTGATGGAATCCGTCGTCGGGCATAAACAGTAACAACCGATGGGCCGGCTTGAGCGGCGGCTGCGGCCAATTCGTCTGAATATTTTGCAATTGCTGAAGGTGCCATTTCGATCTCCTTACCTGCGTTGCTTCTTTACGACTTCATCATGTCGCAGTGTTCAGCATTCACGCATCAGCCGGATGGCTAGGTTTTGACCAGACGATCAGCTAGGGAGTCAGAGGAGTAGCACTGCGATTAAGTTCAGGCTGGAATTTCCTTAAGCCGATTCTCCTTCCTCTCGGCTTCTGAAATCACATACACGATCAGGATCGTCAGCTCCGGCTCAATCGGATGGCGATAGCGGGCATGAGGGAAGGTGACGTAATAGACGAGCGGATAGCAGAGGATCAGCCAGAAAAACAACCACGCGCCGGGACGGCGTTTGCGCAAAGCGCGAGCCAGCCCCCACAAGGCCAATACCGAAGAGGCCAAAAACACAAGATTCTCAATCGGCGGTAGCGCGGAAATCTGTGCTGGCCGGGGGCGTCCGGCCCAATAATAAATAAATCGCTTTGTGCAGAGGCCCGCAAACCGCAAGTAATCTTCGCGAATGAACGCGATTGCCTCGCGCCTACGTTCGGCCACATACGCGATCTCGCCTAACTGACGATATCGCCGCATCTCGTAGACGTTCTGCGTGGGATGCAGATATTCCCTCCACGTGCCGTTGGCGCCAGGCCCATTTCCGATGCGCAGCTCGGCGCCAAAATTCGAACGCAGAAAGACAACTTGGCCGAAAGTCCGGTAGTTCCTAATCAGCCACGGAGCGATGCAAGCAAAGAATATGATCGAAGCCACCGCTATTCCGCCGACTGACCGTTTGCCGCTTTTCGCGCGCCGGTACCACGCCCACAATCCGGAAGCTGGCAAAAAAGCCAGCATGGAAGGATTCGTCAGCGCCGCGATCCCCCACAGCAGGCCGAACTCGAGCCAGGGCCGCAGGCCATCGCGTTCTTTCAGCTCGAGTGTCAGCCAAAAAATAATTGCCAGCAGCAACGCCGCCAGGCTGGTCTCCCAAACCCACCGGGTCGCAAAACCAGACGGCAGCAGCGCCCAAAACCACGATGCCCACACCGCAACGTTTTCGTTGAAGCAGCGGCGGGCGATCAAAAAAATGGGAATGCAAGTAAGCGCAGAGAAAATACTGTTCAATATCAGCAGGGCAAGCGCCGATGACCGTGTATAAATTCCAAAACCTTTGAAGACGCCTGCGATCAAAAATGGGTAAAGCGGTGGCTCCCAGGCTGTAGGCCCGGTCGTTTCATTGAATGGGTTAGCAAAGCCCTGGCCAGAAGCCAGCGATCGCCCAATCCGCCCCATCTCATAGCCAAAGCTAAAGTTGTCGTCAACAGTTTTGAAATTGTAAGTGTGAGTGACGAAGATCACCCCCAGCCGGAGAATCAGGGCGATGATTACCATCCAGAAGAAAGAAGTGCGTGCGGGATGCCACCAGGAATGAGCTGTAATCCTTTGGCTTGGCTGTGGAGTTGTCGCCGTCGCTTGATCCATTCGGCCCCGTCGTGTCGTCGATAGCCCTTGATTGACACTTCATAACGCCGCACCTAGACTGAAGTGTTCCCACTTGTGCGTGCGCTGGGTTCACAATTGTAGCGGTTTTCGAGGAGCCGAATGGGCTGGCTGCAAAACAAGTTCGAAAAGAATTTCCTGATCACAACCGTCGATTACGTCTTCAACTGGGCGCGGAAATCAGCGGTGTGGCCGATGACGTTTGGTCTGGCTTGCTGCGCGATTGAGATGATCGCGTCTTCGACAGCCCGGTTTGATATCGCGCGCTTCGGGTCAGAAGTATTTCGTCCCAGTCCTCGGCAGAGCGATTTGATGATCGTAGCGGGCACGGTAACGTTGAAGATGGCTCCCGTGGTGAAGCGAATTTACGACCAGATGCCCGACCCCAAGTGGGTAATTTCGATGGGCGCATGTTCATCCGTCGGTGGCCCCTTTAATACTTATGCTGTGCTGCAAGGAGTTGACAAGATCGTTCCGACGGATGTTTATGTGATCGGCTGCCCGCCGCGTCCGGAGAATTTGTTTTACGCGTTGCTTAAGCTGCAAGACAAGATTGATCAGATGTCACTGGCGAAGCGCCCCACGGAAGTGCGGCTTGATGAAAGCATGGTGGAGGCGTTTAAAAGGCAAGTGATGATCGCGCAGACACTGCAACCAAAATAAGACCACGTAGGGGCGGGTGTCCTCAGCTATCCAGCCGAGCAAAGCTCGGCCAGTTCTCGAAAAGTCAGCAATGCCCTTCATCAAGCTCACTGCTCAATCCGACCTCCCGCCGGAAGGTGAAGCCAAGGAATTCACCGTCGGCGACAAAGTGATCTGCGTCGCTAACGTGAACGGCACCATCTCTGCCATGGACAACGTCTGTTTGCACCGTGGCGGCCCGTTAGGGCAGGGAGTGATTGAGGGGGATAAGTTGGTCTGTCCCTGGCACGGCTGGCAGTACGACCCAAAGACCGGCCAAGCCGTCCACAATCCAAACGCCAGGGTTACCGTTTATCCGATTAAGGTCGAGAACGGTGACGTATTGGTCGAGCTGAAGTAGAGGGGCGATGAGGAAGGTTGTAGCTTATCCAGCCATGCTCGCGTCCGCCGTAGGCATGCTCCTTTGTGTATTTTCCTACCTCGGATGGTTGACTGGGAGTTATCGTTTTCCGAGACGCGAGCCTCCTCTATTATTCATCGGTATTTTTGTGGTCTGGCTTCCAACGGTCTTGCTGTTGAATACGCTCACGCGGGATTTTAAGCAGAAGGATCTTTGGAAGGCCGCTCTTCGCGGGTGTCCGCCTTGGATGCGGAATACTTTGTGGATTATGGTTGGCGGCGTGATGGCGATAACATTTATTCCGCTTATAGCAGGAAGAAACCCGGGAGACGGTCCGGAAGGGTTTGGACTCTTCCCGATTGCATTCTATGCTGTGTCGTTTTGTGTCATGTACTCCCTAATTCACGTGGACGAAAGGGACGCCAGTAGGCGCTGTCTAAATGGGCATGCCATATCACCATTGGCGAAATTCTGTGAGGAGTGCGGAGCTCCCGCTGCCTCGGAAGGCATGCAAAGCAACAATCGCTTGTAATCGCCAATCGCTGACATCGCCCTATCCTATAATTTTCAAGAACCTCCCTGGCTGATTGTCGAAGCCGGGGAAGACTGAGTCGAGAGCCTTGTTGCCGAGATGTGTGAACACGGCTTCGCCCAGCACGCGGCGGAAGTCGGTCGTGATAGCCAAGTCCCGGCTTTCGTAAAGTTGTGATTGGTCGAGTCCGGGCCAGCGGCCATAGACTTTACCGCCTCTGACCGGACCTCCAATGACAAACATGACGTTCGCGTGGCCGTGATCGGTGCCGCGATTGCCGTTCTCGCGGGCGGTGCGTCCGAACTCCGACATCGTGACCACGACGGTATCTTCAGCGAGATCGCCGAGATCGGTCCAGAATGCAGCGATCGATTGAGAGAACTCGCGCAGCACGTTGGCGAGCTGGCCTTGTGTGCTGCCTTCGTTGACGTGGTGGTCCCATCCGCCGATGTCGGCGAATGCAATCTGCACGCCCAAGTTGGCCTTGATGAGCTGAGCGAGCTGCTTCAGGCTGTCGCCGAAACGTCCGTGCGGATAATTCGCGCCAGGCGTGGGAACGTACTTGGCGGGATTGGCAGACTTCAGCA
>Ga0209237_1001976_pt1 | contig 12202 bp, 7 predicted proteins | sample GraSoi013_1_40cm_2_FD_185820 | JGI IMG/M metagenome (GOLD analysis project Ga0209237, IMG submission 185820) | Grasslands soil microbial communities from the Angelo Coastal Reserve, California, USA - Sample 10_02_2013_1_40cm (SPAdes) (version 2) | ecosystem: Environmental > Terrestrial > Soil >...
GTGGACTGTGGCGTCAAATACGGGATTCTGCGCAGTCTTCTCGCCAAGGGGGCCAGAGTTGTCCGCGTCCCGTACGATTTTCCCGCTGACAAGATACTCGAACTGAATCCCCGAGGAGTAGTTATCAGCAATGGACCTGGAGACCCCAAGATCGACCTCAGAACCATCGAGAACACTAGGCGCTTGATGGAGACCGAGATTCCAATAATGGGAATATGTTTGGGGGCCCAGATCCTTGGGCTGGCAGCCGGGGCGGAAACCTACAAACTGAAGTTCGGCCATAGGGCGGTGAACCATCCGTGCATGGACCTTGAAACCGGCCGATGCTTCATCACAACTCAGAACCATGGTTACACGATCGATCGGAGCTCGCTGGAAGATACTGATTTCCTGGCGAACTTCGTTAACATCAACGATAAGACCGTGGAGGGAATCAAGCATAGGAAGAAACCCTTCTTGGGCGTTCAGTGGCACCCGGAAAGTTCACCGGGCCCATACGATACTCGATTCCTCTTTGACAGATTCTTCGAGGAGGCTTTGAAGTCTTGAAGATAGACGGCATCAAATCCGTCGTCATTGTAGGAAGTGGTGCGATCAAGATTGGAGAAGCTGGCGAGTTTGACTACTCAACCTCCCAGGCAATCAAGGCGCTTCGAGAAGAAGGAATAAGAACAATCGTCGTCAACCCGAATATTGCCACTATTCATACAGATGAAAAATTCGCCGACAAGGTGTATTCGGTTCCGATAAGAACAGATTTTCTGGAGGATATTATCGCCAAAGAGCGACCCGATGGCATTCTTCTAGGCTTTGGGGGACAGACCGCCCTCAACTGCGGCGTCGAACTCGAAGAGCAGGGCATTCTTTCGAAATACAACGTGAAGGTTCTCGGTACCGGAATCGACAGCATCGAGATCGCTGACAACCGGGAACTGTTCAAGAAAACCATGATCGAACACGGTATCCCGGTTCCGAAAAGCCGGAAGGCAGTTGACCTGGAAACGGCCCTTGAGGCGGCCCGCGAAATAGGCTTCCCCGTCATGGTAAGGGTCGCCTACACGCTGGGAGGCCAAGGGTCCGGCGTCGCTTTCGATGAGCACACGCTCGGAGAGATTGCCCTACGGGGACTTGCTTACAGCAGGATCAAACAGGTCCTGATCGAGGAATACCTCGAGAAGTGGAAAGAAGTCGAATACGAAGTCATGAGGGATCGTGATGACAACTGCATCATAATCTGCAACATGGAAAACATGGACCCCATGGGGATCCATACCGGCGACAGCATCGTCGTCGCTCCCTCCCAGACACTCACGAACCGCGAGTACAACCTTCTAAGAGAAACAGCCCAGAAAGTCATACGAACACTCGGCATTGTCGGAGAATGCAACATCCAGTTCGCGTTGGACCCAAAGAGCGAAGAATTCAGGGTAATAGAAGTCAACTCGAGACTCTCTAGAAGCTCCGCGCTAGCGTCCAAGGCTACAGGCTACCCCATAGCATACATCGCGGCGAAACTATCTCTCGGCTACATTCTCCCAGAATTGTCGAATAAAATAACTGGAGTGACTTCGGCATGTTTTGAACCCGCGCTGGATTATGTTGTAGTCAAGGCTCCTCGGTGGGATTTTCAGAAATTCCGGAAAGTCAGCAAGGGAATCGGGACCCAGATGAAATCCGTGGGGGAGGTCATGGCGATCGGGAGGTGCTTCGAAGAGGCCTTGCAGAAGGCGGTCAGGATGCTCGACATCGGAAGAGAGCTGACCGATAATGGAATTGCGGGACGGAGTATCCAGAGGATCCGAAAAGAGCTTCGAGAGCCTACCGATGAGAGAATCTTCTATGTCACAAAAGCCCTGAAATCCGGGATGAGCATAGATGAGATAACAAGGCTGAGCGGAATCGACCCCTGGTTTCTGGACAAGATCAAGAACATCATCGACATGGAAAAACGGATCGTAAGAGAGAGGATCAACCCTGACGTTGTCAGAAGGGCGAAGGAATTCGGCTTCTCCGACAAGAAACTCGGAAAGCTTCTAGGAAAGACCGAAGCGCAACTCCGCGAATACAGAAAAGCCCACCACATACTGCCGGTCACGAAACAGATAGACACGTTGGCCGCGGAATGGCCCGCCGCTACAAACTATCTCTATCTAACATACGGCGGTGAAACGGACGATTTCGAATACGAGCCTGGAGACAGAGTGGTTGTCTTGGGCTCTGGTTGTTACAGAATCGGATCAAGCGTGGAATTCGACTGGTGCTGCGTGAACATGGCCACAGCCCTGAAAAAACGTGTGTCAGAGGTTATCATGGTAAACTGCAATCCTGAAACGGTATCAACTGACTTCGACATACTGGACAAGCTCTACTTCGAAGAACTGAGCCTTGAACGAGTCCTGGACATACTGGACAAGGAACAGCCACGCGGAGTAGTTGTAAGCGTCGGTGGACAGACTGCAAACAATCTGGTCAAGGGACTGTCTGAACACGCAACGATTCTAGGCACATCCCCCGACAGTATTGATGCCGCGGAGGACCGCGCAAGATTCGGCCAATTGTTGGACAGGCTCAAGATCGAGCAACCGAAATGGGACAAGCTTAGATCTCTCGAAGACGCCAAACGATTTTCCAAACAGATCGGCTACCCTGTTTTGATCCGTCCATCGTATGTTCTGTCCGGCTCGGCGATGAACGTCGCGTTCAACGAAGCACAGCTCACCGGCTACATCCGCGAGGCAGCACGAGTCTCCAGAAAGAATCCGGTTGTAATCTCGAAGTTCCTGACTGGGGCAAGAGAGGTCGAAGTGGATGGTGTCTGCGATGGCTCAAGAGTCTTCATCGGCGCAATCATAGAGCACATAGAAAACGCTGGGGTCCATTCTGGAGACGCCACGATGACTATACCAACCCTCTCGATCACTGAGACCCTGAGAAAAAAGCTCCTATTCTACTCAGGAAGGATAGCTAGAAGCCTCAATATCCAGGGACCGTTCAACATCCAATTCCTCGTCAAGAAAGGACAAGCTCTAGTCATCGAGTGCAACCTTCGAGCCTCTCGAAGCATGCCATTCGTATCCAAGACAACTGGGACAAACCTGATGGATTTGGCTGCTGAGGCGATAACCAACGGGACCATAAAGCCGGGTGAGGGAGTTCACCGAAGAATCGGAGTGAAAGCTCCCCAATTCTCGTTTACAAGGTTGGACAAGGCGGACCCGGTGACCGGTGTCGAGATGGTTTCGACCGGTGAAGTGGCTTGTTTCGGTGACTCTTTCGAGGAGGCGTTCATCAACGCGCTGATCGCCAGCAACTTCTACATTCCAAAGAAAGACGACGCCATTCTCATCTCAATGGGCGAGACAAGAAAGGGAATACTTCCCTACGCTAGAATGTTGGCGCGAGCAGGCTACAGAATATTCGCAACACAACATACGGCGGAAGAGTTTTCGAAGAATGGAATCGAATGTAGGATACTATACAAGGTGAGTGAGAAGAAGAAGCCGAACATAATGGACTATCTCCAAAACAGAGAGATTCGGCTGGTGATCAACATTCCAAGCCACGAAGGGGACCCCGCATCGCATCGGATACTGAAGGACGAATATCTGATCAGGAGAAAGGCGGCTGAATTTGGGATTCCGATCGTGACCAATCTCGAGCTTGCTAGAGCACTGACAAAGGCACTGGTTCGCCACAATGCTCGCCTGGAATCAAAGACCCAATCCAGGACAGAGGCCTTCGTAACCTCTCCAATCCCTACAACCGCATCGCGCGCTCCTCTTGCAGGCTCTTCTCCTCGAACCGAGCCTGTCCCCATCACCATTCCTTAGACAAACCAGAATTCACTAGGTAGCGTGGCCACCGTGTCAAAGGAGCCAAGCGGAGAAACCATCGCGATTTCTGCACAAGATGCGAGGCGTCTGGCAGTCGCTAGGCAGCGTCTTGCGGGCAAGCTGCCGGCAAAGGCTACACGGGAACATATCCTCTCAGTAGTGCGCGACCTATCCTTTGTTCAGTGGGACCCAATAGCCGTAGTTGCACCGTCACAGGTCTTGTCCCTCTGGAACAGGGTAGGCGACTTTCGATTGTCGGACCTTGAAAGACTGCTATGGGACGAGAAGAAGTTGTTCATACATTGGGTCAACTTCGCCGCTTCCCTCGTTCTGATCGAAGACTATCCGCTCTACTATTCGATGATGAAGCGGTACCCAGAATCCATCGGCAAGTCATGGGGATCACGGAAGCCGAATACGAGAAAGTTCCTTGTCGAGAACCGAGAGCTGGGCAAGTCGATGCTGAAGCAGTTGAAGAAGGGACCGATGCAGCTGGCTCAGTTCAAAGAGTACAAACCCGCCAAGAGTCCGGACGGATGGACCCCTGGAAGCCTTGTCACAAGGATGCTCTTCCACCTGGAGTTGAAGGGAGAGATCATGATCGCAGGCCACCAAGGCAACCGGAACATATGGGCCTTGTCTGAAGATTTCCTGCCGAAAGGGGTGGAGAAGAAGGAGATACCAGAAGAAGAGCTCGAGCGCTTAACCGTGCAGAGGGCTATCCGGGCCCTCGGGACAGCTTCCCCTCCCGAGATTAACTACTATTTCCCACGCGGCCGTTATCAGAACCTGAAGAAGGCTTTGGAAAGCCTACAGGAGGATTCTACCATACATCGGGTTCGCGTCACTGAGTTTCAAGAGAAGGACGAGCGATACATCCACGATCTGGACGTCGAGCTGCTTGAGTCGATGAAAGACGACGCATGGCAGCCGCGGGTATCGTTGCTTCCTCCCTTCGACAATCTGATCTGCGGTAGAGCCAGAACAAACAGAGTCTTTGGCTTCGATTACAGCCACGAAATGTTCTTGCCTCAACATAAACGAAAGTTCGGTTACTGGGTACTCTCCATCCTGTGGGGGGACAGGCTGATAGGTAGAGTCGACCCGCTTATGGAAAAGAGCAAAGAGAGGCTCCTGATACATTCGGTGCACGCGGAGCCTGCCGCGCCACGCGACAAGAAGGTCGCGTCGAAGATTGGAGATGCGATTCAACGACTGGCGAAATTCCTCGGGGCGGGGGAAGTTGTATACTCGTCACGTGTCCCTGCGGCATGGAAAAGCTCCCTCCACTAAGCCACGATCCTAACCACTGCGTAACCAGGTTTCTGCCCAGGAACTCTGGTGTTCAAATACTTCAGAAAAGTAACTGGCCGGGACAATGAGTCCAGAGAACCACCAACAGACAAGAGAGGTATCCCCCTTTTTCTGCAATCTATCTGCCTTAGACCAAGAGCAAAGAAAACGACACAACGCGTTAGGAAAGGATCTGTTCCCGAAGCATCTTGAAATCAAGGAGCTGCTCGACGGCTATGGATTCCGTTTCCCGCACAACAGCTTGCTTTTCACAGCGTTATCGGAGTGGATCACTCTGGAGCAACTCTGCTGTCCCTTCCTTACACTAGGCCTAGAATTGCAACGCGATGAAGGATCTATCTGGCTTAAGGCAACCGGAAAAGACGGTGTGAAGAATTTTCTTCGGGCAGAACTCGGGATTTAGGCAACCATGAGAGAATCGGGCCCGTAGACCCCAAGGATCCGGCGAATCTTTACTCCGCCTGCTTACTGTCTAGAGGACAGTCTCCTATCGGCGCAGAGTTACCAATAATCCCCAAGATTAGAACCGATTCGAGACTGCGCAAGGTTGTGGGCTTGTGCGCTTGGCAGGTCTTCACTTCGCAACGTAGTCTCGCAGGAATGCGAAGCCCATCGCGATAAGCGCGAGGGTACCAATATACGTGACAGTCTCGATTAGAGGAACTGTGGGGGAATAGAAAGATTGGTAGTAACTGCGTTGCACCTCGAACCATGCAAACAGTAAGATTCAGGCTAGGAAACAATAGGCCGACCCAGTCAGGCTGACAAGTTTTCTGGACGACATGGGACCCTATGTTTGCTTCGTGAATTGTATGAGAGGCAATCGAGGCAACTTGTCCACGGTCAGTGATTCGAAAGGCAAATTGATAAGGGACTAGACCTGCCGACCCGTTGATTCGGTCAAATGTTCACTTGTACGAAGTGCGACAAGCGGGAATTCCAGCTGACTCAGCTCTCCGAAATGAGGTTGCTGGCAGAGTGTCCGTCATGTGGTGGCTCGTTTATCATGGACACTGTGACGGAGAAGAGGCCCAGGGTAGAAGCCTCCGATCCAAATCAGCACATTATTTGGGACTGGAAAGCCGAGAAATGGATTCCTGCGAAGAGAAACTAGTTCTCTAAGCCCGCTGGTCTATAGGCACATACGGAACCTGAGCGGGTCCCACGTACTCTGTCAAGGGCCTAATGAGCCTATTGTCGGCGTACTGTTCATAGATATGCGCGATCCAACCTGATACTCTGTTGCACGCAAAGACTGCGGGCATCAAATCCTTGGGTACCCCGAGCGCATTCAAGACTACTGCCGCGTAGAATTCAATGTTAGGCCACAACTTTCTCTTGTCCATAACGACCCTTTCCACTTCTTCCGCGATCTCGAGCCATTTCCTGTTTCCGCGTTCTTCTGTCAGTTTCTCCGCGATCGTCTTCAGTATTCTGGCTCTTGGATCGTAAGTCTTGTAGATCCTATGGCCGAAGCCCATTATCCTCCTTCCTGCTCCAAGTTCACTGTCTATGTATCCTTCGACCTTATCCAAGGTGCCGATCTCTTCTAGCATCTCCATCACTCGTTGGTTCGAGCCGCCATGGAGCGGACCGGCAAGCGTGGCGATCGCGCTGGTAACAGCTCCTCCTAGGTCCGCGAGGGTGGAGGTCGCTACTATGGCGGCAAAGGTCGAGGCGTTCATCTCGTGGTCTGCGTAGAGGACTGAGAGAGTATCAAACGCCGCTCTATACGCTTCATCTGGTTTCTTGCCCCACAACCCGTAGAGAAAATTAGCAGCATGTCCCAGCCTCGGGTCCGGCCTAATCGGGGTCTTTCCCTTCCGTATTCGTTCATAGCTAGCCACAATGGTCGGAAGAGCAGCGGTTAGTTGGAGGGACTTGCGGCGATTGAACTGGTCAAAGGTCTCTCCTTTTTTCCTCGGGTACGTTGCCATGTATGAGACGGCCGTTCTGGCGACCTCCATCGGGATCGCTCCCTTCGGGGTCGCTCTCAGAAGCTTCAGGACTTCCGTTGGGAGGGGACGATGAGCAGCGAGTTCCTTCTTGAACTCTGAAAACTGGGTTTTGTTTGGGAGGTTTCCATTCCAGAGTAGATAGGTGACCTCTTCGAAGTTCGATTTGGCTGCAAGTTCGTTGATATCAATCCCTCTATATCGGAGGATTCCCCGTTCTCCATCGATGAATGTGATGGAACTTTTTGCAATAACCACTCCTTCCAGACCTTTCTCGATCTCAGTTGTGGCCGTCATCATCATCGAACCGTTGGAATGGTATTGCTGGTAGAACGGATTCTAGTCCTAGTTAAGGAATATCAGGTGTACGAAGAGGTATTCGGATTTCCCGCATTGCCGCGTGACATCGGGAAAGCCTTTTTCAACGCCCATCTGTTCCTCCTCGATTGAGATAATTCTTCATGTCAGCAAAGGTGCACAAGGTCGCAATTTTAGGCGGAGATGGCATAGGACCTGAGGTTGTTGACGCTACGCTCATGGTCTTGGACGCGGTCCAAAAAACAGGTTTGGTTCACCTGGAATATCTGAAGGGTGACGCAGGATTCGACGCCATCAAGAAATACGGTACAAACCTACCCGACAAAACCATCGAGATGATGAAACGAACCTCCGCCTGCCTCAAGGGTCCAATGACGACGCCGGAGGAGCCTGGGACACCGCGAAGCGCAGCAGTGACGATGCGCGCCCTCTTCAACCTGTACGCCAATGTCCGCCCTGCTCGAACGCTTCCTAACGTGACGGCGCTAAAGCCCGGGATTGACATGATAGTTGTAAGGGAAAATACTGAGGGACTGTACTCTGGGAAGGAGTTCGAAGTCACTCCGGGGGTGGCTGTGGCGATGAAGATCATCACCCGAAAGGCCTCGGAGAGGATTGCAAAGTTCGCTCTTGAGTTGGCTATGAAGAGGAGAAAGAAGCTTGCATTCGTACACAAGGCGAATATCCTGAAGATCACCGACGGCCTCTTCAAACAATCAGTCCTCGACATCGCCAAGGACTATCCACAGGTCGAGCTGGAGGACCTCCACATCGACGCGGCAGCTATGCAGCTGATCAGACGACCAGAGAGCTTCGATGTAATAGTGACCATGAATCTCTACGGCGACATTCTTTCCGACGAGGCCGCGGCAACGGTAGGAGGGTTAGGGGTCGCTGCCGGCGCAAACATAGGTGAGAACTATGGCATGTTCGAGCCTGTTGGTGGATCAGCCCCAAAATACACTGGGCAGAACAAGGTCAACCCTGTCGCGACTATCGAAGCAGCGAAAATGATGCTTGACTACCTAGGTGAGAGAAAGGCCGCGAACCTAGTTGAGAAAGCTACGAACTCTGTCCTCAAGGAAGGAAAGGTTTTGACCTACGACCTCGGTGGAAACGCGCGAACTAGTGACGTGGGCAAAGCGATAGCTGAGAAAGTCGTGTCCTTGAAGTAGGATCTACATTCGTTCGGCGAGTTCCAAGCCGAGAAGTCCTGCTACAGTTTTCAGGACCGTTCTGACGGCAAGGACGAGGGCTACTCTTTGCCATTTCAGTTCGTCGTTGCTAACGTGGGAGATGTCGGATTTTTCGTAGAACTCGTGAAATCTCTGGGCAAGCAGGTTTGCGTATAGGCATAGCAAGGTCGGGTTGAGATCATCAGCCGCGTTCGCGAAGGTTTCAGGGAACTTGGACAGCTCCAGAACAAGCGCCTGCTCGACAGGCTCTTTCAACAGGCCGAGTGTTTTTGGCTCCGCTATTCTTCCTAGTTTCCGGAGAATTCCGGAGCTTCTTGTGTAGGCGTAGTTGATGAATGCGGCACTGTTCGCCTCAAAATTCAGAACCTTGTCCCAGACAAAGTTCGTGGACTTTACGGCTTCGACACAGAGAATCGCGTATCTAACAGCGGAAATCGCGATCCTCTCCGCTGTTCGTTGTCTGATCTCGTCCGGGAGGCTTGGCGATCGTCGATCGACTTCCGACCTAGCGCGGGAGAGAGTCTCGTCCATGACCTGGTCGAATGTTACGTATCGGCCACGTCGGGCCGACATCCGTTGCCCTTCGAGCATGATTTGGCCGATAGGGAAATAGTTGAATTTCTCAGCCTCCTTCTGGTGCCCGGTAATCCAGAACGCGACCTTGACCTGGAACTGTGCAAGCAACTGTTCAGTTCCGATCACGTTGATGACTCTCTCGGCACTCTCGAACTTGTACAGCGTGTAAGCTATGTCCCGTGTTGGATAGAGAGAGGTGCCATCGGATCGGAGCAGCGTGAGCGGGGGAAACTCAAACGTAGGGCTTACGCCAAGCGTCTCGCGTAAACCGAATTTCTCCACCGCCTTGGCCACGTCGAGCTCTAACGCCCCTCCCTGGTTGAAAGTGAAACCTGAACCCTTCAGTTGGCTTACGAGTGCAGCGACCCGTCCGGTCCAGAGCAAGTCGCTTTCCCAGTCCCATTGGTCGAAGCGGATACGAGCCCTGCGCAGAGTCTCTTCAAACCCAGTTAGAATTATCCGGGCGACACGCCTCATCAGCGCTGATGTGTCGGGTTCTTTTTTCTCGTACTTCTGAATGAGCTGCTGAATCGATTTTTCTGGATCAGGGTCCTTGGAGATCAGCTTGCTCAGTCGGTCGAATTCTTCAGGATACTTGCTTTCAAGGTCTGCGGCTATGCCCACCCATTCGTCTAGGGACTTGGTTTGGGCATTGATGTCAGCGTCTGACGCTTTGGTCTGCCTCAGGAGAGCGACTCGTTTCTTCAGTTCTTCTATCTCGACGAGGGTTGCTGTGACGGAGTAGATTTTTCCGATGAAATGATCCGGCTTTCCCTTTGGGGTCGGTTCGCCGAGCAGTTTGTAGCCGTAGGCCATGATGGCGACTTGTCTGCCTGTGTCGTCGATGTAGAAGTGGGTCCGGACATTGTGTCCCCTCGCTGCTAGGAGTCGTGCGAGTGCGTCGCCAAATATAGCGCCCTTGGCTGTACCAATGTGGATTGGTCTCGCAGGATTTGCACTAGTGTGTTCAACAACGGTCTTCTCTGGAGAATGCGTTTTGAGGAGTCCGTACTCTGATCCATCCCGTTCAACGGATCTGAGAGTGAGTTCTGTGAGTCTTCCAGGGTTTGCGCGGAAATTTACGTAGCCAGGCTCGCTGGCCTCAATTGATTCGATGAGATCGAGCTTCGCGACGTGCCCAATGGATTCTGCTAACGCCTTCGCCACATCGATTGGTTTCTTCTTCTGGATTTTGGCCAGCTCGAAGCTCAGCGAGCTTGCTAGGTGTCCAAAGGTCTGGTTGGGTGGGTCTTCGAGAGTTGCCGCGATATCGAGGTCTGGAAAAGCGTGTCCTGAGGTCTTCTTGAGAGATGAGTATCCCGCTTTCAGTACGCTTTCGCATTCGAGCCTGAATGATCCGAAAGGGTTGGCCCTATCCCCTTGCTTATGTTCAGTTGTCTGGGCCAAGGAACGAATTCCTGTAAGAGTTGCATGATTCCACCACTAGTTTTTAACGTGCCCGCCCAAAGGCGCGCGTAACGGGACCGTAGTCTAGATCACGGGCGAACCAACGAATCCCGCGAGGACAACCAGGATAGGACATCGGGCTCCGACACCCATAAAGTGGAGAGACCCGAAGACCGTGGGTTCAAATCCCACCGGTCCCTCTTCAAAGTCCTCTACTGTCACTGTGAGGAATTGCCTCGTTGCTGATCAATGTCCTCTCCATTACTCCCCGCGCCGCTTCGGCGAGTCGTTTTTGCTTTCTTTCGATGCTGAATCCGATCTCCTTCGCGAATTGTGGGAGGCTTTTAGTTCTCACGATGAAAGAGAATCCATCTTTCCTTCTAAAATAGACCTTACCGCTCTTAGGATCTAGGAGAGCTGTTCCTTTGCTGCGGTGCAAATACAACCGCGACGTTTCTACACGATGCTGGTTGAGGAGATCTTGAATATAGAGGAGCAATGCCTTCTCGGTATTGTGCAGTGACAATTTGCGGCCACTAACCGATCCTTCGGCATCATAGAATGCTCTTAGGAAGGCGGCTCTGCATCTACTGCAGTGTTCAATCCATTTCTTCAAATTTCTCCAATCACGGCTGAGGAAATTGTACAGGAGAATACTCGATCCTTGAACAATCCATCTGTTCTTTCTCGGATGCCAGCGAACCTTGTAGGGCTTAGGTTGGCCAAGAATTGTTGCGAGCGATGCACTGAACTCTTTTGCGAAATCGTAGTCGGTCACGGCTAAAATGAGTTCAGCGTTATACCCGTGAATATTGAGATTGCCGTCGCCCAGAACGACGCCTACGACATAGGCCAGCTCAGTACTTGGACCTGACTGGAATTGGTTAACTTTTCCCAGCGGATTGTGAATTCTGCGGGCCCAGTAACTAATTGTACTTTTCGACAACCAAGCATGGTTCCGCTGAAAAACGGCTTGTTGTATTTGTCGGTAACTTAGCCTAAGTTGGATTAGCTCGCTGACGAGATAGTACAATTCAATTCTGCTGCCTAGAGCCAGATAGCTTCGCTTCTTTGGCTGACGAGCATAAAGCGAGAGTGAGTCAGTTTGAATGCCTATGAACAATGTTCTGTCGCCAGCTCGGAACGAGTCAAAGTGACCGGTCGATTGGCGGGTTGACTAATTCATATTTGAGCGAGAGGCAACCGAAAGGGTCGTCTGGTTCCTCGTGGTGGGGAACGAGCGTGCAGGGAGCTCTGAACCGAAAAACTCAAAGAAAATTTCTAGCGAGAATTTCCCTTCGGAATGGATGTCAAAGTCGGCAATCAATCGTGCAAGTACATCTTGGAAGGTGGATGTGAACCAGTTCCAGTTTAAACCCCACCGGTCCCGCTGTCACCCACCCTAAGAACTGGGTCTCGCTCGCCCCATGATCTCTTCTTCTCGTAGTCTCTTTCCGTCGTTGTCGCTCTTGGCCATAGTGCGTAGAAGGATAGGGCGGCTTCAAAGGGAGGGCAGCTGAAGGTATTGGCTGCCGTTAACTGACCGCGTCCGCCCTGGTTCATACAGGAATAAGTCTCCTTCCTACTAACTGAATATCAGAGC
>Ga0209237_1001981_pt1 | contig 12191 bp, 13 predicted proteins | sample GraSoi013_1_40cm_2_FD_185820 | JGI IMG/M metagenome (GOLD analysis project Ga0209237, IMG submission 185820) | Grasslands soil microbial communities from the Angelo Coastal Reserve, California, USA - Sample 10_02_2013_1_40cm (SPAdes) (version 2) | ecosystem: Environmental > Terrestrial > Soil >...
CAGCGCAGACCTGATCCAGAATCGGTTCGCGGCCCGATGTCGTGGGAATTTCCTGGCGCCTAGGCTGGCGTGGGGTGACTCACATGACCAGCGGGTCCAGGAACCGCCCGCTGCGTCGAGGGGAGTCATCTCACGCGATGCGGGCTGCGGATGAGCCCCGACAGGCGCTGCACCGGGAGCGGCAGTGGGCGCGTGTGATCCGCACGCAGGTGTGCCAAGAGGCACACCCGCATCACTGTATCCTCTCAGAGGTGCGCGTATGCGCTGCCCGTGAGCGCCGCCTGCACCGGTCGGCGCTCCAAGAGAACGAGATGGCTGCTCGCACTCGCGGATAGGATCCTTGCTCGACGGCGAAAGGGGGAGGGGCCTGTTACTTTTTCCGCTCGACCTCGAGCGTATAATCGCCCGCGACCGCGGCAAGGGCGCCGATGGCCGCGAGAAGCGGCGCCACCAGGACTCCGACAGCGGCGATCGTCAGCGGAATTTCCATGATGGTCCGGTCGCCCTGACGCACGACCAGCCGGCGCACGTTGCCTTCATGAATCAGCCGCTTCACCGTCTCCACCATCTTGTCCGCGCTCACCTGAATTTTCTCTCGCGTCGTACCCGCCATGGGTATCCTCCTTCTGTCGGGAACCTGGCTTCGTGAGCCGCCATTCATGGTCATCACCGCAATGATACCGTCACCCTGCCGTGCGGTGAAGCCTCCGTCGAGGCTGAGACAAAAATCTCCCCGCGCAGGAGGTTCCTACGCGGGGAGAGTGTCGGTCCGGGCTACATCGTTTGCTTGGTCACCAGCTTCAACGGCACCGGCGTAAACTTATTCACGCGCTGCTTCTTGATGATCTTCACCGCGTTCTCCACCGCCAGCCGGCCCATGACCTTGGGTTGCTGCGCGATCGTCGCGGCCATGGTCCCCGCTTTGATCGCGGCCAGCGCATCGGCGATGGCGTCAAAGCCGACCACGAACATCGCCTTCTCTCGCTTGGCAGCCGCAATGGCCTGGATCGCACCCAGCGCCATCTCATCGTTCTGCGCAAAGACGGCGTCAATCTTCTTCTGCGCCTGCAGGATGTTCTCCATCACCGTCAGGCCCTTGGCGCGATCGAAGTCCGCGGTCTGCACCGCGACCAGCTTGATACCGGGGGAGGCCTTCAGACCGTCACGAAAACCTTTCCCGCGGTCGCGCGCGGCCGACGTTCCGGCGATGCCTTCCAGCATCACCACGTTGCCCTTCCCCTTCAATCGCTTGGCGACGTACTGGGCGGCCATCTTCCCGCCGGCGACGTTGTCAGACGCGATGTGGGCGGCCACCGTCACCCCGTTCGCGCCGCGATCCACCGTGATGACGGGAATCTTCGCCCCCTGCACCTTCCTGATGGTCGGCGCGATGGCGTCACTGTCGGTGGGGTTGATCGCAATGACGGCGACCTTCCTCTGGATCAAGTCTTCAATCTGGCTGGCCTCACGCGCCGAGTCATTTTGCGCATCCAGCACGACCAGGTTGACGTTCAGCCTCTTGGCGGCCGCCTGCGCCCCATCCCGGAGGTCGACGAAGAATGGATTGTTGAGGGTGGAGATGGACAGGCCCACGGTGGGCGGAGCGGCGGCGTACAGCGGTAAAACCGAGAGCACCAGCAACACTACTGGAACAAGCAAGCCTCTTCGCATGTGTTCTCCCTCCCTTCATGATATCTAGCGCAATTCCGGGTACGAAGGGTTCCATGGAAGGGACAATTAGGCCGCGACCTGATTCTGCGCAACCCCCGTACCACATGGAGACGGGTCGCACTGGTCGGCCTTCGTTCCGCCGGAGGCAGTTCCTCTCTCAGCGGAGCCGTCGATCCAGGAGCACGGCAAGGAGGATGACAGCGCCCTTCACCACCTGCTGGTAGAATGGATTCACGTTGAGCAAGTTCAGCCCGTTGTTGATGACACCGATGATGAATGCCCCCAAGATTGTGCCGCTAATGCTGCCTTCCCCCCCGGCCAGCGTTGTGCCGCCCAGCACGACCGCGGCGATGGCATCGAGCTCGAACCCGACTCCCGCGGTCGGCTGCGCCGAGTTCAGCCGGCCGGTCAAGATGACCGCGCTCGCGGCGGACACGATTCCGCTGATCACATACACCAGAGTCTTGTACGCGGCGACGTTCACGCCGGACAGTCGCGCGGCCTCTTCGTTGCCGCCGATCGCATAGACATAGCGGCCCACCACAGTCTGGGTGAGGATCACATACGACGCCAGGAACACCAGCGTCATGATGAGGACCGGGACCGGGATGCGGAACACCTCGCCGGCGCCCAACCAGACAAAGGCATCTGGGAGCCCGGTGATAGGACGGCCATCCGTGTAGACAAGCGTCAGGCCGCGGCCGATGGTCAGCATCCCCAGTGTGGCGATGAAGGGCTGCACTCTACCGCGCGTGATCACGAGGCCGTTGACCAGTCCCAGCAGTGCGCCCACGGCCAGGCCCCCTCCGATGCCCACCAGCACCGGGCGGCCGGCCGCAAGCAGCCCGGCGATCACGGCGCCAGAGAGCGCCAGCACGGAGCCGACGCTGAGATCGATGCCGCCGGTAAGAATCACAAACGTCATGCCGGCCGCAATGACAGCGTTGATGGAGACCTGCCGCGCGATGTTGAGCAGGTTGCTGATCGTTAGGAACGACCCGCTCAGCACAGAGAGGACGATGAGGAGCAGCGCGAAGGCGAGGGCGATGCCAAAGCGCCGCAGCACGCTGCGGAGACGCGCGAGGGGCAGTCTTCGTAGCGTCGCCAGACCGGCCACGCGGCTAAACCGCACTACGCACCCTCCCGGCCGCAGACGCCATGATCCCCTCTTGGGTCGCCTGTGCGCGAGGGAACTCCGCGGTGATCACTCCTTCGTGCATCACCAGGATGCGATCGCTCATCCCAAGGATTTCTTCCATCTCCGAAGAGACCATCACAGTCCCCACCCCTCGCCGCGCCAGCGCGACCATCAGGTGATAGATCTCGACCTTCGCGCCGACGTCGATGCCGCGCGTCGGCTCGACCATGAGCAGCACCCGTGCGCGGGTCTGCAGCCATTTGGCCACCACGACCTTCTGTTGTGTCCCGCCGCTGAGGTTGCGCACGATCTGTTCCGGCGAGGTCACCGCCATATCGAGATCGCGGATGGCCTGGGTGATGAGCGCGGTCTCGTCCAGCCGCCGGATGAAGAGCGCCACCGCCAGCCGCCGGACGATCGGCAGCGTGATGTTCGCGCGCACGCTCATCGACAGCACGAGACCCAGCCGCTTCCGATCCTCCGTCACCAGACCGATGCCCAGAGCGATGGCGTCGGCCGGGGAGCGAATGCTCACCGGCCTCCCGTCTAACAGGATCTCCCCCGCGTCGAGCGGCGTGGCCCCAAAGAGCGCATGGGCGACCTCTGCTTTGCCCGAACCGATCAATCCCGCGATCCCCAGGATCTCGCCATGGCGGAGGATGAACCTGACATCGCGGAAGAGCCCCTGCACCGTCAGCCCACGCACATCCAGGACAGGGGGACCGAGCGGTACGTCTTCTTTCGGAAACTTCTCGGTCAGCCGGCGGCCGACCATCAGGCGGATGAGTTCGTCCATCGTCAGCCCGGCAATCGCATAGGTGCCGACATACTGCCCGTCGCGCAGTACGGTCACGCGGTCGGCAATCTTGAACACCTCCTCCAGGCGATGCGTGATGTAGATGATGCCGACATCGCGCGCCCGAAGGTCGCGGATAAACCCAAACAGCCGCTCCGTCTCCTCGACGGTCAGCGGCGCCGTCGGTTCGTCCATGACGACTATCGTGGCGTCAGCGGAGAGGGCTTTGGCGATCTCCACCAACTGCTGCTCGGCGACCGTGAGCGTGCCCAGGCGTCGCCGTGGGTCGATGGAAACTCCCAGATCGGCCAGCAGACGGCCGGCCCGCGCGTACATCTCATCCCAGGCCACCAGTCCCCCCACGCGACGGGGTTCGCGACCGAGGAAGATGTTCTCGGCCACCGACAGCGCCGGCACTTGGTTGAGCTCCTGGTGGATGATGCTGACGCCTAATTGCCGCGCATGGATGGGCGAGGCGACCTCGACGGGCAACCCACGCAGCAGGATCTGGCCAGCATCCCGCGGGTAGATACCTCCGAGGATACGGATGAGGGTGGACTTGCCGGCGCCGTTTTCGCCGACCAGGGCGTGAACCTCGCCCGCGCGCACGTCCAGCGACACGTCCTGCAGCGCCCGCACGCCGGGGAAGGATTTGGTGATGCCCTTCATCTCAAGAAGTGGAACGTCCACGGATGGCATGTCACGTTCGGCGAGCATGGCGAACCAAGCGAACGAGAGAACACGAGATGTGGGCATTCGTGTTGACGTGTTCGCCGCGTTCACCTGGTTCGCGATGTGCGCGCATCTCAGAAGGTCACTCCACTCTGCAGGATGATGTTCGCGTACGGTGTCTGCTCCCCGGTCCGCACCACGGCCCGCACCTGAAGGAGCGCAGCCTTGAATTGCTCGTGCGAAACATGCTGCAGCGGGGTTGCGCCCAAGAGCTGCCGCATGGCCTGGTAGAGGGCGGGGCTGCGCTGCCGCATCTCCTCGGCGACGGTGGCCGACTCGACCTGGAGCTCATGCAGGACCGCCTGCAGCGTCTGCGCGAAGGTCGGCACGCCTGAGGACAGGGCCAAATCGATGCGTAGCACCGACGGCGGAATTGGAAGACCGCTATCGGCGATGACGAGCCGGTCGGTGTGGCCCATGGACGCAATCACCCGCATCAATTCCGGATGGAGAATGCCGGTCTTCTTCATTGAGCGCCCCTGAATGGCGAATCTTCTAACGTCTACCGGGTCTTCCAAGTCTTCCAGGTCTTTCAGGTCTACCTGCCAATGGCCTGAAGGTGTTCAGACGCGGCCGACATGAGAGACCTGGGAGACATGGCAGACGCCGTGTCAACCCGGAATCTCGATGGCGGCGACATCACCATCAAAGGTGAGGGTCGTGCCAAACTCGGCCATGCGGTCCCGCAACCAGCGGTGCATCCACCGACGATCCACATCGATGGCAAGGTTGACCTGAAGATCCGCGATGCGGACGGGATGAAGGCGGATCCGGGTGACACGGCGGTCTTCCATGATAACTTCGAACAGACACGAGAGATCGTTCCGCTGCGCCGCATCCACCGCGTAGTCGTCGACAAAGTCCCCACAGGCATAGAGGATCGGCTTGCCCCCGTGGCGTTCAATGCCTTGAACAGTATGGTTGGAATGTCCCCAATACAGATCAGCGCCGAGGTCGATGAGGTCATGCGCCAGCGCCTGGGTCTGCGGCGTGGGCGGGCCCCAGTTCGAGCCGACATGCGCGCTCACGATGACCAGGTGCGCAATCGCTCGGGCCCGCGCCAGGGCGCCTGCCACCCGGGTGCGGTATGGTTCCAAAAGGCCCCTCCGGTCACAGCACACATAGTTGGTGCCGGGCCGGTCCCGCATCGCCTCCCATTCGGGCTCCCCGTCGGTCAACGCCACAACCGCAATGGTTATGCCACTTGCGGCGAAAACGGTGGGGGCCGCCGCCTCGTCGCTGGTCTCCCCCGCGCCGGCGTACCGGATCGAGGACTGCCGCAGCCGCGCCAGGCATTCCTGCAGCGCCTCGCCTCCGAAATCCAGCACGTGATTGTTGGCAAGGCTGACGAGATGGATGCCAGCGGCCTCAAGCACCTCGATCGCCCGGGGCCTGGCCCGGAAGTGAAAGGTTTTGGGGACCCAGGGCTCCCCGGCCGTCGCAATCACGCACTCCAGGTTGACCATGCGCAGATCCATCTGCCGCCACACCGATAACGTGTTCCCCCAGACGTAACCGGGACTCGCGGCGGAGTTGGCCAGCACGTGTCTGTCGACCAGCCGACCTAGCATCACGTCGCCTGCCAGCCCGATGCGGATCATCTCTGCAGAATAGTTCGACGCCGCGCCGTCCATACCGCCGGTGCGGGCAATGTCCCATAATGGAAACGTGATGACTAGCCCCCAGAGCAGCCCGGCCCCTCAACACGACGTCAAAATACCTGCTGGCGCCGGCGTCCTGGAGGGCACTCTTGCCATTCCCTCTGGGGCACGTGGGCTGGTGGTGTTTGCCCACGGCAGCGGCAGCACCCGGTTTAGCCCTCGCAACCGGCTTGTCGCGGAGCGATTACACCGCGCCGGGCTTGCCACGTTGCTCACCGACTTGCTGACCGGGCCCGAGGAGGAGCTCGATCAACGCACCGGCCGGCTGCGCTTTGACATCGCGCTCCTCGGCATGCGCGTGGTGGCCATTCTCGACTCGCTCGCAAAGGATCCCGAGACCGCGGCACTCGCCATGGGGGTGTTTGGCGCCAGCACCGGCGCGGCCGCCGCGTTACTCGCCGCGGCGCAACGTCCCCGCCTTGTTCGGGCCGTCGTGTCGCGGGGCGGGCGGCCGGACCTCGCCGCCCAGATTCTAGATCAGGTCAAGGCCCCTACACTGCTTATCGTCGGCGGGCGAGATGAGGAGGTGCTCGGCCTCAATCGCACGGCGCTGGCGCAATTGCGAGTCGAGAAGGAACTGGCCACCGTCGCAGGAGCCACGCATCTGTTTGAGGAGCCCGGTACGCTGGAGCAGGTTGCCGACTTTGCCGCAGCATGGTTTGGACGGTATCTCATCCCATAGGACTTGGCAGGCTCGCAGCGAATAAGGAAACGCGATTCCACCCCGGTCTGTTAAAGGAGGCCCTCTATGGCGAAAGTCCGTCTCTGGTTTCTCCTCGCGACTCTGTTTTTCTTGCTCGCAGGGTACACCGTCCCCGTCCCGCAGCTCTCGGCGCAGGGGCAGGTATCCCTGACCATCGAGAGTTGGCGCAACGACGACCTGCCGGTGTGGCAGGACACGATCCTTCCCGCCTTTACCACGCATTACCAGAACATCAAAGCGGTCTTCGGGCCCACGGCGCCGACCGAATATAATGCGGCGCTGAATGCGAAGTTGAGCGGCGCGGCCGCCGGCGACCTGATTACCTGCCGGCCATTTGACCTCTCGCTCGGTCTGTTCAAAGAGGGATTTCTGGCACCGTTGAACGACCTCCCGGGCATGTCAAACTTCGGATCGGTGGCGAAGAGCGCCTGGATCACCGACGATGGGAAGACGGTGTTCTGCGTGCCCATGGCCTCGGTGATTCACGGGTTCATTTACAACGCGGATATCTTCAAGACACTGGGACTCACCCCGCCCAAAACCGAAGCCGAGTTCTTCCAGGTCCTGGACAAGATCAAGCAGGACGGCCGGTACGTGCCGCTGGCCATGGGCACTGCAGACCAGTGGGAAGCGGCGACCATGGGATTCCAAAACATCGGCCCCAACTACTGGAAGGGCGAACAGGGCCGGTTGGCGCTGATCTCGGGGAAGGCAAAGCTCACAGATCCAGACTATGTCGCGGTCTGGCGGACCCTGGCGAAATGGCGGCCGTACCTGGCCAGCGGGTTTGAGGCCCAGAAGTACCCCGACTCGCAAAACCTGTTCACGTTGGGCAAGGCGGCGATCTACCCCGCGGGCTCCTGGGAGGTGGCGCTGTTCAACCGGCAGGCGCAATTCAAGATGGGCGCCTTCCCCCCGCCCCTGCCGGCCGGCGCCACACAGTGCTTTATCAGCGATCACACGGATATCGCCATGGGGATGAACGCCAAGACGCGCCACCCCGCGGAGGCTAAGAAATTCCTGGCTTGGATGACGACCTCAGAGTTTGCCAGCCTGTACAGCAACGCCCTGCCGGGGTTCTTCAGCCTCTCGAACCAAAAAGTCACGCTGAAGGATCCGCTGGCCCAAACGTTCTTGAACTGGCGGAGCACATGCAAGTCCACCATCCGCAATTCGTACCAGATCCTTTCCCGAGGGGAACCCAACCTCGAAAACGAGTTGTGGAGAGTCAGCGCGGGCGTGATCAGCGGGCAGCTCAGCCCTGAGGAGGCAGCGGCCCAAGCTCAGAACGGACTCGTGAAGTGGTACAAGCCGCAGCAAACGAAGTAAGGCAGCTCGGAACCAGTGGCACGGACCAGCGGCGGGGCAGACACCCTGCCGCTGGTCTGTTGCGTCGGTGGCCGATGAGATGAGCCCGCGCCTCCGCCAGTTTCCCTTCCATATCATCGTGTTCATCCTGCCGGCGGCGACCATTTATACCGCATTCATGATCTATCCGCTGTTTGATTCTCTGCGATTGAGCCTGCACGGAGTCCAGGAAGGTGGAGTCGAGGTCTTCGTGGGGCTTCAGAATTACGGCCGTCTGGTCGCAGACTCGCTGTACGCGCCCAGGTTCTGGGGCGCGTTGCGGCACAACGCCATTTTCTTCGTGGTCCACATGCTTGTGCAAAATCCCGTCGGGCTGTTGCTGGCGGCGCTGCTGAGCGCGCGGCATCTCCCCGGCCTGGCGGTGTACCGGACGCTGCTCTTTGCCCCGACCGTTCTGTCCTTTGTCATCGTCGGGTTCATCTGGCAGTTGATGCTGAGTCCCCTGTGGGGCATCGCGGGAGGCCTGCTACGCGGGGCCGGCCTCGGCGCGTACTTCCGACCATGGCTGGGGCTGGAAGGATCCGCCCTGGTGACCTTGTCCCTCATCTCTGTCTGGCAGTTCGTGGGAATTCCTCTTATGCTGTTCCACGCCGCGCTGATCGGCATCCCCGACGACCTCCTCGAGGCGGCGCGCGTCGATGGGGCGAGCGGCTGGCGAGTCTTCTGGGGGATCGAGTTCCCGCTGATCCTGCCTGTGGTGGGCCTGGTGGCGATCCTGACCTACGTCGGCAACTTCAACGCATTTGATCTCATCTACACGACACAGGGGGCGCTGGCCGGCCCGAATTTCTCAACCGACATCCTGGGCACGTTCTTCTACCGCACGTTCTTCGGATTCCAGCTCCAGCTAGGGAATCCCGTCATGGGCGCAACGGTCGCCGGGGTCATGTTTCTCCTCATCCTGGCGGGTGTACTCCCCTACCTGTTTATCTGGCAACGGCGGATTGCGGTCCACGAACTCTAAGCCGCGCCATGCCGTCGCCACCCGGAACCCCGCGACACCGCGCCAGCTCCGCAGCCCCGTGGCAGCCGTACCGTGGGAAAGGGCTCGGCATCCATGCGATCCTCATCGTGTACGCTCTGGTGGCGATCCTTCCCGTGCTGCTGATCGTCATGAACTCCTTCAAAACGCGCGCGGCCATCTTCACCCACCCCTACCTGCCTCCGCTGCCAGGACTGTTCAGCCTCATCGGCTACCAGACCATGTTCGAGCGGGCGCACTTCGCCCGCTATTTCGCCAACAGCGCGATCGTCGCAGGGGCGGCGATGACGCTGATTCTCCTCCTGGGCGCGATGGCAGGGTTCGCGCTCGCAGAGTACCGGTTTCGCGGCAACGCCTGGGTGGGGCTGTACCTGGCGCTGGGGATCATGATCCCGATTCGCCTGGGCACGGTGAGCGTTCTGCGAATCATGTCTGACCTTCGGTTGGTGAACACGCTCGTTGCCCTGATCCTGGTCTACGCCGCCCAGGGGCTGCCCCTGGCCGTCTTCATTCTCCAGCAGTTCATGCGGCAGGTGCCCGGGGATCTCAAGGACGCTGCCCGGATCGATGGCATGAGCGAGTACCGGATCTTCTGGCTCGTGCTCCCGCTGGTGCGGCCTGCCGTGGCCACGGTGGCGGTCTTCACGATGATTCCGATCTGGAATGACCTCTGGTTCCCGCTGATTCTGGCGCCCGGGGAAGCGACGAAAACGGTCACGCTGGGGGCCCAGCAGTTCATCGGTCAGTTTCTCAGCGACTGGAATGCGATCCTGGCGTCGCTGACCCTGGCGATGGTGCCGGTCCTGGCCGCATACATGCTGTTCTCCCGGAGTCTCATCCGGGGACTCACTACGGGCGCATTGAAATAGCCAGGAGGGAGGGTGGCGCATGCGTGTGGCGATTGTCGGAACGGGCCTCATGGGAGGAGTCCACGCCGAGGCCTGGAGCCATACCGACGCGCGCATCGCCGCTTTTGTCGGCACAGCGGGGGCAGGCGGCGATGCCCTCGCCGGCGCGTATGCGGCGCGCTTTGTGACGGATCTCGACGCCGTGCTTGCTGACGTCGATGTGGTGGACATCTGCACTCCGACGCACCTGCACGCCGAGTTCACCCTGCGCGCCGCCGCAGCGGCCAAGCACGTGATCTGCGAGAAGCCGATCGCCCTCACCGTCGGCGAGGGTCGCCGCATGATCGCGGCCTGCCGCACGGCCGGGGTCCGACTGCTGGTCGCGCACGTGCTGCGCTTCTTCCCGGAGTACCGCCTGGCGCGGGAGATGACGGCACGAGGTGACATCGGCACCCCTGCCGTGCTGCGCCTCTCGCGCTGCACCTTCCGGCCCCGTAAAGCCGACAACTGGTATGTCGATCCGGCCCGGTCTGGCGGGATGATCCTGGACCTCATGGTCCACGACATCGATTATGCGCGCTGGGTGGCCGGAGACGTGGTGCGCGTCTTCGCGAAAGCCGCCCAAACGTCGGGCCCAGCGGATGAAACGGACCATGCGCTGGCCATTCTCACTCATCGCGGCGGCGCAATCTCGCATCTCGAGGGCTCCTGGGCGTATCCTCCGCCGATGTTTCAGACACGCCTCGAGATCGCCGGCGCCGCGGGGTTGATTGAGTTCCCCGGCCCGCCACCCGCAGCCATCGAGATGCACCTGCGGGGAGGGGAAGGATCGAATCACGAGGTGGCACTGCCGAGGAGTCCGCTGCACGAAAGTCCGTATGCGACGCAGCTCCGGGCGTTCCACGAGGCGCTGACGCGTGGGACAGAACCTCCCGTGAGCGCCGAGGACGGCCTGGCGGCCGTGCACGTCGCGCGCGCAGCGATCGAATCCGCCCGGCGGGGCCAGCCGGTGGAGCTTGAGGCGTCAGAGGAACCGCGGTGATTCGCCTTGGCATCATGAGCGTTGCCCATCTCCACGCCGAGGCGTATGTCGAAAACATCCGGGCGATCCCCGGCGCGGAACTCGTGGGTGTCGCGGATGAGGACAAGACGCGGGGCGCGCACTTCGCCCGCACGCTCGGCGTGCGGCTGTGGCCGACCTACGAGGATCTGCTGGCTCAACACCTGCATGGTGTCATCGTGTGTTCGGAGAATGCGCGGCATCGCGCGCTCGTGGAGATGGCCGCCCGGACGGGCATTCATGTGCTGTGTGAGAAGCCCCTGGCCACGACGCTCGCAGACGCCCGCGCCATGGTCACGGCCTGTACGCAGGCTGGCGTGAGTCTGATGGTCGCGCTGCCGATGCGGTTCAGCGCTCCTCTGCTCGAGGTTCGCCGCGCTCTGGACGCGGGACGCCTCGGAGAGATCTTTTGCTGTACCACGACCAACCAGGGACAGAACCCCCGCAGGCACCGCGACTGGTTCGTGGACAAGCGATTGGCGGGGGGAGGTGCGGTGATGGACCACACGGTGCATCTGGTCGACGCCCTCCGCTGGTATCTGCACAGCGAAGTGACCGAGGTCTACGCACAGACGACCGACCTGCTGCCGGGTGGTAACGGCGAGGTTGAGACTGGAGCCCTGATCCTCCTGACCTTTGCGAATGGGGTGTTTGCCACCATCGACTGCAGTTGGAGCCGGCCGGCATCCTATCCGACGTGGGGCGGCCTCACGGTGGACCTCATCGGCCAGCACGGCGTGATGCGCGTGGACGCGTTCCGTCAGACCCTCACCATTTATCCGGAGCGCTCGCCAGGCATCCACTGGGAGTATTGGGGCTCGGACGCGAATCAGGGAATGATTGCGGAGTTCGTCTCGGCGATTCAGGAACGCAGGGCACCGGCGGTGACGGGGGTCGATGGGGTTCGAGCTCTTGAGGTCATCGTCGCCGCATACGAATCTGCGCGTACAGGATGGCCGGTACGCCTTACCATGGAGTGAGGACCGATGAGACACGGCCTGCGCAACGGTGGAATAGTCGCCCTGCTGATATTTTTGTTCCTCCCGTGGCCCGCATTCGCGTTCGTCCCGCGTGCGGGAGAGAACGTGACGTTCTCACAGACAATCCAGGATGATCTCTACATCGCCGGCGGGACCGTCACGGTCACCGGGACCGTAGACGGGGATGTCACCGCGGCCGGCGGGACCGTCACGGTCATAAGCCGGGTGAGCGGCGCGTTGCTGGTCGCCGGG
>Ga0209237_1001983_pt1 | contig 12181 bp, 12 predicted proteins | sample GraSoi013_1_40cm_2_FD_185820 | JGI IMG/M metagenome (GOLD analysis project Ga0209237, IMG submission 185820) | Grasslands soil microbial communities from the Angelo Coastal Reserve, California, USA - Sample 10_02_2013_1_40cm (SPAdes) (version 2) | ecosystem: Environmental > Terrestrial > Soil >...
ACCTCTGGCTCGTCTTCTTCGGTCACGTTGCCGAAAGACTAAGGGACGAGGGCAGCGGCTAGAGGTTGAGCTCCTTGTCCTCGGCCGCCGGAAACGCGACCACGTCCAAGCCGCCCGACTGCCGATGGTTGCCGAGCGCCTCTTCGATCAGCGCGTCGATATCAGTGTCGGAATGCGCCGGGTCGTGGTGAAAGAACGCCAGCTGCTGTGCCCCCGCCTGCTCGGCCAGGGAAAGCGCCTCCTCGTAGGTCGAGTGCCCGAAGCCCGCGTGCGTCTTGTACTCCTCGCGGCTGTACTGCGCGTCGTGCACGAGCAGATCGGCGTCCTGGCACCAGCTCGCCACGTCCTTGAGGGTCCCGTTCTCGTTGTTGGCGAACATCGCCAGCTCGTTGTCGGTGGCAAACGCAAAGCGCGTGGAACCCTCGTCGATGCGATAGCCGAAGGTCGGGATCGGATGCATCAGGAGGTGCGGCGTGATGCGTAGGCCGCCGACCTCGAATGTCTCGCCAGGATTCCGCTCGATGAACTCCATCTCGGCCGGCATGTGGTCGAGGCGCACCGGAAAGTAGGCGGGATCTGTCTGGTCCGCAAAGGCCGCCTGTAGGGATTTGGCGGAACCGGCGGGGCCGACGATCGTGAGGTGCGTGCCGGGTACGAAAGCGGGCGCGAAGAAAGGGAACCCCTGGATGTGATCGAGGTGCGTGTGCGTGATGAGCAGATGCGCCTGCAGCGGCTCCGACGGGTCGAACCCACCGCCGAGCTCAGCAATGCCCGACCCGGAGTCGATGATGATCAGGTTGTTCTCTTTGTCGCGGACCTCGATGCAGGTCGTGTTTCCGCCGTAACGCAGCGTCTTCCTTCCCGGCGTCGGCCGCGTGCCCCGCGTGCCCCAGAACTTGATCCTCACCTCGGCGCCGTGACCTGATAGATCTGCTTCTTGACGAAGATGTCGAGCAGGTCTTTATCCAGCTTGCCGTCGTTGGCCTCCGAGTGGAGAATGTCAAGCGCGACATCACGCGCCACGGCGCGCTTGTACGGGCGGTCCTGCGCAGTCAGGGCGTCGTAGATGTCGGAGATCGTCATCATCCTGGCCTGGACCGGGATCTGTTCGGCGGACAGGCCGCGCGGATAGCCGGACCCGTCGAGCTTTTCGTGGTGCCCGTAGGCGATCTCGGGGATTCCACGCATCACCGACGTCCACGGGATCTTGGTCAGGAAGTGGAAGCTATGGGTTACATGCGCCTCCATCTCGAGGCGCTCATGTGGGTCGAGCGTTCCCTTGCGGATGGACAGGAAACGGAACTCCTGTGGGTCGAGCATCGGATGCGGGCGACCCGCCATGTCGTGATAGGTCTCCTGCGACAGGGCCTCGAGCATCGAGGCCTTGTCCTCCGGCATCACGCTCGGCTCGTTGGCGGCCACGATGCCCTGGATCCACATACGCAGGCGCTCCAGCTCCTCCGCGAGACGCATATCGATCTCGGCCGTCGCGGCGTCGTCAGCGACTCCGCGACGCATCCGGTCGAGCTTCTCGGTCGCGTACTTGTACTGCACCGACCGTTCGACGAACTCGAACCGCGCCTGGATCACCTCGAGCTGGCCGGGCATGAGCTTTTTCGCCTTGACGAGGATGTGCTCTCTCACGCCGACCTTGCCGAAGTCATGCAGCAGGCATGCGTAGCGCAGCTCCTTGAGCTGGTCCTCGCTGAGGTAGACGTCGCGATACTTGCCAGACTCGATTTCGGACACGGCTCGGGCGAGACTCGTCGTGAGCGATTCGACGCGTCCTGAGTGACCTGCCGTGCTCGGGTCTCGTTGCTCGATCGCGGTCACGCTCGCCTGTACGAAGCCGTCGAAGAGAGCCTGGATGGAATCGAGCAGGCTCTTGTTGTCGAGGGCGACCGCGGCCTGGCTGGCGATAGACTCGATCATCTCGAGGTCCTCGGGTCGAAAGCTCACCACCTCGTCCGGAACGTTGTCGATCGTGAGCTTGGTGTCGAAGCGCCGCTTGGCGTTGATGAGCTGCACGGCGCCGACGACTTCGTTGTTGTAATTGCGCATCGGCACTGTGAGCATCGACTTGGTCCGGTAGCCGTACTGCTGGTCGAAGCCCCGACCACCTTGCGGCTTGCCTGGCGGCGGGTGATATGCGTCGTCGTACAACTGGCTCCGGCCGACGGTGACGGTGTAGCCGACGACGCTCTTCTGGTCGACCGGCACCTTGAACGCCTGGTAGGTGTTGGCGAGCGAGGTGTTCTGGCTCGATGCGAGAAACAGCTGGGGCGAACCGTCGTCGCCCACCGTCTTCCGCCAAAGGCTTGCCCCGTCGGCGTTCGTGAGCTGACGCATTGTAAGGAGGATGAATTCCTGCAGCTTGCCGATATCCCGTTCCGCGGACAGCGCGATGCCGATCCGGTTCAGCTCCTCAAATTGACGGTGCTGCCGCCGCGCCTGCTCCTCGTGCTGCTTGACCTCGCGGCGCAAAACGACGTTTTCCATCGCCACGCGCAAAAGCTCGCGAATCGCCGCGCGGGACGCGTCCTTGGGCGGCGCGAGCGCGATATCCGCCAGGCCTTCAGGCGCGTCCTGGCCGGGCTCCAGCAGAAGTAGGGCCGGCTGGACCACGGTGGCCACGTCTTCGAGCCTTTGACCTTCGAGGCCGAGCTCGGCCAGCACAGCAGCCAGATCGGCGTTCTCGAGGCCAGGCGCCAGGTAGACGTGGAAGGTCTGGTCGGTTCCCAAGAGCCTCTAGTGTCGGGCACCGTCGGCGTTTTGCAGGTAGATCAAGCGCAAACCCTCGAGGGTGAGAAGCGGGTCGGTGGCCTGGATGACGTGCGTGAGGGCGGCGACGAGCCCGGCCTGGCCGCCCGTCGCGACCACCTTGGCGCTCCCGCCGAGCTCGGCCACCATCCGTTCGACCATTCCTTCGACCTGCGCAACGAAGCCCCAGACCAGCCCGGACTGGATCGACATGACCGTGTTGCGGCCAATCACCGCATCCGGGGCGACCGCCTCCACCCGGCGGAGCATGGCGGTGTTGGAGACCAGGGCGTCGAGCGAGATCTCGACCCCCGGCGCTATGGCTCCGCCGAGGTAGTCGCCATCGGCGTTGATCGCGTCATACGTGACGGCGGTGCCGAAGTCGATGACCACGACGGGCCCTCCGTATTTCGTGTACGCGGCAAGCGCGTTGGCGATACGGTCGGCGCCAACGTCTTTGGGGTTCTCGTACCGGATGCGGACGCTGGTCTTGACGCCTGGACCCACCATGACCGGCTCGCATTTCAAGTAGCGTCGCGAGGCCTCGATCAAAGCGGGGTTGAGGTTGGGCACCACGCTGGAGATGACGACGCCGCTGACGGCGTCGAAGTCATAGCCCCTCAGGCTGAAGAGCTCTCGCAGCTCGACCGCAACCTCGTCCGCCGTCCGCTCGCGATGCGATGTCACGCGCCAGTCGGCGACCAGGCGCTCTCCCTCGAAGAGGGCCAGCGTTACGTTCGTATTGCCGACGTCGACCGCGAGCAGCATCGCGGCCGAACTCTACTCGCCCGGAAGTGGAGGCGGGTGAGTCGCGCTCCAGCGCCCGATGGCAGCCGCCTCACGGCGGACTGCCCTCGCGCGCGCCGTGACCCGACGCGGGTTCGGCGCACCGGGGATGTCTCGCCTGGCGAGCGAATGGGCGGCGTCCCACGGTACCTGCAGCGCGCCGTCCCGAACCTGGCCGCCCACCCGCTCGTGCGCATGGCGGAAGGGAACGCCCTTCCGAACCAGCTCCTCTGCCACGTCGGTGGCCAGCAAAGCTGGATCCGCGCTGGCGGCTGCCAGCCGGTCGCGGTTGAACTCCAGGTGCTGGAGGAAGATCTCGGCCGCGAAAAGCGAGTCGAGCACGTTGTCGGCCGCGGTGAACAATGCCGGCTTGTCCTCCTGCAGGTCGCGGTCGTAAGCCAAAGGCAGGCCCTTGAGGATCGTGGCCAGGGTGACAAATCCTCCCATCGAGCGGCCGGCGCGACCACGCAGCAGCTCGGCGATGTCGGGATTCTTCTTCTGGGGCATGAGACTCGAACCCGTCGCGATCTCGTCAGCGAGCTCGAGGAATCCAAATTCCGCGCTCGACCATATGACCAGGTCTTCCCCGAGGCGGCTGAGATGGATGGAAGTGGACACACACGCGTATGCAAGGTCGAGCGCGAAGTCGCGATCCGACACGGCGTCGATGCTGTTGGTAGTCAGCCGGCTGAAGCCCAACTCTTTCGCCACCACCTCGCGCTTCAACGGCAGCGTGGTCGCGGCCAGGGCTCCCGCCCCGAGAGGCATCTCGTCGGCCCCCTCGTAAGCGTGGCGAAAGCGGGTCGCATCGCGAAGGAGGGGCTCAGCGTGGGCGAGCAGGTGATGGCCCACTGTGACCGGCTGCGCTCGCTGCAGATGCGTGTAGCCGGGCATCACCCAATCCGCATGCGCCTCGGCCTTGACAGCGAGAGCGTTGACGACGCTCGCGATCAAACCCATCGCGTCGGCCGCAACTGCCCGGCAGTAGAGACGCAAATCGAGAGCAACCTGGTCGTTTCGTGAGCGGCCGGCGTGAAGAGCTGCCCCGGCCGGGGTCAGCTCGGTGAGACGTCGCTCGACGGCGGTATGAATGTCCTCATCCGTGTGCCGAAACTTGAATTTGCGTTCATCCAGCTCTTTCTTGATACGGCGCAGGCCGCGCTCGATGGCCGCCAGCTGGGGCGCCCTCAGGAGGCCGCCGGCGGCAAGGCCGCGTGCGTGGGCGATGCTGCCCGCGATGTCAAAGCGATAGAGCTCGAAGTCCGCTTCGATCGAGTTGGAGAAGCCCTGGAGCACCGGGTGCATTCCGCGGCGGAAGCGCGACCCCCAGAGTTTGGCCGTGGTTTTCTTCGCTATGGGGTCAGCCTCTTGACGTCGCCCAGGAGGCCCTTCATCTCGCGGTCGTGCAAGCGGCCCTGGACCTGAGCCGCCGTGCGCACTCCCAGGCCCCAGAGCTTGATGAACCCCGCCGCGGCCGACTGGTCGAATGCATCTCCCTTGCCGTAAGTCGCCAGCGAGAGCTGGTACAGCTGAGCTGGGCCTTTGCGTCCGACCACCTGTGAGGAGCCCTTGAAGAGCTTCAAGCGCACGTCACCGGTCACGTGGTGCTGCGTCTCCGCTACGAACGCGTAGAGGGCGTCGCGCAGCGGGCTGAACCACAGGCCGTCGTAGACCATCTGCGCCCACTGCTGAGCGACGAGATCCTTGAATCGCGCCACCTCCTTGGGCAGCGTGATGTCTTCGAGAGCCTGGTGCGCCTGTAGGAGCAATACCGCCGCAGGCGCCTCGTAGATCTCTCGCGACTTGATCCCGATCAGCCGGTTCTCGAGATGGTCGATGCGGCCGACGCCGCTCTCGCCGCCGATCCGGTTCAGCTCTGTCACGAGCTGCAGTGGATCCGTCTCCTTGCCGTCGAGCGAGATCGGGATGCCCTGCTTGAATCCGATCTCGACGTACGCGGGCTCGTCCGGGCACTCGCGCGGGTCGCGCGTCCACGCATAGACGTCGGCGGGCGGCTCCGCCCACGGGTCCTCGAGAACGCCGGCTTCGATCGAGCGGCCCCACAGGTTCTCGTCGGTCGAATAAGGCGAGCGAACCGTGGCGGGGACCTCGATTCCGTGCCTCGTCGCGTATTCGATCTCGTCGTCGCGGTTCATGCCCCATTCGCGGACAGGCGCCACGACCTTCAGCTCCGGCGCCAGCGCAGCGGTCGCAACATCGAAGCGAACCTGGTCGTTGCCCTTGCCGGTGCAGCCGTGTGCGATCGCCGTTGCGCCCTCTCGACGCGCGACCTCGACCATCATCGCCGCGATGAGGGGTCGCCCCAGGGCGGTCGCCAGCGGGTACGCCTTCTCGTAGACGGCGCCCGCCTGGAGCGACGGCCAGACGAACAGCCGCAGAAACGGTGCGCGGCCGTCCGCGACGTACGCCGCCGACGCTCCGGTTTTGACGGCGCGCGCCTGGATCGAGTCGAGGTCTTTCTTCTCGCCGAGGTCGACGGTGAACGCGATCACGTCCCAGCCCTGGTCCTTCAACCAGCGGATCGCGACCGAGGTGTCGAGCCCGCCCGAATAGGCGAGAACGAGCTTGTCCTTTACAGGGGGGCCTCCCCCCTTGCGGCCGCCGGGCAGAGCCCTGCTGCGGCCGGCCCCCCTAGTCGACATGCGCCAGGAGCTCTTTGAGAGCCTTGCCGGCGCCGCGCCGGCGCAGCACGGCGATGATGGTGTCGTCGCCCGCGACCGTGCCCGCGACTCCTGGCAGAGCTGCTTCGTCGATGCGTCGCGCGACCAGGTTGGCGGTGCCGGGCGGCGTTCTGATCACCGCCATCGGCTCCACCAGCTCGATGGAGATCACCAGCTCGCGAACAAGCGCGGCCGCGCTGCGATAACCGTGCCCCGATCGCACGAGGCCCAGCTCCTGGATATCGCGCGAGATGGTCGCCTGGGTCGCATGGAGCCCGCGCCGCGCCAGCGCCTCGGCGATCTCCTGCTGGGTGTGCACTGCGCCTCGGTTCACGACGTCGAGGATCGCGCGATGCCGTTGACCCTTCGTCGCCGTCAAGTGAGAACCTGCTGCATCGTGTGCACGGCTCGATCGATCTGCTCGGCGGTGATGATCAGCGGCGGCACGAATCGGATGGAGTTGTCGTCGACGGCGTTGACGATCAACTTGGCGTCGAGGCATGCTTGCTGAAACGCCTTGGCACGCGGCTCGGCGAACTCGACCGCCTGCATCAGGCCCAGGCCGCGGATCTCCTTCCCGCCCAAACCGTGTAGGGCGCTGTGCAGCATCTCCCCCATCTCGGCCGCGTGCCCCACGAGTCCATCGCGCTCGATGACTCTGAGCACCGCCAGGGCGGCGGCGCAGGCGAGCGGATTGCCGCCGAACGTCGAGCCATGATCGCCGGGCTCGAAAACGTCCGCGTTCGGCGCCGCCAGGCAGGCGCCGATGGGAACACCACCACCGAGCCCTTTCGCGAGCGTCATGACGTCCGGCGTGATGCCATGGTGCTGGTGCGCGAACCACCGACCGGTGCGGCCCAGCCCGGTCTGCACCTCGTCGAGGATCAGCAGCAGCCCCTGCTCGTCGCACCATTTGCGCACACCGGCTAGGTAACCGGCCTTCGCCGGCACGATTCCGATTTCACCCATGACCGGCTCGAGCATCACGGCCACGGTGCGCGCGCTCGTCGCCGCCTTGATCGCGTCCAGGTCGTTGTAAGGGACGTGTGTAAAGCCCTCGGGCAGCGGCTTGAAAGGATCCGAATACTTGGGCTGACCGCCCGCCGTGACCGTCGCCAGCGTGCGCCCGTGGAACGAGCCAAGGGTCGTGGTGATCTGGTGCGCGCCGCCGCGGTTGCGGGCGCCCCACTTGCGCGCGATCTTGATCGCGGTCTCGTTTGCCTCCGCGCCGGAATTGCAGAAGAAGACGCGCGATGGAAACGAGAGCTCGACCAGGCGGCGCGCAAGCTCCACCTGCGGTTGGGTGTAGTAGAGGTTCGAGGTGTGGATGAGGGTCTTCGACTGCGCGGCAACGGCCGCCGCCACCTCGGGGTGGGAGTGGCCCAGGAGATTGACGGCGATGCCGGCGACAAGGTCCAGGTACTCATTTCCGGCGTCGTCATAGGCCAGGCAGCCCTGCCCCTTAACGAAGGTGACCGGAAGCCGCCGGCCGGTCTGCATGAGGTACTTGTCGGCGAGCTCGGGCGTGCTCATCGTGCTACCGCGTCACCATCGTCCCGATTCCCGACTCGGTGAAGAGCTCGAGCAGCAGCGCATGCGCCGTGCGCCCGTCGACGATGTGCGCGAAGGGCACCCCGTCCAACGCTCGCAGGCATGCCTCGAGCTTCGGGATCATCCCCCCGCTCACCTCGCCGGTGTCGATTCGATGGCGCGCGTCCTCGCGTGTCAGCACAGCGACCACAGCGCCATCGACGCCGAGCACGCCGGCGACGTCGGTGAGCAGGATGAGCTTGGCCGCACCGAGGGCGACCGCGACCTCGGCGGCGACGGTGTCGGCGTTGATGTTGTAGGCATGGCCGTCGTAGCCGAGGCCGATCGACGCGATCACCGGGATGTAGCCCCGCCCGAGAAGCGCCGTGATCGGCTCGCGATTGATCTGCGTCACACGGCCGACGAAGCCCAGGTCCCCGCCTAGGGGCTCCGCGATGATGCTCGGGCCGTCCTCGCCGCTCATGCCAACCGCCTGGCCGCCAAGCCGGTTGATGGCGCCCACGATGTCGGGGTTCACCTTCCCGGTGAGCACCATCTTCACGACCTCCATGGTCTTGTCGTCGGTGATGCGCAGCCCGTTCTTGAACTCGGCCTTGAGCCCGAGCCGCTCGCCCATCGCCGTGATCTCGGGCCCGCCGCCGTGCACGAGCACCGGCTGCATCCCGACGTATCGGAGCAGCACGATGTCGAGCAGCGTCTGGTCCCTCGCCTGCTCGATCGCATTCCCTCCGACCTTGACCACCACGATCTGGCCGTGGAATCGCTTGATGTACGGCAGAGCCTCGACGAGAACCCTCGCGCGCTCCTCCACTGTCAGCGTCATGTCGTGTACTCGGCGTTTATGCGCACATACTCCTCCGATAAGTCGCAGCCCCAGGCCTCTGCATTCCCGTCGGCCAGGCCCAAGGTGGCCACGATCTCGATCTCCGGCTGCTCGAATGCTCGACGTACGGCGGAGAGATCGACGTCGACGCCGGCCCCTCGCTCGAACACGACCAGCCCACTGATGCTGAGGTGGAGCTTGTCGAGCGCGAGCTCCGCGCCGCTGTAACCAAGCGCGCACACGATGCGGCCCCAGTTGGGATCGCCCCCGTGGACTGCCGTCTTGACGAGGCTGGAAGAAGCGACGGCACGGGCGGCGGTCCTCGCCTCGGCATCCGACTCCGCGCCCCGGACCCGAACCGCGATCATCCTGGTGGCGCCTTCTCCATCGCGCGCGATTGCCCGCGCCAGCTCCCGCGCGATTTCCACGATGGCTGCCTCGAGCATCTCAGCTTCCGGCGTGCCGTGGCGAACCGCGGCATTTCCGGCCGCGCCATTGGCCAGCAGAAGGAATGTGTCATTGGTCGAGCTGTCGCCGTCGACCGTGACCTGGTTGAAGCTAAGGTCGGCCACCGGCCTGGCCAGCCTCGACATCAGCCCGGGCTCGACCACAGCGTCAGTGGTGATATAGGCCAGCATCGTCGCCATGTTCGGGTGGATCATCCCCGACCCCTTGCACATCCCGCCAATCCTCACCGCCCGACCGCCGATCTCGACCTCCAGCTGCGCGGTCTTGGGCACCGTGTCCGTGGTCATGATCGCCCGCGCCGCTTCGATCCCGTGTTCGGGGCTGAGCTCGCCGCAGGCGGACGTGATGCCGGCCTTGACCGCAGCCATCGGCAGGTAGCGCCCGATCACGCCAGTCGTGCCCACCAGCACCTGGTCGGGATCGAGATCGAGCCTGTCAGCGGTCAGCTTGGCCATCTGCAGCGCGTCCTTGAATCCCTGCGCGCCGGTGCAGGCGTTGGCGTTACCGGAGACGACCACCAGTGCCTGCACACGGTTGTGCTGCAGGTGAAGCTCGTCGATGACCACAGACGCGGACTTGATCTTGTTGGTCGTGAAGACCCCGCCGGTATCGCAGGGATTGGTGGATTGAATGACACACAGGTCGTCGCGCTGTCCGGTCGGGATCGCGCTCGCCCCGGCCGTGAACGCTTTGATGCCGCAGGCGGCCGTGCCGGCGCGGAATCCGCGCGCAAACGTCACGGCCACTGGATGGGAGCCTCGAGCGCCGTCTTGCGGTCGAATCCGAACGCGATGTTGAAGCACTCGACCCCCTGCCCTGACGCGCCCTTGACGAGGTTGTCCAGGGCCGCCGTCACCACCGCCTTGTCGCCCTGGGCGGCCACGTTGACGAGGCAGAGATTGGAGTGGCTCGCGAGCTTGGTGGTCGGGCTCTGTGGGACGACGCGCGTAAACGGCTGGCCTGCATAGAACTCGCGGTACGCGTCCTGCAGCTGGGCCAGCGACCCCTTGAGGTCGAAGTAGCACGTGGCGAGGATCCCGCGCGTCATCGGCGCCAGGTGAGGCACAAATGTCACTCGGGGCGCCCCGCTGAGTTCCTGAGTTATCTCGGGCAGGTGCCGATGGCCTTCGATCGCGTATGCGCCCAGCGATTCGTTGACCTCGCTGAAGTGGACACCCATCGAGGGTGATCGGCCGGCACCGCTGACGCCCGACTTGGCGTCGACGATGATGTCCGAGCCGGCCAGACCGGAGGCGACCGCGGGTCCGAGGGCTAGGATCGCGGCGGTCGAGAAGCAGCCTGGGACGGCGATCAGATCCGCCTTTTCCAGCTCAGGCGCATGCAGCTCCGGCAGGCCGAAGACCGCCCGCGCGAGCAGCGCCGGCGCCGGATGCTCCTGGCGGTACAACCTCGGGTACTGACTCGCATCCTTCAGCCGGAAGTCGGCGCTCATGTCGACGACCCGAGCTCCCGCTTCGAGCCACGCGCCGGCCTTCGCCGCGCCCACGTTGTGCGGCAGGCAGCTGAACACCACATCCAGGCCCGCCGGCTCCGGTTCGGGCACGAACTCGCCTTCGACCTCTAGCAACGGGAAGACCGAGGCGTATGGCTTGCCGGCGAACGAGCGCGAGGTGAGCTGCCGGAGCTCGACGCCGGGATGGCGAGCCAGCAGGTTGACGAGAGTCATGCCCGCGTAGCCGTTGGCGCCGGCGACGGCAGCCTTCAGGGTCCGGCCCATAAGCGCATGAGTATACAAAATAACTGCATAAAAATTCCTCCCCCTTGGGGGAGGTCAGCCGCGTCAGCGGCCGGGTGGGAGAAGGAACTTTGAATTCGGATGGAGAGAGGGTTAGTCCGGTTCGTTGAAAAAGCACGATTCAGCCCCGGTGTGGCATGCGGGACCGGCCGGCTTGACGCGTAGGAGCACAGTGTCGGCGTCGCAGTCGATGCGGGTTTCCACCACGTCCATCCGGTTCCCGGAGGTGGCCCCCTTGTCCCAAAGTCCGCGCGTCCGCGAGTGGAACCACGCCCGCCCCGTTTCGCGGGTCTTCGCCCACGCCTCCTCGTCCATGTACGCGAGCATCAGCACCTTGCCCGTGTCCGCGTCCTGGACCACAGCCGGCACCAGCCCCTTGGAGAAGTCCGGCTTCATCGCCTGATCTCCAGCCCGCGCTCGGCGAGCCGTTCCTTCACGGCGGCGATCGACAGCTCGCCGAAGTGGAAGATGGATGCCGCAAGGGCCGCTTCGGCCCCGCCGGCCGTCAGCGCCTCGTACATATGATCGGCGGTGCCGGCGCCGCCGGAGGCAATCACGGGGAGACGCACGGCGCCGCTGACCGCACTCAGCAAATCGATGTCGTAGCCGCTCTGAACCCCATCGTTGTCCATCGAAGTCAGCAATATCTCCCCTGCTCCCAACTTCTCACCCAGGACCGCCCATTCCACCGCATCTCGGCCGGTTGCGCGGCGGCCGCCGTGGCTGAACACCTCCCAGCCTGGAGTGTCGGCTTTTCGCTTCGCGTCGATCGCCAGCACGACGCACTGCGACCCGAACACCTCGGCGCAGCGCGTGATCAGCTCAGGATCCGCGAGCGCCGCGGTGTTGACCGACACCTTGTCCGCGCCGTGGGTCAAGAGCTCCGCCATGTCGTCGACGCTGCGCACCCCGCCCCCGACCGTGAGCGGAATGAACACCTCATCCGCCGTGCGCGCAACCGCGTCGAGCAGGATCCGGCGATCGTCTGAGGACGCCGTGATGTCGAGGAAGACCACCTCGTCCGCGCCCTCGCGGTCGTACAAAGCAGCCAGCTCCGCCGGATCCCCGGCGTCGCGCAGGTTCTGAAAACGAACGCCTTTGACGACGCGGCCGTCGTCGACGTCGAGGCATGGAATTACGCGTTTCGCGGGCATCAGCCACACAAAGCCAGGAAGTTTTCGTACACCCGCAGGCCATGGGCGCCGCTCTTCTCGGGGTGGAACTGCGTGCCCATCACGTTGACGCGGGCGGCGGCCGCGGCCGGTGAGTGCTCGCACGACGCGATCGTGTGTCGGGACGAATCGGGCGCGTACGAGTGCACGAAATAGAAATAGGAGCGGTCCGGGATGCCCTGCC
>Ga0209237_1001984_pt1 | contig 12179 bp, 12 predicted proteins | sample GraSoi013_1_40cm_2_FD_185820 | JGI IMG/M metagenome (GOLD analysis project Ga0209237, IMG submission 185820) | Grasslands soil microbial communities from the Angelo Coastal Reserve, California, USA - Sample 10_02_2013_1_40cm (SPAdes) (version 2) | ecosystem: Environmental > Terrestrial > Soil >...
TCACCCTCCTGAAACCCGGCCAGTTGCACACGTACGATCGGTTCCTCGAGCGGTACGTGGCGAGCCCGGACCGGCGGGTGCCGATGCGGGTGTCGGAGCTGCGCGGACGCCTCCGGGACGTGATGGTCCGCAACCGCCGCGGCATCGCGTTCACGTTGCCGCCGCGCCGAGTACACAGCCTCGCGGTCCGCCTGAGCCCCGCGGAGCGGCACCTCTATGACGACGTCACGGCCTTCGTGCGCGACGCCTACTGGTCCGCCTCCGGTCGATTACCCTGGACCGCGCGACTGACCTTGATCGTCCTGCAACGCGAGATCGGGAGCAGCACGTTCGCGGTGGCGGAGACGCTGCGACGCCTCGCCCAGAGCCCGCTCTTCCGGTCGGACGAACGGGAACGCCTCGAGGCCCTGCGGGAGGACGCTGCGGCGATCGCATCGAATGTGAAGGCCGGGCGACTCCGCGAATTCCTCAAGTCCGCTGACGAGAAGGTCCTGATCTTCACGCAGTATCTGCGGACGCTTCAGTACCTCGAGGGGGTCCTCGAGGCCGACGGGCATCGCATCGCGGCCTACCATGGCGGCCTTTCGCCCGCGGCGAAGGACGCGGCGGTGCGGACGTTCCGCGCGGACGCCGACATCTTCCTGAGCACCGAAGCGGGAGGCGAGGGCCGGAACCTGCAGTTTGCCCGGACCGTGGTGAATTACGATCTCCCATGGAATCCGCTTCGGATCGAGCAGCGTATCGGGCGGGTCCACCGGCTCGGCCAGGAACGCGAGGTCCACGTGGTGAACGTATGGGCCGAAGACACGGTCGAAGCGAACCTGATGGAGCTCCTCGACCGCAAGATCCACATGTTCGAGCTCGTCGTGGGAGAACTCGATCTGATCCTCGGGAACCTCGACGAGCGCCGGTCGTTCGAAGACCTGATGATGGACATCTGGGTGCTCCGCCAGGCGGAGGACCGGCGTTCCGCGTTGCGCCTCCTGGGGGATTCCCTCGTCCGCGCTCGGGCCCAGTACGAGGACGTGAAGGACGTCAACGAGGCGGTCCTCGGCGGTGCGGAGGAGGCGGCCTCCGCATGAGCGACGTTCCGCCCTTGCAACCGTTCGTCGTCGAAGCGCTCACCGACCTCGGAGCCGTCGTGTCCCCGGGCGAATCGCTCGTATGGGTCCAGGCACCCGAGTCGGTCCAGCGCGATCTCGAAGTGCCCGCGAATTTCGCGCTGACCTTCGATGCGGAGCGCAGTCGGGAGTTCGAGGCCGAGCTGGTCGCCCCGGGCAGCTACTTCCTGGAGCGCCTCATCGCCGTCATCGCGCGCCGGGGCCAGTGGGATGCGGCTCGGTGCGAGGTCTCCGGCACGGAATGGATCCCGGTCGCGCTCCGCGAATCCGGCCTCGGTCCGGAGACCGGGGTGCGTTCGCACGTGGACGGAATCGAGGACGGCCTCCTGTGGCTCTTCGCATTCCGCGTGACGCTCCTGTCGGACGAGAAACGCGAGAGCTTCCATCTGATTGTGGTCTCGCCGTCCGAGCAGTCCGCGTGGACCGTCGACCCAGATCGGCCGGTCCAGGAGCTCATCCCACATCCTTCCTCGGGGCATTTCGGGGATCTCGAGGCGGGGTATCGGCTCGCGGCCGAATCCCTTCGATCGATCACCGCCGGAGAGGTGGGCCGGTTCCGCACCCGGAGCCTCGGGCTCCTCGAAGAGGAGGTGCGTCGGATCTTCGGATACTTCGACCGGACGATCGAGGAGCTCCGCGAATCCGATCCGGACGGATCTCAAGAGCTGCTGCGCGCGGTCATGGCGGATCGGGATCGCCGCCTCACCGAGGCCGTGGAGCGGTTCGATCCGAAGGCCGGTGCCTCCCTCTGTTCGATCCGCGCCATCCAGGTTCCGACCGCTCGCCTCCGACTCGAGTTCCCGGACGGGTCGGGGGCGGACGCGCGGCTCGACGCGTGGTCCGGGCGGTTGCGGGGGCTCGTCTGCTCGAGTTGCGGCGGGACTGGCGGACCCTGGCGCTGGTCGTCGCCGGAAGGATTGAGATGCGCGACGTGCGCGCCTACGCCAGCCGGGTCCGCTCGACCTCGAGGCCGTCCGCGGTCGGATACTCCTCGACGAGGAACGCGGGCCGGCGAAGCTTCGGCGCGATCTCCTCGAGGATCCAGGGCGCGATCTCGAGGCGCTTCCGCGGGCCGTCGACGCCCATGAGATCCGGAGGGACGTGGTACGTCCCTTCGAGGACCTTCCGCAGCGGCTCCAGATCGGACCCTTCGACGATCCCCTTCAGGAGGGTCCCGTCCTCGGTGATGACGTCCCACGGGCGTGCGACGGTCTCCGCGCGCCGCTTGATGCGCGACCGCAGCTGCCATCCGTCCTTGTAGCCGCTCGTGCAGTAGTGGACCGTCGTCCGCCATTTCCGTGCGAGGATGCGCAGGGCGACCGGGTCCGCGCCCTTGACGCCGTACGAGAGTTCGTGCTTCATCTCATACCCGTGGACCTTCATCCGCGGGAAGTTCGCATCGGAGAACTCCATCTCGTTCAGGTTCACGAAGGCGAGGCCCTCGTCGCCCGCCCATTCGATCAGGCGGACCAGGTCGGCCTCCCGCTCCGGGATCAGGGGCACCTCGATCCCGACGGTCAGGCCGAGCGACCGGGCGAGGCGCGAAGCCGCGACGAACGCGCTCCCATGAGCCCGGGACCAGAGGCCGGGCGGCACGTGGAAGCGGATCTCGTCGAGGCCGGCGTCCGCGAGCATCCGGATCTTCTCGCCATTCGTCGACATCGTGTACAGATGGGTGTGGAACCGGAGTCCGAACTCGTGCTTCAGGAGACGGATGTAATGGCTGGTGCGCTCGACGGCGTCGAGCGGATCTCCGCCCGTGATCCCCGCGCCGGTCGCCTGGATCGCGTGGGCCTCCTCGAGGACGTCCTCGTCCCGCGTGACGCGTTTCTCGTCCGCGAAGACGACGTCTTTGTACATCTTCTCGTCCGACACGGGACAGTAGAAGCAGTGGAACGAACAGATGCCTGTGACGAACAGGACCATCTTCGAGCCGTCGGTGCACTGACGGCACCCGACCGGGAGGGCCCCACGGGCGAATCCGCCGAACGGTCGCTCCTCAAGGCGCACGCCGCGACGAAGGGTCGGGGCGGGATAAAGATTCCTCCGCTCGGGAGGTGGGGGGCCGCGCGGGCCGCCCCGGCTTCTCGACCACGTACCTCTAAGTAGAGGTATGACTAGCGGCGATCAGGCCCTCGATCCGGACCCGCTTCCTCGCGAATTCCTGCTCGGCCTTCCGATGATAGGCGGCCATCCGACGCAGGAGGTCGGATCGGGCCTTTTCGGAGTCGACGCGGCCGACGTACTCCTCCTTCCTCATGGACCGTCCGTTGGCTCGCTCGTAGTGCCAGAAGTAGAAGTACCGCCGGCCATCGAAATTCCGGATCCGGGCGCCGCAGCCGATTTCCATTTTCATACCTCTAAGTAGAGGTATACTTCCCTCGGGCATCGGTGTTCCAGCGGGAGGTGTGCGAAACTGTTTCGAGCTATCCGAGGAGCGATCCACCCCGAAGTCCAAATCCCACGACGGAATGAGGGCGGTGTTCGGTGATTCAGTTGACGGAAGCGGTAATCGTGGGAGCCGTCCGGACTCCGATGGGGCGTCATCACGGCAACCTGAAGTACGTCCGGCCCGACGACCTGGCGGCGCTCGTCGTCGGCGAGGTCGTGCGTCGCGCGGGCCTCGACCCGGCGATCGTGGAGGAGGTCTACCTCGGCTGCGCGAATCAGGCGGGGGAGGACAACCGGAATGTCGCCCGGATGGCCGCCCTTCTGGCCGGCTTCCCGGTCTCCGTCGCCGGGGTGACCTTCAATCGCCTGTGCTCCTCCGGCCTTTCCGCGATCAACGCCGCCGCGCGGGCGATCAAGGCGGGCGAAGGCGACGTCTTCGTGGCCGGAGGCGTCGAGAGCATGACCCGCGCGCCGTACGCGGTCCCGAAGAACCTCGATGGCGGGATGGGGAACCTGACGGCGTGGGACACGACCCTCGGGTGGCGGTTCCCCAATCCGCGGCTCAAGGCGCAGTACGGAAACGACTCGATGGGTGAGACGGCCGAGAACCTGCGAGAGCGAGGCCCGGAGATCTCCCGCGAGGATCAAGACCGGTTCGCGTTGGAGAGTCATCGACGGGCTATCGCCGCGATCGAATCGGGCACGTTCGCGTCCGAGATCGTGGCGGTCCCGATCCCTCAGCAAACGGGCGGGCCTCGCCTCGTCTCCCGGGACGAACCGCCGAGGCCGGACACGTCCCTCGAGGCCCTCGCGAAACTGCCGCCGGTCTTCCGGGAAGGCGGGACGGTGACCGCGGGGAATTCGAGTGGCATCACGGACGGCGCCGCGGCGGTCCTGATGACGAGCGACGGCAAGGCTCGCGAACTCGGCCTACGTCCGCTCGTGCGGATCGTGTCCTCCGCCGCGGCCGGCGTCATGCCGCGGACGATGGGCCTCGGTCCCGTCCCCGCCACGCGCAAGGCTCTCCGCCGGGCGGGCCTCGAGGTTAAGGACCTCGGGCTGATCGAGCTGAATGAGGCATTCGCGATCCAGGCGATTCTCGTCATGCGCGAACTCGGCTTTCGCTCGGACCTCACGAACGTGAATGGCGGCGCGGTCGCGCTCGGTCACCCGCTCGGATGCTCCGGCGCCCGGATCGTCTGCACCCTAGTCCACGAGATGGAGCGACGCGCGCCGCGCGAACGGCGGCCGTACTACGGCCTCGCGACGCTCTGCGTCGGCGTGGGACAGGGAGAGGCGACGATCGTCGAATGGGTCGGCGAATGACGCGGGCGACACGCCATCGAGTCGGGAGTTCTCTTGGACCGGCTACGCGTACGTCGGGACGCTCGACTCGAGGAATTCCTTCAGGGATGCGAGCGCTCCATTCCAGTAACCGCTCCAGTCTCCCGGGACCGGCACGGGGGATCGATGCAGGAGATGGACGAACGTCTCGGGGCCTTTCGGGCTGAGCTCGTAGGCCACGCTCGTCTCGACCGGTCCCGCATCTTGGGCGACCGGCCACATGAACGTCAGCGTGCCGGGGCCGTCGATCGCCGTGATCGAACCTTCGACCCGGCCGTCGGTGAGCGTCCCCTCGTACCGACCGCCGAGTTCGGCCTCGACCCGGGGTTCGTCCGCCCACCACTGGACGAGCTGCGCCGGATCCAGGAGGGCCTCGAAGACGCGCGGGATCGGGGCGCGAATCGTGACCTTTGCGTCGGCGAGGAGGACGCTGCGCGGGGCGGGCGGTTTCGGGGCGCTCGGGGTGGCGCTGGGGGCGGACATGCGCTCGGTTTGCAAACGCATTCGGCGTATAATGTTGGCGGCGCGATTCTCTCAGAGCGGATTCTTGCACCGGGCGCAGACGAGCCGGCAGTCCTGCTTGCACTCCAGGCACGTGCCGTGGAGGAACCGCTCCCGGACCGGTGCGTGATGGCAGTCGCTCACCGCGGTGACCATGTGTCCGCAGTAGTCGCACAGGTGCTGCACCGGTTTCTTGCCGGCGACGTACCGCTGGTAGGCCATCAAGATCCCGAGGACGAGGACCAGGGCCCCGATGATCAGCCCGACCATCCAGCACTGGAGGCTTCCGTCGTTCTGGAACGGAAGCATGGACCAGGGGGCGGGCACGGCCCCCGATGTCGGGTTCTCGTTCAAATAGTGAGCGGTGGGAATATCGGCGGTTAGACGAAAGCCGAACGAGAAACGCGGTGTGATATGCTCCCCGCCATCTACGTCGGGCGGTGCGAACATGATGCTGACGGGTCGAACGATTGTCTTGCTCGTCACGATGGCCCTGGCAACCGGGGGCGCGGCCTTCGGCCTGCACGCCCTCATGGGTGCCGCCGGCGACGTCGGCACGGACTACGGCCTCGACACGAATGGCAATGGGACGTTCGACTGGCTCGTGGTCGAGGCGCAGGTCGCGCTCCCCCAAGCCGGGACCTGGGACATCTCGGCCGACCTGTCGAGCCCCAACCCGCCGCCGAGCGGATCGTGCGGCTATGGGGCGCCCCCGCCGGTGGGGATCCTCGCGCCGGGAACCCCCCCGATTCCCTCCGCATATCCGATCGCATACGTGTACGAACGATACTTTTTCACGGACGGAACCCAGACCGTTCGGATGGCGTTCGCGGGAACGGACATCGCCCGTAGCGGCATCGACGGACCGTACCGGATCCATGCCCGCCTGTCGATCGGCGGCCTCCCCTACATGACGTTGCGACCGATCGGCGACTGGGGCGGCCCGGTCGTGGAATGGAACTATACGACGAAGGCATACGCGGCCTCTCAGTTCGAGCAGCCCATGCGTCCGGCGACCTTCACGGGCGGCCACACGGATTCCACGGTCGACCTCGACGCGGATGGCCTCGCCGACTTCCTCGAGCTCCGGGCCGACGTGCACGTGAACCTGGCGGGTCACTACACGTTGAGCGGATACCTCTCGAAGAGCGCAGGCACGAACATCGTGCGGTTCATCGGGTCCGCGTATCGGGACTTCGACCTCGCGACGACCGACACGAGCGTCGTCTTGCGGTTCCGCGGGGACCAGATCCTCCAGGCCGGCGTCGACGGTCCGTGGGACTTCAGCCTCATCCTGTACTACGCCCCGCTCGCCTACGCGAGGGGCAACGTGACGCCGGGCCCGATCGGCACAATCTTCCCTCCGCAGCCGGCTTACTATCCGGAAACGCTGTGCGGCACGACGTCGACCTACCGGGCCGCGGACTTCGACCCGACGCCCGAGCTCCTCCGGTACACCGGCCGGTTCCAGGAGCTCACTCCCGATCGGAACGGGGACGGCACCTTCGACGCCCTCATTATTCGGGCGGAGGTCGAGGTGTTCGCGACGGCGAGCTTCGATTTGTCCGGTCTGCTCTCGGCCGCGTCCGGGTCTCCGGAGATCGCGAAGTCCATCAGCCAGGTGTGCTTGCAAGAGGGAACGCAGTGGGCGGAGTTCTCATTCGCCGGCCCGGACATCCGCGCGGTCGGGATTGACGGCCCCTACCTCGCCACGTTGTCGATCACCCCGACGGCGCGAGGCATCGACCCCACGACGACGTACGCGACGATGGCGTATCACGCGACCGACTTCGACGCGAACCCGATCGGCCCCGCGCAACCCTAAAGCGCCCGGAGTCCGTCCCGCCCGGGGTGGACGAGGCCCCCCGTCGCGTACTTGACCGCCTCGGAATCCGCCCGAGGAAGAGCCTGGGTCAGCACTTCCTGGTCGACTCCCGTGTGGCGTTGCGGCACGTCGACCACGCGAAGATCGGTCCAACGGATACCGTCCTCGAAATCGGCCCGGGTCTCGGCGTCCTCACTCGCCTCTTAGCCAAGCGGTCTCGACGCGTCGTGGCCATCGAGGCCGATCGCCGGTTCGGCGCGTACCTGCGCGAGAGCCTCCCCAGCGTCGAAGTGATCGAGGGCGACGCGCTGACCATCGAATGGCCTCGCTTCGACATCATGGCTTCGAACCTGCCGTACCAGATCTCGTCCCCGCTCACGTTCCGCTTGCTCGACGAGCCGTTCCGTCGCGCGGTCTTGATGTACCAGTGGGAGTTCGCTCGCCGGATGATTGCCAAGCCCGCGACCGCGGACTACTCGCGGCTGAGCGTCGGCGTCTACCGGCGGTCTGCGTGCGAGATCCTGGAGCGGGTGCCGCGCAACGCGTTCCACCCCCAGCCCCGCGTCGATTCGGCGCTCGTGCGGCTCGAACCCCGTCCCGCCCCATTCCCAATCGAGGATCCGGAACGATACGATGCGGTCGTCGACACCCTCTTCGCGCACCGGCGGAAGACCGTCGAGAACGGCCTGCGTCTCGGCTGGAAGGCCATGGCGAAGTCGCGCGAGGCGCTCGAAGCCGTCCTGCCGGCCGTCCCGTTCCGCACGCGTCGCGTCGAGGAGTTGTCCCCCGAGGACATCGGTCGCATCGCCGACGCCGTCCGCATGGCGAAAGGTTAATGGCACATCCGTCAATCGCTGCATTCCATCCTGCCGGGGGGACCCGATGGTCCGGAAAAAGACTCTTTCTGAACTCGATCAGGCGGAGATCAAGCTCCAGAGTCTCCTCGAGAAGCGCGACGCCTTGAACCAAGAGGCTGCGCTCCTCCGCCAGGAGCGCGATCTCGTCCACGAGACGAAGCGGGAGATTGGCGCGAAGCTCCGAGGGCTCAAGGACCGCCGGGCCTCGTTCGCCGGGGAGGCCCGGAAGCACCGGGAGAAACGGGACGAGCTCCAGGCGAAGGCGAAAGCCCTGATCGAGATGAAACGGAAGCTCCGCGGCTCCGGTCACGCCGACGTCGGCGCGGAGCTGCGCGCCTTGAAACGGCGCGCCACGGCGATGGAGATGCGGCAGCAGACCGCATCCTTGACGCTGAGCGCGGAGAACGAACTGCTCGGCGAACTCAAGGACTCGATGAAACGCCTCAAGCAGCTCGAGGTGCTCAAGGCGGATCAAGACAAGATCGCGAAGGAAATCAAGGACATCGATTCCGGCATTACCGAGTTCTTCGGGGCCGCGGAGAAAGAGCACGAGGCCGCCGTCGGGCTCAGCGAGAAGGCCCGGGCCGTGCACGAAGAGACCCTCGGGATCGTCCACCAGATCGCCGCGCTCGTCCACGACGGGAACGAGAAGCACGAGGCGTTCCTCGCCGCGCGCGACAAAGCCGACGAGATCCACGCGAAGGTCGTCGAGATGCGCGAGAAGGTCCTCTCGATCAAAGGCGCAAAGCGCTCAGAGGTCCGGGAAGCCCGGACCCTGTTGCGCCAGCAGAACCGGGCGGTCCGCGATGCCCTCCTGGACGAGAGGAAGCTCGAAGCCTCCGCGGACGCGGCCCTGAGGGCGCTCCTCGAGAAAGGGAAAGTGGAGATCGGCCGATGAAGGCGGTCGTCCTGGCGGGCGGCGAAGGGACCCGCCTGAAACCGCTGACGTACAAGCGACCGAAGCCGCTCATCCCGATCGCGGGACGGCCGTGCATCGATTACGTGCTGCGCTCCCTCGCGGGGTCCGGGTTCCACGAGATCATCGTGACGACCGCGTACCTGTCGGACACCCTGATCAAATCGATCGGCGACGGCCTCGACTACAACGCGTCGATCGTGTACAGCTTCGAGGAGAACCCGGCGGGCACCGCGGGCGCTGTGCGCCGGGTCGGCATGTTCATTGACGACACGTTCCTCGTCGCGATGGGCGACATCCTGTGCGACGTCGACTTCAAGGCGCTGTACGATTTCCACAAGCGCAAAGGCGGCGTCGTGACAATCGCCCTGACCGACGTCGAGGACCCGACCCAGTTCGGGATCGTCGGCCTCGACTCGAAGGGCCGCATCCAGAAGTTCAAGGAGAAGCCGCGGAAGGAGGAGGCCTTCTCGAACCTCGCGAACGCGGGCATCTACGTCCTCGAGCCGGAGGTCCTCGAGTTCATCCCGCCGGACCAGAAGTTCGACTTCTCGAAGGACCTGTTCCCGAAGCTCCTCTCGAAGGGCCTGCCGCTGTACGGCTCCCGGATCGATGGCGTGTGGATGGACATCGGACGTCCGCACGACCTCTGGAAGGCGAGCATGGAGGTCGTCCGCCGGGAGGGGAAGCCGCTCCGCCGCGCGGGCGTGAAGAGCGAGGGACCCGTGATCCTCGATCCGGCGGCCCGGGTCGAGGAGGGCGTCACAATCCGCGGTCCCTGCTACGTCGGGGCGAATGCCGTCCTCCGATCTGGAAGCCTGGTGGACAACGCGTGCCTCTATGAGTCCGCGCGGGTCGAGGGGAACGCGGTCGTCCGCAACAGTATCGTCCTCGAGGGCAGCGTGATCGGAGCCGCCGCGGAAATCCTCGACAGCGTGATTTCCCGCGGCTGCGTCATCGGGGAGGGAGCGCGAATCGCCTCGAGCATCATCGGGGACATGATGACGATTCGCGCGGGTTCGCGGCTCGAGAACGCGACGGTCTCCCAGCCGCCGTAGGGACCTCCAGCGGCGCGGCCTATTGCGATCCGTCGGGCGACATCAGCACGTCGTAGTGGGTGACGGTCGGCTCGAATTCGAGGAGGAACTCTTTGTCCAGCGGGTAGTAGACGGCCCGCTCCGGATTCGGTCCCGCAAACCGGCGGATCGCATCGAACGACTCCCAGAACGTGATCAACAGGAAGTGAGTCCGGTCACCTTCGGTCCGGCGGAGGACGATCACGCCTTGATTGCCGGGTGTCTCCCGATATTCCTTCAGCCCTGATTCCTTCAGCACGTCGAAGTACGCGTCGGCTTTGGATGACGGCGTCACGCCGTGCCATGTCCTCGCGATCATGCCAGCCCTCCCATGCGGCATCGGAGTCGGACGGAAGAATGCGTCGCCGGCGATGGACGGGGCCTGATTACCGGAACGGGCCGCCGACTTGGACCGCGCCTCGCTTGATGACGACTCGGGCCGCGTTCCCCCCAATCCGATACCCGAGGTGCCGATACGAAGGGACGCCGAGGATCACGAGGTCCGCCAGTTTTCCAGGCTCCAAGCTCCCGACCTCGGCTGCCAATCCGACCGCGTGCGCGGCGTTGATCGTTGCGGCGACCAACGCCTCCGCTGGCAACAGGCCGTTGTGATGGCACGCGAGCGCGATCGTGAGTTGCGTGGACTCGCACCAGCAGTTCGGGTTGAAGTCCGTCCCCAGGGCCACGGGAACGCCCGCCGCAATCAGCCGCCGACCGTCCGCGAACGGGAGACGGGAGACCAACGATGCCGCGGGCAGCAAGACCCCGACGACCGCGGTCCGAGCGAGTGTGTCGATTCCCTCGGAGGACGAATGCAGCAGATGGTCTGCGGATGCCGCCCCGAGGTCCGCGGCGAGTGCGGCACCCCCGGAGTCCGCGAGTTCGTCCGCATGGACCTTCGTCGCGAGGCCTGCGGACTTCGCACGGCCGAGGATTCCCTTCCCCTGGTCCGCCGAGAAATATCCCTCGTCAACGAACACATCGCAATGCGAAGCGAGCCGAGCCGCCGCGACCGCATCGACCATTTCACCGCCCACGAGGTCGACGAAAGCGTCGCCGCGACCCTCGAATTCCGGGGGAATTGCATGGGCCCCGAGGAAGGTCCGGACGACATCGACGCCGGCGACCCGGCCGGCCTCCGCCGCGGCGCGCAGGATCTTGAGCTCGTCCGCGGTGCGGAGTCCGTATCCGCTCTTCACCTCGATCGTCGTCGTCCCGAAGGCGAGCATCGATCGGAGTCGTTCGGCGGCGGTACGGACCAGGTCTTCCTCGGTGGCGGCCCTCGTCGCTCGCACGGTGTGGAGGATGCCGCCCCCGCGAGCCGCGATCTCTCGGTACCCGAGGCCTTGCGCCTTCCAGTCGACCTCGTGCTCCCGGGTTCCGGCGAAGACGGCATGCGTGTGCGCGTCCACGAAGCCGGGCACGACCGTCTGTCCCGTCGCGTCGATCGTCACACTCGCGCGGGGATGTCGACCGAGGACGTCCGCCGTCGAACCGACGTCGACGACCCGCTCGCCCTCGGCGTACAAGGCTCCATCCTCTACGATCCCGAGTTCGCCGGCCGCTTCGTGTCGGCGGGGGCCCGCCGGTCCGCGCAAGGAGAGCAGTTCGGTCGCGTGGACCACGAGGAGGGACCGGGGTTCCGCCGCTCGTTCCTCGCGGGTCGCGCGGATCTTGTGGGCCTGGACCCGTCTCATGAAAGGCTCGCCACTCCGATCGGATCCGACCTGACGACGAACGCCTTTCCTCCGGCGGCGCGGATCGCTTCCGTGGTCTCCGCAGGGCGATCCGAAAGTGCGACGATGCTCCCGCCCCCGCCGGCCCCGGTGAGCTTCGCGCCGTAGCTCGTCTTCCGCGCGGCGTCCGCGAGCCGGTCGAGCATCGGATGACCGACGCCGAGTTGCGTGAGGAGCGCGTGGTTCCGATCCATCAGGCGGCCGGCCGCGACGAGGTCGTTCCGCCGGAGCGCGTCCAATCCGTCCAGGGTGATCCGTCCGATTTCGCGTACGGCGTTCGCGGCGTGAGGGGATCGGTCCACCCGTTCCTTGACGTTCGCGACGAGCGGTCCGGTCGCGGCGCTGATCCCGGTGTTGCCGATGACGAAGTCGAGGGGCGGCAAGTCCGTCCGGTGGAGGCACCACCGGCGCG
>Ga0209237_1001985_pt1 | contig 12179 bp, 13 predicted proteins | sample GraSoi013_1_40cm_2_FD_185820 | JGI IMG/M metagenome (GOLD analysis project Ga0209237, IMG submission 185820) | Grasslands soil microbial communities from the Angelo Coastal Reserve, California, USA - Sample 10_02_2013_1_40cm (SPAdes) (version 2) | ecosystem: Environmental > Terrestrial > Soil >...
CATTTCACTATCATCGGTCCAGGAGACTCGCCATGCGATTCGGCCTGCTCTACGAAGCGCAGCGACCGTTCAAGGGCACCAGCGTCGACTGGAACGCGCTGTACAAGGAGACGCTGGAACAGTGCGTGCTGGCCGAGAAAGTCGGCTTCGACAATCTGTGGTTCGTGGAGCATCACTTCCTCACCGGGTTTTCGGGCTCGCCGTGCCCCGAAGTGCTGCTCGGCGCGTTGAGCCAGCTGACCAAGCGGATCCGGATCGGCTTCGGCGTGTGCATCTTGCCGTCGCACCATCCGGTCCGCGTCGCGGAGCGCGCCGCCATGCTGGACCAGTTGACGGACGGCCGCCTCGAATTCGGGACCGGGCGCTCCAATGCCTACGAACAGGTCGGACAGGGGATCGACCCCAGGAACACGCGCGCGATGTGGGAGGAATCGATCACCATGCTCCCGCGCATCTGGCAGTCGGACGAGTTCTCCTGGGAGGGTACTTTCTGGAAGGTGCCGGCGCGTCGTGTGCTGCCGAAGCCCTACCAGCAGCCGCATCCCCGCCTGTATCTGGCGTGCACCCAAACCGAGAGCTACGACGTGGCGGCCGAGAAGGGGATCGGCGTGCTGTCATCCGCCACGTTTGCCACGACCATCCTGGCGGAGCACGTCAAGCGCTATCGGACGAGGGTCAAGCAGGCGACACCCGTGGGCGCCACCGTCAATGAATACTGGGGCAACAACGTCCATGCCTTCTGCGGGGAGAACAACGCGGAGGCGCGCGCGCTCGCGGCCCTGTCGCTCAAGACGTTTTTCGGCCCGGACAAGCCGTATATCCGTGATCGCGTCAACGCGTACGAGCAGCTCCTGGAGTCCTGGGGCGGCGTGCCCGACCACTTGAAGGCCGACTTCGGCCGATGGCTGCGGCAGTCCGATGCGGCGCACAAGGAACAGGCCGCCCAGGTCGGCATCTCGCTCGACAGTGGCCCGGGCGCGGCGCGGGCGGCCTTCGGGCAGATGGATCCCGACACGCTGTGTGATCGCGGCATCATCATCGCCGGGGACCCGGATAGCTGCATCAAAGGAGTGCAACTGTACGAGGCGGCCGGGGTCGATCAGGTCATCCTGATCACGCAGACGGAGACCATCCCGCACGAGCGCGCGCTGCAATCCATCGAGATGTTCGGCAAGCACGTGATCCCGGCGTGCCGCGCGGGCGCCCGGACGAGACCCATCCCCGCGGGGGTGTAGAGGAGGCTCGCATGGCGACTGTGGCGACTCAGCAGACCGGGGTCGAGGCGGACGTTCTCGGCGCGGACGACCGTCGATTCGAGGCGATGCGGAAGGGCGACTGGGCCGCGCTCGACGCCGCGCTCGCGGACGACCTGACATACGTCCACTCCACCGCGCGCCTGGAGTCGAAGGCCGAGCACATCGCGAACCTCCGCGCCGGCAAGCCGCACTATCGCGGCATCGCGCCGCGCGACCGACGGGCGCGCGTTCACGGAGATGTCGGCATCGTCAACGGCGTGTCGGAGATGCACGTGGAGCGGGACGGCAAGGAGCAGCGCTTCACCGTCCGCTACCTGGCGGTCTACGCGAAGGCCGGCGGGCACTGGCGGATGATCGCCTGGCAGTCCACGCGGCAGGATTAGGAGACTCGTCATGTCGGTGCTGGTGATCGGCGCGACCGGCTTCATCGGCCCTCGGCTCATCAGGCGGCTGGTCGCGCGAGGCGAGGCGGTGGTCGGCATGGACCTGAACCCCGGCGCGGCGCCGTTCGGCGACGTCCCGATCGGCGCGCCCGTCGTCCGCGGGGACGTCACGCAATTCGAGGATGTGATGCGGACCGTGCTCGACGTGAAGCCGGAGCGGCTCATCAACCTCGCCTACGGTCTCGGAGCCGGCGAGGGCAACCCGCACCAGGTCATGCGCCTCGACATCCTCGGGATGGACAACTGCTTCGAGGCCGCGCGCCTGGGCGGCGTCAAGCGGGTGGTGTACGCGAGCTCGATCGCGGTGAGCGGCCAGCAGAGCCACTTCGGTGACCGGCTCGTGAACGAGGACGATCCGACCCACGGCACCAGCCAGTACGCGATGCACAAGATCTTCAACGAGTTCCAGGCCCGCAAGTACATCAAGAACTACGGAATGTCGATCACGGGCGTGCGCCCCGCCAACGTCACCGGTCCCGACAAGGTTCGCGGCTCGGTCGACCACGTGCAGATCATGGTCGACGCGGCGCGCGGCCGCCCGGTGCACCTGCCGAGCAAGGGACTCATGCGCCTCATGATTCACGTGGAAGACATCGCGGAGGTCTTCACTCGCGTGCTGCTGGCCGATGCTCCCCGCCATCCCCTCTACAACTCGGGCGGGATCCCGGTGAGCCTCGGCGAGCTGGCGGACATCGTGCGTGGGTTCCTCCCGGACGCGCAGATCACGTTCGGCCAAGAGGGCGGCCGCGAGGAGTCCGGCAACTACCTGGTGGACTGGAGCCGCCTGGCCAAGGAGTTCGGGATCGAGTACCCCGGGCTCCACACGCGTGTCCTCGAGGTCATCAACGAGGTCCGGCAACAGGAGGGGCTCCCGCCGGTGACCGGGCGGTAGCCGGGGCACGCGGCACCTTGACCTGCGGCGGCCAAGAGCGCTACCGTCGGCCCAGGGTGGCGAGCAGCACGGGGCAGTGCAACCCAAAGGGAGGCGAGCCATGCGCTACAACCGAATCTCGGCCGATTGTCATCTCGATCTGATCTGGCTCCCTCCGGATCTGTTCGTGTCCGAGGCGCCCCGGGAGATGAAGGACCGCATGCCGTACGTCGCCGATGGGCCGGACGGGCGGCGGTGGGTCGCCAACAACGGCGCGACCTTCGGTCTGGCGGGCGGCGTCGGTGCGTCGGGCACGCAGCACGTGCCGGGCAAGCAGCTGCGCGTCGACAAGATGGCGGCGACCGGCCTGTACGAGGACGGCAAGAAGGGCATTCGCCGGCCGGGCGACCCGCATCTGCGCATCAAGGAGATGGACCGCGACGGCGTCGATGCCGAGGTCATCTACGGCATCCTCGCGGCGGCGGCGAAGCTGAACGATCGCGAGGCGTCCAACGAGATGCTGCGCATCTACAACACCTGGCTGAACGAGTTCTGCAGCCACTATCCCGATCGGCACATCGGCCTCGCCTGCCTCCCCTATGGCGACATCGAGGCCGCGGTCGCCGAGGTCCATCGGGTCGCCAAGCTGGGGTTCAAGGGCATCGAGCTGTCGTGCTCCTGGGACATGGAGCCCATGTGGCATCCGCTCTGGGAGCCGCTGTGGCAGGCGATCAACGAGGTGGGGATACCGCTGCACTTCCACACGTTCCCGTCGGTGTCGCCGAAGCTGCGCGAGCAGTACACGGGCCTCACGCAGCGGGCGCTGGCCTATAGCGCCTTGTGCCTGTTCCAGATGACCCTCGCGAACATCTTGACCGCCATGATGGGGCGCGCGGTGTTCGAGCGCTATCCGAACATCCGCATCGCGTTCGGCGAGAGCGGCATCGGCTGGATCCCGTACGTGCTCGACCGCATGGACTTCGAGTACGAGGACCAGTACAAGGATCTGCCGCTCAAGCTGAAGCCGAGCGAGTACTGGCGCCGCCAGTGCAAGGCGACCTTCCAGTACGACCGCGTGGGCACCAAGCTGATCGACGAGATGGGCGTCGAGACGCTGATGTGGGGCTCCGACTATCCGCACCCCGATGGGGTGTGGCCGGAGTCGGGGAAGTACATCGCCGAGCAGTTCGCGGACCTGCCGGCCGACGTCACCCGGAAGATGACCTGCGAGAATGCCGGGAGGTTTTACGGTCTGATTCGTTGAACGGTGGGGGCTCCTGTCGGGGCCCCCAAGTCCCTCACTGGTCCAACCTCACGGACCGGCCCGTGGCGGAGGACCGCTCGATCGCGTCGATCAGCTTGTGGCGCTGGACGGCGAGGTTGAAGTCGACGTCGAAGGACCCGCCGCCGCGCAGGGCGTCGGCCGCGCGCGCGTAGGCCTGGGCGACGTTGTAGGGCTGGCCGCCCGGAGTGCCCTCCGGAGCGAACTTGTACTTGGACGGGACGGGCATCGAAACCATGGGCTCCTTGCCCTTGCCCGCATGCATCTGGCACGGTCCGAGGCTGAGCGCGCCATCCGCCCGGATGATCAGGGCGCCCTCACGCCCGTAGATCTCCATTCGATTGCCGCTGGGATTCGAGGGAACGGCGGCCACGTTGATCGACACCTCGGCGCCGCCCACCATGCGGCCGACGACGTTGATGCTGTCCGGCGCATCAACCGGGACCGGCTTTCCTTCGAGAGTGCGCCACTCCGGGATTCGGGTCGACACACGGGCCGAGAGCTCGGCAAACTCGCCGAGCACGGCGCACAGGGCGTCGATGGCATGGCCGCCAGCGATGGTCAGCGTGTTGGCGCCGTTGGCGCGGACGCCCTGCCAGATGCGGCCGGGGCCCCGCTGCAGCTGGGCCTGGGCCACGGTGTTCAGGTGCGCCGTGAGCACGGCGCCGATGTAGCCCCCCTGGACGAGGTCACGCGCGTACAGAATCGCCGGGTCGCTGCGCGCCTGCAGGCCGACGATGGTCTTCAGGGAGCGCTGGCGGGCGAGCCCGGCCATTTCTTCCGCCTCGGCTAGATTCGCACCAAGCGGCCACTCGCAGAATACGGCCTTTCCGGCCTGGAGGCCGGCCATGACCAGATCTCGGTGACCGGGCACCCGCACGCAGACGACGATGAGGTCGACCTCTGGATGCGCCGCCATGTCGCTGAACCGGTGGAACGCCCGCTCGGCACCAAACGCCGCGGCCGAAGCCTTGGCGGTGTCCTCGTGCGAGGTGCAGACCGCCTTCAGCTCGTAGCGGGGCAGAGCTTTCAGAGCGGGAACGTGAGCATTGGCGCCCCAGTGGCTGCCCCCCTGTGTCACGGTCGCTCCCACGATGCCAACGCGAATCTTGTCCGTCATCTGAACCTCCAGGTCTTGCCCCGTTTGGTGGCCACGTCAGTTGGGATTTCTCGGGATCCTCGCCGTCCTACCCGACCGCGTTCAGGACCTTGCCGCCCGCCTCGACCGGCTTGGCGTCGATCAGGACGACCGCCAGCACGCACGGCGCCGTTCCGCGGTTGACCCAGTTGTGGATCGTGCCCCGCTGCACCATGACGTCACCGGCCTTGAGATGCACCACCGACCCGTCGAGCTCCATGCCGATCTCGCCGGAGATGACGACGATGTAGTCGATCGAGTCCGTCCGGTGGTTGCGCGCCGCGAGGCCGGGCGCGAACTCGATCACGCGGAAGATCGTCCCGTTCGTCAACGTCGTGGCGACCTTGCGCAGACCCTCGTCAGCGGCGCCGTCGTTCTTGGCCGGGAAGCCCTCCGTGGTCCAGATGTTACAGGCCGTCGCCCCGGGACGACCCGACGAGACGTTCTTCGCGACCTCGTCGATCTTCACGATCGCCCGGCCGGTCGCGTCGTGGCCGGTGATCACCCGTCGCACTTGCAATGCCATGACTCGCCTCCTTGGCGTCGAACCGCGGGTGCCCGGACGCTCCGCGCCCGCGCCGCGAATGATAGCGCGTCGCCCGCACCTCTGTGGTCGTCATTGCCCGCGCCGGGTGGACCGGGGCCGGGTCCGCCGCGCGTGCCGAGACCGCGCTCGGCGCGTTTCGATCGGGTGGAAGAGCTTCGGGTACCGGCGTTTGAGCGCGACGAACTTCTTCCGGAGCCAGCGGCTCTCGGGCAACAGCACGAACACACCGATGAGGACGATCAGAAGCCCTGGGCCCGGGACGCCGGGAATCGAGAGCACGAGCCCGAGCACGATGAGCGCGAGCGCCGCCGCCCACCGCGCCAGTCGCTTCATGAAGCGGAGCATCGCGTCGGTCCTGTCCGGGTTCAGACGACGCCGCGAAGCCGGCCCGACCCGTTCAGCGCCGTCTCCGGCGGTCGACGGCGTGCAGGGATGCTTAGCCCGGCGACTCGAACGCGAGGGTCGCGTACCGCATGAAGATCCCGCCGCGAGGCTCGGCCAGCGGACCGTTCACGACGAGGCACGCGATGACGTGCCGCGCCCCCGCCACCGCGCTCCCGCTCACCTCCACCCGGTGCTGGGCGTTGAGGCCGACGATGACGCCGGTGCTCCGATCGATCTTGCCGTCGATCCAGATCTCGCCGTAGTTGTCGATGTTCGTCTCGAACCACACGCGGGAGCCCGCCAGCGCGACGCCGCCGATCGTCGCGGGCACCTCGACGGCGATCCGGTACCACGCGAAGGTGAAGCCCACCGAGCGGCTCTCGCGGATATTGGGGCACACCTCCCAGCCCGAATCGTCGTGATCCGCCAGCCGAGCGGGGCTCGCGAGACGCTGGGCCGTGAGCCCCTCGTTGGACGCGCCGGGCACCAGCCCCGGCGCGACTCGCCACTCTGCCTTGACGTGCCGCCGATCCTCCGCCTTGTTCAGATCCAGAGCCACCCTCGGCATCTATCGGGCCCTCACGCGTCGCACACGGACGCCATCGCACGCCTCCTCGAGCTCGGGGTGTCGACGCGGATCCCAACGCGTCGCGCCCGGACAGTATAATCGGGCCGGCACGTTCACGGACGCCGAACGAACGTCCTGGTCGAGACGGCGGTCCTCGCTGCTGAGACCGGCCGGTGGCGGAGCGAGCGGCTCGACCTTAGAATGCCGGGCTGGAGGGACACGTGATGGCCGACCAACAGCGCGACGTCCGGGACGAGCAGGTCACCTTGCGGAACGGCCTGAAGGTCCACTACTACGAATGGCCTGGAGCCGAGCCGAATCTGGTATTGCTGCACCCGTCCTCGGGCTACGGGCGCATGTGGGAGTGGACCGCGAATGCCCTGGGGTCGCGATTCCATGTGTACGCCCTCGACCAGCGGGGTCACGGCGACAGCGGACGGCCGGACGGCGACTACTCGGCCGAGGAGTACGCCGACGACCTGCACCTGTTCTTCCAGCAGGTCGGTCTGGACAAGGCGATCATCGCCGGCCAGTCTCTCGGCGGTCGAGTCGGCCAGGTCTTCGCGGCGGTGTATCCGGCGCAGATCCAGGGCCTGGGACTGGTGGGCGGCCCGCACACCAGCAACTTCTTCCCGACGCGTGAGGAAACGATCAAGGTGCTCGGCTCCGCGCATCGGATGCTCGAGTCGCCGACCGAGTTCTCCTCGCGGGAGGCGGCGCTCGCGTACCTGCGATCGGCCCGTCCACGCGACACGGAGAAGTCGTTGCGCCATCGTCTGGACCACAACTTCGCGCCGGCCGGCCGCGGCGTCGCCGTCAAGTACGACAAGGTGCGCGTGGCGGTCGGTCTCGCCCACATGGCCGACGACCTCAGGAAGTACGCCGCCAAGGCCACGTGCCCGGTGGCGATCCTGAGAGGCACCCACAGCTCCGAGCTGACGATCGAGCAGGCGAAGGAGATCGCCGGCTGCTGGCGGAACGCGGCCGTCATCGACGTCGAGGGCGACTACGCGCTGCAGATGGAGAACCCGACCGGCCTCGCCCAGGCGCTGCTCGGCTTCGCCGGCCAGGCCGTGAGGGACTGAGCGGTCCGCGGAGGAACGCCATGCCCACCGCGTCGCTGGCCGAGCTGGTCCGCTTCGCCCCCGATGCCTATGGCTTCCGTTGGGTGAACCACGTCGCGCTGTTCATCGTGACCGACGCGGGCGTTATCCTCGTCGACGCGAACGGGCAGGTCAACCCGCGCACGCCGGCGCTGATCAAGGAGGCGATACGCTCGGTGACGGCGCAGCCGGTGAAGTACGTCGTCTACAGCCACTCCGCCTTCGACCACAGCACCGGCGGCGCCGTATTCGCCGACACCGCGCGCTTCGTCGGCCACAAGAACACCGTGGAGCGGATCAAGGCCGCCAACGACCCGACGACGCCGGCACCGGATATCGTCTTCGACAAGAAGATGACCCTGGAGCTGGGCGGGCGTCGCGTCGACCTCTACCCGGCCGATCTTTCCCCCATCGACGACTACATCGTCGTCCACGACCCGGCCGGCCGACTTGCGATGTTCGTCGATCTCGTCCAGCCGCGCAACGTGCCGTTCCGCACGCTCCTCGGCCACCCCGAGCGAATCGTCGAGCGCTTCCAGTGGCTCGAAGAGAAGCTGGACTTCGACGTCATCGTCTCCGGGCACGCGACCCCGCAGATGAGCGGCACGAAGGAGGACGTCGTCGCGCAGCGCGGGTATTATCGCGACCTCTCGGACGCGATCGCCACGGCGCGAGCGGCCGGGCTCGCCGACGGCACGCCCGAGATGACGACCCTGGCGGGAAGCATCCTGCACCCGAAGTACGGCGGGTGGCGGCGTTTCGACGAGTTCCTGACGTTGAACATCCAGGGCATGATCGCCTGGCGCGCCGGAAAGTCGCCTTCGGCCCACTGATCCGCTCGCCGATCCCGAGCTCGGCCGATCGTTGATTCTCCCCATCCTGCGCATCCGCAGCTTTCGCTTTCAGTGGTCCGCCGACCTCTTGACGTCGTGGGCGTTCGAGATGGAAACGCTGGTGCTCGGCTGGTACGTGATGGTCAACACCGGGTCGGTGCTGTGGCTCACCGTTTTCGGCTCGCTCCAGTACGTGGGCACGCTCGCCGCGCCGATGGTCGGCGTGCTGGGCGATCGGGTCGGCGGCCGGGTCATGCTGTGCGCGATGCGCGCGATCTACGCGCTCCTGGCCGCGCTCGTGATGGTCCCGGGGCTGGCGGGGGCGCTGACGCCGGCGTGGGTGCTCGCCGTCGCCGCGCTCGCCGGCATCGTCCGGCCGAACGACCTCGTGATGCGCAACACGCTCATCGGCGAAACGATCCCGCCGGGCCACCTCATGGGAGCCCTCGCCCTGTCCCGCGCGACCTCGGACTCCGCCCGCGTGGCCGGGGCGCTCGCGGGCGCGGGACTCTCCACGTTCCTCGGCATCGGCTACACGTACGTCTTCGTCACGAGCTTCTATCTCGCGAGCCTCGCGCTGACCTTCGGGGTGGCGCGCAGGCCGCCGGCGCCCGACCCGGCCGCGCCGCTGCGCGGCGCGGCGATCCCCGGCCCGTCGCGCTGGCGCGACCTCCAGGCAGGCCTCGCGCACGTCTGGACGACGCCCGCGCTGCTCGCCATGATGTTGCTGGCGTTCCTGATCAACCTGACGGCCTACCCCCTGACGAGCGGCCTCCTGCCGTACGTCGCGCAGCGCGTGTACCACGTCGACGCCACCGGCCTCGGGTGGCTCGTCGCCAGCTTCGCGTTCGGCAGCCTGCTGGCCTCGATGGCCCTCGTCCTGACGGGAGGGCCGTGCGCTCAGGACCGGTTCACGCTCGTCGGCACCGCCGTGTGGTACGTCCTGCTGCTCGGCTTCGGCCAGCTCGCGAGCCTGGCCGGCGGGCTCCTCGTGCTCCTCGTCGCCGGCTTCGTCCAGAACGTGGCGCTGCTCTCGATGACCGCCGTCCTGCTCGCCGCCGCCGGCGACGGGTTCCGCGGACGGGTCATGGGCGTGCGAATGCTCGCGGTCTACGGCCTGCCGCTGGGGCTGATGGCGTCCGGCGTTCTCATCGAGCGCTTCGGCTATTCACCGACCCTCAGCGCAGGCTGCGCGCTCGGCCTGATCTTCACGCTCCTCATTGGAATCAGGTGGCGCGCCAGCATCTGGCAGCGCCGGCGACGGCCGGCAGAGACGACGTCCCTGCCGCAGCGCGTGTGATACCCTGCGCGCGCCATGAACCGCGAGACCCTGCCCGAGTCGTCTGCGGAGCGCGATGCGACGGGAGAGACACCATGAACACTCGCAGGGAATTCATCGAGGAATCGGCCGGCGCGATGGCCGGCATCGCCTTCGTGGGATGCCGCCTGGCGAGCGCCGCGCCGGCCGCGGCGCAGGCGCAGCCGCGCCGTCGCGAAGTCGTGGTGAACGGCCGGCGCGTGAAGACCGTCGACGTGCACGCGCACTGCGGCGTGCCCGAGGCGATGGCCCTGATGAACCTGAAGGTCGCGCCGGAACTCCTGCTGATGGCGAAGGCCTCGGATCGGATCCGCGCCATGGACGAGCAGGGCATCGACGTCGAGGCGCTCAGCATCAACGCGTACTGGTACAAGGCCGACCGGGACGTCGCCCGCCAGCTGATCAGAATTCAGAACGAGAAGCTCGCCGAGGCCTGCGCGGCGAACCCGGACCGCTTCGTCGCGTTCGCCTCCGTGGCGCTGCAGCACCCGGACCTCGCCGCCGAGCAGCTGGAGGAAGGGGTCAAGAAGTTCGGGCTACGCGGCGCCGCCATCGGCGGCAGCGTCAACGGCGAAGAGCTGGCCAACCCGAAATTCCACCCGTTCTGGGCCAAGGCCGAGCAGCTCGGCGTGCTCGTCTTCATCCACCCGCAGGCAACGGGCGCGCCGAGCGAGCTGGAAAGCCGGCTGAAGGGCAACGGCGGGTTGGGCAACGTCATCGGCAACCCGCTGGAAACGACGATCGCGCTCTCGCACCTGATCTTCGAGGGCACGCTCGACCAGTTTCCCGGGCTCAAGATCTGCTCGGCGCACGGCGGAGGCTATCTGCCGTCGTACGCGGCGCGCTCGGACGCCGGCTGCGTGACCTTCCCGGACCGCTGCACCAGGCCCCTCAGGAAGAAGCCGACGGAGTACCTCCGACAGCTCTACTTCGACTCGCTCGTCTTCACGCCGGAAGCACTGCGACACCTGGTCGCGGAGACCGGCTCGGGTCAGATCGTCATGGGCACCGACTATCCGTTCCCGTGGACGAAGACCTCGGTCGACCACATCCTCGGCACGCCGGGCCTGACGGACGACGAGCGCGTGGCGATGCTCGGGGCGACCGCCGCGAAGCTGCTCGGGATCAAGGTGTAACCGCGCGTCCCCTCTGCCACCGCGCCGCGCACGGTCGGCCTGGTGGCGGAGCGGCGCCGCTTACACCCGGCGCTGCAGGAAGTCGGTCACAATCGGCCAGGCGAGATCGGCGTAGTGCGGCTGGAAGCCGTCGTTGTCGGGGTGGCGGAAGCCGTGGTTGGCGTCGGAGAAAAAGTGCCACTCGACAGGCTGGCCGTTGGCGATGAAGCTCTGCCAGAGCGGGCCCTGGATCGCGGGAGTCGCGATGAAGTCCTTGCCGCCGCAGAACACCAGCGAGGCACACTTGAGGGCCTTCGCGAGGTGGAACGCATGCCGGGGCCGGTGTGACGTCTCGGGCTCGTCGCGCACGGACGGGTAGTAGAGGACGATCGCGCGCAGCTGAGGATGGTCGGCCGCGAAGGGGATGAGCAGCCGGCCGCCCATGCAATGCCCGATGGCGGCCGTGCGCGCCGGATCCGATTTCATACGTCCGGTGAGGTAGAGCCACGCCTCGTCCATCTTGCCGAGGAACTCCGAGTCCGAGTGCTTGGCCTGGAGATCGGCGCCGAGGCCGATGTGGGTCGTTCCCGGAATTCCGAACATGTTGAACAGGCTCGGCGCCAGGACGTTGAATCCGAGCGCGGCGAGCCGGTACGCGTCGATCTTGTAGTCGGCCGTGACGCCGTGCGCGTGGTGCACCATCAAGATTCCGGGTCGCTGACCGGCGCCCTCGGGATACGCGGCATAACCGGGGATGCCGTCAGCTTCGAGCGTGAGCATGCGCGCCACGATGGTCATCGTGGCTCTCCGTTGGCGCCGGGGCGCTCCTTGATCGAGACGCGCCAGTGGATGCGGTCTTCCTCGGGCGGGTAGTCGCCGGCCGCCCGATGGTACGAGCAGCGGTTGTCCCAGATGACGATGTCGCCCTTGCGCCAGGTGTGGTGGTACTCGCCGTCGGGCTGGATCATGCGGCCGGTCAGCTCCTCGATCAGCGCGTCGCTTTCTTGTTGGTCGAGCCCTTCGATTCGTAAGATCTTCCCGGGATCGAAGTAGAGCGCCTTGCGTCCGGTCTCGGGATGGGTCCGGACGATCGGATGGAAGACGGGCTTCCAGTCCCGGTCTTCCTCGTTGAGCAGCGCCGTTTTCTTGCGCCGGCCACCGTAGGTGAAGGCCCCGATCCGTCCGTCGAGCCGCTCCTTGAGACGCTGGGGCAAAGCCTCGTACCCCGCGTACATGCTGGCGAACAGCGTGTCACCGCCGCGGCTCGGGACGGCCAGGGCATAGAGCTGGGTCGCCTTGAACGGCTCCTGGTCGTACGCGC
>Ga0209237_1001988_pt1 | contig 12163 bp, 9 predicted proteins | sample GraSoi013_1_40cm_2_FD_185820 | JGI IMG/M metagenome (GOLD analysis project Ga0209237, IMG submission 185820) | Grasslands soil microbial communities from the Angelo Coastal Reserve, California, USA - Sample 10_02_2013_1_40cm (SPAdes) (version 2) | ecosystem: Environmental > Terrestrial > Soil >...
GTGGAGCGGGGGCAAGCGGCGCGAGCCGCAGCTATTACGCGGGTGCTACCGCAACTCACTCCGGCTCGCGGCCGATCACGCCCTTCGCTCGATCGCGTTCCCGTCCATCAGCACGGGGGCGTATCGTTACCCGATCGAGCAGGCGGCGTGCATCGCGGTCGAGACGGTGCGACAGCAGCTCGAGCAGCCGACGTCGATCGAGCTGGTGCGGTTCGTGTGCTTCAGCGGCGGGGACTTGGAGGTGTATCGGCAGGCCTTGGGGTGACCCGTTCGAGCCCGGCCCGCGCGGCGGCGACGTAACGGGCGAACGTCGAGTCGCCGCCCGCGCCAACGGCCACCACGAACCGATACGCGACGATGGCGCCCGGTCGGTCGCCGTGAGCCTCGGCGGCGCGGGCCCGCTGCATCACCTTCTCGAGCGTGGCCTGGTCGCGGTACGGGAACCCGGGATCGCGCTGCGAGTGGCTGACGAAGCGCCGAAACGAGAGCGCGCCCCCCACGGCGAGCACGAGGGCCACCAGGGTGAGGACCAGCGCCACACGCCGCGGCGGCTGCGTCACCTTCCCTCCACGTTGACATGCGGTTGAGGTCTCGAGCGCCGGTCGACGCCCGTGGACACGCGAGCCGGCGCAGCTTGACCCGACGTTGATGACGTCACGCTATCGTCTGCCTGCATGGTGACCGTCTGCACCGTCCTCCCCCCGCCGGAGCGCCCGCGTGTCGACGCCGTGGGCGACGGCTGCTTCACGACGCTCCACGCCGACTCCCTGCGGGACGCGCTGCACACCGCCCGCCGGAAGCGCGTGGATGCCCTCGTCCTGTCGGTGCATCGGTGCCGCGGGGAGGAGTTGCCGGTCGTCGCCCGCTTCGTGCGCGAGTTTCCCGCCATCCCCGCCGTCGCCCTCGTCTCGCACCACGATCGCGAAGTCACCGAGACGCTGCTGCGGCTCGGCGCCACCGGGGTGCGCACCGCGGTCGACTGCACCGAGGCCGCCGGCTGGCGGCGGCTGCGCGATCTGCTCGCCCACCCGGCGTCCCCGGTGGCGGCGCGAATCCTGGCGCGCGTGATCCCGGTGCTCGAGGACGCGCCCGGGGATGTCCGCGTGTTCTTCGACGCCCTGGCACGCCTCGCACCGGTGCTGAGCACGGTGCGCGGCCTCGCGCGCCACCTGCGCATCTGCCCCAGCACGCTGATGTCGCGCTTCTACCGGACGAGCCTGCCCTCTCCCAAGACCTACCTCGCCGGGATGCGCCTGTTGCACGCCGCCTATCTCTTCCTCAACCCCGGGCTCTCGGTCTCGGACGTCGCGTACCGGCTTGACTACTCGTCGCCGCAGAGCTTCGGCAGGCACTTGAAAGCCATGCTGGGCGTCACCGCGGGCGAGTTCCGCAGCCGCTTCCCCTTCGACGTCTCGCTGGAGCGCTACGTGGACCTGCTCATCACCCCGTACCGGGAGACCCTGCGCGCTTTTCACCCCCTCAACGCGGGGATCTGGGACCAAGGACCCGAGGCCGCTCGCGTGTCCCGGGCGGGGTGATCAGTCCGCCGCCGCGCGCGTGACGGGGGGCTCCCGTGTCGTCTCCTCCCGCCTGAGGACCGAGAAGCGAGCGATGCTGGCCCGCAACCGCTCGGCGAGCTGGGCGAGCTGTTGCGACGTCGCCGTCAGGTCGCCCATCGAGGTTATCTGGGTCTGCGTGGCGGCCGCGGCGCCGTCGGCGCTCTGTGAGGAGCCGCTCGAGATGGCCGCGACCTGCTGCAGCGACTGCGCCAGTTCGGCGAGCCGCTGCGCCTGGCCGCGCGACACCTCGGCCGTGGCGTTCACGAGGTCCCCCACGAGCTCGATCCCCTGGTGCAGCTCCTGGAGGGCGCCGTCCGCCTCGGCCGCGACGGCTCCGATGTCGCGCACTTGCGCCTCCCCCGACTGCATCGCCCGCGCAGCCGCGTCGATCCCGGCGCGGAGTTCCGAGACGAGCTCGGCGACCTCCCGCGCCGACTTCCCCGCCTCCGCCGCGAGCGAGCGGACCTCGTCCGCGACCACCGCGAACCCCTCGCCGTGCTCCTCGGCGCGAGCCGCCTCGATGGCGGCGTTGAGCGCCAGCAAGTGCGTCTGCCGCGCGATCCGGGCGATGGTCTGCGCGAACCCGCCGATCCGCTCCGACATCCCGGACAGCCCGGCCACCGTGGACGCCGTGGCACGCACTTCGTCGCCGACCGCGCGCAGCGTCTGGCTGGCCCGCGCCACCCGCTCCCGTCCGCGCTGCGCGGCAGCCACGAGCCGCGCCGCGTCCACTTGCATCAGCTCGGCCCGGACCCGCAGCGACTCCGCCTGGTCGGCCGCCTTGGCGCTTTCGCCCCGCGCCGCTTCCGCCAGCTCCCGCTGTTTTGCGAGGTCGCGCGCGAGCTTTTGCGCGGTGTGCGTCACCGTCTCGGACGTGGCGTGCAGCTGCTCCGCTGACGCGGCGAGCTGCTCCGAAAACGCCGCTACCTCATCCGCCTCACGCTGCACCGTCGAGATGGTCGTGCCGATTTCCTCGAGCATGCGGTTGAAGCTCTTCTCGAGAAAGCCCAGCTCATCCGATTCCTCCGCCGCGGCGCGTACCGCGAGGTAGCCGCGCTCCGCCTCGCCCATCACGTCCCGCGTCTGGCGAATCCGTTGGATGAGAACCGCCGGGATCTGCTTCAGCGCCCACGCCACGGTGATGAATCCCACCGTCTCCAGCCCCGCTGCGGTGAGGCCGCCGCTGTCGCCGTACAACATGTCATGGAGGTAGCTCGCCCCCAGGTAGGCCAGCGCCGCGGTCAGCACGAGAAAGTTGCCGACGGTGTGCCCTTGGTCGAACGCGTAGGGCAGGACAGCGATCAGGAACGCCACGACGAAGCCGCCGTGCCCGAACCACACCACGAGCACCGCCACGAGCAGCACATCCAGCAACGCCAGCGCGTAGATGAGCCACCAGCGATACCACCCACGCTCGTTGATGATGCCCAGCAGGGCGTTGAGGATGAGGCCGCCCCCCGCCAGCAACACCATCGTTCCCGGCCGCGCGTGCACCACCCCAAACCCCCACCCGATGATCCCCAATGCGAGTCCGAAGCCCACGAGCCACCAGCGACGGCGCAGGCTGCGCGCGATCGTCTCGAGGTCCTTGAGCCGCTGCTCGAGTCCCGCGGCGTCGTCCTTCCAGCCGCGCATGCGCGAGGCGAGCGAGCCCTGACCTGGCCGGGTGCTGGAGAATGTCACGAGCAACATCTTACATCAGTGGTGAGAGGAGGGGGAGAACGCGGGGCGTGCAGCGGCAGGCGTAGCGCTCAGGGGGCCTGTGAGAGCAGACCGACGAGCTGAAGCAGCGCCGTCACGGGAGCCCGAGCTGGGTGGCGGTCACCAAGACCTGCACCTGGTGGCCGGCCTGCTCTAGTGCAGTGCGCCCCCCCTCCTCTCGATCCACCACGGCGAGCACACCGAACACACGCCCACCCTCGTGCTCGACCGCCCGAATTGCCTCCAACGCCGACTGGCCGGTGGTGATCACGTCTTCCACGATGACGACGCCGGCGCCGGGCGCGAAGCAGCCCTCGATCCGCTTCCCCGTGCCGTGATCCTTCGCCTGCTTGCGCACTGTAAAGGCGTCCACCGTCGGCGGGCGGCTCAGGCTCGCCGCGGCGATCGCGTAGGCCACGGGGTCGGCGCCGAGCGTGAGTCCGCCCACCAGTTGAGGCCGCCACCCGACGGCGGAGAACCGCTCCAAGGCCAGGGCGCCGATCAGCGCGAGGCCCTCGGCTGACATGGTCGTCCGGCGGGCATCGATGTAGAACCCCGAGCGGCGCCCCGAGGCGAGCACGAAGTCGCCGCGCGTGACGGAGCGATCGCGCAGGAGGTCGCGTAGTTGCTCGGAAAGGGGAGTGGTTGTAGCCATCAATTGACTGAGTAGTAGCATCTACTACTACTGTGTGGGATCATTCGACCCACCGACGATGCGCTTGATAGCGCCGAGCAGTCCGCCACCCTTCGTCGCCGGCTTCGCGGCGAGCGCGGCCTCCAGCTCGACGGCGAACTCCGTCACGGTGGGTTGGCGGTTGGCCGGGTCGCGGGCCAGCCCCTTCAGGATGGCGGTCTCCAGCGCCGGCGGGAACGCGAGTCGGGGGGCCGCCCGGTTCAGCGGCACCGGCGTCCCGGTCAGCAGTTGCTGAAACAGCTCCCGTGGGGTGCGTCCGGTGAAGGGGTGTGTGCCGGTGAGCAGCCAGTACGTGATCGTCGCGAGGCTGAAGATGTCGGCGCGGCCGTCCACCAGCTCGCCTGAGAGCGCTTCGGGCGCCACGTACTTGAGCGTCCCCACGAAGAACCCGGTGCGCGTAAGCCGCTCCTCCGCAGGCAGCTCCGCGTCCCGCGCGATCCCGAAATCGAGCAGCTTGACCCGCTCCGTCGCCGGATCGTAGATGATATTCTCGGGCTTCAAATCGCGGTGGATGATACCCGCCTGGTGGGCCGCACTCAGCGCGTCCGCCAGCTGGCGGACCAACCGCACGGCCTGCGCCGGAGCGAGCGGCCCCGCGTGGTGTACGTAGTCGGCGAGGGAATTCCCGTCCGCCCACTCGAGTGCGAGGTAATACAGACCGTCGGCCTCGCCGTAGTCGTAGGTGCGCACGACGCCCGGATGGCGGACCCGCGAGCCGTAGCCTGCCTCTCGCAGAAACCGCTTCACCGCCGTGGGGTCGCCCCGCAGTCGCTGCCGCAATACCTTGAACGCGCAGGGACCGCGTTCTGGGTGCTCGGCGCGATAGACTTCGGCCGTGCCTCCCTCACCGACGCGCTCGAGGAGGCGGTAGCCGGCGATCGTCCGACCGGCGAGGTTCTCGCTGGACATGGGGACGCGCGAAACTAACGCCCGGATTTGAGGTTGAGCAAGTGAGACGACTCGGGGAAGTGGGATTGCTCGCCAGTCTGGCGGTCGCCGGCTGCGGCTCTTGGCAGCGCGTCGGCACGGACCCACACCCGCCGCGGGGGGGAACGCTGCCGTCGCTGGCCGATGCCGGGAGCGTGTACCGCCGGATGGGGTTCCTCGTCGCAGGTGCGCCCCTCCCCTTCGTTGCCGCAGTGCGGTACCTCGCCGATTCCGCGCCCACATCCACCCTCGCCGTCTTCGCCCTGTCGCTCGCGAATCATTCCCTCAGCTTCCAGCGCGACGGCAACACGTTCGTCGCGCAATACCACGTCGAGGTCGCCTTCCGCGCCGATACGACGCAAGCCCGGCAGATCGGGAGCGACGAAACGGTGCGGGTGCGCACGTTTCAGGAAACCCTGCGCGCCGACGAGAGCGTGATCTACCAGCAGTTCGTCGGCCTCCCGCCGGGCGTGTACACCGTGACCGTGACCGTGCGGGACCGCAACGCCCCCGCCTCCACACGCCAAGAGCGGACCGAGACCGTGCCCCGGTTCGCCGGCCGGGCGCTGAGCTCGCCGATTCCCGTCTACGAAGGGCCCGGGCGCACCGGGCGCGCCCAGTTGCCCAAGCTGCTGGTGAACCCGCGGGCGACGCTGCCGTACGGCGGGGACACGCTGCGGTTCTACGTCGAGGCTTATGGGCTGCTGCGCGGCGCGCGTCTCGTGGCACGGGGGTTCGACCTGAGCGGCACCGAGGTCGCGCACGACACGGTCTCGCTCACGGGCGACGAGCGCTTCGGCGCCGCAGAGCTGGCCTTCGCCCCCGGCAACCTGCCCGTGGGGGAGGGCAGCCTGGAAGTCGCCGCGCTCGTGCCGGGCAGCGGGGCGCCCCCGCCCCAACGGGCTCCCTTCGTCGTGAGCTTCTCGGATCAATGGGCGATCACGAATTTCGACGAAATGATCAGCCTGCTGCGGTATTTCGACCGACAGGACTGGGTCGACAGCTTGCGCAAGGCCTCGGTCGCAGACCGTCCTAGCGTCTGGCGGCGGTTCTACAAGGCCACCGACCCGGTGCCCATGACGCCGGAGAACGAGGCGCTCGATCAGTACTTCCGCCGCGTGCAGACCGCGAACCAACGCTTTCAAGAGAGCGGCGACCCGGGTTGGCTGACGGACCGGGGCGAGGTGTTCATCACGCTGGGCGAACCCGATGACGTGTTCGACTTCTCGAGCGACGTGTCCCGCAGCGGCGTGCGGGGCGTGCGCTGGACCTATTCGAGCTTGCGGCTCACGCTCTTCTTTCAGGATCAGACCGGGTTCGGCCGCTTCCGCCTGACGCCGATGTCGCGCGCCGAATACCAGCGCGTCCTCGCGCGCGTCCGCCGCGGGCAGTGAAGCGCATCGCGGCCCTCCTCGCCTTCGGGGCCGCGGCGCCGCTCGCCGTCGCAGCCCAGCACGACGATCACCAGACCGCGGCGCAGCGGGCCGAGTCGCTGCGACTCGCCGGGCGTCCCTGGCACGCGGCCGAAACGCTGCTCGCCGCCGCGGCGCGCGAGTTGCACCTCGAGCCGGCCTTCGTGCTCGCGGGGGCCAAGGCCGAGTTGCGCGCCCGCCGCTACGATCGGGCCCGGGGGCTGCTCGCCGGGCAGCCGTGGCTGGGCGAGTATGCCGATGGCGCGGGGCTCGCGGTGTTGGCGGAAGCCGAAGCGCGGCTGGGGCGCGCCGCGGAAGCGGCGGGGCATTACGCCGCCGCGCGGGCGCACGCGCCGGGGGCGCGGGGGGCCCTGCTGGCGGTGCGTGCCGCGCTTGCCTGGGAGGCGGGGGGAGAGAAGGACAGCGCGGCCGCGGCGTACGGAGCGGCGCGCACTGCCGGGCTCGCGGTCATCGACTCTTGGCTGCGGGTGCGGCAGGCCCGCGTGACGCGCGACACCGCCGTCGCGTTCCGGTTGCTCGCGGACCTGCCACCCCCGGCCGCGCGCGAGGTGCCGGTCGCGCGCGCGCAGGCCCTGCTCGTGGCGGGGGATAGCGCGGCGGCGCTCGAGGCGTTCGCGCAAGCCGGGCGGGCCCTGGAGGTGGCGCGCCTGGCTCTCGCGCGCGGCGATTCGGGCCGGGCGCGCGATGCGCTGTACGGTCTGATGGCGCGCGCCCCCGAGACCGATGACGCCGCGGCGGCCGTGGGGGTGGCGCTCGCGTCCCTGCCGCCGCGCACTCCCCCCGAGCGCGTGGCGCTCGCTCGCGCGATGAAGCCTCACGGCGCCGCGCCCGATGCCCGCATGGAAGTGGAGCGGGCGGTACGCCAGGGCGATTCCAGCGCGGCCACGCTGGTGCTGCTCGGCGAGCTGCTCGCCGGGGCGGGGCGCTCGCGCGATGCCGAGCGGGCGTATCGGGCGGTGGCGAAGGACGCCGCGCTCGGCCCGTTGGCGATCTACCGCCGCGCGCGCATCCTCGTGCGGCTCGGCGATCCCGGCGCCCGCGAAGCCCTCTCCGGGTTTGCCCAGTCGTATCCCGCCGACACCGCGGCACCGACCGCGCTCTACGTCCTCGGCGACATGCTCGCCGACCGGGGCGACTGGGTGGGCGCCGCGCAGTGGTTCGCCGAGCTGGTCGCGCGCTACCCCGCCGATCTGCGAGCGTCACTGGCGCGCTTCCGGCTCGCGGCCCAGGCGACCCAAGAGGGACTGCTGGACAGCGCGGCGGCGCTGTACCAGGCGGAGGTCGCCGCCGCGGCGCCGCAGCGTACGGCCGCGCGGTTCTGGCTCGGCAAGCTCGCCCTCTCGCGCGGCGACACCGCCGACGCGGAGGCGGCCTGGGTCGCGCTCGCCCACGAGGACTCGATCGGGTATTACGGCCTGCGCGCGCGTCGCGAAGTGGCATTGCCGCCGCTCCGGCTCGCCGCGCCTCCGCCGCCTCCACCGCCCCCGGCAGTCGCGGCGTGGCTCGGCCGGCTCGACACGCTGGAGCTCGCCGGCCTCGACAGCGCGGCGGAGGCGGAGGTGCGCATGATGCTCGGTCGCTCGCCGCAGCAGGACGTCGACGCCTTGCTCGCCTGGAGCGAGGGGCTCGCCGTCCGCGGCTTCGGCCCCGCGGCGGTACGCCTCGGCTGGCAGGCGGCCCTCAAGGCGCCGGCCGATCCGCGGGTACTGCGCGCGATCTTCCCGTGGCCCAACCGGCAGGCCGTGGAAGCGGAGGCCGCCGAGTTCGGCGTCGACCCGCTGCTGTTCGTCGCCATCGTGCGTCAGGAAAGCGTGTTCGACGCCGAGGCCCTCTCCCCCGCCGGCGCGCGCGGGCTTGCGCAGCTCACCCCCGGGACGGCGGCCCTCACCGCGCGCGGGCTCGACGTCACCTTCTACCCTGACTGGATCACGGTGCCCGACTTGAACCTCCACCTCGGCGCGGCCCATCTGGACGAGCTGCTGCGACGCTTCGGCGGCCGGGTCGATGCGGCCGTCGCGGCCTACAACGCCGGCGTCGCTCCCGTGAGGCGCTGGCTCGCCCGCGCGGGCACCGCGGATCCCGACGAATTCGTCGAGCTCATCCCGTATCAGGAAACCCGCGGCTACGTGCGCGCCGTGCTGCGCAACCGGGAGGTGTACCGCGCCTTGTATGCCGCGACAAGCAATTGACCGACCGCCTGTTACGACGCCTGCCCGCGGCGACATCGCCGCGACACCGCGCTTTCTTGACAAGCTCCCCGGTGCGCACCATCTCTATCGCGCGCTCGACACGGGGGTCGAGCGGGCGCCAACGCCCGATGTCGGACTCTGCAGGAGGCAGATCGAATGGCCAAGGGAAAGGTGAAGTGGTTCAATGATGCCAAGGGCTACGGCTTCATTGAGCAGGATGGCGGCGAGGACGTGTTCGTGCATTTTTCGGCCATCCAGATGGACGGGTTCAAGACTCTCGCCGAAGGGCAGGCGGTGGAGTTCGAGGTGAAGACCGGGGACAAGGGGCTGCACGCCATGAACGTCGTTCGCGTGTAGCGACCCCACGCCATTCGCGTCGCCCCGCCCGAGAACCACCGGGCGGGGTTTTTGTATGTTTTCGCCCATGACGCAACCGCGACTGACCCTCTATCTCGTCGACGGCTACGCCCTGATCTATCGCGCCTTCTTCGCGATGATCGCGCGCCCCCTCACCACGCGGCGTGGCGAGAACACCTCCGCTGCGTGGGGCATCACCAACTTCCTGATCCGCCTGCTGCAAACCCGTCGACCCGACTATCTCGCCTGGGTGCACGACGTGGGCGAGTCGTTCCGCCACCAGACCTACGAGGCCTACAAGGCGACGCGTGAAAAGCTCACGCATGAGCTGCAGCAAGACTTCGACCGCTCCGTCGAGCGGATCGAGCAGATCCTCGAGGCGTTCCACGTGCCCGTAGTAGGGGTGGAAGGATACGAGGCGGACGACGTCATCGGCACATTGGCCACGGCGGCCGCCGCCCGCGGGCTACAGGCCATCATCGTCTCCGGGGACAAGGATTTCTATCAGCTGATCGGACCCGGTATCGCGCTCTTGAATCCCGGCCGCGGCGGACCGGCAGCGGTCGAAGAGCATTGGGTCGACGACACGAACGCGAGCGAGCGTCTGGGTGTGCCCCCCGAACGGGTGGTCGACTACCTCGCGCTCGTGGGCGACACCTCGGACAATATCCCGGGCGTGAAGGGGGTGGGCGAGAAGACCGCGCGCGAGCTGCTGCAAACCTTCGGAGATCTCGACACAATCCTCGCCAGTGCCGAGCAGATCCGGGGCAAGCGCGCGCGCGAGGCGATACAGCAGTACGCCGAACTCGCGCGCCTGTCGCGTGACCTCGTGACGATCCGCCGCGACGTCCCCTTGCCGCTCGACCTCGATGCGCTGCGCGTCCGTCCGCCCGACACGGCGCGGCTCGCCGAGCTCTTCACGGAGCTCGAGTTTCGCTCCCTGATCCCCAAGCTGGATCAGCTCGCCGTCGCGCCATCGGAGAACTCCGCTCCCCCTCCCCCTCCCCCAGCCCAGCGGGCGCCGCTCGCCGAGCTCTTCACGGAGCTCGAGTTTCGCTCCCTGATCCCCAAGCTGGATCAGCTCGCCGTCGCGCCATCGGAGAACTCCGCTCCCCCTCCCCCTCCCCCTCCCCCAGCCCAGCGGGCGCCGCTCGTCGCGGGGTCGACTCCCCTTTCCCCCCTGGCGGCTCCCTCGACACCTCCGCCCGTTTCGGTCCCGTCGCCCGCGCTCGCCCGCCCGGCGGCAGAGCCGACGATCGTGGACGACCCCGCCGCTCTTGCCGTCATGGTCGCCGAATGCCGGCGTGCACCCCTGGTCGCGCTCGAGACCGAAACGTCGTCGCTCGATCCGATGCGGGGGGAGCTGGTCGGGATGTCCCTCGCCGTCGCGCCCGGGCGATCGTGGTACCTGCCGTTCGCGCACGTGGCTCCTGACGGCGAGCTCGCCGGCGGGACGCCGCCGCGCAACCTCCCGGCGCTCGCGAGCGAGGCGCTCGCGCCGGTGCGCGAGTTGCTGGCTGACGCGCGCGTGCCCAAGGCCGGCCACAACATCAAGCACGACTGGCTGGCACTGCGGCGCGCCGGCGTCGAGCTCGTGGGCGTCACCTACGATTCCATGCTCGCGAGCTTCGTGCTCGATCCCGGCCGCCGCTCGCATGCGATCGACGAGCTCGCACGAGAGCGCCTGTCTCTCGAGATGCGCACGTACGCGGACGTGGCGGGGCGGGGCAAGGCCGAGCGCGCGTTCGCTGCCGTGCCGCTGGTCGAGGCCGCGCGCTACTGCGGCGCCGACAGCGAGATGGTGCTGCGGCTGCGCGCCGCGTTCCAGTCCGAGCTCGAGGACCACCAGTTGCTCACCCTGCTCGAGACGATCGAGGTGCCGCTCATCGCCGCCCTCGTCGACATGGAGTGGCACGGGGTGCTCATCGATCTGGGGCGGCTGGGGGAGATCTCGCGCGAATTCGCGAAGGAGCTGGCCGAGCTCGAGCGGGGGATTTATCGCGCCGCCGGCACCGAGTTCAACGTCAACTCGACCCCACAGCTGCGCCACGTGCTGTTCGAAAAACACCAGCTGCCGGTCCTCAAGAAGACGAAGACCGGGGCGTCCACCGACTATGAGGTGCTGGAGCAGCTGGCCGCGATGGGACATGAGGTGCCGCGCCTGCTGATCGAGTACCGCGAGCTCTCCAAGCTCAAGTCGACGTACGTCGACGCCCTGCCGGGATTCATCGATCCCCGCACCGGCCGGATTCACACCAGCTACAACCAAACCGGCGCCGCCACGGGTCGGCTGTCCTCCTCGGACCCGAACCTCCAGAACATCCCTGTGCGGACCCCACGCGGGGAGGCGATCCGTCGGGCGTTCGTGGCCGCACCGGGGTGGTTGCTCCTGACCGCCGACTACTCCCAGATCGAGCTTCGCCTGCTCGCACACCTGTCCGGCGATCCGGCGTTCGTGCGCGCCTTCGAGCAGGGGGGGGACATCCACCGTCAGACGGCGGCGATCATCTTCGGCGTCCCGCAGGAGCAGGTGACGCCCGACATGCGCGCCCGTGCCAAGACGATCAACTTCGCCACGATCTACGGCCAAGGCCCGTTCGCGCTCGCCCGCCAGCTCGGCATCACGCAGGAGCAGGCGAAGGACTTCATCACCCAGTATTTCGATCGGTTCGCCGGTGTGCGGGCCTGGCTCGACCGCACCGTCGCCGAAGCGCGCGAACGGGGGTACGTGCAGACCTTGTTCGGGCGGCGCCGCTACATCCCGGAACTGAAGGACCGCAACTTCAACGTCCGCGCCTTCGGGGAGCGCACCGCCACCAACTCGCCGCTGCAGGGATCAGCCGCCGACCTGATCAAGATCGCCATGGTCCGCATCGGCCAGGGCCTGCGGGAGCGCCGGCTCGCCACGCGCATGCTGCTGCAAGTGCATGACGAGCTTGTGTTTGAGGTCCCGGAAGGTGAGGAGGAGACCGCCACGGAGCTGGTAAAACGCCATATGGAGCAGGCCGCCCAGCTGCACGTGCCGCTCGTTGTAAGTATCGGTCTGGGAAGGAATTGGGTCGATGCCAAGAGCTAAGCATGGCTCTTGCAGGAACGGCCCCTGGTGCCCAGTATAGGTGGCGTCGAGCCCGTCTGTGCGTTCTCGGACTCGGCGCCCTTTGGCGCCCGGAGGGTGGGCAGGTGACGTGTAGACGCGGCTTTACCCTGATTGAGCTGTTGATCGTGGTGGTGATCATCGGGATTCTCGCGGCTATCGCGATCCCGAAGTTCGCCAACACGAAGGAGAAGGCCTACATCGGCGCG
>Ga0209237_1001991_pt1 | contig 12158 bp, 15 predicted proteins | sample GraSoi013_1_40cm_2_FD_185820 | JGI IMG/M metagenome (GOLD analysis project Ga0209237, IMG submission 185820) | Grasslands soil microbial communities from the Angelo Coastal Reserve, California, USA - Sample 10_02_2013_1_40cm (SPAdes) (version 2) | ecosystem: Environmental > Terrestrial > Soil >...
ACTGTGGAAGGGCTTGTCGAGGAACGCGACCGCGCCGGCCTGCAGGGATCGCCGGCGCGTCTCCTCGTCGCCGTGCGCAGTCAGGATGACAACACGAATGGGGGAGTCTCTGACCGCCAGGTGCCGCTGGAGGTCGAGGCCGCTCATCCCGGTCATCTGCAGATCGAGCACCAGGCAACCGGTGTTCTCTCGCTGGGCGGATCTCAAGAACTCTTCCGCAGAGGCGAACGTCTCCACTCCGAAGCCCACCGACCGCAGAAGATTGCTGAGAGACCGACGCAGTGATTCGTCATCATCCACGACGGAGATCACCGGCCTGTCGCTCTCACCCATGCGTCCCTCGCTGTCCTTCGGTGAACGTCGGAATCGGGTCGATCTTCCACCAGACTAGGTCGTCAAGCGGGACGCGTCTACCCTACCTTGGTCGGGTTGGGCCACTCCCGGCAGGGGTAATTCCGAGGCGCGAGGCGCTCCGGACCAGATCGGCCAGAGACCCGGCCTGCATCTTCTGCATCACGTGCCCACGCTGTTCGTTGACGGTGGCTTCGCTGGTTCCCAACTGCCCGGCGATCTGCTTGTTGAGCAGACCGGCGACGGTGGCGGCCATCACGTCCCGCTCGCGAGGAGTCAGCGAGTCATACCGGCGACGAAGCTCGGCGAGCTCCAGCCTCTCCGTGCGCGCCACGCGATCGCGCGCGATCGCGTGGCGAATGGCATCGAGCAGGTCCTGCTCCCGAAACGGCTTCGTGAGAAACTCGACTGCACCGGCCTTCATGGCTCGAACCGACATGGGAATGTCGCCGTGCCCGGTGAGGAAGATGATCGGCAGCGTCGCGTCGGTGTCGGCAAGCGCCTGCTGCAGGTCGAGGCCGCTCAGTCCCGGGAGGCGGACGTCGAGCAGGAGGCATCCCGGAGCATGCCGTCGGGGGCTGCTCAGGAACGCCTGAGCGCTCGGGAAGACTTCCACGGTCAGCCCCACGGACGTGAGCAGTCGTCGGAGGGAATCGCGAAAGGTCCGGTCATCGTCGACGACGAAGACGACGGGGCCCTCGGGGCTCATCGCATCTCCGGCAGTGCGAAGCGGAACGTAGCGCCGTGGTTCACGTTCGCTGTCGCCCACAGCCGTCCCCTGTGCGCTTCGATGATCGAGCGGCTGATCGATAGGCCCATCCCGAGCCCCCCCGGCTTCGTCGAGTAGAACGCCTCGAACAGGCGGGCCACCTCAGGCTCGCGGACGCCGACGCCGAAATCCTCGACTCCTACCACCGCCCAGCGTCCATCGTCACGGTACTCGACGGTCGAATGCACGATCAGCTGGCGCCGTTCGGGCGGGACCTCCCGCGAGGCCTCAACAGCATTCACCAGCAAGTTCAGAAGGACCTGCTGGAGCTGGATCCGATCGCCCCTGACCAGCGGGAGGTCGGGCGCCAGGGACGTTTTCAGAATCATGCCGTGTCGCTCGAGTTCCGGACGCACAAGCGGAAGCACGTCGCCGATGACGCGAGCCAGGTCGCAGGGCCCGTGGGCGACCGACGCTCGCGCCAGCAGCCCGCGAATCCGGGTGATCACCTCCGCGGCCCGATCGCCGTCCTTCACGACGGCGGCCAGCGCCTCTCGGACGCTGTCCAGGTCGGGTCGGTCAGCTTCCAGCCAGTGGAGGCACGCGTTGGCGTCAGCGATGATCGCCGCCAGCGGCTGGTTGATCTCATGGGCGATGGAGGCGGCGAGCTCGCCCAGCGTCGTCACCCGCGTGACGTGCGCGAGTTCCTCCCGCGCCTGGTGCAGCGCGTCCTCGGCCCTCTTGCGCTCCGCGCTCGCGCGGACCGCCGTCACCCCGTAGGCCAGGTCTTCCGCTAGACGACTGCGGAGCGCCGTCACGGCATACGCCACGGACATCGCCAGACCGGTATAGTGTTCGATCGCGCTCTCATCGAAGGCGTTGCACTCCGCGGAGTATAGGTTGAGCGTGCCACGAAGATCCACTGCGCCTCGGGACTTGCCATCGGTCATCAACGGAACTGCAATGCACGAAGCGTAGCCGCGTGCGAGGGCGGCGACTCGCCAGGGCGAAAACCTCGGATCCGTCCGGATATCATCGACGCAACACGCTTTGCCGGTCCGAGCCGCAATGCCGGCTGGACCCTGACCGGTTTCCCTCTCTCCCCAGGAAGTCTCGACGCGCTCCAGGTAATCGAGGCCGGATCCCGCCTGGGCCACCGGCCGAACGGTCTTCTCGGCGTCATCTTCGCAGTAGCCGATCCAGGCCAGCCGAACCTCGCCGCCTGCCACGAGAATTTCGCAAACAGACTGCAGCAGCTCCTGCTCGCTCTCGGCTTGAAAGAACGTCATGGTGCACTGACACAAAGTCCGCAGTCTTCGGTGGAGCCGGTCCAGACTCGCCTCGTGGGCGTCGCGTTGCTCTTGCATCGGCATTCAGCTCACTGGCGCGCGGCCGGTATGGATCCCCACGAGTATGGGCCCACCGGTCGTCCTATCCGAGACCGAGCACGGCGCTGGCCAAGGCCGTCCCAGCGACACGAGCCCGAATCTTGTCGAACGCCGTTTCCCGAGTGCGTGACGTGTCGTCGCTGAAGGGCGCAAATCCGCAGTCGTCCGTCGTTCCCAATCGATCAGGCCGAATGTATTCGGCCGCCTCAAGGGCACGGTCCCTGACCTCTTCGGGAGTCTCGACACGCGGATTGAGTGGATCGATCACTCCCACGAAGATCCGTTGCCAATCCTTGGCGCGGTCTCGAATCATTTTCAGGACGCGCTTGCGGTCAGGCTCGCTTGCCAGTTGCACATAAAAGTTGGTCGCCTGCAGCTCGAACAATCTCGGCAGGAGCTCGGCGTAGTCTACATCCGCGCTGTGGGTCGAGTGGCGATCGGCGCCTGGGCAGGTGTGCACCCCGATGCGCTTCCGCTGCTCGGCGGAAAAGCGCTCCAGAACCAGATTGTTCAGGTCGATGAAACTGTGTAGCAGGCGACGCGTCGGGTCCAACTTGATCGACAGCCGTCCTTCCGTGAAGTCCATCTGAACCACATGTGCGCCCTTTTTCAGACAACGCCGAATTTCGCCCTCCTGCTCAGCAATCAGGGCATCAAGATACTCCTCTCGTGAATAGCCCCGGATGCCGCCTCGCGGATACAGCAGGCTCAACGCCGAGGCCGAGACGACCGCTTGCTTGAGCGGCACATGCGCATACCGCTGGGCGATTTCCAGGTAGACATCGGCCGGGGTCTTGTACCTGAACGGTCCGGCGGTGAGTCGGGGAAAGGTTCGAATGTGTCCGTCCGCGAACGAAATCGGCATGCCATCCGGCGCGGTGTTTTCCAGGCCATAGATGGAATAGGTGGCGAAGCTGTGCTTGGCCTGTTCGCCATCCGTAATGACCGGCGATCCGGTGGCTTCCAGACGCTGAATTGTGTCTTGCACGGCAGACTCGTAGAGCGCATCCAGTTCCGGTTGCGAGACGCGCCCGGCTGCGAAGCCTCGGACTCCGTCGATCAACGCCGCTGGTCTCGGAATGCTTCCTATGGGCTCCGTCGGCAGCATCACAATCCTCCCTCACAGACGAGGAGGCACCGTCGTGGCATCGCAGACTCACATGCCCAGAGCCGTCCGGACGGCGTCGAGCAGGGCGTCGCTACGGAACGGCTTTCCGAGGAACGCGACCGCGCCAGACGCGAGGGATTGCCGGCGCGCCTCTTCGTCGCCGTGCGCGGTCAGAATAATAACAGGGATCCGGGAGCCCGTGGCGGCCAGATGTCTGAGGAGGTCGATGCCATTCATTCCGGCCATCCGCAGATCGAGCACAAGACAGCCAATGTCCGCTCGATGGGTGGACTCCAGGAACTCTTCCGCGGAGGCGAACGTCTCGACCCGGAAGCCGACCGACGACAGAAGATTCCTGACGGACCGACGCAGTGATTCGTCGTCGTCCACAACGCAAACCGCTCGCGTCCTTCGCTCGGCCATACGTTCTCGCCACCTCGTCAGTGAGGGTCGGGGTCGTCCAGGGGCAGTCTAGTGTGACCGAACGATAGCGGCTACCCTACTTTGGTTGGGTTCGACCACTCCCGGCAGAGGGTCTGCCGAAGGGCCGAACCTGTCCCTGACCCTGCCGAATCTCGGGGTCGACGCTGGCGACGACTGGGCCACGAGTCACGGGATCATGTGCCACTTCCTCCGCCCGGGTATCGTGGCGCCCGCGCCCGCCGCCGGCCGCGATCTCGAAGCGGACACGAGGCCTGCGTAGCCGCGCGGGCCGCCCGCGTAACGGCGCGAGCGGCGGGAGCATCACAACTCCGCGAGCCGGTGTTGGGCGCGCTCGAAGGAGAAGGGGATGACGAATGCTCTCAACGCTCCTCGGCGTGCTGCTGGTGTCGCCGGGTCTGGCCGCATGCACGTCCGCGATGACGGCCACGGACCAGCCGCCGGGCGCTGCCGCCGCCGACCCGTGGCCGCGCCGCGCAGCAATAATTTGAAACTCGCGAAGGATCTTGCGAGTGCCGCGACCCGGTACTACCATAGGTGCCTTTCAAGGACCCCGATGCAACAAAAGCTGGTCAGGGCACCGGAACGATCAGTTCGCGCATCGGGTTCGGCACGTGATCGATCGGTAAGTCCCCGCGGTCCCCGTTCGCTGTTCTTGTACGCCAGTTCGTCCCTGGCTGCACCTCGTTCGTTTCACCCAGGTGACCTCAGAGCAGTGATGACCAGTAAGACAGGGCCGCCGGCAACCCGGCACCCTGGCCGCCGACAAATTGCTGACCGGAGATCGAAGGACTGAGACGGGCTATGTGGAACGACTGCGCCCCGGGCGAAAAGCTTCTGACGAAGGGCGAAGTTGCGCAACTGTGTCGCGTGGAAATTCGCACCGTTGACCGATGGGTGGCTGCTGGCAAGATCACGTGCTACCGGACCCCGGGCGGCCGCCTGCTGTTTCGTAAGAGAGATGTGCTGAGGGCGAATGATCGGTGGCAGGACGTGTCGTCCAGAGCGGCCGATGATCAATCGGGCTAGCCAAGCCAGTCGCGAACTGTCTCTAGCAAGAGCCATGCGTTGAGGCCAGCGATGAGGAAGGCGACCGCCCACGCCAGCGCCTTGACCCACGCCGAGTTCGTGAACTCGCCCAGTTTACGGCGGTCACTCGTGAACATCGCCAGCGGGAACACGGCGAAGCTGAGCTGCATGCTCAGCACCACCTGGCTCAGGACCAGCAGACGAGCGATCCCGCTCTCCCCCCATCCGACGGTCACGACGATCGCGGGCGCGATCGCTATCAGGCGCGTGATCAGCCGGCGCAGCCATGGCTTGAGGCGGATGTCGAGGAAGCCCTCCATCACGATCTGTCCGGCCAGGGTACCGGTGAGGGTAGCGTTCTGGTATCGTCTGGGGGCGATCGCGCCCCGGCGGTTCGCGGGCGGGGAAGAGCGCATCGTGTCGTCGGTGGAGTTCCCGATTCAGACGACGCTCACCAGCGTGCGAATGGACCTCGAGCCCGGCTCGCTCCGGGAGCTGCACTGGCATCCGAACGCGGACGAGTGGCAGTACTACACGAAGGGCCGGGCTCGCGTCGGCATCTTCGGGGCCCATGGCCGTGTGAAAATGGAGGGGTTCGGCCGCGGGGACGTGTGCTTCATTCCGCAGGGCTTCGGTCACTGGGTCGAGCAGATCGGGAGTGAGCCCACGCAGCTCGTCATCCTGTTCAACAACCCGCACTACGAGGAGATCTCGCTCTCGCAGTGGCTCGCCTCGAATCCGGCCAGACTGCTCGAGGACAACTTCGGTGTGACAGCGGAGGTGATCGAGAAGCTGCCCAAGGCCGCGCTCGGCATCGTCAAGTAGCGATCACGGTCAAAGGAGCACGCTGCGGCTGGCGGTGACTTTTGCAGCACCTGTCGGATCAGCTGTTCGCGTGTGAGCCGCGTCGCCACCCCGTCCAGGGCCGGGCCGCGTACCTCGCTGATCATCCACGCCGATCCGGACGATGAAAAGACCGATCCGGCAGGAAACTCAGGCGCCCGAGTGGCCTGCGGCGTGATCGAGCGCTGACCGGCTTCACACTTCGCCGCGCACGAAACGCGCCCGTCCCGGCGACCGGCCGACAGCCGGCGCCGCGCAGCAATAATTTGAAACGCCGAAACACTCGAAAGAACCGGGGCTGGGCCGCCGCGCACCCAGCAGTGCCCGGCTTCGGCGGGTACGCCGAGCGCTCGTGTGACGCCGGGGCTCCAACGACCCTCCAAAGGAAAGACGGACCTCGTTTTGGGAGACATAGATGACGATGAGACGCCATATGCTCGTTGCGCTGACGGTGCTCAGTCTGGCGGGTTGCGCGTCGAGTCACACGAGCGACACCCCGCTGAAGAGCGGCGGCGACGCGATCGACCCCGCGGTGCTGCGGCCAGAGCTCAGCGACGACGTGATCGGCGCCATCCAGACCCGAGAGCTGAACTCGGTCATGCGAGGGCGCTGAGTCACGGTGAGATGCTCGAGCACGGTCCAGCCGCGACCGACCGCCAGTGGCACACCACCCGGCGACAGTTCATGAGCGCCGCAGGCATGCTCGGTGCCGGGATGGGACTCCACATCGCCGACGCTGGCGGCAACGACCTCGGCGACGGCGATATCCCCCGGCGACCGCTCGGTCGTACCGGCGCCCAGGTGTCGGCGCTGGGTGTGGGCGGTCACCATCTCGGCGATCTCCCCACCGCGGACGAGGCGATCCGCCTCGTCCACGAGGCGGTGGATGCGGGCATCACCTTCTTCGACAACGCTTGGGAGTATTACAACGGCAAGACCGAGAACCTGCTGGGCCGGGCGCTCCGGGGCCGGCGGGACGAGGTCGTCCTGATGACCAAGGTCTGCACACACGGCCGGAGCGGGCGGCTCGCAATGGAGATGCTCGAGGAGTCGCTGCGCCGGCTGCAGACCGATCACCTGGACGTGTGGCAGATCCACGGCATCGTCTACGACAACGATCCCGAGCTGGCATACGCCAAGGGCGGCGTGCTCGAGGCGTTCGATCGCGCGAAGCAGCAGGGGAAGGTCCGCTTCGTCGGCTTCACCGGCCACAAGGATCCCGCCTTCCATCTGAAGATGCTCGACCTGGGCTATCCCTTCGACACGGTGCAGATGCCGCTCAACCCGTTCGACGCGGGCTTCCACAGCTTCGAGCGACAGGTCCTGCCCGAGGTCAACCGGCGGGGCATGGCGCCGCTCGGCATGAAGAGCATGGGCGGCACCGCCTGGGCGGTGAAGAACGGAGTCGTCAGCGCCGAGGAGCTGCTGCGCTACGCGATGAGCTTGCCGGTCGCCACCACCATCAGCGGCATGGACTCGCTCGCCGTGCTGCACCAGAACCTCGCGATCGCGCGCGGCTTCACGCCGATGTCGGCGGCGGCGATGGACGACCTGCGCGCCCGTTGCGCGCCGACGGCGGCCGACGGTCGTTACGAGCCGTACAAGGTCTCGCTGCGGTTCGACAACCCCATGACGCGCCTCCCGCACGGCTTCCCGATCGATCCCACGCAGCGCGAGGTCACCGACATGCTGAAGGACGGCAACGGCACGTGGGAAACGAAGTAGATCGACGGCGTTTCCTGCAAGCCGTCGCGGGCGCGCCATCGCCGATTCCGCGCCGGCCGCTCGGGCGCACGGGCGAGCGCGTCTCGATCCTCGGGCTCGGCGGCTATCACCTCGGCACCATGCCCTCGCTGCAGGCCGCGATGGCCCTGGTCCACGAGGCGATCGACGCGGGCCTGACCTTCTTCGACAACGCCTGGGAGTACCACGACGGCCGGAGCGAGGAGTGGCTGGGCCACGCGCTGCAGGGCCGGCGCGACAAGGTCTTCCTGATGACCAAGGTGTGCACGCACGGCCGCGACCGGAACGTCGCAATGCGTCAGCTCGAGGAGTCGCTGGCGCGGCTGCGGACGGATCACCTCGACCTCTGGCAGATCCACGAGGTCATCTACGAGAACGACCCCGAGCTGCACTTCGCGCGCGGCGGGGTCGTCGAGGCCCTGGCGCAGGCGAAGAAGGACGGCAAGGTGCGCTTCGTGGGATTCACCGGCCACAAGCATCCGGCGATCCACCTCAAGATGCTGGCGCACGGCTTTCCGTTCGACACCGTGCAGATGCCGCTCAACTGTTTCGACGGCACCTATCGGAGCTTCGAGCAGCAGGTGTTGCCGGAGCTCGAGCGGCGCGGTATCGCCGCGCTCGGGATGAAGAGCCTGGGCGGCGACGGCCAGCCGATCCTGCATGGCGTCGTCACCGCGGAGGAAGCGCTGCGCTACGCGATGAGTCTGCCGGTGGCCACCACGATCAACGGCATCGACTCCATGGACGTCCTCCGCCAGAACCTCGCGATCGCGCGCGGCTTCACCCCGATGACGCCGGACGCGATGCGCGCGCTCCGCCGCCGCTGCGCCGCGTACGCCGCGGACGGGCACCTCGAACTGTTCAAATCGACCAAGCGCTACGACGGGGCGGTGGGCCGCCAGCAGCACGGCTATCCGCCGGCGGACCAGCTCCCGCTCTGATCATGGCCACCGCGATTACCCTCGACGTCAACAGCCGATCGTTCACCGTGACGGTCGACGATCCCCAGATGCCGCTGCTCTACGCCCTCCGCAATGCCCTGGGACTCAACGGCCCGAGCTTCGGCTGTGGCCTCGCTCAGTGCGGCGCCTGCACCGTGCATCTCGACGGCAAGGCGGTGCGCTCCTGCGTGATGCCCCTCGCGGCGGTCGGGACACAGAAGGTCGTCACGCTGGAAGGTCTCGGCACGCCGGAGCGGCCGCATCCCGTGCAGCAGGCCTTTATCGATGAGCAGGCCGTGCAGTGCGGCTACTGCATCAACGGCATGATCATGCAGGCCGCCGCCTTCCTGGCCACCAGCAAGGACCCGAGTGAAGCCGACGTCAAGCAGGCGCTCGCCGGCAACCTGTGCCGGTGCGGGACTCATCTGAGAATCGTGCGCGCCGTCATGCGCGTCGCTGGCCGCGGCTGACGATGTCGTTCACCGAAACGAGCCGTCGCGACTTTCTGAAGGCGACCGGCGTCCTCGTCGTGAGCTTCACGCTCGCGCCACTGATGACGAGTTGCGCGCGCGGCCACGCCGAGACAAGGACGCTCGCGCCCGACCAGGTCGACGCCTTCCTCGCGATCGATGCGGGGGGCGGCGTCACCGTCTATTCCGGCAAGGTCGACCTCGGGACCGGCGTGCGCACGGCCATCACCCAGATTGCGGCTGAAGAGCTGGACGTGTCGCTGGACCGCGTCACCGTCATCGAGGGCGACACCGCGCTTACCCCGGATCAGGGCGTCACGTCCGGCAGCCTGTCCATCGAGAAGGGCGGGATGCAGATCCGCCAGGCGGCCGCCACCGCGCGGCGCGCGCTCGTGCAGCAGGCGGCGCAGCGGCTCGGCGTACCAGCCGGCGATCTGGTGGTGGAGAACGGGACGGTCAGATCGCGCTCGGGCGGCAAGCAGGCGACGTACGGCGAGCTGCTCCGCGGCCGGACGTTTTCGCTGAAGATCGACTCCCAGGCGCCGCTCAAGGATCCCGCGTCCTACACGATCGTGGGGCGGCCGGTGGCCCGCCTCGACATCCCCGCCAAGGTCACCGGGCGGTTCACCTTCATGCAGAACGTTCGCGTGCCCGGCATGCTGCACGGCCGGGTGGTGCGCCCGCCAGCCATCGGCGCCGCGCTGCAGAGCGTGGACGAGGCATCGGTCAAGAGCGTCCCCGGCTTCGTGAAGGTCGTGCGCCTCGGCAATTTCCTCGGTGTCGTGGCCAAGACCGAGTGGGGCGCCATCACCGCCGCGCGGCAGCTCCGCGCCACGTGGTCGGCCTGGGCGGGGCTACCGGACGAAAGCCGACTCTGGCAGCACGTCCGCGACACGGCCGTCGTGAAGAATGACGTCACCAGCGACGTCGGCGATGTCGAGCAGGCGCTCCCGCGCGCGGCGCGGCGGCTGGCGGCGACGTACGACTTCGCGATGCACACGCATGGCTCGATCGGGCCGTCGTGCGCGATCGCTGAGATCAAGGACGGTACCCTCACGTGCTGGTCGGCAAGCCAGGCGACGCACGATCTGCGCAAGCAGCTCACCACCATGCTGTCGATGCCGGAGCGTGACGTGCGCGTGATCTACGTCGAAGGTGCAGGCTGCTACGGCCGCAACGGCCACGAGGACGCCGCCGCCGACGCCGCGCTGTTCGCGCGCGCCGTCGGGCGGCCGGTGCGCGTGCAGTGGATGCGCGCCGACGAGCACGGCTGGGACCCCAAGGGGCCGCCGACACTGATCGACCTCCAGGCCGGGCTCGACGAGCTCGGCCGGGTGCTCGCGTGGTCCTCGCAGTTCTTCGTCCCGCAGGGCGGCACGGGCGACGTCGAGCTGCTTGCGGTCGGGCTCGCCAACCTTCCGGGCAAGACCGGGCTCAATCCCGGCGGCATCCTCAACGACACGGCGATCCCGTACGGCTTCGCCAACGTGCGGACCGTCGCGCACCGGCTCGCCACGACGCCGCTCCGCCCCTCGTGGATCCGCTCGCCGGGGCGCCTGCAGAACACCTTCGCCAACGAGTCGTTCATGGACGAGCTGGCGTCCGCCGTCCAGGTTGATCCCGTCGCGTTCCGGCTGCGGTATCTCAACGATCCGCGCGGCGTCGAGGTGCTGAGGCGGCTGGTCCGCCTGGCCAGCTGGGAAGGCCGCGCCTCGGGGCAGCGTGAGACCGGCGACGTCGCGACCGGCCGTGGCGTCTCGTACGTGAAGTACGAGCTGTATCGCACGTACGTCGGCGCCGTCGCCACGGTGGAGGTGAACCGCAAGACCGGCGTGCTGCGCGCGACGCATTTCGCCATCGTCCACGACTGCGGCCAGGTCATCAATCCCGACGGCGTCCGGAACCAGATCGAAGGCAACGTGGTGCAGACGGTCAGCCGCACGCTGAAGGAGCAGGTCACCTTCGATCGATCGCGCGTGACGAGCCTCGACTGGGCGAGCTACCCGATCCTCACGTTCCCCGAGATCCCCACCGTCGACATTGAGCTGATCGATCGCCCGACCGACAAGCCGTGGGGCGCGGGCGAGCCGGCCGCTGCCGTCGTCCCCGCCGCCATCGCCAACGCGGTCTTCGACGCGATCGGCGTGCGACTGCGATCGGTGCCCTTCACGCCGGCCAAGGTGCTCGCCGCCATCCACTCGGGGCCATGAACGTCGCCCTCTTCGGCGGCACGTTCGATCCGATCCACCGCGGCCACCTCGCCGTCGCCCGCGCCGCTCGGCGTCAGCTCATGCTCGAGGAACTCCTGTTCGTTCCGTCGGGTGTCCCCCCGCACAAGCGCGCCGGCGCTGTCACGCCGTTCCACGACCGTCATGCCATGGTCGTCCTCGCGACTGCAGGTGAGCGCTCGTTCGTGCCCTCGCGGCTGGAGGACCCGGATCTCGTCGCCGGCGCCACGTACTCGATCGACACGGTCCGCCGGCTCCGGCGCGCCCTCGGCCCGCGCGACCGGCTGTTCTTTCTGATCGGTGCTGACGCGTTCCTCGACATCGCGACGTGGCGCGGCGCGGACGTCCTCACGCACGAGGTGGAATTCGTCGTGGCGAACCGCCCCGGATTCTCGCTGGCCGCGTTGCCCGAGCGAGTCCGTGACCGTGCGACGCTGCATCTGCTGCCTGGCGTGAGCGAGCGCATTTCGGCCACGGAGGTTCGCCGTGCCGTGCGCAGCGGTCAAGGGCTCGAGGATCGCGTCGACCCGGCGGTCGCGGCCTATATCTACGGTGCTGGCCTCTACCGAGCTAACTCCTGCGCGCACCATCGCAGCGAGACCCGGTCGAAGACTCCGGCCGCGTAGCGAGGTCCAGCGGCACGACGTCGGGCGGCGTCATCCGCACGATCACGAGAGCTTCCGCGCCGTCGACGACCGTGCTGATGTCATAGCACAGGCCCCCGAGGATGTCGGTCAGCACGTCGAGAATGTCGGGCTCATCATCGACGACGAGGACGCGGCCCGCTAGGGTCGAAGCCATGGCGATGACGAGCCAGGCGCGCTGCGGGTCGGCGAGCGGCGCCACGAATGGCTTCAGCGCGAGTACCGCGGGCACGTTGCTGACGAGATTCGACAGCAGCGCCGTA
>Ga0209237_1001992_pt1 | contig 12158 bp, 7 predicted proteins | sample GraSoi013_1_40cm_2_FD_185820 | JGI IMG/M metagenome (GOLD analysis project Ga0209237, IMG submission 185820) | Grasslands soil microbial communities from the Angelo Coastal Reserve, California, USA - Sample 10_02_2013_1_40cm (SPAdes) (version 2) | ecosystem: Environmental > Terrestrial > Soil >...
CGGCATGACGCTGGAGACCGTGACCACCGAGATCAGTCCTCCGGCCAACGATCCGGCCGAGGACGGCATCACCTCGGCGGCCACTGGATTCGCAAGACCGAACTGGGTCGCGGCGAGGGCGGGACCGGCGACCAGCGTCAGCGCGGCGATCAGCATGGACACACCGGCAAACGTCTCCGCGGTAGGACGGCCGCGACCTCCGGGCAGGCCGATCGCTCGCGCTCCGGCCACCATCCAGGTCACCCACGCCGCGGCGCCGGCCACGCCGATCAGGCCAAGGAAGTCGCCCGCCTCGAATGTCGCCTCGATGCCGATGACGCGGGCCCCGAACGCAAGTCCGGGCGGGAGCCCGACCGCGGCCGCGATGGTCACGAGCGCCGCGAGTCCTGCGCGGTCGGGCAACAACGCCATGCACGCGACCATCGCGGAAGCCGTGGCCAGCATGACGAGCCCGGCGACCAGGCCCAGCGGAGTGCCGAGCGCGATCGCGGTGAGCGCGAATCCGCCGAAGCCGGGGATGACCTCACCAAAAAACTCTCGACGAGTGATCGCCGCTTGCGCGCGCGCGGCGGCCCCAAATGCAGCTGCGATGCCGATCGAAGCGAGGACGACATTGAACAGCGGATTCGGGTAGCGTCCATCGCCAAGCTCGTACGCGCGAACGAGCAGGTAGAACCCGAGAGGATAAAGGGTCGCGATGGTGATGGCCGCCGCTCGGAGCGAGGTACGCGCCCACAACCGCGACAGCCACGTGCGCCAGGGGAATAGAGACGTGGCGATCACGGCCGACACCGCGAGGACCACGAAAACAGGCCCCGTGACCGCCCCCACGGGCACAGCCGTGTAGACGGCGGTCCCGCCGCCTATCTGCAGGATCACGCCCACCCACGTGAGGCCGAGCCAACCGGCAAGCAGGAGTGCCCAGCTCGGCCGCGTGGCGCGGGGCTCCTCCGTGTCGAGCATGATGATGGCCAGCGTGGCCGCGGTGCCACCCGCGATGGCCGTCAGGACCACACCGCCCGCCTCGAGCGAGGCCATCGCCGCAGTCAACGCGAGCATGGACAACGCAGCCTCGGGCCATGCGCGTGGCTGAAGCGTGAGAAGAACCGCGGCGGGCGCAGCGACAATCAGGCCGAAGGCAAAGGTGACGCCGTCGATCCGCAGGTCGAACGCGGAGCCGAAACCAAGCTGGCCGAGCGTCAGCTCGAGCGACGAGCGCACGGGCAGCCAGACCGCGAACAGCGCGACCACCGAACCCCAGGCGCCTGCCGCGGCTGCCATCCGCCCGAGGTCGATGCGCGCGAGCCCGAAAGCCGCGATGCCGGCGGCGGCGACCTCCGGACCGCCTCTCGCGTCGCGTCTGCGCGCTCGTTCAGGTTCGCCACGACCTCCGGAGGAGCCTTGGCCTGGAAGTCGGGATTCGCGAGCTTGGCCTCCATCTTGGCCAGGTCCTCCTCGAGCCGCTGCCTTTCCTTCTGTCGCCGCGCGTCGCCGGATCCGGCCGGGAAGCTGACGCGGCCGGGCGCGATCGCGAGTGGCACACCACCGTCGACCTCCTGCACCAGCTCGACCTGCCCGAGGCGAGCCGCAAGGCCCGCCACCGGACCGCTGATGCCATCGAGGTGAAGATGCCCGCCTCGCGCCGGAGCCCCCGCCGCCTGCCGGTGACCGCGGACCTCTTCCACGATCGCCATGACCTGCTGGAACTCTTCCTCCGCCCCGGGGTCGACGAACCGGTCGAGCAATTCCGGCCACTCCGCTCGCATCACGTAATCGCGATCTCCCGGCAGGCGCGACCACAGCTCTTCGGTGACGAAGGGCATGAACGGATGCAGGAGACGCAGGAGATTGTCGAGGCAGAAGTACGCGACATCCTGCGCGGCGGCGTCACCGGCGCGCAAACGCTCTTTGATCGACTCCAGATACCAGTCGCAAAATTCGTTCCACGCGAAGCCGTACGCGGCGTTGATCGAATCCTGAAACTCGAAGCCGTCAATCCCGGCGGTCACATCACGCCTCGCGACCGAGAGCCGCGAGAGAATCCAGCGATCCTCCAGGTGCTCGCGGGCCTCCAGCGTGCCCGGCGATTCAGCCGGCGGCGTGCCCGGCGAGCCCAGGATCAGTCGCGTCGCGTTCCATAGCTTGTTGCAGAAGCGCCGGTAGCCCTCGACGCGCGTCTCATCGAAGCGAACGTCCTGGCTCGACATCGCCACCGACGCGGCCCAAGCACGCAGTGCATCCGTACCGTATTTCGTGATCAGGTCGCGCGGGTCGACGCCGGTACCGAGGGACTTCGACATCCGGCTCCCGTCGGCCGCCTGGACCTGGCAGTGGATGACGACGTCCGCAAACGGCACCTCGCCCATGAACTCGATGCCGGTCATGATCATCCGGCTGACCCAGAGGTTGATGATCTCTCGCGCGGTGCAGTTGACGTCCGTGGGATAGAAGGCCTCGAGGTCCTCGGTCTCGTCCGGCCAGCCGAGGGTGGCAAACGGCCACAGAGCCGACGAGAACCACGTGTCGAGAACGTCCGGGTCCTGGGTCAGGTTTTTGCTTCCGCATTCGGGGCATTCGCCCGGAGGATCCACGGACACGACCACATGGCCGTTGTCGCAGTGGTAGACAGGCACGCGGTGCCCAAGCCACAGCTGACGGCCGATGTTCCAGTCGCGCAGCCCGCGCAGCCAGTCCAGGTAAGTTCGCTCATAGCGCTCCGGGTGCCACCGGACCTTGCCCGCGTCCGAAGCTGCGAGCGCGTTGTCGCGCATCTCGTCCATCTGCAGCCACCATTGCTCGCTGATCAGCGGCTCGATGACCGTGTGGCAGCGGTCGCAGTGACCGACCTCGTGGGTGTAAGGCTCTTCCTTGACGAGGAGCCCCTGCGCCTTCAGGTCGTCGACGACTCGCTTCCGCGCCTCGAGCGCGGGCAGCCCGTCGTACGGCAACCCCGGCACCTGCATGCTGCCGTCCTCGTGCATGCCGTTGATGATCTCCAGCCCGTGACGCTGGCCGATCTCGTAGTCCATCGGGTCGTGGCCGGGCGTGACTTTGAGCGCACCCGTGCCGAAGTCTTTCTCCACCGCATCGTCGGCGACGATCGGCAGCTTGCGGCCGACGAGCGGCAGCACCGCGGTCTTGCCCACCAGGTGCCGGTATCGGTCGTCGTCCGGGTTGACGGCCACCCCGGTGTCGGCAAGCATCGTTTCGGGGCGCACAGTCGCGATGACCACCTCGCCACCGCCCTCAACCGGATAGCGGATGTAGTAGAGGGTGTCCTGGTGCTCCTCCCATTCGATCTCGAGGTCCGAGATCGCGGAGCGGTCATGTGGGCACCAGTTCACGATGCGCGGCGCCCGATAGATCCAGCCGCGATCGTAAAAAGCGACGAAGGCCGTCATCACGGAGCGGACGTATCTCGAGTCCATCGTGAAACGCAGCCGGCTCCAGTCCATCGACGCCCCGAGCAGGCGAAGCTGGTTGATGATCGTGGCGCCCACCTGCTCGTACCAGGCCTCGACGCGGGCGGCAAAACGGTCTCGGCCCAGCTCCTCTTTGGTCGTACCCTCGCGGGCGAGCTGCTTCTCGATCACGTTCTGGGTCGCGATCGCGGCGTGGTCGTAGCCGGGCAGGAACAGCACCTCTTGCCCGTTCATGCGCCGGAAGCGCGCGATCAGGTCATAGATCGCGGTCTGCAGCGCGTGGCCCATGTGCAGCTCGCCTGTGATGTTGGGCGGCGGAAAGCACATCGTGAATTTCGGCTTGTCGCTGTTCGGGTCCGCGACGAACAATGCGTCCGCCTCCCAGCGCGCGTACCAGCCGGCCTCGACAGCCAGTGGATCGAACGCTTTGGGCATCTCGGTGTCTGGCATGGCGTGTTTCATCGCTTTGACTGGTTCGGTGACGCCGGCGCGGCGGGCGCGGTTAGCGCGTGCGAGCCGGCGAAGGTACGGATACGCGTACGTCGCGGCTCATGGTGCTCTGAATCTTAGCGCCGATCGCGTGGAATCAGCAGGCGGTGTCGTTGTCGAAGCCGCTGCTAGTGAACTGACTCAGCCAAACCGGCTTGCCGTCGAACGACGTGCTGCACGATCCGCCGGCAACCCAGTCGGCCGAGCTGCCATTCGGGCTGAAGGTTCCGCCCGTGATCGTGTTCCAGGACGATGCCGTCGAGTAGACACCGACCAACCCGGCGCTGGACAGGCGATCCACGGCCCCCTGGATCGTTTGCTGGTTCAGGGTCGAGTCGCTGGTCGACCAGCTATTGCCAACCTCGACGTCGAGCCACCACATCGCGACTTTGAGGCCGCTCGCCTGGCTCGCGGCGTAGTCAGCCTCGCTGCAGCCGATCTCCCAAGCCTGGTTTGGCCCGGCTGAGCATGCCGGCCTGATGTTCCTGCGGTAGGCGCCAGAGTACCCGGTGTTGAAGTAGAGAGATGGCGTCGACAATTGCGCCGCCACCTTGTACTCAGGGCCAAGGCAGTCGTTGGCCCTGAACGGACGGCCGTGGGTCACGCCGACGATCCCAAAGTTGAAGGTGCCTGGTGGTGGTGATGTTCCAGGGCACTGTGGATACGAGATGTCGTAACCCGTCTGTCCGCTGGTATAAGGACCGGATGCATTCGCCACGATCGCGTTGAGGAGCAATGCGCTCACGACAAGTGGCCCACCGAAACCCAGAAACCGCGTTGCCTTGATCAGGCTGACTCTCCCACCGCGCGCACCGGACCTTCCGCCTCGTCCGAGACCTCGAACTCCGGTTCAAGGGCGTCACGGATCGAGCGCTCCGAGATGATGCAGCGCTTGATCTCCGGTCGCGAGGGGATCTCGAACATCGAGTTGAGCAGTGCCTCTTCGATGATCGACTTCAGCGCCCGCGCACCGGTGCCGCGCAGCAGCGCCAGCTCCGCGATCGCATCGAGCGATCCCTTCTGGAAGACGAGCTCGACGTTGTCGAGCGTGAAGAACTTCTGGTACTGCTTGACGAGCGCGTTCTTGGGCTCGGTGAGGATGCGCACGATGTCCTGCTGGTCGAGGTGGTGCAGGGTGACGATGATCGGCAGGCGGCCGATGAACTCCGGGATGAAGCCGTACTTCAGGAGGTCCTGCGGCTGCAGGTGCTTCAAGGTCTCGGAGACGATCTTCTTCTCGGTCCGGTTGTTCGCCGCGCCGAACCCGATCGCCCGCCGCCCGATGCGCTGCTCGACGACCTTCTCGAGGCCGTCGAAAGCGCCGCCGCAGATGAACAGGATGTTGGTCGTGTTGATCTGGATGAAATCCTGGTGCGGGTGCTTGCGACCGCCCTGCGGAGGGACATTGGCCACGGTGCCCTCGAGGATCTTCAGCAGCGCCTGCTGCACGCCTTCGCCGCTGACGTCCCGCGTGATCGAAGGGTTGTCCGACTTGCGCGCGATCTTGTCGATCTCGTCGATGTAGATGATGCCGCGCTCGGCGCGGCTGATGTCGAAGTCAGCGGCCTGGATGAGGCGCAGCAGGATGTTCTCGACGTCCTCGCCGACGTAGCCCGCCTCGGTGAGGCTCGTCGCGTCCGCGATGGCGAATGGGACGTCGAGGATCTTGGCGAGCGTCTGTGCGAGATAGGTCTTACCGCATCCCGTCGGCCCGACGAGCAGCACGTTCGACTTCGTCAGCTCGACGTCACCGACCGACTTGGACGCGCTGATCCGCTTGTAGTGGTTGTAGACCTGGACCGAGAGCACTTTCTTCGCGCGCTCCTGGCCGATCACGTACTGGTCGAGCGCGGCGCAGATCGTCTTCGGGTTGGGGATGAAGCCCGTCTTTTGCTTCTTCGTGCCGGCTGATCGATTGTCGTCCTCGAGCACTTCCTGGCAGAGGTCGATGCACTGGTCGCAGATGAATACGCCGGGGCCCGCAACCAGCTTCCGCACCTGGTCCTGGCCCTTCCCGCAGAAGCTGCAGCGGGTGTAGCGACGGCGGTCTTCTCGTTCGTTCATTGGTCCTTTTTCGTGTCCTTAGGGAGATGCTGGCGCCGGGGGATTATGGCCCCACAGAATCTCGTTGGCAAGGCTTATGCACTCGCTGCAGATGAAGACTCCCGGGCCGGCGACGAGACGGATGCCTCTTTCGCCTTGATCCTTGCCGCAGAACGAGCACTTGGGACGGTGTCGTTTGACCTCGTCGCGCTTCGTCCTGCGTCGGAAGATCATCCGGCGGCTACCTTTTCCTTTTCTTTCTCGGTTGTCTTGTCTTTGTCGGTGGCCTTGTCTTTTTCACCGGGCTTGGTCGGCGTGAGGATGATGTCGTCGATCAGCCCGTACTCCTTCGCCGCCTCTGCGGTGAGGAAGTAGTCACGCTCGGTGTCTTGCGTTACCTTCTCGATCTTCTGGCCGGTGTGCCGGGCCAGGATCTGGTTCAGCTGCTCACGCGTGCGCAGGATCTCCTTGGCGTGAATCTGGATGTCGGTCGCCTGCCCCTGCATGCCGCCCCATGGCTGGTGGATGAGGATGTTCGCGTGCGGCAGCGCGAAGCGAGCGCCGTGCGCCCCTCCCGCCAGCAGCACCGCAGCCATCGAGTACGCCATGCCGATGCAGATCGTGGAGACCGGCGGACGGATGTACTGCATCGTGTCGTAGATCGCAAGGCCGGCGGTCACCTGCCCGCCCGGGCTGTTGATGTAGAGCGCGATCTCTTTCTCGGGGTCCTCAGACTGCAGGAAGAGGAGCTGCGCCACGACGAGGTTGGCGACCTGATCGTCGATCGGCGTGCCGATGAAGACGATGCGCTCCTTGAGGAGTCTCGAGTAGATGTCGAAGGCGCGCTCTCCGCGGCCGGTGTTCTCGACCACCATCGGGACGAGGTAGCTGGACGGAGACTGTGTTTGGTTCATGTTGGGCACAAACGTCATTCTAGACACGGGTTGCCCCGATTCAGTCAAGACCCTGCCACCTGGAGCAGCTGGTCGAGGACCCGCCGCCGCCTCAAACGTGAGGCAAAGTACCGCGTCGCAGTCGGGCTTCGCTTCAACTCGGTGACCTGGCCCTTGAGCTCGTCGTCGGAACCCGCCTGCTCCTCGAGGAACTTGGCCACGTCCTCCTCGGATGGTTCCAGGCCTTCGCGCCGGGCGTACTCCGCGAGGACCAGGTCGACCTTCAGCCGCGCCTCCGCGTCAGGGCGCTGGGCCGCTATCCACTCGTCGATCGACCTGCCGAGGTACTGGAAGTAGCGGTCGAGCTTCATGCCTTGCCGGTTGAGGCTGCGCTCCAGGGACTCGAGCTCACTCGTCAGCTCGCGGTCGACGAGCGCTTCGGGCACCTCGACCGACGATGCGTCGACCAGGGCTTTCACGACCGCCGACTCGCGGTCCATCTTCTCCACCGCGTGCGCGGATTCCTCGAGCTCTTCCCGCACCGCCTGCTTGTAGGCCTCCACCGTCTCCTGTTTGCCGCTGGTCAGGCTCTTCACCAGCTCGTCATCGAGCGGGGGAAGGACCTTTTCTTTGACGCCGCGCACGGTGACTCGAATGGTCGCGTCCTTGCCCGCCAGCTGAGGGTTGCTGTAGTTCGCCGGAAAGCTCACGCTCGCCTCGCGAGTCTCTCCGACGAAGGTGCCGGGCAGCACCGCGATGAGCTCGGGCAGCAGCACGCCTTCTTTCACCTCCGCTTCGGTCGACTTGCGCGTCTCTGACTCCACGACCTGGCCGCCGGACTCGACCTCGATGTCGATGACCGCGATGTCGCCGGTCCGCACCTCGTCGGTGACTTCATGCGTATGGTCCGGCGGCTCGACGTTGAGCCTGGTCACGTCGGCCAGCGTGACAGCGGGCATCACGCTGATCGTGGCTTTCAACTTCGCCGGTCGTCCGCGCTCGAGCTCGAGCACCTCGACGTCAGGGTTGTCGATCGGGTCGATCGACTTTTCGTCGAGGGCCTGGCGCACGACCTCGGGCACCATCGTCTCGACTACCTCCTCGCGCAGGACGGCCGAGCCGATGCGCGCTTCGACCAGCGCGCGCGGCGCCTTGCCTGGGCGGAAGCCCTCGATCTTGGCCCGCGACGCGAGGCGGTTCAGCACGCGGTCGTAGGTCGCGTCGACGACCTCGGCCGGGACCTCGATCGTCATGCCGACCTGGCTCTTGGGCAAGGGCTCGGTGACGATGGAAAGTGGCTCGGGCACGAGCCCGAATTCTACGGGTGGCCCGAACTCAGATCAGGGACAGGGCGTGGGTGGAACGTGCGGCGACGGGCACACGATCGGCGTCGGGCTGGGGCTCGCCAGGACGGGACCGCCTGGATCCGGGGGCACGACGTAGACCGGAGCGCTCGGCGTCGGGCTCGGCGGGTTGTCGCCCGGCAGCTTCTCGATCTTGGTGGTGTCAACCAGGTACCAGCTGTTGCCGGGTCCGGAGACCACCCCGGGCGGTGGCGTGTACCAGCGGTTCCCGTCGACGCCGGCCAGCGCGCGCGAGACGAACTCGTGCACGCCGGGTGACGCGACGAAGACGCCGTCGGAGCCTGCGATCATCGTGAACTGGTTGCCCTTGATGTCCCCGACCCAGAGACCGGTCGCGAGGTCGGGCGTGAAAGCGATCGTGACCGCGTCCTTGAAGTTGTCGGTCGTGCCCGTCTTGGCGGCGACGATGCGGTCCTTCCAGTGCAGCGCGCTGTTGCAGCCGAAGATCATGCAGCGGTTCTGGTCGTCGGCCATGATCTGGGCCATGATGAACGCCACCGCGGGATCGATCGCCAGCCGCGCCCGCTGGTCGGGGTGAGTCTTGTACAGCTCCTTGCCGTGCGAGTCCGTCACCGACAGGATGGCCTCGGGCGAGTGGTAAACGCCCTTGTCGGCGTAGGTCGCGATGCCCTCCACGTGCTCGAGCAGCGTGATCGGGTAGCCACCGAGGGTGAGGGAAGGTCCGTACTCGTCTGACGGTGCGTTCGCGTCGTAGCCGCCAAACGATCCGTCAGGGTTGGCGATCACGTAACGCGGTCGCACGTTCATGCTCCGCATCCACGAAAGGACCGCGGGGACTCCGATCGACAGCTCGACTTTGACCGCGGCGATGTTGAGCGAGTTGCCCATCGCCTTCTTGAGCGGCAGGACGCCGTGCGACTTGCCGTCGTAGTTGTAGATCTTCGTCGTGCTGTACGCGTCCTTGTAGACGAGCGGCGACGGCCCGTCGTAGACCGGCGTGTCGACCGTCGCGGCGCGGGCGTTGATCACAGCGCCGTACGTGTAGGGCTTCATCGACGAGCCCATGTTGCGAGGGATGGTCGTGTAGTTGATCTGCCCGCCGTCCGAGTTGTAGTTGGGCGACCCGACCATGACCTGGATGTTCCCGGTTGTCGGCTCCACTGCCACCAGGCCCGATGAGAGCACTCCCCTCGGGTCGCATCCGTAGTTGTTGTGGCGTGCGTTGCACGCTGCGCGGTCCATGTTGCTTGCAACCACCGACTCGCCGATCTGCTGCATGTTCCAGTCGAGCGTCGTCTTGACGTTGAGCTGCTGGATGCCTGGCTGAAAGCCGAGCTGGCGCAGCTCGGCGAGCACGTAGTCGACGAAATGGGGCGCATTGAACTTGTTGACCGGCGCGTAGTAGGTCAACTTCTCGGCCACCGCCTTGTCCATCGCGTCTTGCGAGATGAAGTTCGAGCGCACCATCGCGCGCAGGACCTCTGCTTGCCGAAGCTTGGCCGACTCCGGGTGCAGCACCGGGTTCCACTCGGTCGGCGCCTGGGGCAGACCGGCGAGCATCGAGGCCTGCGCGAGGTCGAGCTTGGACGCCGGGATCTGGAAGTAGCTTTCCGACGCGGCCTCGATGCCGTACGACTGCGAGCCGTAGAAGCTCTTGTTCAGGTAGAGCTCCATGATCTGGTCTTTGCTGTAGGTCTGGCTTAGCTCGTACGCGAGCGCGAGCTCCTTGATCTTGCGGCTGACCGTCTGGTCGGGCGTCAGGAACTGCTGCTTGGCGAGCTGCTGGGTGATCGTGCTGCCGCCACCGACGATATGCCCGGCGCGGATGTTTTCGAAAGCCGCCCGGAGGATGCCCTGGAAGTCGATGCCCTGGTTCGTGTAGAAGCCCTTGTCCTCGATTGCGACCGTCGCCTGGACCGCCACCGGCGACACGTCCTTCAGCTTCACCGCGAGGCGGTGGTCGCCGTGGTTGCCGACGTCGGCGAGGACCTTCTTGCCCGTGCTGTCGGTGATCAGCGTGTCGCCGGCGAAGGCCGCGCTGTCCAGGCCCTGGATCGAGGGCAGGCTGTCGAAGAACGACTGCGCGTATGCGTCGGCGGCAAGCCCGATCACGAGGAGCACAGCCAGGGCCGCACCGAGTCCACGCAGCAGGGCCGTCCGGCGCATCTTCTGCCCGATCGGCGACCACGCGGCATGGATCCGCGCTCGAGGGCTGTGTCCCCCCTTCGTTTTGATCCGCTCAGGAACGTTTCGAGCCATGTTTGGGGGCGCGCAGGATTCTACGCTTTCCCACCTCCCCCAACGGCAGGCCAGGGAGGAGGGTTACGCGGCCGTTCCGCGCCCGATTCGGGCCAGCAGGCCGGCGCGCGCCAGGCGCCACTCTTCAGGCTCGATCGCGCGTAGCAGGTAGATCGCGACCAGGTACACGGCAAAGCCCGCCGGGGCGGTCAGGAAGATCGTGTAGCGGCGCACCGGGTACAGGGCGATGCCCATCGCCACCCCAGCCAGGAGGATCTTCCAGCTGAGATTGATGACGGGCAGTCGCAGCTCAGGCCTTTTCGTCTGTACGAACCACCAACCGAAGCCACAGAGTGCCGCCTCGGTGAGGACCGTCATCACGCTCGCGGCCATGAATCCGTAAAAGGGGATGAAGGCGAAGTTCAACGCGATGTTGATCGCGGCCGCCAGCGCTGTCGCCCACGCGTTGAGGCCCTGCCGGTTCGTGGCGTTCAACATCGCGTAGAAGGCGGAGTTCGCAAAGAGGAACACGATGCCAAAAGCGAGGATGCGCAGCGACTGCTCCGACTGCGCGAAGGCGCCCGATCGGTTGAAGATCTGGTTGATCGGATGCACGAGCACGAACGTGCCGACGGTAAGAGGCCAGCCCAAAAGTACCAGCACTTTGAAGAACCGTTCATAGGCAAGCTTGAGTCGGGACGGGTCGCTCACGAAGTAGACACCGAGCAGCGGATAGACGACGACCTGAATGGCCAGCGGCACGAATTGGAGGGCCTCGAACGGCTTGTACGCAAACGTGTACCAACCGACCTCAGCGAAGGATCGGAACTGCTGCAGGATCAGCACGCCCGCCCGGAAGTAGGCGTTGGTGAGAAAAAATGTGAGGGCGAAGGGTAGCGCCAGCGGCCACCAACGGCGCACGAGGTCCAGGTCGAGCGCCAGCCTGATGCTCCCCATGCGGAAGACACGGATCACGACCACCGAGTAGACGATCGTGAATGCGAAGGACGCCGTGTAAGCCCAGACGTAGTAGCTGACTCCGGAGTGTCGCCGCGCGCCGAAGAGGATCAGCGCAGCCTGGATGACGGTTTCGGCCACGATCGCGATCGCGTCGAACTCTGCCCGACCGACCGAATAGAAGGTATTACGCAGCAGGCTGGCGTAGGCGGTCGCGACGAGCAGCGCGCACCCCGGAATGATCAGCGACGGGAGTCCCGCGCCCAGCCCGAGGGCGAGCGCGAAAACTATCGACGCGGCGGCGGCCAAGACGACACGTAAGACGATGAGCGTGCCGAGGTAATCGCCGAGCGCGGCTCGATTGCGCGCGGCCTCTCGCGTGTACAGCGACTGAAACCCGAGGTCTCCGACGACCGCGACCAGGCCCGAGTAGGCGACCAGCGTCGTGTACTGCCCGTAGCGGGTGTCACCGAGCGCGTTGGCCAGCACGATGACGACGACCAGGGAGATGACGCGCGAGATCGTCCGCGCGGCGAGGATGAAGAGGGAGTTGCTGACCGCACGGGTGCCGAGCTGAGCCGCAGCTCCTTCAGCCGTGTCGGTCACGGCCGGAAGTCTAGATCGTGCCGGGCTTCACTCTGGACTTCGCCTCTGGCGCGATCAGCAGCAGGATCTGGCCCTGCGCCAGCGCGGGGTGGTGCTGGTCGAGATCGTCGATTGCGTGTGTCAGCTGGGCGTAGGTGATGTGGTAGCCGCGGCCCCATGAGATCCCTGGGTCGTTGAGCCAGACA
>Ga0209237_1002000_pt1 | contig 12142 bp, 10 predicted proteins | sample GraSoi013_1_40cm_2_FD_185820 | JGI IMG/M metagenome (GOLD analysis project Ga0209237, IMG submission 185820) | Grasslands soil microbial communities from the Angelo Coastal Reserve, California, USA - Sample 10_02_2013_1_40cm (SPAdes) (version 2) | ecosystem: Environmental > Terrestrial > Soil >...
AGGCGCACGCCGATCTCGACCGCATCAAGCCGCTCGCGGAGAAGGACATCGTTCCGAAGCAGGCGCTCGACGGGGCCGAGGCGGCGGCGCGCGCGGCGGATGCGGCCCTGGCGGCTGCCCAAGCGGCGCTGCTCGGCGCAGACGCCCGGGTGGCCGCGGCCCGCGCGGCACGCGACCAGGCCGCGCTCAATTTCTCCTACACGCGGATCACCGCCCCGGCGGAGGGTGTGGTGAGCAAGAAGACCGTGGAGCTCGGGCAGCTGGTGCAGCCGGGCCAGCCCCTCATGAGCGTGGTGCCGCTCGGCGACGTATGGGTGACGGCGAACTTGAAGGAGACGCAGACGGCCCACGTCACCCCGGGCGACCCCGCGGACTTCACGGTCGATGCGTACGGGAGCCGCCACTTCAGCGGGCATGTGGAGAGCCTGTCGCCCGCGACGGGGGCGCGATTCTCGCTCCTGCCGCCGGACAATGCGACGGGGAACTTCACCAAGGTCGTGCAGCGCATCCCGGTGCGGATCCGCCTCGACGGCAAGAACGATCCCGCCCGGCCCTTGCGTCCGGGGATGAGCGTGAACGTCACCATCACGACCAAGTAACGAGCCGTGGCCACCGCCGCTCTGCCGGCCCTCGGCGTCGACGCCGATCGCTACAAGTACAAGTACATCATCGCGATCACGGTGTCGCTCGCGTCCGTGCTGGAGCTGCTCGACACCAGCATCGTGAACGTGGCGATCCCGCACATGATGGGGAACCTGGGCGCCACGCTGGACGAGATCGCCTGGGTGTCCACGGGCTACATCGTGGCGAACGTGATCATCCTGCCGATCACCGGCTGGCTGTCGGCGTTCTTCGGGCGACGGCGCTACTTCGCGGGATCGATCGCGATCTTCGTCGTCTCGTCGTTCTTCTGCGGCAACGCGCACTCGCTCATCGCGCTGGTGTTCTGGCGCATCATCCAGGGATTGGGGGGCGGAGCGCTGCTTTCCACGTCGCAGGCGATCCTGTACGAGGAGTTTCCCCGCGAGGAGTACGGCACCGCGATGGCGATCTTCGGCGTGGGGGTGATGGTGGGCCCGACCCTGGGGCCGACCCTCGGCGGCTACATCACCGACGCGTTCGGCTGGCCGTGGATCTTCTACATCAACATCCCCCTCGGCATGCTGGCGCTCGCGCTGTCGCTCAGCTTCATCCAGAACTCGCGATTCCAGCAGAAGGCCGAGCGGGTCGATTACGTCGGGTTGTTGCTGCTCGCGGCCGGCGTCGGCACGCTCCAGGTCATGCTCGAGCGCGGCGAGCGGCTCGACTGGTTCGACTCGCGCGAGGTCACCACGTACGCCGTGATCAGCGCCTTGTCCCTCATCTCCTTCGTGTGGCATGAGCTCACGACGGAGCACCCGGTCGTGGATCTGCGGATCCTGAAGAGCCGCCAGCTGGCGGTGGGCGTCGTGTTCGGCGGCGTGCTCGGGATCTGTCTCTACGCCACGGTGTTCGTGCTGCCCGTCTACCTCCAGAACCTCCAGAACTTCACGGCGGAGCAGACCGGATTCGTCATTCTTCCCGGGGCGCTCGCGAGCGCGTTCACGATGGCGACCATGGGCCGCACCGCGGGCAAGTTCGACGCGCGCCTGTCCATCCTCGCCGGCGTGTCGATCTTCGCCCTGTCCATGTGGAAGCACGCCCATTTCACGACCGACAGCGGCATGTCGGACTTCTTCTGGCCGCTGATTTTCCGGGGCGTCGGCCTGGGGCTGATCTTCGTGCCGCTCACGAACCTGGCCCTGGCGGATCTGCCGATGAGCAAGATCCCCAACGGCACCGGCCTCTTCAACCTGATGCGCCAGCTCGGCGGCAGCGTGGGGATCGCCATCTCGGCCACCCTGGTCCAGCGGTTTACGGCGGTCCACCGCGCCGACCTGATCGCCAACGTGACGCAGTACAGCGAGGTCGCGCGCGAGCGGCTCGGCGCCATCGTGGCGCGGCTCATCGCGACGGGCACGCCGGCGCCGCTCGCGGATGCGAAGGCGCTGGCGATCGTGGACGTGCAGGTCACGAGGCAGGCGCTCATGCTCTCGTTCGAGCAGCTGTTCCTGCTGTTCGGCGCCTGCTTCGTGCTGTCGCTGCCGCTGCTTCTGTTGATGCACAGGAGCAAGGGGATGCCGGGCGGCGCGGGAGCGGGGGCGCATTGACGAGATCGTGACACGACGCTACGACGCTACGGTATAAGAGAGCGAAAGGGGAGCGAGCGTGAGCAAGGCGAAACGGGTGAGCATCGGAGATGTCGCGCCGGATTTCACGCTGCCCGACCAGTGGGGCAAGCCGGTCCGATTGCGGGACGTGCTCGGTGAAAAGACCGTGGTGCTCTACTTCTATCCGAAGGACGAGACGCCGGGGTGCACGATCGAAGCGCGCGCGTTTCGCGACAGCTACGAGCAGTTCAGCGCCAAAGACGCGCAGGTGGTCGGCGTGAGCTCCGATTCCGTGCGGTCGCACCGGCGGTTCGCCCAGCGCCACAACCTGCCGTTCCTGCTGCTGTCCGATCGTGACGGGGCGGTGCGCCGGCTGTACGGGGTCGAAAAGACCCTGGGGCTCCTGCCGGGCCGCGTGACCTACGTGATCGACCAGACCGGCGTCGTGCGGCACGTGTACTCGTCGCAGCTGCGCGCGACGCGCCACCCCCGGGAAGCGTTGACGGTACTCTCGGCGCTGCGCGGGGACCGACCTTAGCCTATCTCCGCTATCGCCGCCGTCACGAGGAGCGCCCGGACGATGCCGAGCGCTCCTTCGACGTTTTCGTACCATTCGGTCGCGAGATGCGCGTCGCCCGCCTTGCCGCCCGCGCCGAGCGCGATGGCGGGAATGCCGAGGGCGATCGGCACGTTCGCATCGGTGGACGCGCTCGCGAGCTCGGCGTCGCGGCCCAGCGCGCGGTTGGCGGCGACCGCCGCCTGCACCAGCGGGTGGGCGCGCGGAGTCATGCCGGACGGCCGGTCGCCCAGGAGCCGGATCTCGACGCGCAGCGGCGGCGAGCCGGCGGTGCGGCGGCGGTTCTCGTCGTCCGCGGCGCGCTCGAGCGCCGCGCGCACGGTGACGTCGAGCTGCGCCAGGGCGCGCGGATCCTCGCTGCGGAGGTCCAGGTCGAGCCACGCCTCCTGCGGAATCGAGTTCAGGCCGGTCCCTCCGCCGAGACGGACCACGGCGCAGGTGGTGCGCGGGGCCTGCGGGGTCGGGAGGTCGGCCAGCAGCGCGACGGCGCGCCCCACCGCGTTCGCCGGGTTCGCGACGCCGAACGCCGCCCACGAATGGCCGCCCGGCCCGCGGAACGTCACCTGATAGCGCCTGGAGCCGAGGGCGCGATGGATCACGCGATCGAGGCCGGCGCCGTCGAGGGCGATGAACGCGACCGGGTTCCCGTTTCCCGTTTCCCGTTTCCCGTTCAAGAGATGTTTCACCCCCCGTAAATCCCCAGACCCCTCTTCTCCGACCGTCGCCGCGAACAGGATGGGCCGCGCCGCCGGAACCCGTGCGGTGACCATCGCCTCCGCCACCGCAACGAGCACGGCGAGGCCGCGGGCGTTGTCGGAAATGCCCGGGCCCTCGAGCCGCTGGCCGTGGCGCTCGACGGCGACGTCCACCTCGGCCCCGAACACGGTGTCGAGATGTGCGGCGAGGACGACCGGACCAGCGGACGTTTCCCCGTTCCTCGCGAACCATCCTTGCACATTCCCTGCCTGGTCGATCGATACGTCGGACAGTCCGACCCCGCGGAACAGCTCCGCCAGGTGCGCGGCTCGCCGGCCTTCCGCCCCCGTGGGCGCGGGGATAGCGGAGAGCGCGGCTTGGCGGGCGAGCGTCACCTCATCGGTGCGCTCGATGTGATGGCGCGCCGCGCGAATGCGGTCGTGCGCGAGCAGGCGAGAGACGGCGTGATCCACGGCTCTTCACACTAACCCGCTTGACGCTGGGGGGCGAGTGGGTGAACACTTGCTCATGGACGAGCGCGAGCTGATCTACGACTGGAACCGCGCGGGCGGGGAGGGGGGGGCGGCGTTCGACTGGTCGCGCGTCCGCGTGGACCTGAACGACGAGACGCTGCGCGACGGCCTGCAGTCCCCCTCCGTGCACGACCCGGCGGTCGAGGTCAAGAAGCGGCTGCTCCACCTGATGGCGGACCTCGGCATCGTGGCGGCCGACATCGGCCTGCCGGGGGCGGGCCCGCGGGTGGTGGAGCAGGTGCGGGCGCTCGCCGCGGAGATCCGCGACGCCAAGCTGCCCATCGCCCCCAATTGCGCCGCGCGCACCGTAATCGCGGACGTCGAGCCGATCGTCCGCGTCGCGGACGACGTCGGGATCACGATCGAGGCGGCGACGTTCATCGGGTCGTCGCCGATCCGGCAGTACGCCGAGGACTGGACCCTCGACCGCATCGTCCAGTCGACGGTGGAAGCGGTAACCTACGCCGTGAAGCACGGCCTCCCGGTCATGTACGTCACGGAGGACACGACGCGCGCCAAGCCGGAGGCGCTCAAGGCGCTGTATGGGGCCGCGATCGACTGCGGGGCGACACGCATTTGCCTCGCGGACACCGTCGGGCATGCAACACCCGACGGCGTCAAGTCACTGGTCAACTTCGTCAAGCGAGAAATCGTCAAACAGAACCGTGTGAAGATCGACTGGCACGGGCACCGCGACCGCGGCCTGGGGCTGATCAATTGTCTCGCGGCGATCGAAGCGGGCGTGGACCGGGTGCACGCCACCGCGCTCGGCGTCGGGGAACGCGTGGGGAACGCCGAGATGGACCTGCTGATCGTGAACCTAAAGCTCCTGGGCGCCCATCGCCACGACATCACCAAGCTACCGGAGTACTGCCGCCTGGTGGCGCACGCGGTGGGCGTGCCGATCGCCGTGAACTACCCGGTGATGGGGGAGGATGCGTTCCGCACCGGCACGGGCGTGCACGCGGCGGCGATCATCAAGGCGAAAAAGAAGGGCCACGCCTGGCTCGCGGACCGCGTCTACAGCTCCGTGCCGGCGCAGGAGTTCGGCCTCGAGCAGAAGATCGAGATCTCACCGGTGTCCGGCCTCTCCAACGTGAAGTACTGGCTCGAGACGCACGGCTACGACCCGGAGGACGAGGCGGCGTGCCGCGCGCTGTTCGAGGCGGCGAAGCGCACCGACCGCGTGCTGTCGGACGAGGAGTGCCACCGGCTGCTCAAGCAGGCGGCATGGCGGTAGCGCCGTTCCGGGAGGTCGAGCGATCCTACTTTGATCTGCGCTGGCACCTCGATCCCGTGGGCGCCACGCAGGCGGGGGTGAAGACCTACGACGGCCGATACGGGCGCTTCAGTCCGAGCGCCCTCGCCCCGCACCTCGCCGGGCTCAAGTCCATCGCCGCCGCCCTCGAAGAGACCACCGCCGGCCAGCTGGAAGACGAAATCGACCGCACGGCGCTCCTGAACGAGATCCGCGTGACGCTGCGGCGCTTCGAGCGCGAGCGCCCGCAGGCGAAGAACCCCGGGTTCTGGCTGTCGCACCTGCTCGGCGGGCTGCACTTCCTGCTGGGCCGGCGCGACCGGACGCCCGAGGAGCGAGCGGTCTCGCTGGCCGGCCGGCTGGAGGACGTGCCGCGACTGCTCGACGACGCCCGCGCCGCCCTGGTCGAGCCGGTGCGGGTGTTCGTCGAGACGGCGCTGCGCATCAACGAGGGCGGGCTGGCGCTCGTGCGGGAGGTCGGGGCCGGGCTGGGAGAGCGCGTCGCGGCGGCGGCGGATGCGGCGGCCGCGGCGATGGCGGCGTTCGCCCACGACCTGGAGCGCTGGCTCGAGGGCGCGTCCGACCAGTTCGCGCTGGGCGAGGACGACTTCAACTTCCATCTCCACTACGAGCACGCGTTGCGGGACACGGCGCCGGAGCTGTGGCGTTACGGGCTGCACCTCAAGGAAGAGATCGAGGCGGACCTGGGGGCCCGAGCGGCGCGGCTCGATAAGGGCAAGAGCTGGCACGACGTCGCGGACCGGTTGCGCGCGGACCATCCGCCCGCGAGCGCGCTGGTGGACGCCTACGCTGGCGAAATGGCGCGGGCGCGCGACTTCGTGGGCACGCGCGGCCTGGCGTCGATCCCGGACGCTCCGCTCGACGTCGTGCCGACGCCGGCGTTCATGCGCCCGGTGATCCCGTTCGCGGCCTATGACAGCCCCGGCGCCTACTCGCGCGACCGCACCGGCTGGTTCTACGTCACCCTTCCCGATCCGGCGCTGCCGCCGAGCGCGCAGGAGCGCATCCTGCGCGACCACTGCCGCTACGAAGTCGGGGTCACGGCGCTGCACGAAGGCTATCCCGGCCACCACCTGCAGCTCTTACACGCACAGCAACAACCCTCGGACACTCGAAAGATCGTGTGGACCGCGCTCACCGTCGAAGGTTGGGCGCTGTACTGCGAGGATATGATGGGGGAAGAGGGGTTCTACCGCTCGGAGGAGGAGCAGTTCTTCCAGCGCGTACACTTGCTGTGGCGCGCGGCGCGGGTCCTGCTCGACGTGGGGCTGCACACGCGGGGCATGACGTTCGAGCAGGGGGTGGAGTACCTCACCACGCACCTGCGCGTGGACCGCGCCAACGCGGAGGCGGAGGTGCGCCGCTATTGCGCCGAGCCGGCGCAGCCGCTGTGCTACGCGGTGGGACGGCGCGAGATCCTCGAGCTGCGGAAGGACTTCCGCGCCGCGCGGGGCAAGGCCTTCACGCTGCGCGGCTTCCACGACGCCTTGCTCCGCTACGGCGGTCTCCCCGTCACGCTGATCCGCTGGGGCCTCGGCCTCAATGCATAGGGGCGCCTTCCCGGCCGCCCCGTCCCAGCGGCTACCACGACAGGTCAAGCTGTTCGGCTGGGTCTCCCTCCTGAACGATTTCGCGAGCGAGATGATCTACCCGTTGCTCCCGGCGTTCGTGACGGGGGTCCTGGGCGGGGGGGCGCAGGCGCTCGGCGCGCTCGATGGGGCAGCCGAGTTCGCGGCGGCGTTCGTGAAGCTCGGGGCGGGGCGGTTGGCCGATCGGGTGCCCCTGCGCGGGCCCATGATCGTGCTGGGGTATTTCATCGCCGTGGTGGTCCGGCCCGTCATTGCCGTCACAGGCGCGGCGTGGCAGGTGATCGGGCTGCGCGTGGTCGATCGGCTGGGGAAGGGGCTGCGCACGCCGCCGCGCGACGCGGTCATCGCCGACGTCACGCCGGCGGAGCTGCGAGGGCGCGCCTTCGGATTGCAGCGCGGCATGGATCACGCGGGCGCGGTGCTGGGGCCCATCCTCGCTTGGTGGCTCCTCGCCTCTGGGAGCGCGAATGTCCGCACCGTCATCGGGGCGAGCGTGGCGCCCGGAGTCTTGGTTCTCCTGCTCGCGATCTGGGCGGCAAGGGATGGGGGAGGACGGGGGAGGACGGGGGAGGCAGCGCCGTACACGAACCAACCTCCCCCAACCTCCCGCAACCTCCCCCAACCCTCACGGACTTTTCCCCTTCTCGCCATTTCGTCTTTCTATCTCCTCCGCATGCCCGACACCCTGATCATCCTGCGTTCCCAGGAGCTGGGCGTTCCAGTGGCGATCGTGCCGCTGTTATGGGCCGCGGTGCACGTAGTGCGATCGTCGTCGAGCTTCCTCGGGGGGGCGGCGAGCGACCGGCTGGGGCCCGGGCGGACGATGTGGGCGGGATGGCTCGTGTACGCCGTGCTCGCCGCCGGGATGGCGCGCGCGGGCACAGCGGCGGCGGCATGGGGGCTGTTTCTGGCGCTGGGCCTCGTGTCGGGACTGACGGAGAGTCCCGAGCGGGCACTGGTGGCGCGGCTCGCCGGCGCGCGCCAGGGGAGCGGGTTCGGCGCGTACCACGGCATCACCGGGTTCGCGGCCCTCGCGGGAGGAGTGGCATTGGGCGGGGTGTTCCAGCGGTACGGAGCGGCGACCGCGTTCCTCGCGAGCGCGGTGGGGGGAGTCGCACTGGTGCTGGCCTGGCCCGTCCTGGCTTGGGCGGCTTGGCGCGAGTAAACTCGCGGCTCGGCGCTGTCAGTGAACTGACCTGTCGATCCGCGCTTCAGCGGCAGGCGGGACGCATCGAAAGGAGTCCCCATGAGAGCCATTCTGTCCTCGCTCACCCTACTCCTCGTTCTCGCTTTCCGCTTGGCCGCGGCTCAGGACCGCCAGGTGCTCCACGGTCCCGGCGAGGTCCGGGGGCTGCCGTTCTCGTCGGCGGTGCGGGTCGGGAACTTGCTGTTTCTCTCGGGTCAGATCGGCAACGTGCCGGGCACCCGCCAGCTGGCGGACACCGGGATCGCGGGCCAGACGCGGCAAGCGCTCGACAATATCACGGCCGTACTGACGTCCGCGGGGAGCTCACTCGAGCGCGCGGTGAAGTGCACCGTGTTCCTCACGGACATCAAGGACTACGCGGCGATGAATACTGTGTATGCGACGTATTTCCCGAAGGATCCACCCGCGCGCTCCACAGTGGCCGAGAGCGGCCTCGCGTTGGGCGCGCGGGTGGAGATCGAGTGTATCGCCGTGGCGGGCTAGACCGGGGCCGCCCTCGTCACCGCCCGTTCACCGTACGGGTCGACATCCAGATGTCCAGGCTCGGAAGACCGTTTGGGGCTGACACACTACCCGGCCGATTGGATGTGAAGACCAACATTCGGCCGTCGAAGGACAGACTCGGCTGTTGCTCGAAGGCGGCGGAATTGAGCGGTGCCCCCGGATTCTCTGGCGTGGACCACGGGTCGTTCGCGTTGCGGCGCGTGGACACCCAGAGATCGGCTAGACCCAGCCCGCCGGCCGGGGCACCTCGATGGAACCAGATTTCCTTCCCGTCGGTCCGGACCGTCGGGGCTGCGTCGTTGGCAGTCGGGTGGTTGAGTTCCGAAAGGATCACTGCGGGCCCAGCGGCCTCACCGTCCCGTGTCACCGGCGCAGCGTACAAGTCTTGCCCCTGCGTGCCGGCCGGTCCTCTGGTGAAATACAGCTCCGGACCTCCGGGTTCGGCACTCTGTTGGTAATGCGGCGCGTTCTCATCTCCGGCCGTGTTCACATCGGGTCCGAGGATCTGCGGTGACCCCCAGTCGAAGTCGTCGTGTGTGTTGGTTCGCCGCGACACGTAGATGTCGTTTCCCCCGGCACCCGGCCGGTTGCTGAAGAAGAACAGCAAGTGCCCGTCGATGGACAACGCGGGTCCGTTCTCGATGAAGCTGGTATTGATGACCGGCCCCAGGCTCACCGGCGGTTCCCAGTCACACTCTCGGCACGCACGGTGAGAGACCCAGATGTCGGCGTCACCCGTCCGGTCCGATTGGAAGTAGAGGCTGAGCTCGTCCGGGGAGAGGGTGGCTTGCGCCTCCGCTGCACCCGTATTGATCGCCGCCAGATTCACGGGTGTGGACCACTCGGAGTTGGCGAAGGACATGGCCTCCAGCCTGATCCCGACCGGAGCGGACTCCGATTCGCACGCCACCAGGAGCGTGAAGGAGACGAGTGACACCAGCTTGACGATGGACACGGGTTTCATGGGACCTCCTCGCTAATTCCCGTTGACCGTGCGGGTGGACATCCAGATGTCGAATCCACCGAGACCGCCACGCAGCGGTCCGGCAATGAACAGCAGCGTGCGGCCGTCGTGCGACAGGTCCGGCTGGAATTCGCCGAATTGTGTGTTCACTGGTGATCCCAGGTTGACGGGAGCAGACCACGCGTCATGAGTGTTCCGGCGAGTGGACACCCAAATGTCGAACGCGTTAGGCCCACCGGGGGTGAGGGGCCGACCGGAGTTGAAGAGGATCTCTTTCCCGTCGGCGCGCACCGTGACGAATCCGTCGGGGCGCCCGGGATAGCTCAGCTCCGACACGAGCACCGCGGGTCCCCGTGTGTCACCATCCCGGGTCACCGGAGCGACGTAGATGTCGGTGGTCGCAGCATTGTCGAGCCCCCGGAAGAAGTACAGGTTGTCGGGCCCGTCCCCCGCGCTTTGTGAGTAGAACGGCCCCGACTCGTGGAGCGCCGTGTTCACATCGGGGCCGAGCGGCGTGGGTGGTCCCCAGCCAAGGTCGTCCTTCGGGTCCGCGCGACGCGAGACGTAGATGTCGTGGATCCCGGGGGTACCGTCTCGGTCGCTGGCGAAGAAGAGCAGGTGCCCGTCTGCTGAAAGGGCGGGCCCGATGTCGTTTCTCGGCGTGTTCACCACAGGCCCGAGGTTCACAGCTGTTTCCCACGGGACGTCGGTGGACGAGCGCTGCGCGACCCAGAGGTCGAAGTTGTCCATGCATCCGGTGGTCGACACGAGGTTTCCGAATCCCCCCGGTCGGTCGGAGAGGAAGTAGAGGCTGAGCTCGTCCTTCGACATAGTCGGGGTCTGGTCCTGGCACCGCGAATTGACGGGCGCGGCGAGGGGCACGGGCTCCGACCACTCGGAGTTCTTGAAGGACATGGCGCGGATGCCCAGGACGCGATCAGCCGCTGCGTCGGACTCTGCTCGACAGCCGGCGAGGATGACGAGGGGGAGCAGATAGGCGAGTCTGCAGGTGGGTGCGGTTGCCATGAGGCCTCCTCTTCCTGTGCCGAGATGCGGGCGCGGACAACAGACAAGAAACCGGCCGAGCGGGTCCCCCCACTCAGCCGGTTTCGCGATTGGCTCCCCCCGAGGCATGGGCGAGCGCGCGACAGCGCGCCTCGGGGTTCATAGCATCTGAGTCCGTTGCAATCTGCGCCTGCCCGGCCGAGTGTCAAGCGCGCGACGTCGGGCGGCGACTACGAGCAGCCTGTGCTACCCGCCACGACCACTCCAGTGGTCCCGACCACCACGTGCCAATCCGCATTCCGGAGCGGGTAGATCTGTCCTGACCCGTAGATGATCATGGGATCGGTAAACGAATGGACTTCGACGGGGACGGAGTCCGCAAACGCGTTGACCGTGGTACAGGTGCTGTCATTCGAAGCGAGATGCGCGATGCCGGGGTAGAGCGATTCGTCCCCCTTCGCTCGGATAAACACCGCGTCGTTGGTGGCGTTGACCAGCCGCAACTGAACCTGAACGGGCCAGTTCGGCGCGGTCGTGGCGTCATGGCACGCCGACAACAGCGCCGCCAGGCACGCCATTTCCCAGAGCCGGGGTCGGACCGCTCCCATTCGCAGGCTCATGGCGACGAGGTACTCGGCCGGCTAGGGTGTGAGCCCCAGAGCGCGTGCGACGTTGATGCGACCCTTACCGTAGTAGGGGTCGGTCCCGGGCTCACCGAGGTCGTCCGCTGACTGGAGAATCCGCGCCCTAATCAGCGCGGGATTGCCGTGACCGAGTTGCGCTACCAGCAACGCGGCGAGCCCGGCGACGTGCGGCGCCGCGAAGCTCGTGCCACGGCTGTGCGTAATGGCCAGACCGGCTAGGCAATCCGGACGACCAGCGGTCTGCGACGGGGTGGTCGTGCACGGCAGCCAGACGTTGACGATGGGAGGAGGGCCGGCACCTGCGGGCGCGGCGACGCTAACCGCCGAGCGGCCGAACGCGGTGTACCAGGCCGGCGCGTCCACGTTCTGCCACGGCCCGTTGACCCCGGCGGCGCCGGTCGGTCCGGTCCCGGCTACGCAGATGGCGTTGGCGGCCTCACACGGCAGCCGGACGAGATCGCCGTTGTGGTCGAGGTCGGCGCCGTCGTTGAAGGGGACGGTGACCAGCAGCGCGCCCTTCTGGAATGCGTAGTTCACCGCCCGCTCGAACGCCGCGATCGTACCGGGCCTCCTGCTCTTATCGAACTCGCGGCCATCACTGATGTTGATCACGTCGGCGCCCTGGTCTGTGGCGTACATGATGCCGGTGAGGAAGCGGCTGGCGGTGCTCGCCCGGGTCGAGTCGTTGATCTTCACGGCGAGCAGCGTGACGTATCGGTTGATCCCGGCCAGGAGGTTCGCATTGCTCGCGACGATGGACGTCACGAAGGTGCCGTGACCGTGGAGGTCGCTGAATGGGAGCCGGCCGGGAAAGTGCCGCGTGACGTCTTCGGGGACGAACGACGTGGAGTGCTCGAGATCCACGAGCCCCGCCAGGTCCGGAAGCAGATAGTCGATGCCGCTGTCGAGGATCGCGACCTTGACATCGCGCGAGCCGAGGAAGCCTGCGGCCCAC
>Ga0209237_1002002_pt1 | contig 12141 bp, 9 predicted proteins | sample GraSoi013_1_40cm_2_FD_185820 | JGI IMG/M metagenome (GOLD analysis project Ga0209237, IMG submission 185820) | Grasslands soil microbial communities from the Angelo Coastal Reserve, California, USA - Sample 10_02_2013_1_40cm (SPAdes) (version 2) | ecosystem: Environmental > Terrestrial > Soil >...
GTCCTCCGGCTCGATCCCCGCAACACGGACGCCTCCGCTCGCAAGGCCTCCCTATTGTTCTCGCTCGGACGCTACGCCGATTCAGTGAAAGCGTTCGACGTCGCGATCGAGGCGAACCCGGCGTCCCCGGGCCTGTGGTACGAGAAAGGCCGCGCCCATTACCGGCTCAACGCGTTCGCAGACGCGATCGACTGCCTCGATCGGGCGACGCGGTACGCACCGGGCGATGTCAAGGCCTGGTATCTCTTCGGCCTCGCCCTGGAAGGCGAGAAGCGCTACGAACAAGCGGTCGCCGCGTTCGACCGGACTCTCGCACTCGACGGGAATCACGCGAAGGCGTGGCTCGGCAAAGGGACGGCGCTGCACTGGCTCAAGCGATACGAAGAGGCTGCGGCGGCGTACGGGAAAGCGGCGACCCTCGACCCGACGATGGTGCCAGCGCTCCTGAAGCAGGGGGCGTGCCTCACGGAGTTGCACCGATACGAGGAGGCGATCCCCGCATTCGAGACCGTGTTGGCCAAGAACCCGAAGGAGAGCACGGCGCTCGGCGGGCTGAGTACCGCCCTTGAGGCGCTGGGACGGACCAAGGACGCGTTCGATGCCGCCATTCGACTGACCTCCGCCGAGCCCAAGGACGCGAACGGATGGGCGCGGCGTGCGCGCCTCGCAAAGGCCACCGGCGATGCGAAGGACGCCTTGGCAGCCATCTCGAAGGCATCCTCGATCGCGCCGGACCACGCGGACTATCTCCGGAGCAAGCGCGACCTGTTGCTGGCCCAACACTCGTTCAAGGCCGCCGCCGATGTCGGCGAGCGGCTCCTTGAGATCGATGCCCGGGACACGGAGGCGCTGCGAGAGATGGCGGGCGCCCTCGAAGGCACCGGAAAGGCGGATGCCGCGCTGGAGGCGCTCGAGCGGGCGAGTCGCGTGGACCCGATGGACCGTCGGACCTGGAACGCGAAGGGCGCGCTTCTGGGTCGGCTCGGCCGGACAGAGGAGGCTCTGACGGCGTACGATCAATCCTTGAACCTGAATCCCGGAGACCGTGGCGCCCTCGCCGCGAAGGGGCGAATCCTGCTCGACCTCGGCCGCATCCCCGAGGCCCGCAAGGCATTCGAGGACGGATTGATCCTCGAGCCCAATCATCTCGACTTCCTGAGCGGGAAGGCGATGTGCCTCGCCCAAGAAGCCCACTTCGACGACGCCCTGTCGCTCCTGGCGGTCGTCTTCCAGAAGGACCCGAACCACTACGACGCCCACCGGACGAAGGGGCTGTGCCTCCTGCGGACCGGCCATGCCGCGGACGCACTGCCGTGTTTCGACTTCGTCCTGAAGGCGAGCTCGAAAGACGCGCGCGTCCTGACCTGGAAGGGCGAAGCGAACGAAGCGCTCGGTCGGAACGCCGAGGCGTTCGCCGCCTTCGACTCGGCGATCGAGTCCAATCCGGAGTTCGGTGAGGCGTGGCGCGACAAAGGTCTTCTCCATGTGAAAAGTGAACAGTTCCCTGCCGCCGCAGACGCCCTCGCCCACGCGACGGTCGCCCGTCCGACCGACAAGGCCCTCTGGTACATGCGAGGCTTTTCCGAGGAACGCGCCGGCGAGTTCGACGCCGCGGTCCAGTCGTACGATGAGGCGTTGCGCCTCGACGCCCGCGACAAGGTCACCTGGAACACCAAAGGCCTCGCCCTCGTCCACCTGAAGCGGTTCGACGACGCGCTCCGTTCGTTCGACGCGGCGCTGGCCCTCGATCCGGCGTATGAGCCCGCGCAGTCCGGCAAGAAAGTCGCGGAGGACCGCATCCACGTGGCGAAGATCGAAGGTTTCGCGGAAGCAGTCGTCCGGTTCGAGAAACACCTGTCGCGGCCCGCGACTCGGGACGAGGTGTTCCGGTATTGCTCCGTCCCGCTTGAGCAGCTCGACGAAGTCATCGCGTACGTCAACGAGCCCGCTCCCCTGGCGCCCGACCGGATTGAGGCCGACGATTTGCGGAAGTACGAGGCGGTGGGCGCCGCCGTCCTCCGGACGGTGGAGAACGCCCAGAACCTGAACGCGTTGCGCCTCACGGATGTCAGCGCGGTCCTGCCCCACGTGGACCTGGAAGAAGCCCGGACGATCTGGGGTTACATCGACTGGGTCCGTGATGCGCCCCTCGAGCCGACGCCGGAGTGGCACAACGACGACCTGATCCGGCAGGCGATGGACCTCCCGAAGGAGGAATGGAATCTCGTCGATCTGGCGAAGGAGCTGCACCTCGGGCCCTTCGAAGCGAAGAAGCTCGAGGTCTCCCTCAAGATCTTCGAGGGCGGCGGCTACAAGATCTCGACCCGCGGGGTGCCGGAGATCAAGCGGAAGAAGGCGAAGCCGCAGGTGACACCGGAAGCGGAAGTCGAAGTTGAAGACGAGCCGGCCGCTGAGGGGAAGCGGGTGCCGATAACGAAGTCCGCCAATCGGCCGATAGAGGATATTGCTCCGGCGAAGTGCGGGCCGCATCACGCTCCAGGTGTCGAACGGCACGCGTGCGGAGCGTGGCTGTGCAAGGGTTGCGTGGACGCCGGAGGCACGTGCCCCGGATGTGACGCGCCGCTCCCGAAGGCGGAGGAGCGCGAAGCAAGGAAGAAAGATCGCGAGGCGGACTTCAGCCGCCTCTGAGCGATAGCCGCAGTCCGTGGCAGCGCAACCAGGTCGTCGATGACTGCAGGGGGAACCTCTCGAGGTCAACCTCATTCGAAGGTCCAATGGTCCCGTTCCCGTAACAGGTCGCGCAACAGGTGGGTCGCCTTCCCGCGGTCGACTTGCATGAGGAACGCGCCCAGGTGCTTGCACATGAGCCGACCGGTCGCGCGGTTCGTCTTGAAGTCGACGCAATCGTGCTCGACCCGTTTCTCCTGACGGTCGATTCGCACCGAGTACTCTTTGACTCGACCTGCCAGGAGCGTCTCCGTCTCCTTATCAACGGACACCACGGATGGATCGATGGCCTTCGCGGACGCCAGGCGGTTCGTCCCCAGGAAGACCCGCAAGAGTTCTTCGAAAGTCATCTTGTCGATGTCTTTGTTCATTGGCACGTCCGCCTGGATTGTGCCCGCCTCGTCCTCGATCTGGCCGCCTTTGATTTTGACCGCGACGCCAAACCGCTCGAGCGCCTCGTTGATCTTCTTGTCGATGTATGCCTGCTCCTCCGGTGTGTACTTCGCACGGTTCCGAGGTTCGTTGAAGTATCGTCGCGCGGCCCGCGCGTGGAAGGGCGTGTGGACCGGATACTTCCAGTTCGCCGGATCGCCGTACTTGTCCGGATCTTTTGGATAGCCTTGGGGTGGGCCGAGGCGGCCGTCTCTCTTGCGGCCCGGTTTCACCGGGCGAACCATGCTACCGAGAACGGACAGTTCCGCCATAAGCGTTCTTTGTGGCCGGGAGCCGTGCGGCCCGGCGGAGCGCGCTTCTTCACGCCGTCTCTGCCATCGGCGCGGCGTCCGACTGGGCGGAGCGACGGCTCACTCGGCGTGCGACGAGGGTGAGGACGATGAGCGCCGCGAAACCCGCGACGCCCGATGCCGCGTCGGCCCATGGGATTCGGGGAGGGATCGGCGCGTTCGAGTCCAGCGCCGCGGGTCCCATCGCAATGGTCGCGAAGACCTGGGCGGCGATGAGGAGCGCCGCGAAGGCGCCAGCCCAGATGACCGCGAGAATGACCGCGGCCCGTTCCATCCGCCGCGAGACTGCAGAGAGAGACCAGCCTGCGAGCAGCATCAGGTACCATCCCAATGCGACGGGGACCGCCCCGATCACGAGTCCAACAGCAAGACCCATGGCGGCGCTCGGCGGGGTCCCTGAAAACGCGAGGAACGTCACGACGATCAGGACGGGGACTACCAAAACATAGGCGATGACGATGTAGGCCGCGAGCCTGACCGCGGTCACGTAGTACTTTCCGATGCGCCAGACCAGCCTCCGGCCGACCGCCGGGATGAAGCGCATCATGCCCGAGACCCCGGCCAAGATCAGGAGGAAAGCGGCGATGGGAAGGATGCATAGGGCCGCATTCAGAGCCAGCAGTGGGGCCGGCATGTCAATCAGGCGGACACCGGGTCCGGACGTCGGAGGAATGACCAGTTCTCCGATCCCCGCCCACGCGACGAAGAGCATGAGGACCGAGAAACAGAAGAGCCCCCAGAAGAGGGACCGCGCCGGATTGGGGCGGATCGACGCGGCGCGATCGGCCTCGAAGGCCCGTTGCATCAGTCGCTCGAGGATTTCCCCGCCCCCATCCTGAATGGTCGTGATCCGGGTTTAAGTTTGTTCGGTGCCGCCGGGGCTAACATGTTAACCCGGAACTCAATAGCCGCCCGATGCGAGAGCGGTCCGTGACGATTGTCGGCCTCGGCGACTCCACGACCGCGGGCACCCCCGGTTTTCGCTCTCCCCTCGAGGCGCCGCCGCGAGGCGATGGGAATCCAGAGAGCCAATACGCGCACTGGATGACGCGATCGCACCCCGAGTGGACCGTGTTGAACCGGGGGATCAACGGCGAGACCTCCAAGGAAATTCGCGCTCGGCTCCCGCGAGACGTCCTCCAAGTCCGTCCGGCGTACGCGATCATCCTGGCGGGAGTGAACGACATCTTTGGAGATCAGAGACCGGAGACGGTCGAGCGTCACCTCGCGGCGATGTATTCGGACGTCCTCGATGCCGGCATCGTGCCCGTCGCAGCCACCGTCCTCCCATACAACATGGCTACGGCTCGGGCGTCCGGGGACATTCTCAGCCTCAATGCGTGGATCGAGAACCTCACGAAGGTCCTCGGGATCCTGTTTTGCGATACACACGCCGCCGTCGCGGATCCCGGGGATACGAACCGCTTGCGGGGAACCCCGGATGGTCTCCATCCGGACGTCGGCGGGTATCGGGCCATGGGTGAGGCCCTCGCCCGAACGATCGAAGATCACATTCGTCGTTCGGGTTCGCGGTAGGGGCCTGCCTCCGGAAGGACCAAATGGTGTTCCGGCTGTGCGGGCGGCCCGTGGACCGCGCGGGCAAGGCGCACATTCTCGGATCCGCCGTCGTGCTCGGCGTCGCGCTCCTCCTGCACTACGGGCTCCTCCCGGCCTTGGGACGACGCGTCGGGATTCGGGAGACGCCCGCATACTTCCTCGCGGTCGCGCTGGTTCCCGTAGCCTTGTGGCTCATCCCCGCTTTCTCCAGGGCGCTTGCTCGAGGCGCGTTCGAAGCGCACCGAAAGCTCTTCGGCAAAGGCGGTGTCTATGTTCGCCTCCCGGGTTCGGAGCCAACCCGGCTGCGGGACACCTCCTGATGTCCATCGGCCCCTTCGCGATCGATGTCCTCGTGATGGCCGAGATCCTGTTCCTCCAGGGGACTGCCGACCTTCGTCAGCTCGTGGTCGGCTTCGTGGCGTTCCCGATCCTCCTCCTGGCCGGTCTGTTGACCTCCCTGCTCCCCGGTGCGTGGCTGCTGGACGCGCTCGACCTGCGACTCGTCAATGCGACACGCGGCGAGGTCATCCGGCCCGCGGAGTGGTTCGAGCGGACCCTCGGGCCTGTCGGCGCGGTTGCGATCCTCGTCGGTTTCGTGACGCTGTTGCACGCCTCCGGGTATTCGTACGAATCCGCGCTCTTCCTCCTGGGCCTCTGGGCCGTGCGCCTCTTCCCCGCTGTGTTCGGCGTGGTCTGCGTCTATCGGCTCGTAATTGAGCCGCAAGTCCTGCCGACCCTGGGCGCGTGGTGCGCGAGGTCCGGGATCGAGACCCGGAAGTCGCTTCCCTCCGTCCTCAGCGAATGGGTCGCACCGAAGGCCCGAAACCCCTGAGGGCTTCGTGACCGCGCGGGTCGGATTTCTGACTCAGGCACGGCGCACCGGGATCGTCGGAGCGACGGGTTCCCAGAATTCTTTCCGCGTATCGCGCAGCGTCGGTCGGAACGTTCGTGCGGTCGGAACGTCCCGCAGGTCGACGTCGGCGAGGATGGTTGACTCGACGAAATCCTCCGCGCGACCGAGGTTCTCTCCCCGAGGTCCGATGGCCTGGGTACCGCCTTGGAACACGATGTTCAGCTCCGTCCCGACGAGGTTCGCGTACACGAGGGGCATCGCATTCTCGATCGCGCGAGCCGGGAGGATCTTGTCGAAGAACGGTTTCGAGGTCGCCGGCGAGGCGCTGATGATGGCGAGCAACTGCGCGCCTTCGATCGCATACGCCTTCGCGAGTTCGGGGAAGAAGGAATCGTAACAGATCAGGAGGGCGATCCGCCCAATTTTCGTGTCGACGATCGTGAGGTCCTCGCCGCGCGCGAAGTAGAGGCCCTCCTCGAACGGTCCGAAGTTCGCGGGATACACCTTCCGGTAGGCAGCGACCTTGCCGTCTGGGGCGACGAGGACCGCGGCGTTGAAGAGTCTCTGCGTATCCGCCTCCCGTTCCGGCATCCCGAACAGGACATGGGTTCCGTGCTCCGCTGCGATTGCCTGCACGGCGCGAACGGACGGCCCGTCGAGTGGTTCAGCGAGTTGAGCGAACGCGTCGCGGGCCATGTATCCCGTGAGGAACAGTTCGCCCGCGAGGAGGAGGTCTGCCTTGGCCCCGCCGATGGCGCGCTCGAGTTTCTTCAGGTTCCTCGCCTTGTCGCCGACGGCCGGATCCAGCTGGGCGAGGGCGACCTTCACGCGGCTGCAACGCTCCGCCTCCGGGAAAAACCTTCGGTTGTCAGCCTGGGTGGATCCGGACCTCGCAACGTTTATGTCGGGCCCACCCTTAGCGCGTCTCCGCGCTCCCGTAGTCTAGTGGCCAAGGATAGAAGCCTCTCGAGCTTCTGACACGGGTTCAAATCCCGTCGGGAGCACTTGCCTTGTGGCTGGCAGGGGCTAGCAACAGTCCACTAGATTTTCTGGCTTTCGGTTGTCGAGTCCCTCCGGGTCCGCTCCATCTTGGAGCGCGGTGCAATTTCGGCATCTTGTTTGGCTTTGTTTGGATCACTATGACAAAATTGGACACATACGGAATTCGTCTTACCTGCCTATCATCCTCCGCGTCCATGTCGACGCACTGGTCAAGGAGGAAAACGGAATGAAACCGGTTGCGGCAATGGTCTCGATGATTCTTCTGAGCGTCCTGGTGTTCTCGCTAATCACCTCGATCTCGGTCGGCGCGACGGACGCGGGGTGGAGTAGCGCGCAGGACATCAACGATGTGGGGCAAGTCGTCGGTCAGCGATTCTTTGTCGCGGGCGTGGCTCACGCATTCCTTTGGCAGTCGGGGACGTTCAAGGACCTCGGGACTATCGAGGGCGTGGAAGGCGCGAGTGTGGCGTTCGGGATCAACAACCTTGGGCAAGTCGTCGGGCAGAGTTCGGACAAGGCTGGAGGTATTCATCACGCATTCCTCTGGCCGAGTCCTGATACGGGGAGTGGGATGAAGGACCTCGGCACCTTGGGCGGCGCGAGCAGCACGGCGTGGGGAATCAATGACGCCGGCCAGATTGTCGGGGACAGCGAAACGGCCTCGGGCGCGAAACACGCCTTCGTCTGGGCCAACGGAGCGATGATGGACTTAGGGCTGCTGCCCGGCGCCTCGGCTAGTGCCTACAGCTTAGGTTGGCACATCAACCGATTCGGTCAGATTTCCGGACACGCCACCACCGCCTCGGGAATGACCCATGGAGTCGTTTGGAAGCCCCAGTCAGGCGGAACGTACACGATCACCGACCTGGGGGCCCTCAGCGGCGGTTACAGCGCCGGACGCGGGATCAACGAGACGGGCTCGATTGTCGGATATGCATCGATCGCGACACAGGGTAGATTCGGGACGTCGGTGAACCATGCGGTCCTCTGGACGCCACGAGGGGACGGCTCCTATGCGATTACCGACCTCGGCTCGTTGGGGGGCTCCACCGCCGTCGGAGTTGACATCAACGGGTTTGGCCAAGTGGCCGGATGGGGCGACGTGTCGTCGAAGGGCACCCTCTACATGCATGCCTTCATCTGGACTCGAGGGACTGGCCTCGTAGACTTGGGAACGCTCCCGGGGGGATGCTGCAGCGCCGGCTTGGCGATCAATGAGGCCGGCACGATCGCGGGCTGGGGCATCACCCTGTCGGGCACCTCCCACGCGGTGTGGTGGACCAACCGCGGCATTAGAGACCTGGAAAGCGGGTAGACAGCAACCGTCGTTCTAGAGAGCAAGCCCACAAGAATCGCAATCTTCAGAGAGGTTTGAGCCCTGCCACAAAGGCGGTGAAGTAGAGCATGCTCGCCACATCAACATAATCGAAGTCCTTGGCGAGGGCTTCCTGAATCGCCCGCTTGTCCAGGTAAACCTTCCCGGGAAGGACGCGTCTCATTTTCTTCATGAATTCTCCGACCTCGAGGGGATCCGTCTCGGCGCCGAGACCCAGGAAGGCCGCACAACAACTCACGATTCCGCCATCTTTCAACACGCGACGGAATTCCGCGGAACACGATCGAAGCCTCACGGCGTCCTGGATATCCACGACCAACATCGCGTCGACGCTTTTGTCCCTGAGGGGGAGATCCTCGAAGGTCCCGTCCAGGAGCTCTAAACCTTGCACTCCAACATCCATTTTCAGATCAGGCGGTTTGATGAGGTAGGTGCGTTGGGCCCCGGATCGCGCGTGAAGCCCGTCGAGGAGTTCTCGGTGCAGCTTGGTTAGAGGTTCCGAAGTGACGAAGGCCACTCGGTCCCGACCGTCGTAGACCTCTTTCATCATTCGGTGGAATCGCTCGCCGAAGGACTCGGGGGGAAGGCGAGACAAGTAGTCCTCATAGAACTCGTGGATGAGCTCCGTCGCGTCTCCGAAGATCTTCGCGAGCACATGCCGGCCTTTGGAGCCAAGGCGGTACTGCCTCGTTCGGGGACCCGCCTGGCCTCGTCGTACGTGGCTCTCCAAGAGTCCCTCATCACACATCTCCTTCAGTGTCTTGTAGAGATAGCTCAGTTGAATCGGTTCGCCCTGAGATTTTAGAGTCTTGTGGAGCTGATACCCGTACATCTCGCCCTCGCGAATCGTGCGGACAATGATCCTCTTAAGCTCCCGCTTCTTCAAGGTCGGTCATATATGCAAATCGGACACATAGCCATTTTGTCTCATGGCTACATACGTCCACGGCGCAATCCCCCTCCGAGACGCATGACCAAAATCGTTAGAACTTTTGAAGTCGCGGGGCCTCCGGAGAACGTGTTCGGGCTCTTGTCCGATCCGGAGAAATGGCCCCGATGGGCGCCCTTCGTGCGGCAAGCCTCCCGAATCGGTCCGAAGACCCACTGGATCTACGACATGGGAGGCATGAAAGTCGAGGCCGACACGGAGGTCACCGAAAGCTCGGAGAACCGGGTGTACGCCTTTCATCAGACTGGCGGATTCCTCGCGTCGGGGACGACGCGGTTCGACATCGAGCCCACACAGCAGGGTTCCAAGGTCACGTGGACCGCAGAGTACGAACTTCCGTATTCCTACCTGGGCAAGCTCGTCGACAAGCTCCGGGGGAGGAAACAGTTCGAGGAAGCGATCGACGAGTCGATCAAGGGGCTCAAGAGTCGCGTCGAGAGGTGAGGACACGGCGACCCGATCAATGCCGTTTGCAGTACTCGTCTTATTGGTCGCCATCGTGGTTGCCCCCGCGCGCCCTCCAGGGGTCGGAGTCGCCCCCGCCAGGGCCCGCCTGACCCATTGTTATGGCACGTTTCTTTCTCGGGAGGGTCGATGTCGATGAAACTCTTGTTGGCGCTCGCAGGAGCGGCGTTGATTGTGCTGGGCACGCTGGCCGCCGTGGCCGTCGTATCAGGTCCGTCGCCGCGTCTCCCGGTCCCTTGGGAGGGAGCGAGAACTCAGGTTCGAGCCCACGGCGGTGGACTAGGCGAAGTTGAGTTGGACACGACGGCGCCGTACGTCGCCTACACGCTCGTGCTCTTTAACAACACGCTGATCCCGGGGAATTTCCTCGCCTTGAACGGTCTTTCGCCCGTGGCCGTCGCCTACGACAGCGGGAAGGGGGAGCTGTTCGTCGCGAACCAGCACTCGGACACCGTGAGCGTGATCTCCGATGCGACGAACACGGTCGTGGCGACCATCCCGGCGGGGTCGGTTCTCAAAGGACCTCTCGAGGGAGTCGCGTACGACAGCGGCAAAGGAGAGGTGTTCGTCACGAACCAGGGCGCCGACAACGTGAGCGTGATCTCCGATGCGACGAACACGGTCGTGGCGACGATCCGGGTCGGTCCCCTTCCCAATGAACTGGCGTACGACAGCGGCAAGGGAGAGCTGTTCGTCGCGAACGAGGGTGCGAACAACGTGAGCGTGATCTCCGATGTGACGAACACGGTCGTGGCGACGATCTCAGTGGGTTCCCGTCCCAACGGAGTCGCCTACGACAGTGGCAAAGGAGAAGTGTTCGTCACGAACGGGGGTTACGGGGGTTCGAACGACGTGAGCGTGATCTCCGACGCGACGAACACCGTTGTGGCGACGATCCCGATGAGTGCGAATCCGGTGGATGGCCTTCGCCTCGGACTGGCGTACGACAGCGGCAAGGGAGAGGTGTTCGTCACGAACGCTGGCGCGAACAACGTGAGTGTCATCTCCGATGCGACGAACGCGGTCGTGGCGACGATCCGGGTCGGTCCCCTTCCCAATGGACTGGCGTACGACAGCGGCAAGGGAGAGATGTTCGTCGCGAACACGGGCGCGAACACCGTGAGCGTGATCTCCGACGCGACGAATGCCGTCGTGGCGACGATCCCGATCGGTTCCCTTCCCTCCGCGGTCGCCTACGACAGCGGGAAGGGAGAGGTGTTCGTCGCGAGCTCCTTTCCCAACACCGTGAGCGTGATCTCCGATGCGACCAACACGATCCTGGCGACGATCCTGGTGGGTTCCGGTCCTCTCGCAGTGGCATACGACAACGGGAAGGGGGAGGTGTTCGTCGCGAACTCTGGACCGAACGCCGTGAGCGTGATCTCCGACGCGACGAACACGATCCTGGCGACGATTCCGGTGGGTGCCTATCCCATCGGACTGGCGTACGACAGCGGGAAGGGAGAGCTGTTCGTCGCGAACTGGTTTTCCGACAACGTGAGTGTCATCTCCGATGCGACGAACGCCGTCGTCGCCAGTATCCCGGTGGGTTCCGCTCCCCTCGGAGTCGCCTACGACAGCGGGAAGGGAGAGGTGTTCGTCACGAACGAGGGCTCGGACAACGTGAGCGTGATCTCCGATGCGACGAATGCCGTCGTGGCGACGATCCCGATCGGTTCCCTTCCCTCCGCGGTCGCCTACGACAGCGGGAAGGGGGAGATGTTCGTCGCGAACCCGGATTCGCACACCGTGAGCGTGATCTCCGATGCGACGAACACGGTTGTAGCGACCATCCCGGTAGGGTCGTCCCCCACCGGAGTCGCCTACGACACCGGGAAGGGAGAGGTGTTCGTCACGAACGAGGGCTCGGACAACGTGAGCGTGATCTCCGATGCGACGAATGCCGTCGTGGCGACGATCCCGGTGGGTGCCTATCCCATCGGACTGGCGTACGACAGCGGGAAGGGGGAGGTGTTCGTCGCGAACGGCGGGGTGAGCACGCCCGGCGTTTCGAACACCGTGAGCGTGATCTCCGATGCGACGAACGCCGTCGTGGCGACGATCCCGGTGGGTTCGGGTCCTGTTAGCGCCACGTACGATTCCGGCGATGGCTACACCTACGTGAGCAACGCGGGACAAGGAACGATCTCGATCATTGCTTCCTGTGCTGCGATTCCATGTCCCTGGATTACGTCGTTCTCGGCCAGCCCATCGACGGGGACGATCCCCTTCGCGGTGTCGTTCAGCGTGACCGTCTCGGGCGGGACGCCTCCGTACACGTACTCTTGGGATTTTGGGGACGGTGGAAGTAGCACACAGTCGAATCCGTCGCACACCTACCCAGTCGCGGGGACATACACGGTGACCGTCACTGTCATGGACGGCGGAGGTCAAAGCGTCACGCGGACGACAACCGTCACCGCAGGCCCGAGCGCCGAAATCCCGCCGTGGGTTGTCTACGTCGCGGTCGCCAGCGTTGCCGCCGTTGCTGTCAGTGTCGGCGTCCTCCTCTGGCGTCGCAGGAGAGCTCGTCAGCTCCCGCCCCCTC
>Ga0209237_1002004_pt1 | contig 12139 bp, 16 predicted proteins | sample GraSoi013_1_40cm_2_FD_185820 | JGI IMG/M metagenome (GOLD analysis project Ga0209237, IMG submission 185820) | Grasslands soil microbial communities from the Angelo Coastal Reserve, California, USA - Sample 10_02_2013_1_40cm (SPAdes) (version 2) | ecosystem: Environmental > Terrestrial > Soil >...
CAGATCATTCGGCCCGGCAACACGGAACAAGGCGCGGTCAAACCGCGCGCCTGCTTATTCTCCTTTTCGACCCGCGAAAGGGTAATCTAGACCCAGCCAAATAGGGCGGAGGTTCATGGTCTCCATCACGGAAATCCTGAAGGGACGCCACACCGGCAAGGAGGTCGAGCTGCGAGGCTGGATCTACCGCACCCGGTCCGTCGGCGGCAAGGCGTTCGTCGTTGTCCGCGACGCAACCGGCATCGTGCAGGTGGCGATTTCCCGCGACGCCGTACCCGCGGAAGCATTCGCGGCGGCACAGAAGGCGCTCATCGAGTCCGCTGTCATCGTGCACGGCAAGGTCGTCGAGGACAAGCGTGCGCCGGGTGGGTTTGAGATCCGCGCGGACGACTTCACGGTCGTCCACTTCGCGGAGAAGTTCCCGATCCAGGAGGATCTGAGCGAGGAGTTCCTGCTCAACGTCCGCCACCTCTGGGTCCGCTCCCAACGGATGACGACGATCTTCCGGATCCGGCACACGACGTTTGGGGCGGTCCACGAATACTTCCGGGACCAGGGGTTCTGGGAGGTCCATCCGCCCATGATCACGCCCGCGGGCAGCGAGGGCGGTTCGACGCTGTTCGAGCTCGAGTACTTCGGCCGGAAAGCCCACCTGACGCAGTCATGGCAGTTGTACGCGGAAGCCCTCGTCCTCGCGATGGAGAAGATCTACTACATCGGGCCCTCGTTCCGCGCGGAGAAATCCCGCACTACGCGGCATCTGACGGAATACTGGCACGCGGAGATGGAACAGGCCTGGGCCGGGATGGACGACGTGATCCGACACGCGGAGGGCGTCATCTCGCACGCATGCCAGCGAGTCGCGAAGGAGCGTGCGGACGACGTCATCGCGATGGGCCGCACCCCCGAGTTCCTGAAGGCCGTGAAACCACCGTTCGAGCGGATGACCTACGACGAGGCGCTGAAAATCCTCAAGAAAAAGGGCGTGGAGATCGAATGGGGCAAAGACCTTCGCACCCTGGAGGAGCGCGCGCTGACCGAGGGCAAGTCGAAGCCGATCATCGTGACGCACTATCCGCGGGTCACCCAAGCGTTCTACAAGGCCCGGGATCCGAAGCATCCGGACCTCGTCCTCGCATTCGATGTGATCGGCGGCGACGGCGTTGGCGAGATTGTCGGCGGCAGTGAACGCGAGACGGACCTGGAGACGATCCGGAAAGGTCTCAAGGAACAGGGAGAAGACCCGAAAGCGTACGACTGGTACCTCGACAGCCGACGGTACGGCAGCGTTCAGCACGCGGGCTTCGGCCTGGGGATGGAGCGCCTCATCCAGTGGATCTGCAAGCTCGACCACATCCGCGACGCAATTTCTTTCCCGCGGACGCCCGCGCGGTTCGCGCCGTGAGGCGCAGGCTTTTACGCCGACAGACGGTAGTCGCGAGCGATGGACGAGACGTCCGACGATCCCTTCGGTCCGCTGATCGGGGTGCACGAAGATTTCGTCGACAAACTCACCGAGCTCGAGGCCACGCTGGACGAGATGATGGCGACCCGAGAGACTCGCGAGGGGAATGAAATCATCCTCGACGAGGCCGTCCGATTCTTCGCTGAGGAACTGCTCCCCCATTTACGCCTCGAGGACGACGCGGTCCTCCCCACAATCGAGAAGGCGATTGGCCGCTACGGGACGCTGGTGACGGTCGTCATGAACGAGCACGAGGAGATTCGACGCGGCGTCGCGAAATTCGACGGAGCCCGCGAGGAATTGCGCCGAGATCCGAATTCATGGCCCGCCATCCAGGAACTCAATCGCCACGGGATTTTCCTGGTCCAGTTCCTTTGGGACCACTTCCGCAAGGAGAACACGAGCCTGTTCCCGACCGCCCGGAAAGTCCTCTCCGCCGATGCGATTCGGAAAATCACGGAACAAATCTCAGCTCCGTGACGCGCCCATCGCAGCTCGGATTTTCGCCGCAAGGGTGTCCAGCTCCTTCCGATCGGCCAGGCGTCCACGATCCGCGCGCACGCGAAGCCCGAGGCCGTCGCCGCGCCACCGCGGGATGACGTGCATGTGCGTGTGGAACACCTCCTGTCCCGCTTCTTTCCCGTTCGCGAGATAGAGGCTGACCGCCTCGCACCGGATTCCACTCGCGCGCAGCGCCCGGGAGACCTCTTTTGCCGCTTCGAGGATCGGCCCGGCGAAGCCAGGCGGAAGGTCCTCGATGTATTCCGCGTGGGCCTTCGGAATCACGAGCACGTGTCCCGTGTTCATCGGTTGGATGTCCATGAACGCGAGCGTGGGCGCGTCCTCGCGGACGATGCTCGCGGGAGCCTCCCGACGCACGATCTTGCAGAAGATGCAATCCTCGGCCGAGGCCGCCATGGTCGGACCTCTCACTCTTTCGAGGACGGCCCCAGGATTCGCTCCGCGATGATGAGCTTCTGAATCTCGTTCGTGCCTTCGTACAAGCCGAGGATTCGCGCGTCGCGAAAGTACCGCTCCACGTCGAACTCGCCGCTGAATCCGTAGCCACCGTGCACTTGAACCGCCCAGTCCGTGACCCGCTGAGCCATCTGCGCCCCGTACAGCTTGGCCATCGAGACCTCGAGGGTGTTGTCTTGTCCCAGATCCCGCAGGTGCGCCGCCCGGAGGGTGAGGAGTCGCGCCGCGTCGATCTCGACCGCCGACTGCGCGATCATCTCCCGCACGAGCTGGAAGTCTCCGATCGGGCGCCCGAACGCCTTTCGCTCTTGCACGTACTTCGACGCGGCCTCGAGGGCCGCCCGGGCGACGCCGACGGCCCCGGCCGCGATGCCGATCCGACCGCTGTTCAGCGTCCGCATCGCTTGATCCCAGCCGTCGCCCTTCTTGCCAATCAGGTTCTCCTTCGGAATCCGGCAATCCTCGAAGGCCAGGTCCGCGGTGGGGCTCGCGCGCAAGCCGAGCTTGGTCGTCGTCTCGACGTGAGTGACCTTGAAACCGGGCGCGTCTTTCGGCACGAGGAAGAGCGAAATCCCCTCGTGGCGTTTCGTCCCCGGTTCTCTCGCATACACCTGGACATAGTCCGCGAGGCTGCCGTTCGAGATGAACCGTTTCTGGCCGTTCAGCACCCACTCGTTGCCCTCGAGCTTCGCGGTCGTGGCCAGGTTCCCCGCGTCGCTCCCGGCCTCCGGCTCCGTGATGGCCCACGCGCCGAGCCGCTCCCCCTTCGCGAGCGGAACGAGCCACTTCTCCTTCTGCGCCTCCGTGCCGAACCACATGAGGGAGGTCTCGCTCAGGGACGTCTGCACGGAGACTGTCGTGCGGACGGACGACGACCCGCGGCTGATCTCCTCGACGAGGAGCATGAACGAGACGTAGTCCATGCCGGCCCCGCCGTATTTCTCGGGCACGGGGGCGCCGAGGAAGCCGAGGCTCGCCATCTTGCGGTAGAAGGACCTCGGGACCTCGCCTTTCTCCTCCCATTCCCGGACGTGCGGGATGAGCTCCCGGTCGACGAAGTCCCGCGCGGTGTCGCGGACGAGCTTCTGCTCTTCCGTCAGGCGGAAATCCATCGCGCAGCCTCCCGCGGCCTAAGCTGCGCTATTCGCATAAACTTTCGGAGGCTGCGGGGACGAACTGGCTCGGCGATCAGCGGACCGCATAGACCGGTGTGCGCGTGGAGCGGATCGCCCACACTCGGCCGGCCTGCAGGACGAAGATCTGGTTGCAAGCCTTGCACCGCATGAACTCCGCGTTCACGTTGGATCCGATCATTTCGGCATCCGCGTGGGGGCAGCTTTCTCGGCCGGGTTGGCGTTCCAAAGTCATGGCGCACATGGTTGGGTCTCCTATGTCGTTCTTGACACTCGACCGACTTGCGCACGCCGTAAATAGCCTACGGCCCGCCTCTCATCCGTGATTCTCGTAATCCTTAATGGGAGACGCTCGGATACTCGACCGGATGGCCCTCCTTTCGGACGGAGACATTCGTCGGTACCTGGCGAAAGGGGAGTTGCGGATCGAGCCGTTCGACGAGAAGAACCTCACGCCCAACGGTTATGACGTCACGATCGAGGAAATCCTAACCCCATCCTCGAACACCCGGACGACGCAAGGGATCGCACGGATCCCTCCTGCGACTCGGTTTGCGGTGAGCACCCGCGAGTCCGTCGGTCTCGGCCGACACGTCGCGGGCCAACTCTGGCTCCGGACGACCTGGGCCCGCCGGGGCGTTCTGGCGGCCTTCGGCATGATCGATGCCGGCTTCTCCGGGACCCTCACCTTCGGCGCGCTGAATGGTGGCTCCGATGTCCTCGAGCTGCCGATCGGCGAGCGGTTCGCGCAAATCGTCTTCCTCTCGCTGGAGTCCCCGTCGTCGGAGACGTACGAGAAGCGTTCCGGGACTTACCAGGGGCAGCGCGGTGTGACCCTCGAACGACCGTGACGTCGAACGCGACGTGGTGTTGCGTCGGCGAGTATGCACGGACCGGGTGGGCTCGCAGGGCGGCGATGTGGAACCCGGCCTCTGCGGCGATGGCCCGGATTCGGTCCGCCGCGGCCGACTCGTCCGCCCGCTCCAGGATCCGATAGACGTGGACGACCCCGCGCTCCCCAATCGCCGCGAACGCGTCCGGGAGGTGGTCGAACGCCGTATGCGGGAGGTCGAGGATGATGCGGTCGACCGGCGCGACTTTCTCGAGGATACGGCGGGCATCGCCTTCGTGCGCTGCGATTCGGTCCACGCGGTTGGCGCCGATGTTCGCGCGGAGGAGCTCGACCGCCGCCGGGTTTACGTCCGACGCATGAACGAGCTTCGGCCGACCTCGTTTCGCGATGAGGATGGCGAACGGGCCTACCCCGGCGAACGGATCGGAGACGACTTCGCCCTCGAGGACGAGATCCGCAATCCGTTCGCGCTCCGAGGCCAGCCGGGGGCTGAAATACGCCTGGGCCAGGTCGACACGATAGCGAAGGCCGTGCTCCGTGTGCACGGTCGTTGTCCGCCGCTCGCCCGCGATGACCTCGATTGATCGAACTCGGCGCTCGCCCTTCACCCCGTGATCCTGCACCGCGACCCGGATGTTCGGGTTCCACCGGAGAATTGCGAGTCCAATCTGCTCGCGATATGGCTGCAATTCTTCGGGCATTTTCAGGACCGCGATGTCGCCAATTACGTCGAACGCGCTCGGAAGGGATCGGCGCAGCGGCTCCGGCACATCGACGACGTCTTTGTAGCTCCGTACCGCCACGAATCCCTCGTCGAATTCCCGCTGTTCCGTCGGGAAACCGATGTCTAAGCGCTCCTTTGTGGGGAGAAACACACGGTCTCCTTCCTGGACGATGCGGAGGTGCTTCTGCAAGACGCCAGCATCGGCGAGTCGGCGCCGGATCTCTTCGCCGCGTTCCCGCGGCACAACGATACACCACACACGCACGACTCCGCGATTCCACGGCTGGCGGTTAAGGATTTTCGGATTCAGACAAGTCCGTCGTGCTGGTCGTCTCGACGGAGCCAAGCGCGCGATTACGGAGGAAAAGAGAATAGCCCCCCCGCCATCCTCACGCCTCGATGGGGGAACTCGTCTTCATCGGACTCGGGTTGGATGACGAGAGGGGCATCACCCTTCGCGGACTTGACGAGGCCCGCGCTGCCGACCTGGTATTCGCCGAGTTCTACACGTCAACGTTGCCAGGCGCCTCGATCGATGCAGTGGAAAAGCTGATCGACCGCCAGATCCATCGACTCAGCCGCAAAGAGGTGGAGGACGGCCAAGTCCTCCTCGCCGCCGCGGCAAGCGGGACAGTCGCGTTCCTGGTTCCCGGCGATCCGATGACGGCCACGACTCACGTCGATCTCCGCCTCAGGGCGGAGGCGTCGAAGATTCGTACGCGGATCGTCCACGGAGTTTCCATTCTGACGTCGGCGGCGGGCGCGCTCGGTCTCCAGGCATACAAGTTCGGCCGCACGACGACCGTCCCGTTCCCCTCCACCGGTTTCGTGCCGACGAGCCCGCTCGAGGCGATCCTGGAGAATCGTCGCGCCGGACTCCATACGCTCGTCCTGCTGGACCTGCGGGAGGACGGGTCGTTCCTTGGACCGCGGGATGCGATCGCCTCGTTGCTTCGGATGGCCTCCGCGGTCGGAACGTCCGAATTCGGTCCGCAGACGCTCGCTTGCGCCTTGAGTCGAGTCGGCTCGCCGCAGGTCCGTGCGTTCGCGGGCCCCATCGCCGACCTCGCCGACCGCGACCTCGGGTCACCGTTGCATTGCCTCGTGATTCCCGGGACGCTTCACTTCCTCGAGAAAGAGGCTCTGGTCGCTTTCGCGGGCGCACCTCACGACCTCTAAGCCTTCACGATCTCCAGAAGTCGCTCGGAGCGCCAGAACGTGACTTCGAGCGTGTGCGAGAGCGGGAATTCCTTCCCTTTCCACTTGGCCCGGAGCGGCTCGATCGCGCCGCGGTGAATGTCCTCTGGGACATCCCATTGCGAAGAGTACGTCCGCCGATCCAATTCTTCTACGATTGAGTCCGCGAGGAGGGTCTCGCGAAACGGCCCGACCGGCATGATGAAGTCCGGTTTCAGGACTCCTGGCAAGTCCTTCTCGTGGAACCCGGGATGGGACCAATCGTGCCCGGCGTTCTTGACGAGCGCGTCGTATTCCCGTTTAATCGTATCGACGCGGTCCGAGCGTTCGATGACCGTGAAGTACAACTCCCGCGTGACGCGCGCGATTTCCCTCAGCGCGTCCCGCCAATCCGGAATCAGGTGGAGCACATGGTTCGTCGTGGCGACATCGAACGCCCCCGACACGAAAGGAAGGCGCGCCGCGTCCGCAAAGACGACATCCCGCAGACCTTTTGCAAGACCGAACTCGACCATCTTCCGCGAGATGTCCACGCCGACGACGCGAACTCCGCTTTTCTGGAGAGGCACGGCGTAACGGCCCGTGCCGACCCCGACCTCGAGCACCCGTTTCCCTTGAAGTTGGTCCACGAGGACCGCGAGGACGCGGGCCATCGCCCGGGGCGCCAGGCCGCGCGTCTCGTCGTAAATCGCCGCGACGCGGTCGAAGGACAATCGGCCCGGCATCGCATCTCGCATGGCGGAGGGATGGAAAAATGTGCCCTGCGCAGAGGCCTAACGATCCGTCGAGGGAGGCGACGCGGACTGTGTCGGCTCCACGGTCTCGAGTGCCAGATACGCCCGCAAAGCCTCGAGATAGGCGCGGAACGCAACGTCCCCCTCCGGCGTAATCCGGAGGCGGACCTGGAAGCCGCCGGTCATGAGCACCCTCCCCCGACGGATGTAGCCGGCTTCCTCGAGGCGCTTCGCGTGGGTGTCCAAGTTGCCATCGGTAAGTCCCAGCGCGTCCCGCACCCATGTGAATGCCCCGAGGCGGTTTCGGAACAGCAGGGCTAGGATGCGAAGGCGGGTGGCCTGGTGGATGACCGGGTCCAAGGAAGGCAGCGCCACGCGACCGCCGAGCCTACGCTCTCGACGTCAGATACAATCCCCCGCCAAACAGGACGAGCCCGCTCGTCAGCGGGGAGATCAGCGTGAACCATTGACGGGCCAGGAGGATTTCACCCCCAAGCAGGAGGCTGCCGACGAGGGCCGTGGCCACCAAGAGGATGCCTCCGAGGATCCAGAGCCGCCGTTCTGTGGCATCGTTGCAGTTCAAGCCCAGCAGGCCGACCGTGACCACGCCGAGCCCCTGCGCCATGAGGACCCAAGCGAACTCGACAACCGGCACCTTCGTGACTGCGATCGCCGCGAAGCCGGCGAAGATGATTCCCACGATGATTGCGCCCGTGAGAACGCCCTCCCGCATCCGCGCCGAACGCCTCGGGATCACGAGGCCCACAGAGCGCCACAGCGTGGCTGTGGCAACCAATCCGATGGCGGCCCAGGGCGCCCAGAGGACAGGAAACAAAACCCAGAGCGCGTGGTATCCATTACCATTCCCAGGGAAACCGACCAGGATGCCGAGCAGGGCATAGCTGATGAAGATCGCAGGCGCCACGATGCCCCAGATCATCCAAGTGAGGCCGCTCGCTCGACGAGCGAGGGCTCCGTGGAGACCCTCGATTCGGCGAATCTCTGCGACGGCGGCTTGCGGGGTGAGCCCTTCGCCTTCGTGAACGTTCGCGTCCATGGGGAGGTGATACGCCCCGGGGCACAAGCCGACATCGGTTCTCTTCAATGCAGAGCGTCCCCGGAGTCTTCGGCCGAGTCCATGTCTCACATCCGATTACGCCGGATTGACCGGGCGCTGCCCGCCGAATCGGACCGCGATTATGGACAGGAGGAAGCCCAAGGCCGTGATCCCGAGCCCCGCGAAGATCACCAAGTGAGGCGTCGCGAAAATCGATTCGACCTCCCCGACATCTCGGACGATCTCGTGGACATAGACGTCCCAGGCGAGTCCTACCCCGGAGGTCCCAAGGCCCAAACCCATGAGGCCCATCGCGCCCCGCCACCGGACGATTGCCCCACGGGGGACGGTCACAAGTGCTGTCGTCAATTCCGTCACGAGCCTTTCGCGTTGAGGTTTCATGACGACCGGAAATCGCTTCCATGCTACGTCAAACTCGGTCTTCTCCGGCGCAAAGTGACTCTGTCGCGCAGAGAATCGATGTTGACTTGTGCTCCTGTGGTTCCCCCGCCGAAATCTGAGCCCTACTGCCTTAAAACCTGGACCGTCAAGTACTGCAGCACGAGGTCCGGCTAGTCCGGTTCGCCCGTGAACCACGGATGGGTGGCCACGCTCTGCGGGTAGATCTCGGCGAGGGTCCGAGGCTGCGCGTCCTCGAAGACCCGTTCCGGAAACCATTGGGATCCGAACGCGACGAGGCGCATCAACACCGGCATGATGTCCTCCCCCTTCTTCGTGAGCGCCCAGCGGACCAGCTTGGGCGAGTGGTGTTCTTCGACCTTCCGGATCATGTCGGCGTCTTCGAGTTCATTCAGCCGCAGCGCGAGCATCCTCGGTGTCAGGCCCGGGATGGTACGGAGGAGACCATTGAACCGGTCGGCGCGCTTCCATCCGATGTCCCGGATGATGAGCAAGCTCCACTTCCGACCGAGGACGCCCAAGCTCGTCGCGATCGGGCAATTCTTGAATGGAACCACGGGCACGGGAGGGTCGACCGGCATGCTGGTCATGGACAATCGCCTGGATCGGTGGAGAGGATGGGACTCTGCAGGTTAAAAGGACACGGTCGAACGTTCGCTGGCAATGAACCGCGGGCGCGTTCAATCCCAAGGGTTCGGTCACCGGGGCGCCCCAAACCCTTAGACTACGAACGCGGTTTCTCGTGTCTGAAAGAACGTGACCGATCGAATGGACAACCTCTCATTCGAAGAGGCTCAGGTTTCCGCTTTCCGCACGCACCGTCACCATCTGGACCTCCGGGCCCCCCGCAGCCGGCTCCCGAGCGTCGTTGCCGATGTCTGCGGAGTCCAAGCCCAGGTGACTGCGATGGCTCGGATCGCCCTCTGGGCCCGTCTGCGACAACTGACCGTCGACGACGTCGAGCAAGCCCTTGTCCAGAAGCGAACCATCGTCAAGACATGGTCGATGCGAGGGGCGTTGCATCTTCTGGCGTCGAACGAACTCCTCCTGTACCTCAGCGGTCTCATGCCGACGAGGCTGCCGCGAGAGCAGAGATGGATCGAAGCAGCCGGTTTGAAGGAGGAAGAGACCACGGCGATGATTCTCGATGCACTCAAGGATGGCCCGCTCACGCGCGTCCAGCTCGTCAGCTATTTGGCGAAGAAGCTGGGGACGAAGACAAAGGATTGGTTCGATGGCGGGTGGGGTCGGGAGACCTTGGGATCCAACACCTCGTGGCAACTCGTCCGCCCCGCCGTGATGCGCGGGCTCGTGTGCTTCGGTCCGAGCAACGGACAGGAGATCACCTTCACGAGGGTGGATCGATGGCTTCGCGAGCCACGATTGATGCCGGCCGAGGAGGAGGCCGAGGACGCGCTGGTTCGGCGGCACCTCCGCGCGTTCGGCCCGGCCGATGCGAAGGATCTGTGGTCCTGGTCCGGCGTGTATGTTCGGCGGCTTCGAGTCATCTTGGACCGTCTCCGGGACGAGCTCGTCGATGTGAACACGGGCCGCCGGCGCGGATTCTTGTTGAGGAAGGACCTCCCGGACCTGGAAAAGGGGGCGTCCGAGCCCGGAACCGTACGGCTGCTTCCGAGCTTCGACCCCTTCCTACTCGGACACCGGGACCGGGACCACCTCGTTGACCGAACCCACTACAAACAGGTGTACAAGGAGCAAGGATGGCTCGCTCCGGTCGTCCTGGTGGATGGTCGGGTCGCCGGGACGTGGTCGTATCAGCGCCAGCCTCGCAAACTTCGTGTGGACGTCAAGATGTTTACGGCCTTCAACCAGGAAACGCGAGCGAAAGCGAAGGAGGAAGCCCACGATCTGTCGCGTTTCCTCGAGGCTCCGGACATGGCGATTCGGTTCCACTAGAGAACCGGTAATCTAGCGAATTTTCTCCATCCGCTAGATATGAAAAACGATAGTTTCACCCATCTCCCTGCGTTACCGCCTTAAGTATGGCCAAGGATGAGGGGAAGGGTGATAAGGTGGCAGTAGCCGTCAAGGCCATCAAGTCCATCGAAGAGCTCGCCGGCGTGGGACCCGCGACCGCCGAGAAGTTGCGAGAGGCCGGCTTCACGGACCTCATGGGCCTGGCTGTGGCCTCCCCCACGATGGTCGCCGACGCCGCCGAGATCGGTACGAACGTTGCGCAGAAAATCATCATCGCCGCCCGCGAGGCCGTCGACATCGGCGGCTTCGAGACCGGCGACGTCGTTTTGGAGCGGCGGAAGTCCGTCGCCAAGCTCACGACCTGCTCGAAAGCCCTTGACGAGCTCTTGGGCGGCGGGCTTGAGACCCAAGCGATCACGGAAATGTACGGCGAATTTGGATCGGGCAAGTCACAGCTCGGCCACCAGCTCGCGGTCAACGTCACCCGTTCCGAGGACGACGGCGGTATGAACGGGGACACGGTCTGGATCGATACCGAACAGACCTTCCGGCCGGAGCGCATCCGTCAGATGTCCGAAGCGCTCGATCTCGATGCGGATCCGATCCTGAAACGAATCCATATCGCCCGCGCGTTCAACAGTCACCACCAGATGCTCCTCGTCGAGAAGGCCCAAGAGCTGACGCAGGACTTCCCGATCCGGCTCATCGTGATCGACTCCTTGACGGCGCACTTCCGAGCCGAGTACATCGGTCGGGGTGTGCTCGCCGAGCGTCAGCAGCTCCTGAACAAGCACATCCACGAGCTGATGCGGTTCGGGGACATCCACAACGCGGTGATCTATGTGACCAATCAGGTCCATGCGAAGCCCGATGCGTTCTTCGGGGATCCCACCCGGCCGGTCGGGGGCCACATCGTCGGCCACAGCGCGACGTTCCGCGTGTATCTGCGCAAGTCGAAAGGCGGGAAGCGGATTGCACGATTGATCGATTCCCCGAACCTACCCGAGGCCGAGGCGGTCTTCAGCGTCTCCGAGGACGGAATCCGCGACTGAAACAATAGAGGACAACGTTGGACGAGGCCGCAATTCTCACGCTGATTCTGGCGGCGTACGGTGCAGGTCTGGCGACCGTTCAGGCGATTCTGCGAGTTGCTGAAAGGCGACGACGACTGAAGGTTGCCGTGGCATGGGGACTCGGGATGTCCGGTGGGAGGCCGGAAGGCTCGGCGTTGTTCGTCGTCTCCGCCGCGAACACTGGCGGCAGGGATGTCAGTTTGAGCAGCGCCGGTTTCATCCTGCCCGACAGCAGGAATTTCATGCTATTGGAGACGCCGGGGTTGGTGCTCCCACATCGCCTTCAAGAAGGGGCCAATTGCGGTTTCTGGCTCGATCCTCGAGGCGTGGCGGTGAATCTGAAGCAGAATGGCCTCGGAGGAAAAGTGAGAATTGTCGGCTATTTCACAGACACCCTCGGCAAGAAATACAGGAGCGAACCGACCGAGTTCGATATCGACTCGAACTTGCCAGCAACTCGCTGATGTTGAGGTAATTGGACTCAGCGTGTCACATCGTGTCGGGACAGGTTGAAGTAGCGTCAAACCCATCGTTGGCCGGTTCCATGGAAGCGGGGCTTCTGCTGAT
>Ga0209237_1002005_pt1 | contig 12138 bp, 9 predicted proteins | sample GraSoi013_1_40cm_2_FD_185820 | JGI IMG/M metagenome (GOLD analysis project Ga0209237, IMG submission 185820) | Grasslands soil microbial communities from the Angelo Coastal Reserve, California, USA - Sample 10_02_2013_1_40cm (SPAdes) (version 2) | ecosystem: Environmental > Terrestrial > Soil >...
GCGCAGGCGCTGGGGCCGGTGCACAGCGTCACACCCGCCCCCGCGGCGTTCGAGGCGGAGGACTTCGACGGCCGCTTCAGCTTCCGGCTCGACGCGGCGGCGCCGCCGGCCGAGGTCGAGCGCGCGGTGCGCGCGGCGGGGGACGTCGACCACGTCTCGGTCGGCGGGGGCGGAGTGGAGGTCCGCCCCGCGGCCCCGGGCGCGACCGCGCTCGAGGAGCCTGTTCCTCCGAAGAGCCGCCACATCCGAGTAGACCTGCGGCGGCTCGACGGGCTGATGGATCTGATCGGCGAGCTCGTGACGGCGCGGGGGCGGCTCAACCAGGTGGCCGCGGAGCGCCGCGATCCCGCGATCGACGACGTGGCGATCCACATCTCCCGGCTCTCCTCCGACCTCCAGGCGGAGATCATCCAGGCGCGGATGACGCCGGTGTGGCAGGTATTCGACCGCTTCCCCCGCCTGGTGCGCGATCTCGCGCGGGAACTGGGCAAGCAGGTGGCGTTCCGCGTGGAGGGCAAAGAGATCGAGCTCGACCGCACCATCCTGGACGAGCTGGGCGACCCGCTGCTCCACCTGCTGCGCAACGCGGTGGACCACGGCATCGAGGCGCCCGCCGAGCGGCGGCGCGGCGGCAAGCCCCCGGAGGGCGAGATCGTGCTGGCCGCGGTGCGCGAGCGGGCGAGCGTCGCCATCACCGTCTCGGACGACGGGCGCGGCATCGATCGCGCCAGGATCCTGGAGCGCGCGCGGCGCGAGGGCGTGGTTGATGCGCACGCCGACGCGCTGTCCGACGACCAGCTGCTGCGGGTGCTTGCCCGGCCCGGGTTCTCGACGGCGGAAGCGGTGACGAGCGTCTCGGGCCGGGGAGTGGGGATTGACGTGGCGGCGACGCGCGTCCGCGCGCTGGGCGGCTCGATCGACATCCGGTCGGAGCCGGGCAAGGGGACGGTGTTCGTGCTGCGGCTTCCCGTGACGCTCGCGATCGTGCGCGCGCTGATCGCCGGGGTGGGCAAGGAGCGCTACGCGCTGCCGCTCACGTACGTGGCCGAAACGGTGGAGTTCAGCGCCCAGGCCACGACCACGGTGGAGGGCCGCGAAGCGATCGTGCTGCGCGACCGGGTGGTGCCGCTCGTGCACCTGCGGCAGCTGCTCGGCGTGGCGGGCGATCCGCCGCTGCGCGCGCCCGTCATCGTGCTGGAGATGGGGGAGCGGCGCGCGGGGCTCGTGGTGGACGGCATGCTCGGGCAGCACGAGATCGTCGTGAAGGGCTTCGACGCGCCCCAGGGCACGCTCCCGGTGTTCAGCGGGGCGACCATCATGGGCGACGGGATCCCGGCGTTGATCCTCGACGCCGGCGGGCTCCTGTAAGGGGGAGGGAGGCGAGATGGAGGACGTCCGGGACCTGAAGGAGCTGCAGATCGACGCGCTGCGCGAGGTGGCGAACATCGGCGCCGGCCACGCCGCGACGGCGCTGTCGCAGCTCACCAACCGCAGGATCATGATCAGCGTGCCGCAGATCAACATCGCGCGGCTCGAAGAAGTCCCGGACCTGCTCGGCAACCCGCAGGACGTCGTCGCCGCCGTGCTGATGCACATGCTGGGGGATTTGACGGGACGCACCCTGCTGCTCTTCCCGGAGGCGGTGGGGCGGCGGCTGTGCGACATGCTGCTGCGGCGGCCGATCGGCACGACGAACGTGTTCGACGCGCTCGAGCAGTCGTGCCTCAAGGAAGCCGGCAACATCCTGTCCGGCGCCTACATGAACGCGCTGTCCGACTTCATGGGGATGCTGCTGCTGCCGTCCGTGCCGAGTCTCGTGGTGGACCTCTCCGCGGCGGTGCTCACGACCACGTACCTCAACTTCGGGCACGAGCGCGACTTCGTGTTCTGCGTCGAGACCGAGTTCCACATCGACTCGGCCGAGGGGCTGCGGGGGCACTTCCTGCTGCTCCCCGATCTGGCGTCTCTCAAGGCCATCTTCGACGCCATCCGCCTGACCTGACCCGTGACGGCGCCGGCGCTCTCGGAACGCGACCTCGCCGTCCTCCGATCCTTCGCCCGCCGGATCGACCCCTCGGACGCCGGGGCCCACAACAACCTCGGCGTCCTCTACTACCAGAAGGGGCTGGTGGAGGACGCGATCGCGGAGTTCACGCGCGCCCTCGAGCTCGACCCCAAGATGCAGGTCGCGCAGCGCAACTTGGAGATCGCCTACCACGACACCGGCTATTACGACCGGCGCGTGGCGCAGCTGCGCGAGCGGCTGCGCAGCGCCCCCGACGACCGTGACGCGCGGTGGGAGCTGGGGCGCGCCTATGCGATCCTCGGGTCGCACGAGCTGGCCACCGCCGAGTTCGAGCAGCTGCTCGCGCACCGCGCGGACGACGTCGCGGCCATCATCCAGCTCGGCCTCGCCGAGAAGAACCGCGGCCGGCCCGAGACGGCCACCGACTGGTTCCTGCGCGCGGTGGAGCTCGACCCCGACTCGAGCGTGGTGCAGTTCTATCTCGGCGAGATCTATTACAGCCGCGGGTTGAACAGCGAGGCGCTCGCCGCCCTGGAGCGGGCCGTGGAGCTGAACCCCGATAATGCGAACGCGCACTACCTCATGGCGTTCGTGCTCGGCGATATGGGTCGCCACCAGGACGCGCGCGCCGCGTCGAAGCGCGCGATCCAGCTCAACCCGCCGCTCGCGCGCGCCCAGACGAACCTCTCGCTGGAGCGCTACAACGCCGAGCGCAAGGGCCGCGAGCAGCGCCAGCGCCAGATGCCGGAGCCCCAGGTGGTCGAGGGCAACGCGCTGGCGCACTACAACCTCGGCCTCGCGTTCCGCCAGAAGGGCTACTACAACGAGGCGCTGCGCGAGTATCGCCTCGCGCTCGAGCGCGGCGAGGATCGCCGCCTCACGCTGCAGGCGATGGCCGAGGTGCACCTCCTGAAGCGGGACTTTCCCAGCGCCTTGGAGCTGTACGAGACGCTGCTGCGCGAGGTCCCCGACTCGCCCAAGCTGTGGAACGAGCGGGGCGTGGTGCTGCACCAGGGCGGCCGCTCGGACGACGCGCTCGCGTCGTACAAGCAGGCGGTGGAGGTCGACCCGAAGTACGCGCTCGCGTGGAACAACCTGGGGGTGGTCGAGGCCCACACCCGGGACACCGACGGGGCGATCGAGGCGTTCCGCACCGCGCTCCAGCTGCAGGGGACGTTCAGCGCCGCGCGCCTCAACCTGGCGCTGCTGTTGTACCAGCTGCGGCGCTTTCAGCTCTCGCTCGAGGCGTACCGCCAGGTGCTCGCCACCGAGCCGCGCTCGGCGCCTGCGTGGAACGGGGTGGGGCTCGTGCTGGTCGAGCTGAAGCGCTTCCCGGACGCGCGCAACGCGTTCGCGCGCGCCGTCGAGGCCGACCCCGAGCACGCGGGGGCGCACTACAACCTGAGCTTCACCCTCTCGAACCTGGGCGACTTCGACGGGGCGCTCCGCACCACGAAGCGCGCCCTCGAGCTCGACCCCTACTACGTGTCGCAGAAGTTTCAGCTCACGATCGACCTGCAGTACGAGCGCGCGACGATCGGCATCGCGCCCGAGATCTCCGCCGACGTGACGGCCGAAACGATCGGCGAGGACTTCGCGTTCGACCAGCGGCTCCTCGACAACATCTTCCAGGAGCTCGCGCCGGTGGCGCCCCCGCCCGCCGCGGCCCAGCCGGCCGCCGACGACCCGCTCGCGCTGGCGCGTGACTACGTGAGCAAGGGACTGATGGACGTGGCCGCGGCGGAGGCGGTGCGCGCGGTGCAGCGTGGCGCGAATCGCGCCGAGGCGGCCGTGCTCCTGGGCGACATCTTCGCGAAGCGGGGCCTGTACGGCGAGGCGCTGGAGCGCTACCGCGAAGCGCGCGCGCTCGAGCCGCAGCGCGCCGACGCGCTGCTCGGCGAGGTGAAGGCGCTCTTCGCCCTGGGCGGCGAGCGCGCCACGGAGGCGCGCGCCCTGGCGGAGCAGCTCCTCACGCTCACCCCCGAAGACGTGGAGGCCCTCGTGGCAGTGGCGCGCGGGCGCGCCGCGGCCGGCGACGCGGCGGGGGCGCTCACCGCGCTGCACCAGGCGCAGACGCGCGAGCCGGGGCGGGCTGATCTGCACAAGCTCCAGGGCGACGTGGCGCACAAGGTCGGCGACAAGCGCGGGGCGCTCGCCGCCTACCGGGCGGCGCTGGAGCTGGATCCCGGCTACGTCCAGGTCTGGCTCGACCTGGGGCGGCTGCACGAGGAAAAGGAAGACTGGAGCGAGGCACAGCAGAGTTACGAGCGCGCGCTCGACGTCCTGCCCACCTTCCACGAGGCCGCGCTGGCGCTGGCGGACCTGCTGCGGCGCTCCGGCCGCCTGCGCCAGGCTGTCACCCGTCTCGCCGAGATGCTGGAGCAGGACCCGTACGACTTACCGGCGCTGCTGTGCCTCGGGCGCGCGCTGCTCGACGACAAACGGGACGCGCAGGCGCTCGAGGCGTTCCGGCGCGTGCTCAAGTTCGACCCCGACCACGTCGAGGCCTTGTTCCAGGCGGGGGTGGCGCTCGCGCGGCTGCACCGCTACGGCGAGGCGGTGCAGACCTGGGAGAAGGTGACGCGGCTCGATCCCGCCGGGCCGTTCGCGCAGCGCGCGCGCATGCACGCGCGCACCGCGCTCGACCTGCAGCACATCTTCGCGTCGGACGCGGCCTGACCCATGGCGATCGAAGGCCCGCTCCGCGAGCTCGGGATCCACGACGTGTTCCAGCTCCTGGATCTGAGCCGGAAGACGGGGGTGCTACGCGTCACCTCGGACCTGCGCCACAACGCGGGCACGATCTATTTCGAGGACGGGACGATCATCTTCGCCGAGATCCGCTCCAACCCGCACCCGCTGGGCGCGCTGTTGCTGCGCACCGGCAAGATCACCGAGGCCGACCTCGAGCGCGCGCGCGACATGCAGCAGCGTCAGGGGGACTCCCGCCGCCTGGGCGAGATCCTCGTCTCGCTCGGCGCCCTCACGCGGCGCGAGCTGCAACGCCAGGTGCGCTTCCAGATCGAAGAGGTGGTGTTCGAAGTGATGAGCTGGCGCGAGGGCTACTTCTCGTTCACCGAGGGGCCGCTCAGCGACGTCGCCACCGAGACCGCCGTGCGCATTCCCACGGAGGCGCTCCTCATGGAGGGCGCGCGGCGCATCGACGAATGGTCGCGCATCGAGAGCCGCATCCCGCACCTGGGCGTCGTCCCGATGCTCGCACCGCCCCAGGAGGGCGGGGAGGGGGAGCTCGACCTGTTGCCGCCCGAGTGGGAGATGCTGGCGATGATCGACGGCGCGCGCGACGTGCGCGCCATCGCGGCCGAGCTGGGCCGCTCGGAGTTCGAGGTGGCCAAGACGCTGTTCGGGCTCGATAGCGCGGGCATCGTCGTGCTGGCGGATCCCGGCACCGCGAAACGCGAGCGCTCCAGCCTCGCCGCCGACCTGGCGGAGCTGGTGGCGCAGGCGGAGGACGCGCTCGCGCGGCGCGACTTCGAAGGCGCGCGCGCGGCCGCCGAGCAGGCGGCGGGGGCCCACCCCCACGACCCCGCGATCCACCTGCTGCTCGGCCGGATCGGGCTCGCCGCGGGGCGCGGTGCCGAGGCGGTCGAGGAGCTGCGCCGCGCGCTGCGGCTCGATCCCCTCCTCGTCGGCGCTCATCGCGTGCTGGGCTACGCGCTCGTCGCGACCGGTCGCTTCGCAGAGGCCGTGGAGCAATGGGACCAGTGGGAGCGGCTCGCCGGTCGCTCCGAAGCGGAGCTGGCGCAGCGCGAGGCGGTGCAGAGCGCCAGGACGGCGGCACAGACCCTCGCCGGCAGCGGGACCCGCATCCATGGCTGACGACGTCAAGGCGCTCTCCTCCCAGCTCGCCCAGGACCCGGACAGCCTGGTGTACCTGCGCCTGGGGGAGCTGCTGCGGCAAAAGCGCCAGCTCGACGCCGCGCACCGCGTGGCGTTGACCGGCTTGGAGCGCCACCCCCACCTCGCGGACGCGCACGACCTGTATGCCCGCATCCTCGCCGACAAGCGCGACTACGAGCGCGCGTTCGACGAGTGGGACATGGCGCGGCGCATCGCGCCGGACCACGTGGGAGCGCTGAAGGGGCTCGCCTTCCTTTATTTCAAGGTGGGCGACGTGGCGCAGGCCACGGTCCACCTCGAGGCGGCGCAGCGCGTCGCCCCGGACGATCCGGGCATCGCCCAGGCGCTGGCCCTGGCCCGCGGCGGTGGCCGGGCTGCGGCGGCGGAGCAGGCGCTCGCGCCCTCCCCGCCTCCGGTCGCCGCCTCCGCGCCCGAGCCGCTCGAGGAGAAACAAGTATTCGCGGGGCTCGAGGGTGCCCACGAGGGGTTGCTGCTGCTCGACGCGTCGGGCCGCGTGCTGGGCGGCGCCCTCAAGGACCCGGGGGGGGCACGCGACGTGACCGACGCCGTCGCGGCGTATCTGGCGGGCGTCTCTCAGGAGGCCGCGCGCACCGCGAAGCTGCTGAGCCTCGGTGGGTGGACCGCGCTCGCCGCCGAGGGCAAGCAGGGGCACGTGCACCTCACGGCGCTCGCGGGCGACGTGCTGCTGCTGGTGGTGCGCGACCGCTCGGTCCCCATGGGACGGCTGGCGGTCATCGCGCAGCGCGCGGCCGGCGCGGCGCGCCGCTGGCTGGAGCAGCAGCGGTGAGCGCCGCGCCCGCGGGGTACGGGCAGGCGCTGGACCTGGTCACGCGGGTGCGCGGCGTGCGCGGCGCGATGCTCGTCTCCGCGGACGACGGGATCGTCGTCGCCGAACAGCTGATGGAGGGGATCAAAGGACCCGCGGTGGCGGCGCTCGCCGGGAGCGTCGCGAGCCGGCTGGGGCGCGCCCTGGAGGCCGCGGGGCTGGGCGCGGGCGTCTTCTGGCACCTGCAGGCGGAGCAGGGGGCGCTGCTCGTCGTCGGGGCGCCTTCGGGGATCCTCGTGGTGGCGGTCGCGGAGCCGGACGTGAACGTAGGCCTCGTGCGCCTGGAGCTGCTGCGGGCGGCGGAGGTGGTCGCATGACGACCCGCGCGGTCGAAGCCTGGACCCTGGAGCCGCTGGTCAAGTTCGTGAAGGAAGCCGGTGCGCGCCTGGTCCTGGTGATGACGTCCGCGGGCCAGGTGTTGGCGCAGCACGGCTTCTCGCGTGCGGTGGACGTGATGTCGGCGGCGGCCCTCGGCGCCGCCATCATGGCGTCGACCGAGCAGATCGCCCGAGAGCTCCGCCAGACGCCGTTCGCGGCCCTGAACCACCAGGGCCAGCGACACGGGATCTTTCTCGCCGGCGTGGCGACGAGTCGGGGCCGGCTCGTGACGCTCGCCGTGTACGACCTCGACGTTTCGTCGCTCGGGCTGGTGCAGTTATTCTTTGAGCAGCTCGCCGCCGATCTGCAGGCGGCGAGCCCTAAGGACAGCGTACCCAAGCAGGTGCTGGCGGCGGACTTCGAGCGTGACCTGACGGACAGCTTGAACACGCTCTTCGGGAGGTAGGCCCGTGTCGCTGGTCAACTTCACGACGCGCGAGATCACCTGCAAGATCGTGTATTACGGGCCGGGGCGATCGGGGAAGACGACCAACCTGCACTACATCTACGGCCGGGTGCCCGACGCGCGCCGCGGGCGCATGGTATCCCTCGCCACCCAGACCGACCGGACGCTGTTCTTCGATTTCCTGCCGATCGACCTCGGGCAGATCTCGGGGTTCACGACGCGGTTTCAGCTCTACACCGTGCCCGGCCAGGTGTACTACAACGCCACCCGGCGGCTCGTGCTCCAGGGGGCGGACGGGGTCGTGTTCGTCGCCGACAGCCAGGCGCGCCAGCTGGACGAGAACCTGGAGAGCCTCCAGAACCTGCAGAGCAATCTGCTCGAGCACGGCGTGGACATCCGCACCGTGCCGCTCGTGATGCAGTACAACAAGCAGGACCTGCCGCGGGAGCTGATCCTCTCGGGGGCCGACCTGGACGACGCGCTGAACTTCCGCGGGGTGCCGAGCTTCTCCGCCGACGCGCTGCACGGGCAGGGGGTGTTCGAGACCCTGAAGGGCATCTCCGAGCTCGTGCTGAAGAAGCTCGCGGCGGGCAGCGCCGCATGACGACCGCGCTCCATCCCAAGTACTCGTTCGATACGTTCGTGGTGGGGGCGGCGAACCGCCTCGCCGTCACTGCGGGGCGCACGGTGGCCGAGAACCCCGGCACGGCGTACAACCCGCTGTTCATCTACAGCGGCTCCGGGCTGGGCAAGACGCACCTGCTCATGGCCGTCGGTCATGCGGCGAAGAAGGCGGCGCCGGCGCTGAGCATCGAGTACCTGACGCTCGACGAGTGGGTCGAGGCGTTCCACGCCGCCATCGCGGCGGGACAGGGCGACGCGTTCCGCCGCCGCTTCCAGAACGTGGACGTGCTGCTCGTGGACGACGTGCAGTTCCTCACGAACCGCAAGGAGATGCAGTCGGAGCTGCTGCGCCTCACCGAAGCGCTGCAGACGGCGGGCCGGCAGATCGTGCTCACGAGCGACCGGCCGCCGCCCCAGATCGCCGATCTCGACGAGCGACTCATCTCGCGGCTCTCAGGCGGCCTGGTCGTGGACATCGGCGTCCCCGACTACGAGACGCGCGTGGCGATCCTGCGGCGCAAGTCCGAGGAGCGCGGGGTGCGCTTCGACCCGGGCGTGCTCGAGACGGTCGCCGGCGCGGAGTTCGCCAACGTGCGCGAGCTGATGGGTGCGCTCAATCGGCTCGTTGCCTTCCAGGCGGTGAACGAGGCCTCGGTGACGCCCGAGACGGCGAAGCGGATTCTCGGGCTCAGCCCGGCCGCCGCCCCCGTCGCCGCTGCTGCCTCGAGCGGGAGGCCGGGGGGGGCGGGGGGGGCGGGGGGGCCCGACGAATTCGGGGCGTTCCTCGCCGACGTCACCGTCACGGTCGGGAAGGCGGTCGAGGCGTGGCGGGCCCGCGTGACGGAGGCGATGCTGCGTTGGGAGGGGGAGGGCGGGGAGGGCTACCGCACGCAGCGGCTCGAGGCGCTGCTCAAGCAGGAGGCGCCCGCCGCGGTCGACGCCGCGATCACCGAGTTCGCGCACGACGTGGAGCGACTCAAGGTGCTCGAGTCCGAAGTCGCCCAGTTCGATCCCGAGGCCGCGGGCCACAGCGTATTCCGCGATCCGGAGCGCATGGGTGAAGCGGAGCAGGCGGCGGCCAGGGTGCGCGAGGGCGGGGCGCCGCCGCCCGGGCCGTCGGCGGCCTTTCCGCTCGTGGCGTTCGCGGTGGGGCCCTCGAATCAGGTCGCGGTGAGCGCCGCGCGGGCCGTGCTCGAGCACCCCGGCAAGAAGTACAACCCGCTCGTGCTGGTGGGGAAGAGCGGCCTCGGCAAGACGCACCTGCTCAACGCCATCGGGCTCGAGCTGGCGCGGAAGCGGGGTGCGGTGGTGGCCTGCCTCTCGACCCAGGCGTTCATCGACGAGCTGATCGCGGCCATCGACGGCAACCGCGTGGACTGGTGGCGGGCCCGCTACCGTCGCGCCACGGCGCTGCTGCTCGACGACATTCATCTGATCGCGGGGAAGGAGCGGACCCAGGAGGAGCTCTTCAACCTCTTCAACCTGCTGCAGGACCAGGACCGCCAGCTGGTGTTCACCGCGCCGACGCCGCCCAACACGCTCGTCGGCCTCGAGGAGCGGATCGCGTCGCGGCTCGAAGGCGGGCTCGTGGCCGAGCTCACGGAACCGGATCGCGACGTGAAGCGGACCGTGCTCGAGCGGCTGCTCACGCTGCAGGGCATCAACGCCGAGCCGGCGCTGATCGACTACCTCGCCGACCGGCATGCCGACTCGGTGCGCGGCCTGGTCGCCGGGGTCCAGCGCGTGGTGAGCGCCGCCGCCGCGCAGGACGCGCCCGTGAGCGCGGGGCTCGCGCGCGAGGTGCTCGAAGGCCAGGCCCCGCGCGAGGCGCGGCGCAGCGCCGGCCTGCGCACCAGCGGCCTCGTCGTCTCGAGCCTGGGCGGGATCAAGAGCCGGGAAAAGATGGTGTGGGATTGGACGGATCCCACCGACCGCGTGATCGAGGAGTTCCGCTGATGGCCATCAAGGGCTCGCTCAAGGAGGCCTCGCTTCCCGACGTGCTGCAGCTCCTGGCGCTCGGGCAAAAGACGGGGTGTCTCTCCATCGCCGACCGCTCGAACTTCGGCTACATCTACTTCGACAAGGGCCGCATCTGCTACGCGTCGATCGTGAATCGGCGCGACCGCTTGGGCGACATCCTCGTGAAGCACGAGAAGATCACCTCGGAGCATCTCGACGCGGCCATCCACCGGCAGAGCAAGGAGCACGGCAAAAAGCTCGGTGAGATCCTGGTCGGCATGGGGGTGATCACGCAGGCGGACCTCGAGCGCTACATGCGGGTGCAGATCGAGGAGTCGGTGTTCTACCTGTTCACCTGGACCCAGGGGACGTTCAACTTCGAGGCGGACATCCGCCCCGAGCGCCAGGATTTCCTCGTCTCGATCAACCCGGAGTCGCTGTTGCTCGAGGGGGCGCGGCGCGTCGACGAGTGGAGCCTGATCGAGAAGAAGATTCCGTCGTTCGACCTGATCTTCGTCGTGGACAAGGATCGGCTCGCGATCAGCGAGGGGAAGCTCACCGACACCCAGGAGCGGATCCTGCCCCTGCTCGACGGCTCGCGCGGCGTGAACCAGGTGATCGAAGACTCGGGGCTCGGCGAGTTCGAGATCGGCAAGGCGCTGTACGGGCTGATCACGGCGGGGTTCGTGCACCGCGCGGGCCGCACCGCGTCGGCCGTCGACGCGCAGGTCACCGACGCGCGCGTCGAGGAGCACCGCAATCTCGGGATCGCCTTCTACAAGACCGGCATGCTGGACGAAGCGGCGCGCGAGTTCCGGCGCGTGGCCGAGCTGCGGCCGGGCGAGGCCAATGCGCACTTTTACATGGGGCTCGTGGCGCTGCGCCAGGCGCGCTGGCGCGAGGCGATGGAAGCGCTGCGGCTCGCGGCGGAGAAGGGCGGCGGGCGGCCGGCGGTGTTCCACAACCTGGGGTTCGCCTACGAGCAGTTGGGGCGACTCGACGAGGCGGAGGCGGCGTACGGCGAGGCGGCGGCCCGCGCCAAGACCGATCCCAAAATCTATCTCGGCTGGGGCGTCGTGGCCTTGAAGCGCGGCGACGCCGCCGGCGCGGCGGGGCGGCTGGACCGCGCCCGGGAGCTGTTCGGCCGGGTGCCGCCCCCGGCGTGGTTCTGGGCCCGCGCGCTCGTCGCCGCGAGCGCCGGCGAGTTCCCGCTCGCCGAGCAGCTGGCCCACGAGGGGGCGGAGGCCTACCCCTCCCACGCCGCGCTGCAGAACAACCTCGCCGTGCTGCGGGAGCTGGCCGGCGACCTGGCGGCCGCGGAGGACCTGATTCGCGCGGCGCGCAAGGGCGAGCCCTCCCTGCCGCAGCTCTCCAAGAACCTCGGCGATCTCGCCTACCGCGGGTCGCGCTACGACGAAGCGTGGGACGCCTACAGCCGCGCGGTCGAGCTCGCGCCCGACCTCGGGGACGACGTCTACTTCAAGCTCGGCAACATCGCGTACAAGCGGAACGACCGCGAGCTGGCGGCTCAGCTGTGGCGCAAGGCGCTGGAGATCAATCCCAAGCACGAGCTCGTCAAGGCCAATCTGGACACGTTGAGCGCGCTGTCGTGACGGCGGAGCAGGACGAGCGGGCGTTTCGGGCGCTCACCCAGAAGATCACGCGGGCGCGCGGTCTCGCCTGCGACGCGTACAAGGACCGCTGCCTGCGGCGCCGCATCGGGGTGCGGATGCGGGCGCGCGGCGTCCACACCTTCGCGGACTACGGCCGCGTGCTCGACGCGGATGCGCGCGAGTACGACCTGCTGCTCGACGCGCTGACCATCAACGTCACCAAGTTCTTCCGCAACGTGGAGACGTGGCGCGCGCTCGCGCCGCGCCTCGAGGCGTTGTGGCGCGAGCGGCAGGGCCGGGTGCGCGCCTGGTCCGCGGGGTGCGCCTCGGGCGAGGAGCCCTACACCGTCGCGATCGCGCTCGCCGAGGCGGCCCGCGCCACTGGCCAGGACGCGCTGCTCGCGCGCGCCCGCGTGGATGCGAC
>Ga0209237_1002006_pt1 | contig 12131 bp, 5 predicted proteins | sample GraSoi013_1_40cm_2_FD_185820 | JGI IMG/M metagenome (GOLD analysis project Ga0209237, IMG submission 185820) | Grasslands soil microbial communities from the Angelo Coastal Reserve, California, USA - Sample 10_02_2013_1_40cm (SPAdes) (version 2) | ecosystem: Environmental > Terrestrial > Soil >...
CACCGCCAGTTCGCGCGGCACGGCTTCCAGCACCACGGCGAACGCACCCGCAGCTTCCACGGCGCGCGCATCGCGAATCAACTGTTCCGCCGCGTTCGGCGTCTTCCCCTGCACGCGGTAACCGCCGAGCGCATTCACCGACTGGGGCGTCAGCCCCACATGGCCCATCACCGGAATTTCCGCTTCCGTCAGCCGCGCAATCAGCTCAAGGCGGCGTTCCCCACCTTCGATCTTCACCGCTTCTGCTCCGGCTTCTTTCACAAAGCGCACGGCATTGCGCAGCGATTCTGCTGTGTCGGTGTGGTAGCTGCCGTACGGCATGTCCGCAACGAGCAGCGCGCGCCGCGTGCCGCGCCGCACCGCGCGCGTGTGGTGCAGCATATCGTCTAGGGTCACGGGCAGCGTGCTCTCATGCCCCAGCACAACCATGCCGACGGAGTCACCGACAAGAATCACGTCCACGCCAGCTTCATCGAGCAAGCGCGCGGTCGGATAGTCGTACGCTGTCAGGCAGGTGATTTTTTGTACTTTCGAGTGGGAGCCCGCAGCCTGATACTTGCGCTGCAGGAGATCGGGGACGGTAATTTTGCCGTTCCCAGGATTAAAAACGACACTCATGTTGGCCTCCGGTGCCGCTCCCTCCCTTTCTCAAAGACGACCGCAGAGCAGTCGACGGGATGCAGCCCTGTACCTTACATTCACAAAGGATAGCAAACTCGAATGCGAAGCACCACAGATTTCGATGCTTGCCTCACGCTCTCTTGGCTTGGGAACGGCCTTTCCATTGGGCGCCACGGCCGAACCAGTAGCGCACTGCAGAAACGCAAGTTGCATAGCCATAGAACATCGCAGCGACCGGAAGCGTCAGGGCCCAGGGCCAGGGGAGGCCGTAAAATCGCACGGTCACCCCAAACGAGGCCGCCATTAAGGCAATTGTTGTGTCGACAAACCACCAGGCTTCTCCCGGATAGGCAAAAAAGAGCACCCAGGGAAGCAAATAGGTTACGCAGAGACCTGCCAAAGTGGCGAGTAGCAAAAGGAAAGAATAACGAAGCTGCGTGAAAGCGGTGCGCGCGATGAGGTCGCGAATCTCGGCGAAGCTGCCGTAACTGCGCAGGCTCACGCTCGTCCGGGTGAGTCCCATCCAGATTTTCCCGCTGCTCTTTTTCACCGCGCGCGCGAGAGCGCAATCGTCGATCACTTCGTTTCGAATTGCTTGCATTCCGCCGATGCGCTCGAGAGCGGCGCACCGCAGCAAAATGCACCCGCCCGCGGCGCCCACCGTGCGTGCCTTCGGGTCCGCGATCCAGCTCGGCGGATAAAGCATGAGAAAGAAATACAAAAAGGGAGGAATCAGCAGGCGCTCCGGAATTGTCTTCGCCTGCAGCAAAACCATCAGTGAGGCGAGATCGAGCGAATTGCTTTCTGCGCGGAAGACCAAACGACGCAGCGTATCTGGTGCATGCACGATATCCGCGTCGGTGAACCAGAAAAAGTCAGGCACTTCGTCCCCCGCAGCCCGAATGCCTTCGTTCATGGCCCAAACCTTTCCCGTCCAGCCCGGTGGAAGTTCCGCCGCGGAATGAACAGCGATTCGCGCGGTTGCGCCGCACTCTTCCGCAGCTTTCCGCGCCAGCTCAGCTGTACCGTCGTTGCTGTGATCGTCCACGACGATGACCGAAAACTCACCGGGATAATCCTGTTTGACGAGGGAAGTAATCGAGCGAGCGATGGTTTCCGATTCGTTTCGTACGGGAACGATCACTACCACGCGCGGCCAGCGGTCGAGGAGTTTCGGCTCGATTTTGTCTTCACGCAATTGCCAGAAATTTCCGCGCGCGAAAAAAAGATAAATCCAAATGGCCAGCGGGATGGCGGCGATAAGAGTCGGCGTCAGAGGCACGCGCTATTTTGCAACAGAACCAGTCGCCAGTAATCAGTTTTCAGCTCTAAGTCACGACATAATAGATTCGGAACTGACTGGGGCGCAGCAGTGCTGCGCCCCTACAAGGGGAATGCGAAGAGATGGCTTTCAAGCCAGATCTTCGGCGCGGATGGGCAAACGGCGGATTGGTTTGCCGGTGGCGGCAAAGATGGCGTTGCACACCGCGGGAGCAATCGGCGGAGTGCCGGGCTCGCCACAGCCGCCCGGCGCTTCGTTGCTCGGCACGATGTGAACTTCGACCTTGGGCATCTCGTTGATTCTGAGCATCTCGTAATCATTGAAATTGCTTTGTTCGACGCGGCCCTTGGCAATGGTGATCTGTCCTTTCAGCGCCGCCGTGAGGCCGTAGACAATTCCGCCTTCCATCTGTGCCGCGATGATATCGGGATTCACGTGACGGCCGCAGTCGACGGCACAAACGACGCGGTGCACGCGGACTTCACCGGACTTGCGATTGACGCTGACTTCGGCGACCTCGGCGACAAAACTGCCGAACGATTCGACGACGGCGATGCCGCGCGTTTGCCCAGCCGGAAGAGGTTTTCCCCAGCCCGCTTTTTCGGCCGCCAATTCCAGAACGCCGCGATGGCGCGGCGCGTTGGCTAAGAGCTTGCGGCGGAATTCGAAGGAATCTTTTCCGGCTGCCTTGGCAAGCTCTTCGGTGAAACACTCGGTGATGTAGCCATTCTGCGAATTTCCCACGGAGCGCCAGAAACCGACGGGCACACCCGTTTCCGTCAAAACGTATTCGACGAGGAAATTCGGGATGGCGTATTTACTGTTGGCCTGGCCTTCCACGGAAGATTCGTCGATTCCGTTTTTGACGGAGCCAGGAAAGAAGCGCGACATAATGGAAGGGCTGACGATGCGGCTCTTCCACGCCACGGGCCAGCCGTCGGAGTCGAGCCCTCCCGTGAGTTTCGTGTATGCTGCGGGGCGGTAGAAATCGTGCTGCATATCGTCTTCGCGCGACCAGGTCACCTGCACGGGCGCGCCAGAGGCCTTCGAAATCTCGACGGCTTCGGCGACAAAATCCTGCTCGGCGCGGCGGCCAAATCCGCCCCCAAGAAAAGTAGTGTGTACGCGAACCTGCTCCGGCTTCAGGCCAGTGAGTTTCGCGCCAGTGTTTTGATTGAAGGTCTGGAATTGCGTCGGCGCGTAGATGTCGCAGTCATCGGTTCGAACGTCCGCGGCGCAGTTCATCGGCTCCATGGTGGCGTGGGCGAGGAACGGAACTTCATAGCCGGCCTCGACTTTTTTCGCCGCTCCCGCGAGCGCCGTTTCCACGTCACCATCTTTGCGCGCGATGGCGCCTGTTTTTTCGGCATTTTCCAGATAGAGCTTGCGAATCGATTCCGAGGAAACGGACGCGTTCGGACCTTCGTCCCATTCGATTTGCAGCGCGCGGCGTCCTTCCATCGCGGACCAGGTGTTGTCCGCGACCACGGCGACGCCAGAGGAAATCTGGAGGACCTGCTTCACGCCGCGGACCGCTTTTGCCTTCGTCGCGTCAAAACTTTTGACCTTTCCGCCAAAAACGGGACAGCGCGCTACGACCGCATATTGCATATTCGGAAGCCGCACGTCGATGCCGAAACCCGCCTTTCCATTACTCTTCGCGGGCGTATCGAGGCGCTTCACGGGCTTGCCGATGTATTTGTAGTTTTTCGGACCTTTCAAGGCAGGATTGGCGGCTTCTTCGACAAGCGCGCCGTAATTCAACCGCTTGTTCGTTGCTGTGTGAACGACGGCACCGTTTTCCGCGCGGCACGCGGACGGATCGACGTACCACTGCTGCGCCGCGGCAGCGATCAGCATTTCGCGCGCAGCCGCGCCCGCTTTTGTGAGCGGTCCCCAGGAGGCACGGACACTGGTGCTTCCGCCGGTGCCCTGCACGCCGAAGAGCGGATTGAAATAGGCTGGCGCGGCGGGAGCGAATTCGGTTTTGATTTTTTTCCAGTCGAGTTCGAGCTCTTCGGCAAGTAGCATCGCCAGGGAAGTGACCACGCCCTGACCCATCTCGGACTTGTCGATCATCAGCGTGACCGTGTCATTCGGCGCGATGCGCACCCAGGCATTGAGGCTTGCTGGCTCTGAAGGCGGACCTGCGGCAAGCGCCTCATATTTCGACGGCAGATAAAAGCCGATGACGAGCGCCGTGCCGCCAGCGGCGCTCTTCTTCAGAAACTCACGGCGATCGAGCGTTCCTGCAGGGGACATGGAAGCCTCCGTTTCGAATCCGTTCTTATCAGGCTGCTCTGAAAACAGATTGCCAAATGGCTCAAGCCAAATCTTCCACGCGAATCGGCAAGCGGCGAAGACGCTTGCCCGTAGCGTTAAAGATGGCATTACAGATGGCGGGTGCAATCACGGGAACGGTAGGCTCGCCGATGCCGGTCGGCGCCTCGGTGCTGGGCACGAGGTGAACTTCGATCGGCGGAGCTTCGTTCATGCGGATCATTTCATAGTCGTTGAAATTGGCCTGCACAATGCGACCGCGCTCGACGGTAATGGCGTCCTTGACGGTAGCAGTGAGCGCATAAATCGCGGCGCTCTCCACTTGGGCGCGAACGCCATTGGGATTGACGGGGCGGCCGCAATCGACCGCGCACACCAGGCGTTTCACTTTGAGTTCGCCGGAATTCGCGGAGACTTCCGCAACAGCCGCGACATAACTATGAAAGGAGTAGAAAGCAGCGATGCCGCGGCCTTCGCCCTTCGGCAGCGGCTTGCCCCAGCCGGCTTTCTCCGCAGCGAGCTGCAAAACCCCTTTCAGCCGCGCCGTATCGAGTGGAGGGTAATCCGGCCCCTCACCAAATTGCGGAATTTTACGGGAGTCGCCGATGAGCTTCAGGCGAAATGAGAGTGGATCCTGACCAGCAGAGTGAGCCAGCTCGTCGACAAAGCTCTCCATGACGAAGCCGCTGCTGGAATGCTCGACGGAGCGCCACCACGCGCGCGGGGCGCTGGAATGGGCGAGGGTGTATTCGACGCGAATGTTGGGCGTGGCGTAAGGAATGGTGGCGCCGGTGCCGAATTCGCCCAGCCCCGGATCATCCGCGCCTTTCTGGCTCCACTTGGCGGCGATGGAAGTCGAGGTTTGGAAATGTTTCCAGGCGGCAAGCTTGCCTTCGCTGTCGAGCGCCCCTTGCAGCTTGTGATAGGAAGCAGGGCGATAGAAATCGTGCTGCATGTCGTCTTCGCGGGTCCACAGGACCATGACCGGTTTGCCGGAAGCCTTGGCGACTTGCGCAGCTTCCATCACGAAGTCGGCCTGGTACCGCCGGCCGAAGCCGCCGCCCATGAGCGTGGTGTGCACGATGACTTTTTCCGGCGGGAGCTTGGCGATTTCGGCGATCACGCCTTGGGCCCACTGCGGGCCCTGGGTGGGCACCCAGGCTTCCGCGCTGTCTGTCTGAATGTGCACGGTGCAATTCATGGGCTCCATGCAAACGTGAGCGGCAAAAGGCAACTCGTACACAGCTTCGAGCTTTTTTGAGGCGGAAGCGAGCGCGGCGTCGGCATCGCCATCGTTGCGCAGGGCTTTTCCAGGCTTTGAGGCATTCTCGAGGAATTGCTTGTGCAGTTCCTCGGAGGATTCGTTGGCAGCCGCACCTTCGTCCCACTTCACTTCGAGCGCCTTGCGGCCCTGGATGGCGGCCCAGGAATTGTCGGCCAGTACGACGACGCCACCCGAGGTAGAAGCGCCGCGGCCGCTGGTTTTGATTTCCAGAACATCGCGCACGCCGGGAACGGCCTTGGCTTTGGTGGCGTCAAAGGAAGCCACTTTGCCTTCGAAAACGGGGCAGCGGGCAATCACGGCATAGAGCATGCCCGGGACGCGCGAATCGATACCGAATTTGGCCGAGCCGTTGGATTTCGAAGCCGCGTCGAGGCGGTGCACCTCGTGACCAACGATGGTGAAGTCGTTGGGATTTTTTAGCGGGACAGTGTGCAAGTTGGGAACGGGGAGCTGCGAGGCCTCGGCGACGAGCTCGCCAAAGCGGAAAGACCGCTCGGGATGGCCGTGCACGACGTAGCCGTTTCTTGCTTTGCAGGTATCCGTGCCGACTTCCCATTTTTTCGCCGCGGCAGTGATGAGCATTTCGCGAGCGGCGGCGCCGGCCTGGCGCAGAGCAAGCCAGGAATCTTTGACGCTGCCACTGCCGCCGGTGCCGAGATCATAAATTTTAGGATTGGTGGGCGCCTGCTCAATGTGCACCTGCTTCCAATCGACGCACAGCTCTTCGGCGAGAATCATGGGCAGCGAAGTGTAAACGCCCTGGCCCATCTCCGACTTTCCGAGGACGAGGGTGACGCGATCATCGGGAGTGATGCGCACCCAGGCGTCGAAGGGATTGACAGGTTTCTGTTCCTGGTTCTGCGCTTGATCGGCGAACGCACTGGGAGACAAGTGGAAGCAAATTACCAGCGCGGCTCCGCCAGCGGCCCCGGTCTTTAGAAATTCACGACGGTTTACAACGGAAGCGGTTGCCATGGGACACCTCGAAACGGATTGCGAAAGAGCTGCTGGAAAAACTATGCGGCGGAATGAGCCTTGCCACCCTGCATGGACGCGGCGCGGTGAATGGCCTTGCGAATGCGTTGGTAAGTTCCGCAGCGGCAGATGTTGCCGCTCATGGCGTCGTCAATATCGGCGTCGGTAGGGTTGGGCTTTTTGGAAAGCAGCGCTACGGCGGACATAATCTGCCCGGACTGGCAGTAGCCGCACTGCGGAACGTCTTCCTCCATCCAGGCTTGCTGGACGGGATGGCTGCCATCGGCCGAGAGGCCTTCGATAGTGGTGACTTTTTTCCCGGCAACGCTCGAAACGGGCGTGATGCAGGAACGCGTCGCTTCGCCGTTGATGTGGACAGTACAAGCTCCGCACAGCGCCATGCCGCAGCCAAACTTCGTGCCGGTCATGTTCAGCGTGTCGCGGAGCACCCAGAGCAGAGGCATGTCCGGGCTGACGTCGACGGACTGGGACTTGCCGTTCAAAGTGAAACTGATAGCCATGGGGACCTCCTAGAGCAGGCCACTATCCTACAACAAGTCGCGGCCAAGATGAAAATCTGCCGAAACCGGCGCAGGCAGCCGTGACCCTGGCAAGCATGAGAAACCTCAACACCCAGGGGCGCGCTCAAGGAGCGCTAGGCAGTTCAGACGTTACAGTATCTCAGGCGTGAGCAGGATTAATTCCCCGCGACGGCGGCGGGCCTCCGTGGGGCTTCCGGGACTTTTGGCCTTGGCAATTCCGGTTCGACGCCGCGCCAGCCCACGGGGCGGCCGTGGACAGCTTCCTTCACCGAGCGGAAGAGCACCACGTACATCAGTTGGCGGTAATAGAAGCGTTGCAGAAGCACTGGGACGAGCAAGGTCCAATCTTCTTTGCGCTCGAGGGCGAACGCGAGGACGCAGGTGAAGACGTCAATCAGCAAGAAACCGAGGAAGAAAAACACGGAGCGAAGCAAGTCGTCGGTTGTCGCATGAATCGTGGGCAGCCAGGAAAGATGCAGCTTTTCCAGGGCCCAGAGAGCAACCGAGCCAAGGAACAACAAATCGATAACAGGAGAAATAAGCGGCAGCGCAAGTTGAAACACGAAAATGTTCGGCAGGGCAATCCAGCCGAGGGTGCCGTACTTTGGGCGGAAGAGCGTGCTGCTGTGCTTCCAAAAGGATTGCAGCGTGCCAAACGTCCAGCGGAAACGCTGGCGGATGAGCTGGCCCGGCGTCTCCGGCGCTTCCGTCCAGGCAATGGCCTCTTCGTCGTAACTGACGCGCCAGCCGAGACGGCGAATCGCAATGGTGACGTCGGCGTCTTCGGCCACGGTGTCCGCGGTGATGCCGCCGGCAGCATCGATGGCTTTTTTGCGCCAGGCCCCGAGAGCGCCGGGGACCACGGTGATGCAGTTCAGGAGGTCGAAAGCGCGCTTTTCCATGTTCTGGCTGGTGATGTATTCGAGCGCCTGCCAGCGGGTCAGCCAGCGGGAACGGTTACCGACCTTCACGTTGCCTGCGACGGCGCCAACGGTGGAATCCGAGAAACGACGGACCAGCTTGCGGATGGCATCCGGTTCGATTTCCGTGTCCGCGTCGATGGTCACCACGATTTCGGTTTTGGCTTGAGACATGGCCACATTCAGAGCCGCCGCTTTGCCGCGATTGACCTGATGGATGATGCGCACACAGGATTCACGCGAGAAATTGGCGTCCAGAAGCTCGCCGGTTTTGTCCGCGGAACCGTCGTTCACGACGATGATGTGCAGATCCGGATAATCCGAGAGAAGGACCGAGGACACCGTTTGCACAATTACGTTCTCTTCATTGTGCGCGGGAATCAGTACGGTCACGCCGGGCAAGGGCTCATGGATCTCCGGACGATCCGGGCGCAACTTCTCGATGAGCGCGAGAATGCCGATGATCAGCGTGCGGCCGCTGACGAGGATAATGCCCAGGATGAAAGTCGTGGTAATCAACACCCAGAACCAGTGATAAATGCCGAAGATGAATCCGTCGGCCCGAGCCTCAAACTGTTCTTCGGGAGAAAGAGGCAACATCACCTGGGCGCGCGTTTTGCCGATCAGATCGGGCACGGAGACAAACTCATATCCTTCGCCGCGAAGGGCATCGATGAGCTGCGGGAGGGCGAGGACGGTCTGGCCGCGGTCGCCTCCACCATCATGAAGGAGAATGATGTTGCCCTTGGGAGCTTCGCGCAAAACGTTCTCGACAATTTTTGCCGCGGGCAGGGGGACGCCCGGCTTGAGCTGTCTCCAATCGTTTGGATCCACCTTCTGGCCGATGATGATGTAGCCCATATCCTGCGCGGTGGGAAGGTGCGCCACCTCTTCGGCAAATTCGGGCTGGTGGTCGATGCCATAGGGCGGGCGGAAGAAAAGGGGTTTCACGCCAAGGACGCTTTCGATCAGGCGTTCAGTGAGGTTGAGTTCCCAGCGAATTTGGGTGGTGGAGAGATTGGGGTTTTCCCAGTCTGGATGAGAATACGTGTGATTGCCAATTTCGTGGCCTTCCGCGTATTCCCGGCGGAGAAGCTGCGGCCACTTGTTGGCATCCAAACCAATGACGAAAAAAGTCGCCGACACATTTTTCTGTTTCAGAATGTCGAGAATCTTGGGAGTCCAGGTCGGATCCGGCCCATCGTCGAAGGTGAGGGCGAGTTTTTTCTTTGCCGCCCCGATTTGGTCGATGTGGTAGGAGAGCGGGTAGGCATCGTACTTTTCACTGGTGATGAGATCGCTTGCAGGGTCGTAGGTAAAGGTCCGGTGGCCGCTCTTGGGAGTGTCGATGAAGTGCCAGACATCGCCATCCCCATCGAGGATCAAATCCGGCCCAGGCGGAAGGTCGGCCAACTTTTGCCGCACGGCGTCGTCCGGCCGGGTGGCATCCCAGACCGGCCACACGGAGGTGTCGGCTGAACCCAGGCGCCATAAAGCGGTACCCTGCACTCCCAGGCGTTCGCTCGCGCGGAGCTCGTTGTAAGCGGTCACGGCATCGAGCATCCACACCTGGTGCACGTGATCGTGTTCGTCGTAATAGGAGTAGTGCGGATTGAGAGCCGCGGAGTCAAACTCCACCTGGGCCTCGCCGGCGGCGCAAACGCCGGCAGGTGTGGTTTTGTCACAGGATTCGTAGGCGTGAAGCAGTGCTTCCTGAATGGTCAGCGACTGCGCCGACTCCTTTGCTTTCTTGGCGTTGTCCGACCAGTCGTAGGCGTAGCTGCCAACGGCCACGATGATTTTCCGCGCGGGCACTTCCTCCATCACTTGCCGCAGGTTTTCAACGTACCAGTCCTGGGAAGCAACGGGACCCGGGGGCGAGGTCTGCCAGTGCTCGTCGTAGTTCATCAGCACGATGGCGTCGCACTGCTTGGCAAAGAATTCGTAATCGTAGGCATCGTCGCGCGCGGGGAGGGCCATCATGAGCTTCAGGCCCACGGAATGCAGCGCCGGTTCAAGCTCGGAGGCGAACTGCCGGAAGTACGCCTGGCTGGTGTCGGGAACTTCTTCGAAGTCGACGACAATGCCGGCCTCGTGGAATTCCACCGCGAACTCCACCGCGTCGTGCACGAGTCTTTGGCGGGCCTCGGTGCTCGCCAGCAATTTGGCCATTTCCTCGACGCGCCATTGGAGACCATCGTAGTTGTTGAGCAGACCCATGATCGGAAGCTCGACGGGGGGATTGAGAGACTTCATCCACTGGTGCAGCTCGTCCTCTTTGAGCAGGGCGACGCCTTCCGACGGAGAAGCCTTGACGCGATCCTGGCCGTGCTCGTAATCCACGATAGTCAACGCGCCATCCGCAGAGACGGCGTGCAGTTGCTCCGGAATGAGAAGGTCGATCTCCCGGTAATGCTTCTTCAGCGAGGCGAGACTGTTGGGATCCCAACTGACGAAAAAGGCGGCACGCAGGGGATCGTAACTGGCAGGCACAGCGCCGAGGTTGGCGATGCGGCGGTGGCGCCCTTCGCGCGCCGGAAGGGGCTTCTTTTTCGGTTTGAACGCATGGTAGCCGGGTTTTGTATCGGGCAGCAGCCCTGCGGGCAACTCGACGCTGACGGCGATGGTCACGAAGAAATACGCCAGCAGCACCGTGAGCAGTGCTCCGGTAATCTCCAAGACGCGGCGAGTGCGGCGCCAGCGCACACGCTCCGCGTCGTAAAAGATGGGACGGCGTTCCTTCATGAATCTTTGCAACCTGGCGGGATGGCAGGGAAATCGACTCCATGCTGGGTAGAGTCCTTCCGCGCGATTCCGTCCGCTCTATTGTAAGATGCGTTCCACCGATGAAGCGAATTTTCTCGAATCCGATTTTCGCGCTGACAGCGGGCTTGTGCCTGCGTCTGTTTTTCGTGCTGAAATTTCCGGGAACTTCCGGCGATACGGCTCTTTACGAGGAAATCGCCACCAACTGGTTGAAGCATCATGTATACGCGATAAACGTGCATGGAACAATTACCCCCGTCGACATCCGGATGCCGGGATATCCCGCATTTCTGGCCGTGATCTACGCGCTCACGGCGAGGATCGGAGAATCCGCCCGGCTGTGGGTGATGCTCGCGCAGATTGGAGTTGATCTTCTCTCCTGCCTGGTAATCGCTCGGTTGGCGAAGCTTTTGGGCGAGGCAACGGAGGACGCTCCAAACAACAGGCGAGTTTATTTGGTTGCGCTGTGGCTCGCTGCTTTGTGCCCCTTCACGGCGAACTACACTGCCGTTCCACTGACGGAAGTCTTTGCCACGCTCTGGACCGCACTGGCGTGCTGCGCGCTCGTGATTGCGATTCGGAGAGTGAAACAGCCGGGTTTTCTGGCGAAACATTCTCACTTGCCCCTCAGTAGGAGTGTGAACTACGCGGCATGGGGAGCTGGCTGGTTTGTGGGGGTAGGGACGCTATTTCGCCCCGAAACTCCGTTGGTGCTGATCGTTGCGGCCGTGGTGTTGGGCGTTTTGTTTCTTCGTCTCGGAAGTTGGCGGCGATGGTTCTCCGTCAGCCTGGCGATGGGTCTCGGCTGCCTGATGGTTCTTTCTCCTTGGACACTGCGCAACGTGGTGACACTGGGCGAGCTGCAGTTTTTTGCGCCAAAGTATTCGACTCTTCCCGGCGAACTCGTGCCTTATGGTTTCATGGCATGGGAAAAGACGTGGCTGTACCGCGTGCGGGATTGTTACCTGGTTCCCTGGAAACTAAATGAGGAGGCCATCGAAGTCGACTCGATTCCCGACCGTGCGTTCGATTCCCCGGAAGAAAAGCAGCGCGTCGCCGCCATTCTCGAACAATACAACCAGGATTTGACGCTGACGCCGGAAGAAGATGCTGCCTTTGGCAAGATTGCGCGGGAACGCAACGCGCGACATCCGCTGCGAACCTTGCTGTGGATTCCCGCGGCACGCGCGGTGGCCATCTGGTTCACACCGCGCATCGAGCTGCTACCCATTTCTGGAAACGTGTTTCCGCTGGCGGAAATGCGTGAAGAAGATCCTGAGGACCAGGAATTCACGATCCTGCTCTTCTTGCTGAATATTTTTTACATCGGCCTGGCGGCCCTGGGCGCGATGCGATTCTGCCGTTCGCATGCTGCCGCGTTGCCTGCGTTGACTTTCCTGATTCTTTTTACGTTGCTTCGCACCGTGTTCCTGACCACGCTCGAAACCCCTGAGCCGCGG
>Ga0209237_1002014_pt1 | contig 12118 bp, 10 predicted proteins | sample GraSoi013_1_40cm_2_FD_185820 | JGI IMG/M metagenome (GOLD analysis project Ga0209237, IMG submission 185820) | Grasslands soil microbial communities from the Angelo Coastal Reserve, California, USA - Sample 10_02_2013_1_40cm (SPAdes) (version 2) | ecosystem: Environmental > Terrestrial > Soil >...
GGCGTCGAAGTGCTGTCGCACCGGCCGCCGAAGCTCTAGTCGGCGAGCTTCGTCGCGAAGCCCACGATTCGGTCGAGCGCCGTCGTGATGTCCTCCGTGGCCGCCGCGTAGCTGAGCCGCGCCCAGCGATCGTCGCCGAACGCCGCCCCCGGCACGAGCGCGACGCCCGTGGAGGTGATCAGCCGCGTGCAGAACTCGGTCCCGCTGATCCCGCCGAACGAGTCCACGCGGAAGAAGAAGTAGAACGCGCCGAGCGGGTCGACGAACTCGACGCCGGGCAGATCCTGGCGAAAGCGGCCGACCACCAGCTCTCGCCGCTTACGGAACTCGGCGACCATCCGCGTCACGTCCTGCTCCACGCGCTCGTCGCCGAGCGCGGCGGCGGCGGCCCATTGGGCGGGATGGTTCGCCCCGGTCGTGGTGTGCGACTGCAGCGCGGCCATCGCTTTGGCGACCTTGGCTGGCGCGAGCGCGAGCCCGACGCGCCACCCCGTCATCGCGTACGCCTTGCTGACGCCGTAGATGATCACGACCCGCTCGAGCAGGTCGTCCGGCAGGTCGAGGAACGACGGCGCCGGCCCCGGGCCGTAGTGGATGCGCCGGTAGATCTCGTCGGCGATCACCCAGACCTTGCGGTCGCGCGCCCAAGTGGCGATCGCCTTGAGCTCGGCGTGCGTGTATACCGCCCCCGTCGGGTTGCAGGGAGAGCACAGAATCAGCCCCTGCGCGCCGGGCACCACCCGCTCCAAGTCCCGTACGCTCATCTTGAGGCCCCACTCCGGGTCGCCCGGGACGAGCGCCGGGCGCGCGCGGGCGAGGTGAACGATCTGGGGATAGGACACCCAGGCGGGTGCCGGGATCGCCACCACGTCGCCCGGACCGAACACGCTGAAGCACACATTGAAGAGCGACTGCTTCGACCCGTTCGACACGACGATGTGGTCCGCGTTCACGGGGCGACCACCCGAGAGCAGGGAGAGATGCGTCGCCGCAGCCGCCCGCAGCTCGAGGATGCCTTCGTTGGCCGGGTAGTGCGTCTTGCCGTCGCGGATCGCCCGCACCCCCGCGTCCGCGGGAATCGACGGCGTCGAGAAGTCGGGCTCCCCCGCCCCCAGGTCGATCACGTCCTCGCCCGCTGCCTTGCGGCGCTTCGCCTCCTGCGAGATCGCGATGGTCGCGGAGGTCTCGAGGTGTTGCAGGTTGGGGGACAGGCCGAACACCGAGCCCTGGGTCATGGGCGACTGACTCCGCTGCGTTTTCACGATGGCGTTGCCTTTCGGTTGCCCGGAAGGTACCATTTTCGCGCCCTTTGACAACCGAGGATCGTGTGACGTTGGACGAAGCACAGACGGCCCTGGAGCGGGGGCGGCATGTCGTATTGGTGACACCGCCGGCCGTGGAGCATGCGGGGATCGTGTGGGAGCTCGTGGAAGCGACGATCCCGGGGCATGGCTCCGGGGTCGGGGTACCCGTACTGATTCTGTGCGCCGATGATGTGTCCGCCGCGGAGTGGGCCGCCGCCGCTCCGCCGAGGATTCGTGTTCACGCCGTCACCGGACTCGCCCGCGCCACCCGCGTCCTCAAGCAACGCGGCATAACGGTTCTGGCCGGCGCGGTGAAAGACGTTGCCGCGCTGGTCGCGCGCTCCGCGGTCAAGCTGGACGCCGTCGCCGCCGTCGTCGTCGCGTGGCCCGAACTGCTCGCCGCGGGCGAGCAGGCGGCCGCGCTCGACGGGCTGTTGGGCGATGCGCGCGATGCGCACCGCGTCGTGCTGAGCTGGAACCCCCCGATGCTGGCCGACTTCCTCGAGCGTCACGCGCGCCGGGCGCTCATGGTCGGCACGCCGCCGGTGGGCGATACCGGTGCGCCGCTCGGCCCGATCGGGCCCGCACGCTACGCGGTCGTTCCCCAGTCCCGCCGCCCCGCCGCGGTGCGCGAGCTGCTCGACGCGCTCGATCCGCAGCGCCCCTTCGTGTGGCATGGCGGGCCGCTCGACGCCCCGGGGGACCGGCCGGACGCCGTGCTGTGCACCCGATTGCCGACGCGCGAGCAGTTCGCCACGCTCGCCCGCCTCGGCGAGCCGGCGCTGTTCGTGACGGCGGCGCAGCTGCCGTACCTCCGCTCGCTCGCCGCTCCGCTGGTGCCGCTCGAGCTGCCCTCCGCTGCCGATCGCGCCCGCGATCGAACGGAGGCGCTGCGCGAGCAGGTCGCGCGACGGCTCGGGGAGGGCGACGTCGACGCCGAGCTCGCGCTGCTCGGTCCGCTGTTCGAGCGGTTCGACCCAGCCGAAGTGGCCGCGGCGCTGCTGGCCATCGGTCGTCAGCCGCCCCCCACCCCCACTCTGGCACCACCCACGGCAGCGAGCGGGACCAAGCTGTTCGTCAACCTGGGCAAGAAAGACCGCGCCGCTGCCAAGGACCTCGTGGGCGCTCTGATCCGGGAGGTGGGCATCGAGAAGAGCCAGATCGGCCGGATCGACGTGCGCGACACCTTCACCCTGGTCGAGGTCGCTCCCGCGGTCGCGGAAAAGGTCGTGCGTGGCCTGACCGGCGTGACCATCAAGGGACGCCGGGTGTCGGCGCGGCTCGACCGTCAGGCCTAGCGGGCGAAGGTACACGGCCTCACACCCCCGAAACGCCGACGGGCCGCCCAGCGGGGCAGCCCGTGACCGACGAACCGCGCCGCTCACGCGACGGGCTATTTCCGGTTGTTCACCGCCATCTTCAGCTGCTTTCCGGCGCGGAACGCCGGCGCAATCGACGCCTTGATCTGAATCACGCCGCCGGTTTTCGGGTTGCGGCCCATGCGCGCCGCACGCTTGCGCGCTTCGAAATTCCCGAAACCCGTGATCTGCACCTTCGCGCCCTTCTTCAGCTCGCCGGCGATGATGCCCTTGTCGTCGAACAGTGCCTCGACGGCTCGGCTGGCGTCGGCCTTGGACATCTTCGTCCGCATGGCCAGCGCGGCGGTCAGCTCGGCTTTGTTCACGGTGTCTCCTTGTGAGGGTCTAGGGCCCGGAGAAGCCTTGGAATTCCGCCCTTTTTACGGTATGGCGCCCGGAAAGCCGCATAAAACCGCCACAATATGGGGTACCCCCCCGAGAGTCCGCAAGATGCCTGGGCTTTCCTTGACCCGTCCTCCCCGACTCACTACCCTTCCCCCGCCCCGTTCCCAGACACGAAGCCGCATGCCGCAAGGACACCTGGCCCGCTCCGGCTGGATCGAAGTGATCGCCGGGGTCATGTTCTCCGGGAAGAGTGAAGAATTGATCCGCCGTGTCCGACGCGCGGTGATCGCGCGCAAGCGCGTGCAGGTCTTCAAGTCCCACCTCGATGCTCGGTACGCCGGGCTCTATTCGGTGAGCACCCACGACGGCGGCACGGTGGAGGCGGAGCCGGTGGACTGCTCCGAGGAGATCATGAGCCGCTGGCGTCCCGAGACCGAGGTGCTCGCGGTGGACGAGGTTCAGTTCTTGGACGACGGCATCGTAGCCGTCGCCAACACGCTCGCCGACCGGGGCGTGCGGGTCGTGCTCGCCGGCATCGACATGGATTTTCGGGGACTGCCGTTCGGCCCGGTGCCCACGCTCCTCGCCGTCGCGGAGGTGGTCGACAAGCTTCAGGCGATTTGCGTGGTGTGCGGCGACCCGGCCAGCCGCAATCAGCGCCTCGTGAACGGCCAGCCCGCCCTCTGGGACAGTCCCACGATCATGGTCGGGGGCCGGGAGACCTACGAGGCGCGGTGCCGGCATTGCCACCGGGTGCCGAGGCAGGATGAGGATCAGACGGCGTTGTTGTGAGGCGCTGTCAGCCGTCGGCTTTCAGCAGTCTCGGCTGACAGTCGAATGCTGACGGCGCCTTTGCCATGCTAAACGTCGCCCTCACCGGCAACATCGCGGCCGGCAAGTCCACGGTCGTCGAGCTATTGCGGCGCTGGGGCGCGACGATCATCGACGCCGACGAGCTGACCCGACAGGCGCAGGCGCCGGGGGGGGAGGTACTCGCCGCGATCGCTCGGCGTTTTGGATCGGACGTCCTCGCGCCGGACGGCTCGCTCGACCGCGCGGCGCTGCGGTCGAAGGTGATGGGCGATCAGGCCGGGCTCGACGCCCTCAACGCGATCGTCCACCCCGCCGTCCGACGGCGCCGCGACGAGCTGGCCCGCGAGGCGCGCGAGCGGGGCGACGTGCTCGTCGTGAACGACATCCCACTGCTCTTCGAGGTACTGGACCCCGGGCAGTTCGACCTCGTGGTGCTCGTGGACGCCGCCGTGCCGCTACGCCGCACGCGGCTCCGCGCCATGCGCGGCCTGTCGAACGAAGAGGCGGACCGCATGATCGCCGCGCAGATGCCCGCCGAGCGCAAGCGGCCGCGCAGCCAGTTCGTGATCGACAACGACGGCTCGCTCGCGGAGCTCGAGCGCCGCGCGCGTGTCGTGTTCGAGGAGCTGCGCCGCAGCGCAGCCCGCGCCGCGCTCGGTCGACCGGCGCAGTCGCTCCTGCTCGCCGCCGCGACGAGCGAGCATCCGGCGCTGAGCGCCATCGCCGACCGCTACAGCGACGCGGGCCTCGCGGTCCGCCGCGTCGCCAGTGGAGCCGCCGTCGAGAAAGCGCTGGCGCACGCCGCCGCGCCGCCGGACGCGATCGTGGCGGCGCCGACCGTGGCGGCGGTCGTGGAGCGGGCGTGGCAGCGGGCCGGCCGACCCGGCGTGTTGGTGCTGCTGAGCGACGACCCCGATCCCGTCGCAGTGCGCTTGGACCTGCGGCCGTGGGGTCACGAGCGACTCCGGCTGGCCGAGCCCGGAGCGGCCGGCGTGGCGCCGCGGCCCGACCTGTTTCCTGAGGCCAACCCGTTGCCTTGACAGGGGTTTGGTGCCCCGGTAACCTTCGCCCCGACTCTTCACGCCACCGGTGAAAGCGACGCCGCATGTCGAAAATCCCTTCGGATCTGCGCTACAGCGAAGAGCACGAGTACGCGAAGCAGACGAGCGACCCCGCTGTCGTGCAAATCGGAATCACGGATTACGCGCAGGGCGAGTTGGGGGACGTCGTGTACGTGGAGTTGCCCAAGGTCGGCGCCACGTTCGGACGGATGGACGTCTTCGGCACGATCGAGGCCGTGAAGGCGGTCTCGGACCTGTACGCCCCCCTGGCGGGCACGGTGACGCAAGTCAACCCGGCGCTCGAGGGCGACCCCGCGCTGGTGAACCGCGATCCCTATGGTGCGGGGTGGATGATCCAGCTCCGGATCAAGGACGCGACCGAACTGAACCACCTGATGGGCAGTGAGGAGTATAAGAAGCACATTGCGCAATAGCGTCGACGGCTCACCCTGACTCGCCCATCGCCTATGGCCACGGCACGCGCTTCACTGCTCCCCGCCGACCGCTTCGTGACCCGCCACATTGGGCCGAGCGCCGATGAGACGCGGGCGATGCTGCAGGCGCTCGGCGCCGCCTCGTTGGACGAGTTCATCGACACGGTGGTCCCCGAGGACATCCGGTTGCGCCGGCCGCTCGCGCTGCCCCCCGGCCGGACCGAGCGCGAGGTACTGCAGGCGTTACGCGGCCTGGCCGCCCAGAACCAACTGTTCCGCTCATACATCGGGATGGGCTACCACCACACCTTCACACCGCAGGTGATCCAGCGAAACATCGTGGAGAACCCGGGCTGGTACACCGCCTACACGCCGTATCAGCCGGAGATCGCTCAGGGGCGACTCGAGGCGCTGCTCAATTTCCAGACGATGGTCGCCGACCTCACCGCCCTGCCGATCGCCAACGCCTCCCTGCTCGATGAAGCCACCGCCGCTGCCGAAGCCATGCACCTGACCGAGGCCGTCGCCAAGACGCCGCCGGGCGCCACTCCCCGGTTCCTGATCGCCGATGGTTGCCATCCGCAGACGATTGCCGTCGTGCGCACCCGTGCCGAGGCCCGCGGCGTGCAGACCGTGATCGCCGCCCCCACGAGTTTCGAGTTCCGACCCGGCGTGATCGGGGCGCTGCTCCAGTACCCGACGACCGACGGCAGGATCGAGGACTATCGCGCCGTGTGCGAGCAGGCGCACGCGGTGGGAGCACTCGTCACCGTGGCGACGGACCTGCTCGCGCTCACGCTGCTCGCACCCCCCGGCGAGTGGGGCGCCGACATCGCCGTCGGCAACTCGCAGCGCTTCGGGGTGCCGATGGGCTACGGCGGCCCGCACGCGGCGTTCTTCGCGACGCGCGAGGAGCATAAGCGGCACGTGCCGGGGCGCATCATCGGCGTATCGCGCGACGCCAACGGGCGGCCGGCGCTACGCATGGCGTTGCAGACGCGCGAGCAGCACATCCGCCGCGAGAAGGCGACGAGCAACATCTGTACGGCGCAGGTGCTGCTCGCGGTGATGGCGAGCATGTACGCGGTGTACCACGGTCCCGAGGGGCTGCGCCGCATCGCCGAGCGGGTGCACACGCTCACCGTGCTGCTCGCGAGTGCGGTGGCGCGCCTCGGGTACCGCGTCGTCCACCCGCACTTCTTCGACACGCTGTGTATCGAAGTCGAGTCGTGGGCCCTGCCCCGGCTCATCGACGCCGCGCGCGCCCGCCGGATCAACCTGCGGACCGTGTCGCCGACGCGGCTGGGCGTCTCGCTCGACGAGTCCACCACGCTGGGCGACCTGGCCGACCTGGTCGCTGCATTCTCGCTCAACGAGGTCCTGCCGTTCATGGTGGAGGATCTCGGCGTAAAGGCCGAGACCGCCATCCCGGATGCGCTGCGGCGCCGCTCGCCGTATCTCACGCACCCCGTCTTCCACCGCTATCGCTCGGAAACGGAGATGTTGCGCTACATCAAACGGCTCGAAGCACGGGACCTGTCGCTCACTACGTCGATGATCCCGCTCGGCTCGTGCACGATGAAGCTCAACGCGACCACCGAGATGGTGCCGCTCTCGTGGCGGGAGTTCAATCGACTGCACCCCTTCGCGCCGCGCGAGCAGGCGACGGGCTACCGCACGTTGTTCCGCCAGCTGGAGGACATGCTCGCCGAGATCACCGGCTTTGCGCAGGTGTCGCTGCAGCCGAACGCGGGATCGCAGGGCGAGTTCACCGGTCTGCTCGTGATCCGCGCCTACCATCGCTCGCGCGGGGAGGCGCGGCGTACGACCTGTCTCATCCCCACCTCCGCGCACGGCACGAACCCGGCGAGCGCCGTGATGGCTGGTCTCCAGGTCGTCCCCGTCCAGACCGACCCCCAGGGCAACATCGACGTCGCCGACCTGCGCGCCAAGGCCGCCGAGCACGAAGCGACGCTCGCCGCCCTGATGGTGACCTACCCCTCCACGACCGGCGTCTTCGAGGCGTCGATCCGGCAGGTCTGCGAGATCGTCCACGCCCACGGCGGGCAGGTGTACATGGACGGCGCCAACATGAACGCCCAGGTGGGCCTGTGTCGGCCGGCGGACATCGGCGCCGACGTGTGCCACCTGAATCTCCACAAGACGTTCTGCATCCCGCACGGCGGCGGCGGCCCGGGGATGGGGCCGATCTGTGTAGCCCCCCACCTCGCGCCTTTCCTGCCGGACCACCCGGTCGTGCCGCTGCGCCGGGAGCAGCCGTGCGGCACCGTGTCGGCCGCCCCATGGGGGAGCCCTTGGATCCTGCCCGTCTCCTGGGCGTACATCGCGCTCATGGGGCGGGAGGGACTCGTCGAAGCCACCAAGGTCGCCATCCTCAACGCCAACTACGTGGCCCAGCGGCTCGCGCCGCACTATGCCGTGCTGTACAGCGGGGCGAACGGCCGTGTCGCACACGAGTGCATCATCGACACCCGGCCGTTCAAGCATTCGGCGGGGATCGAGGTCGAGGACATCGCCAAGCGCATCATCGACTACGGGTTCCATCCGCCCACGGTCTCGTTTCCCGTCGCGGGCACGCTCATGATCGAGCCGACGGAGAGCGAATCGAAGGAGGAGCTCGATCGGTTTTGTGACGCGCTCATCTCGATCCGCGAGGAGATTCGTGAGATCGAGACGGGGAAGCAACCGCGCGGCAACAATCTGCTCACCAGCGCGCCCCATACCCTCGAGGACGTGATCGCCGACGCCTGGGACCGCCCCTACTCGCGCGAGCGCGCGGCGTTCCCGGCAGTCTGGACCCGCCAGCACAAAGTGTGGCCGTCGGTGGGCCGGGTGGACGGGGCATACGGCGACCGGAACCTGGTGTGCGTGTGCCCGCCGGTGGAGGCCTATGCGCTCGCTGCAGACTGAGACAGCGAGGGCAAGGTGGAACGAGGGATTGATGGAACGAGGGCCTCACGTTCCGTCGTTCCGCCTTTCCATCTGTCCAACCGGCCTGCCGGGTGCCGAGAATATGGCGTTGGACCAGGCGCTGCTCGACGAGGCGGAGCGCACCGGTCGGGCATTCCTCAGGCTGTATCGCTTCGACCCGCCCTGTCTCTCGTTGGGGCGGAACGAGCCGGCGCGGCAGCGCTATGACGCGAGCGCGATCACCCATCTGGGCATCGACGTGGTACGCCGGCCGACCGGCGGTCGGGCAGTGTGGCACGAGCACGAGGTGACGTATGCCGTGGCCGCACCGCTGGCGGCGTTCGGTTCACTGCGGGGCGCGTACCGCGAGATTCACCGTCGGCTGGCGGCGGCGCTCAGAGTGCTGGGCGCGCCGGCCACGGTCGCCGCGGGGCGAGCCGCGTCGCTGGACGGCGGGCCCTGCTTTGCGACGAGCGTCGGTGGCGAGGTCCTGCTGAACGGGAAGAAGGTGATCGGTTCGGCGCAGCTGCGGCTGGGGTGCGCCTTCCTGCAGCACGGCTCCATTCTCCTGGGCGGGACGCAAGAGATGGTCCGCGCCATCAGCCGCCGGCCCTGCGCCGTCAACGCCACGACCCTCTCCGCCGCGCTGGGGCGCCCAGTCCAATTCGCCGAGGTCGTGGACGCGATCGCGGCTTCCTGGGGCGACGAGTGTACCGCGACCGCCCTCGAGCGCCCTCGGCCGCCCTCGACCGCCCGCTTTCTCGACCCCGCCTGGACCTGGCGCCGCTAGCGCGACGGGTGAAAGCTTAGGCACGATGCGAGCGCCCTCCTGGTCCGTCCGCCGGCTCGTCGGCGCGAGCGTGCTGCTGCTGGCGCTCGTCGGGTGCGAGCGCCGGCCCGGTTGCACGGGAGACTACTGCGGCGCGTTCCTGATCGTCGCCACCGCCCAGCCGGATGTGCTGCTGCCGCCCGTCACGGACCTCCAGTACGCGCGCGACGTGACCGACCAGATCTTCCTCAAGCTGGCCGACATCGGGCTGTCGGAGAACACGATCGGCGACGAGGACTTCCAGCCGCTGCTCGCGGAGCGGTGGGAGTGGGACGACCCGCTCACGCTGGTGTTCCACCTCGACCCGCGCGCGCACTGGCAGGACGGGCAGCCGGTGACCGCAGCCGACGTCGCGTTCACGTTCGACATCTACACCGATTCGACCGTCAACTCGCCGTTCCGCTCGAACTTGCGCACGATCAGCGCGGTCACGACGCGGGACTCGCTCACGCCGGTGTTTCGGTTCCATGCGCGGTATCCGGAGATGTTCTACGATGCCGTGTACCACATGCGCATCCTGCCGGCGCACTTGTTGCGGCCCGTGCCGCGCACCCAGTGGCGCAGCGCCGCCTTCGGGCGCGCCCCCGTGGGCGACGGCCCGTATCGGTTCGTGTCCTGGAAGGCGGGTGAGAGCCTCGAGCTCGCGGCGGATTCCGCGTTTTTCCTGGGGCGGCCGCACATCCGCCGCCTCATCTGGCGCTTCACTCCCAATCTCGATGTGGCGGTGAAGCAGGTGATCGCCGGTGACGCCGACGCCGTGGAGGTACTGGGCCAGCCGGGCAACGTGAAGCTGGCTCGTGCGGCGCCGCAGCTCACCCTGTACCCCTACCCCGGCGCGCTGTACGGCTTCCTCGGGTTCAATCTGTCCACGGGCGGCGACACCACGAAGCCGCACCCGCTGTTCGGCGACCGGCGGCTGCGACGCGCGCTCGCGATGGCGGTGGACCGCGAAGGGCTGCGCAAGAGCGTATGGGAAGATCTCGCGCACGTTCCGCCCGGCCCGCTGGCGCGCCTGTGGTGGATCTGGGACCCCGAGACCCGCGAACTGCCGTACGACACCGCCCAGGCCAGGCGGATGCTCACGTGGCTTGGCTGGCGTGACTCCAACGGCGACGGCATCCGGGACAAGGACGGCCAGCCGCTCGGGTTCCGTATCCTCGTGCCGACGTCCAGCGCGTTGCGCCTCCGGTATGCCCGGCTGCTGCAGGAGCAGTTCCGCCTGGTGGGCGCCGACGTGCAGCTCGACGAGGTCGAGTTCAGCGTCTTCAACGAGCGGGTGCAATCCGGACGATTCGACGCCGCGCTGATCAGCCGCAACCCCGACCCCACCCCGTCGTCCTCCGTCACACAGGTGTGGACCCACGCCGGGATCGGGGGCTCGAACTATGTGCGATGGGTGAACCCCGCTTTCGACCGGCTCGTGGAACAGGCCGGCGCTGCCACGAAGCGCGATGAAGCGAAGCGCCTCTGGCGGCGGGCGTTCGAGGTCATGAACGACGACGCGCCCGCGATTTTTCTGTTCTCCACCGACAACATGGCGGCGGTGCACCGCCGGGTACAGGGCGTGGTGATTCGACCCGACTCCTACTGGGCGCTGCTGCGCACCTGGCGCATCCCCGCCGACCAGCTGACCGATCGAGACCGCGCGGAGCGCTAAGTGACGGCGTGGCTCGTGCGGCGCCTCGCCGCGGCGATCGCCATCGTCCTCGCGGTCGTCACGATCACCTTCTTCCTTATCCACCTCGCCCCGGGCTCCCCCTGCGGGGAATCCGAACGCCAACTCTCACCCGAGGTGTGCCGGCGCCTGCGCGCCCAGTTCGGGTACGACCGGCCGCTCGCGGTGCAGTACGTGAAATACCTGTGGGCCCTGTCGCACGGCGACCTGGGCGAGTCGTTCGCCCTGCACCGCCCCGTGGCTGACGCCCTCGCTGACGCGATCCCCAACACGTTGACGCTCGCAGGGGCCGCGCTGCTGATCGATTTCGTGCTGGGCCTAGCGCTGGGTGTGTACCAGGCCGTGCGGGCGCGCCGCTTCGGCGACGTCGTCCTCGGCAATGTCGGGTTGCTGTTCAATTCGATGCCGACGTTCTGGCTGGGTCTGATACTGTTGCTCGTCTTCTCGTATTGGCGGCGCTGGTTCCCGCTCGGCGGGATGAGCGACCCCGTGCTGTGCCCCACGCTGTCGACGCTGCGCTGCGTCGCCGATCGGGCCTGGCACCTGACGCTGCCGGCGCTCACCCTCGGTCTGGTAGGGGCCGCGGGCACCGCGCGCTACCAGCGGGCCGCCATGCTCGAGGTGATGGCCCAGGATTACGTGCGTACCGCTCGCGCCAAGGGCCTGAGGGAGCGCCGGGTCGTCCTGGTGCACGCGCTGCGCAACGCGCTGTTGCCGTTCATCACGTTGTTCGGACTGGCGTTCCCGTTCCTGCTCACCGGCGCGGTGCTGGTGGAGACGGTGTTCGCGTGGTCGGGGATGGGCCGCCTCTCGGTCACGGCGATCTTCCAGCGCGACTACCCCGTGGTCACCGCCTCCGCGCTGGTGGCGAGTGGAATGGTGGTGCTGGGGAACCTGTTGGCGGACGTGCTCTACGCCGTGGCCGATCCCCGTATTCGCGTGCGCAGCGAGGTGACATGAGCGCGTTGACGTGGCTGGCGCTGGCCGGTGCCGTCGCCGTGGCCTTGCTCGTGGCGGAAGAGGCGCATCGGCGCGCGGCAGCGAGCGCCGCGGGACGGCGCTTTCTGCGCCACCCGACGGCGACGCCGGGGGTGTTCATTCTCGCCTTCTTCGTGACGCTCGCGACCGCCGCGCCCTTGCTCGCGCCGTATGACCCCGCTTTCCAAATCGACATCGTCCACCTGCAGAACCACGCTCCCTCCGCGCAGAATATCCTCGGCACCGACGTCTACAGCCGAGACGTGTGGAGTCGCCTCGTGTACGGCGCGCGCATCTCACTCGGCATCGGTACGATCGCGATGCTGGTGGCCGTCACGGCGGGCGCCGGGGTGGGAGCGGTCGCGGGGTACGTGCGGCGCTGGGTCGGCG
>Ga0209237_1002021_pt1 | contig 12103 bp, 10 predicted proteins | sample GraSoi013_1_40cm_2_FD_185820 | JGI IMG/M metagenome (GOLD analysis project Ga0209237, IMG submission 185820) | Grasslands soil microbial communities from the Angelo Coastal Reserve, California, USA - Sample 10_02_2013_1_40cm (SPAdes) (version 2) | ecosystem: Environmental > Terrestrial > Soil >...
GAAGGACTCGCGCGCACCGTGGCCTTTTTTCGGGACAATCTCGCGCATTATCTGTGAACCAGCGACCACGTGGGGCATTCCCGTGATTCTTCCCGCGAATCCCGCCGCGAATTACCTGGCGCATCAATCCGAGATCGATCGGGCGATCCGCCGTGTGTTGGACGGCGGAACGTATATCCTGGGTCAGGAAGTCGCCGCGTTCGAGCAGGAGTTCGCCCGCTATCTGGGAGTGCGGCACGCCATCGGAGTGGGCAACGGCACCGATGCCCTCCACATCGCGCTCCGGGCCTGCGGCGTCGGGCCCGGCGATGCGGTCCTGACGGTCTCCCATACGGCGGTCGCCACCGTGGCGGCTATCGAGTTGGCCGGCGCCATGCCGGTGCTGACGGACATCGACTCTGCAACCGCTACTCTGGATGCTAACCGGATCGAGGATGTGATCAAGAAGCAGGGCCCTCGTCGGCTCAAGGCGATCCTGCCGGTCCATCTCTACGGACATCCGGCCGATATGCCCGTGATCATGGGCATTGCCGAGCGCCACGGCCTGAAGGTTATTGAAGATTGTGCGCAGTCCCATGGCGCCGCCATCGACGGCCGGAAGACGGGCACCTGGGGACATCTCGCCGCATTTAGCTTCTATCCGACAAAGAACCTGGGGGCGCTGGGAGACGGGGGCGCTGTGGTCACCAACGACCGACAGTTGGCGGAGCGCGCACGCCTGCTTCGGGAATACGGGTGGCGGGAGCGGTATGTCAGCGACGTACCAGGTCTGAATACCAGGCTGGATGAGATCCAGGCGGCGATCTTGCGCGTCAAGCTCCCGTACCTGGACGAGGAAAACGCACGGCGCCGGGAGCTGGCCCGCGTCTATGACATCACGCTCGCGGGCGTACCGATAACGGTTCCCCGTTCGCACCGCGGCGTGACCCATGCGTATCATCAGTATGTCGTGCGCAGCGAGCGCCGTGATGAATTGCGTGCCTTCTTGAAGGCGAACTCCGTCGGCACGTTGATCCATTACCCCGTGCCCGTGCACCTGCAGCCAGCCTATCGGGAACGAGTCGTTCTCGACGGGGCGGGGCTGGCGCAGACCGAGGCGATCTGCCGGCGCATTCTCAGCTTGCCGATGCATCCCCAGCTGACCAACGCTCAGGCTCAGGAAGTAGGCGACCTCATCGCCCGATGGCACCGACAACCCCCGGGTCCTCCGTAATGCGCTATTTCTGCACTTACTTCGACCGGAACTACTTGCCGCGCGGGCTGGCGCTGTACCGGTCGCTGCAACGCCATTGCCCGGCCTTCCAGCTCTGGGTGCTGTGCATGGACCGCGTCTGTTATGACGTGCTGGCGAAGCTTGGCCTAGCGGGCGTCCACCCAATCGCGCTCGACGAGTATGAGAAAGGTGATGAAGACCTCTTGCGGGCCAAACAGAACCGGACGCCGATCGAATACTATTTTACGTGCTCGCCCTCGCTGCCGTTGTTCGTCCTGGACCGGCACCCGCAGGTGGATCTCATCACCTATCTGGACGCGGACCTGTACTTCTTCGCCGATCCGTCCCCAATCTACGAGGAGATTGGCCGCCACTCTATCGCGATCATCGGACATCGGTTTCCCCCTCATCTGCAAGACTGGGAACGGTACGGGATCTACAATGTGGGCTGGGTGAGCTTCAGGCGTGATGCGGAGGCGTTAGTCTGCCTTCGCTGGTGGCGCGAGCGGTGTCTGGAATGGTGCTACGACCGGTGCGAGGACGGCCGCTTTGCCGACCAGAAGTACCTGGACGACTGGCCCAGCCGCTTTCAGGGCGTCGCTGTCCTACAGCACAAGGGCGCTAACCTCGCGCCCTGGAACCTTGCGAACTACACGATTCGGGAAGCTGGCAATCGCGTGTGGGTTGATGAGCAGCCGCTCATCTTCTTCCATTTCCATCGACTCAAGCAGATCGAGGGGTGGGTGTATGACCCCTGCATCTCGTGGTACAAGGCCAAGGCCTCCACCGTCGTTCGCCGCCGCATCTACGCGCCGTACATCCGGACGCTTGCAGAAACGGCTCGCCTGGTGCCGGCGTCGATTCAGGACGGGGCTCTTCGCAGCAGCATCCGTGATCCGGCGGTCACGCCTCGCTTCTCAGGTCAGATGGCGCGACGAGTCAAGCGGCTGCTGGATTTGGTCCGAGGCATTGTGGCCCAGGACTACCTCTTCGTGCTGAACGGCCGTGTCTTCTAGCGGGATGTCAAGAACAGAGGAGCCAGTCAAGTTGATGCTGCTCGCCATCGGGTTGGGCGTGGGAGGGACCGAGTCGCACGTCCTCGAACTGGCGTCGAGACTCGATCGCAAACGGTTTCAGGTCACGGTCTGCACGTTAAGGGGCGACGGCGCCATTGCGCGAGAGCTTCGCAACCGTGGCGTGCGGGTCGTCGCGTTGGGGGGCAGAGGCAAGCTCGACGCTTGTGTGCTCGTGAGGCTCTGGCGGTTGATCCGCCGAGAGCGGCCTGCCGTGATTCATGCGTTCTTGTTTTGGGCCAACTTGGCTGGGCGCGTGCTGGGACGATTCTTGCGGGTGCCACTGTGCATCTCGTCATACCACGATTTTGAAGTCAAAAGGATCGGGTACCAACTTCTCGCGGACCGTCTCACAGTGAAGTGGACCCAGGTGGTGACGTGTTGTTCTGATGCGGTCCGTCAGACCATTTTCTCCCAGATCGGGGGAGAGGAGTCGAAATACATCACCATTCCCTTCGGTATCGACGTCAGCCAGTTTAACGGAGACCATTCTCTCCGGAGGGAGGAACTGGGGCTCTACGAAGGTCTGCCGGTCATTGGAACCGTATGTCGGCTGGAGGAACCGAAGAAAGGACTCAACATCCTGTTACAGGCAGTGGCGCAGTTCAGGGAGCGGTTTCCATCGCCTGGGCTGCAACTCCTCATTGTTGGGGAAGGCCCGGCGTACAAGAGCCTTCGAAAGCAGAGCGAACAGCTGGGGATCGCTCCCTGGGTGGTATTTGCGGGCGTTCGCCGGGACATCCCCAGGCTGTTACCTCTGCTCGACGTCTTCGTTTTGGCATCCCTCTATGAGGGATTGGGGATCGCGATTCTCGAAGCCATGGCAGCAGCTCGGCCGGTGATTGCGACGGAGGTCGGTGGGGTCCCCGAGCTTGTCATCCACTGCGAAACAGGGCTTCTGGTGCCCCCCGGGAAACCCGGAGCGCTCGCCGACGCAATTCAATGGCTATTGAGTCGCCCTGAAGAGGCGAAAACGCTCGCCGCGCGTGGTCGAGCGCGCGCGCGCACGCACTTTTCCATCGAGTCGGTCGTCCGGCAGCATGAGGAATTATATGAGGCCTGCATGCAGCGCCTTGGATGAGTCCTCCGTGACTGTCATGCCAAAGGGACGGTTAGTGAGCGAGAGTAGGAGAGTCTGGTGGAAAAGAGCCGTGTTCTCGCTTCTGGTCATGGCCAGCGCCTACTGGGGCACGCCATGGATGCTGGAGGCTCTGGGCCGCAGCCTGATTGCGGAGGATCCGCTCCACCCGGCCGATGCGATTCTGGTCCTTGGGGGCGAATCACGTGAAGGTGATCGCGTGCGGCACGCGGTCAAGCTGTTCAAGCGCGGCCTGGCGCCACTGCTGGTGCTGAGCGGGACACCGATGGGGTTTCGGACGCACGAGGTGGACGTCATGCGGCGGCATGCCGAATTCCTGGGTGTGCCGCCGGCCCGCATCCTGATCGTGAAGCACGACTCCGACTCGACCAGGGAGGAAGCCGGCGTGGTCGTGCCGATCCTGAAACGCCGAGGCCTGAAAGAGGTGATCCTGGTGACGTCCAACTACCATACGGCCCGGGCCAAACGGATTTTTGAAGGGGCCACGGGCCGCTCTGGTCCGCACTTCCTCGCGTCTCCGGTGGACGACGGCCTGTTCGAGCCGGATGGCTGGTGGATGCGCCGCCGCTACGCGAAGACTTTCGTCTATGAGGCGATCAAGACCGTCTGGTCCGGCATCGAGGTGGAGTGATGCTGCTGTATCTGCTGACGTTCGTCCTCGCGCTGTTGCTGGCCCTGTATGGAGTGCCGGTGGCGCGCCGCGCCGCGCTACAGTTCAACGTCGTGGACCGTCCGGACGGGCGGCTCAAGCACCAGGCCGAACCGGTTCCCTACTTCGGCGGGCTCGCCGTCTACGTAGCGTTCCTGATCAGCCTGGCCCTGACCTTTGAATTCCGCCAGGAGGTCCTGGGGCTGATCCTGGGCGGAACCCTCATGGTGATGCTGGGCTTGATCGACGATTTCGGGGTCCTCAAACCGTGGCCCAAGCTGGTCGGCCAGCTCATCGCGGTCTTCGTCCTGATCCGGAGCGGCATCCGCATCGAGATCGCCGCGTTTCCCGACTGGCTGGACCTGTTGCTCACCGTCGTCTGGATGATCGGCATCATCAACGCCGTCAACATCATCGACGTCATGGACGGGCTGGCCGGCGGCGTGAGCGTGATCGCCTGCCTCTGGCTCTTCGTCGTGGCGCTGGTGAACCACGACACCATGATCGCCATGATGCTGGCGGCGCTGGCGGGGAGCCTGGTGGGGTTCCTGCGGTACAACTTTCACCCGGCAACGATCTACCTGGGGGACGCCGGCTCGCTCTTCGTGGGCCTCATGCTAGGGGCGCTGGCGATGGTGAGCAAGTACACGGTAGAGAACCCGGTGGCGGTCCTGGCGCCGCTCCTCATTCTCGGCGTGCCGGTGTTCGATACGCTGTTCGTGATGTACGTCCGCTGGATGCGGGGCCTGCCGGTGTTCCTCGGGAGCCTGGACCATTTCTCGCTCCGCCTGCGGCAGAGGCGGCTTTCAGTCCCGCAGGTCGTCATCGCAAGCTATGGTGCCTCGGTCGTGCTGGGCGGGGCGGCTCTGGCGATGCTGTTCGTGGCCACCGCGACGGCGCTCGTCATCGCGGGCGTCGCGCTGTTCCTGGCGGTCGTCGCGGCGGTCTTGCTCAAGCGCATTGAAATCTCCAGGCCGGTGAAGGGAGCCGTGTTGCCTCCCGCGCCGGAGTCCGCGCGGAGAGTCCCGTGATCCTGATCATCGGCGCCGGCCTGGCCGGGCTCAGCACCGCCTATCACCTGGGGGACCGGCCCTATCGAGTGATCGAGAAGGAGAAGGAAGCGGGTGGCCTCTGCCGGTCCTATCAGAAGGACGGTTTCACCTTCGACATGACGGGCCATCTCCTCCACTTCCGCCAGGCCGCGATCAAGGCCCTCGTGGAGGGGCTGCTGGCCGGCCGGCTGGAGCAGCATGTCCGCCGCTCCTTCATCTACTCGCACCGGACCTACACGGAGTACCCATTCCAGGTCAACACCTACGGGCTCCCGCCGGAAGTCGTCCGCGAGTGCCTGTTGGGCTTCATCGCCACGCTCGCGAAACCGGCGGCGACCCGGCCGGAGGATCGCTCCTTCAAGGCCTGGATCCTGGACAACATGGGCGCGGGCATCGCCAAGCACTTCATGGTGCCGTTCAACGAGAAGCTCTGGCAGGTCTCGCTGGACGAGCTGACGTCGGATTGGGTCTCCTGGCTGGTGCCCAAGCCGGACCTCAAGGACGTGATCAACGGCGCGTTGGGGATCAAGGACAAGGCCTTTGGCTACAACCCGACCTTCCTCTATCCGGCGCAGGGCGGGATCGGCATGCTGCCCCGGGCGTTCCTGCCCGGCGTGCGGGACATCGTTTACAACTGCGAGTTGATCGAGGTGGAGACAAAGCGAAGACGAGCGACCTTCTCCGACAGCCGCGTCGAAGTGTACGACACGCTGGTCTCCACGATCCCGGTGCCCGAGCTGGTCCGCCGGTGCACGGACCTGCCGAAGGCGATCCGCGCGGCGGCGGATGGGCTCCGCTGTGTGTCTGTCTACAACGTCAACCTCGGCGTGGCACGGGAAAAGATCTCCGACAACCACTGGATCTATTTCCCCGAGCCGGAGTTCCCCTTCTACCGCGTCGGCTTTCCCACGAACTTTTCACCCTCGCTGGGGCCGCATGGGTGCAGCTCGCTCTACGTGGAGGTCTCGCACCAGCCCACGCGCGCCGTGCCGGAGGCGGCGTTGATCCAGCAGATCCGCGACGGGCTGGAACGCGCCGGCATTTTCCGGCCGGACGATGAGCTGGTGGTCGCCGACGTGAAGGACATCCGGTACGCCTACGTGCTGTTCGACAAGCACCGGGCCCGCGCCTTGCCCACAATCCTGGAGGAGCTGGCACGGCGCGGCATCCATTCGATCGGCCGGTACGGGCGCTGGGAGCACACGTCCATGGAGGACGCCATGGCGCAGGGCAAGCAGCTGGCCGAAAAGTTGGGGGTGCACTGAAGTGTGCGGTATTTACGGCATCGCCGGGTTCGGTGGAAGCGGCGGGTCTCGTCTTGATGAGCGGAGCCTACCCGCGCTGCTGGCGGCGATGGGAGAGGCATTGGTCCACCGCGGGCCGGATGACGACGGAGTCTGGCTAAGCCAGAGCCTTCAAGTCTCCGTGGGCATCGGGATGCGAAGACTCAGTATCATCGATGTCGCGGGCGGCCGGCAACCGATATTGAACGAAGATGAGTCGGTTGTCGTGGTGTGCAACGGCGAGATCTATAACTACCGGGAACTGCGGGGCGAACTGATTTCGAAAGGGCATCGGTTTCGGACCATGTCCGATACCGAGGTGCTCGTGCACCTGTACGAAGAACACGGTTGGGAATGCGTCTCGAGACTCCGGGGGATGTTCGCATTCGCGCTCTGGGACGCGCGGAAGCGAGTTCTTGTCCTGGCCCGTGACCGTCTCGGGATCAAGCCCCTGTTCTTTCGTTATGATCGAGAGCGGATCGTTTTTGCGTCTGAACTGCGAGGGCTGCTGCCAGCCTTTGACCAGGGTCCTGAGGTCAAGCGGTCGGCGCTGTTCAGACTGCTGGTTCTTCAGTACGTTCCGGGGCCCGACACGGCCATTGCAGGTGTCCAGAAGCTCATGCCAGGAACTGTGCTTCTGGTAAGCGACCGCGGGATCGAGACGCATGAGTATTGGCACCCGCCGGCTATTTGCTGGAGCGAGGGGAGTCGGACCGACGCGGACATTCAGCGGGCTGTAATTGAGTGTCTGCAACAGGCGGTGGCTTGTCACCTCGTTAGCGATGTGCCGATCGGTGCCTTCCTGAGCGGGGGGGTAGACTCTGCCGCCCTCGTCGCCTTAATGAATCGGGCAGGCGCAAGCGACTTCAACACCTTTTCGGTCGGGTTCGATGGGCCGTCCGAATTTACGGAATTGTCCTATGCCAAGCAGGTGGCGGCTCGGTTCGGGACCACTCACCACGAATTAGTCATTGGTCCGAAAGACATAACGGGTTCATTGCACCAGATCGTCTGCCATCTGGACGAGCCATTGACCGATCCGGCCATCGTTCCGACCTATCTGCTGTCCCGATTGGCCGCGCGAAGGGTCAAAGTTGTGTTGACAGGTGAGGGGGCTGACGAACTGTTCGGTGGTTACCAGCGATACGCACTGGACCGGCTGGTGGCCTGGTACCACCTTATGCCCTCCAGCCTCAGGAATGCGCTCCCACAATGGCTGCGAAAGAGTTCGGTGAACAGACGGGTGGTGCAAGGAGCCAGCGCGCTCGCGCAGAGGTCACCTTCCAAGCGACATATTAGCTGGATTGGCGCCTTCACGCATGAGGAACTGATGCAGGTTTCAGCTGATCCCATGGAGGCAGCCGGCGAGGAGCAGGAGATCGAGCGGCTCTTCCAGACGTACTTTAAGGACTGTGGGGAGCCGGAGGCGGCCCTGGAGGGCATGCTGAGGGCGGACCTGGCTACGTGGCTGCCGGACGATCTCCTGATGAAGGTGGACCGGATGACGATGGCAGCCTCGTTGGAAGCGCGCGTGCCGTACTTAGATCATCCGCTCGTCGAACTCGTGTCGAGCATTCCGGCGACCCTGAAGATCAGGAACGGCGTACGGAAGGCGGTCCTGAAAGCGGCGGTGGCCGATCTGGTGCCTCCCGCCATTCTGCAACGCCGGAAAATGGGGTTTGAAATGCCGCTCGCGTCCTGGTTCCGTGGTCCGCTTCGCGAGTTTGTGACAGATCTCTTGTCGTTAGAGGGCCCACCCGGGTTGTTCAATGAGCGGACCATCACTGAGTTCTTGCACCAGCACCTTCGGAAAGAACAGGATCGGAGCCGGCAACTATGGGCTTTCTTGCTGGTGAAGCTATGGTACCAAGTTGTCGCTCGCGAGCGCCCAGCCGTCGTAAGGTAAGGGGTACAGTTTAAGATGAACGGTGCTGTGCAGACAGTCTGTCACATCATCACAAAGCTCGAATTGGGCGGCGCGCAGCAGAACACCTTGTTCACGCTGTCGCATCTGGATCCGTCCCGGTTCCGCGCGGTGCTCATCACCGGAGAGCCCGGCATGTTGGATCAGGAAGCCGAGGCACTTCCCGGGGTGGACTTCCACCAAGTCCTGACGATGGTCCGCCCACTTCGTCCGTGGCGCGATCTGCGCGCGCTTGTGTCCTTGACTTTGCTCCTCCGGACCCTGAAGCCCGCGATCGTCCATACCCACAGCTCTAAGGCTGGCGTCCTTGGACGTCTCGCTGCTTGGTTTGCCGGGGTTCCGATCATCATTCACACCATCCATGGATTCGGGCTGACACCCCACCAGCACCCACTGATCAGACACGCACTGCTGGCGGTGGAGCGGATCGTTGCTCGCGTTACGACCCGATTTTTTGCTGTCTCGGAGGCGAGTCGTTGGCAAGGCGTCCACCTTCGACTCTTTCCGGCTGACCGCTGTGCGGTCATTCGCAGCGGCGTGGATCTGGCGGCGTTTCGGCAGGCCCGGGTGGATGTCAAAGCAAAGAAGCGGGACCTGGGTCTTGGGCCGGCCGGGCCGGTGGTGGGAATGATTGCACCGTTCAAGCCGCAGAAGGCCCCGTTGGATTTCGTCCGTATGGCCGAGTTGGTACATCGCGCGAGGCCCGATGTGCAGTTCCTGCTAGTCGGAGATGGGGAGCTACGCGGAGTAGTCGAGGTTGCACTTGCTCGGTTGGGGCTCTCCTCCCGCACCCGTCTAACCGGCTGGCGGCGTGATGTTCCCGAGATCATGCGGTGCCTTGACGTGTTCGTGCTAACCTCCTTGTGGGAGGGACTGCCACGGGTCTACCTGGAAGCGCTGGCCAGCGGTGTGCCTGTCGTGGGCACGCGGGTGGACGGTGCCGCCGAAGTCGTCCGTGACGGGTTGACCGGGTTCCTCACAGAACCGGGTGACGTCCGGGCTTTGGCCGAGCGTGTGCTGTATGTCCTTGCGCATCCTGAAGAAGCCAACCGCATGGGTCGCAATGGTCAGGCGCTTCCGTTGGAATTCGACATCCACGAGATGGTGCGGAAGCAGGAATGTGAATATGACAGGCTCCTTGCAAGCCTCCTTGGAAAGCGGGAGTATAGAAAGCCATGCAAGTCCCCTTACTTGACCTGAAAGCCCAGTACCGTCAAACTCGCGCCGCGGTCATGGCGGCCCTCGAAGCGGTCTGCGACGAGCAGGCATTCATCCTCGGGGCGCGCGTGGCCGATCTCGAGAAGGACATTCAGAAGTACATCGGAGTGAGCCAGGCCGTTGGCGTGGCCTCCGGTACCGATGCGATCTTATTGGCTCTCATGGCCTGCGGCGTGGGAGCGGGAGATGAAGTGGTCACGGTGCCGTACACGTTCTTTGCGACAGCCGGCTCCATCTCGCGCCTGGGCGCGAAGCCCGTCTTCGTGGACATCAAGCCGGACACTTACAACATGGATCCCGCGCTGCTCGAAGGGGCCGTCACGGCGAGGACCAAGGCCATCCTGCCCGTGCACCTGTTCGGCCAGTGCGCGGAGATGGAGCCGATTCTGCAGATCGCCGCTCGGAAGAAAGTTCCGGTGATCGAGGACGCTGCGCAGGCGATCGGGGCGGCGTGGCGGAACCGCACGGCCGGCTCGCTCGGGCAGGCGGGGTGCTTCAGCTTCTTTCCGTCCAAGAACCTGGGTGGGTTCGGGGATGGCGGCATGGTCACCACCAACGATCAGGCGCTCGCCGACCGTGTGCGCATGCTGCGAGTCCACGGCAGCCGCGTGAAGTACGTCCACGAGGCGATCGGGATCAACAGCCGGCTGGACGCGCTCCAGGCGGCGGTGCTGCGCGTCAAGCTGAAATACCTGGAAGAGTGGACCAAGGGCCGGCAGCGAAACGCCGCGCGCTATGAGGCCTTATTCAAACAAGCGAATCTGCTGGATCGCGTAACCCTGCCCACGGTCACCGCCGAGAACCGCCACGTCTACAACCAGTACGTCATCCGGGTCCAGCGGCGGGATCAGTTGCGGACCTTCCTGCAGGAGCAGGGAGTCGGCACCGAGATCTACTACCCGTTGCCCTTGCATCTCCAGGTCTGCTACAAGGACCTCGGCTATAGGCCTGGCTCGTTCCCGCACGCGGAGCGCGCGGCCGAGGAGACGCTGGCGCTGCCCATCTACGCCGAGCTCACCGAAGACCAGCAGGCCTACGTGGTGGAGCGCATCAAGAAATTCTACACGTCCCCCTGAGCGCTGCCACCCCGCGTAGAGCCAACGGTTCGGTTTCCATTCGACCACTGCACCGGACACTCCCTGGGAATCTTGGCCAATGGTGATACCGAAAGAGATTATCCAGAACTGGCTGATGGGGTTCGGCTGGGTGGCGAGGCTCGCTCGGCGCTATCATTCCACCGGCATCAACGCCGATCAGGTCCAGGCATACAAGGTCTTCGAGGACTACTGCCGCTTCTCTCCAATCAAAGGCAAGGACATCCTGGAGATCGGACCGGGACAGACGCTGGAGGTGCTGGAGTACGCCATGGCGGAAGGCGCCCGGAGCTGCATGGCGGTGGATGTCGCGGAATATATCTCCGAGGAGCGGGCTCGCCGGAGCGGGATTACGTATCGACTCAATGACGGGAAGGCCCTGCCGTTTGAGTCCGAGCAGTTCGACCTCATCTGGTCCCATACCGCCTTTGAGCACCTCCGGTTTCCGGAGACCACCGTCGTCGAATGCTGCCGGGTGCTTCGCAAAGGTGGATTGCTCATCGCCAAGATTGACCTCGGCGACCATTCGTCGTACGGCTCAGGTGATCCAAGCCGTCTGTTCGAGTGCCTTAAGTATCCGAGATGGCTGTGGGATTTAATGAAGTGGAACCGCAGCTCCTACGTGAATCGGTTGCGCAAGTCCGAGTGGCTGCAATTATTGCAGCAGAAAGGGTTTCGCATCCGGTCCTGCCAGACGTGGGAGAGCCAGGAGATCGAGGCCCTGCTGCCCCGGTTGCCATACCTGCATGCCTATTCCCGCGACGATGCCGTCACGTCCACCATTGCGGTCTGCGCGGAGAAGCTGCCTTAGCCCTGGTGGCACCGCTTTTCCGCTTTGCCATTTGACGAGGCACCGGCTCCATAGCAGGATATCGCCAGGTAGATCGCCGCCTGCCGATCTGCCAGTGCACCCTCCTCCGCGGCCCAGTCCTCACGACCTGCTACTGATTATCGGTACACGTCCTGCTACTTCTTTCCGGTAATTGGCTTGACATACGATGCAACCAGCTCTTTGTTTACAGTCTGGACGGTGTACTCGATTGCCTCTTTGGTGTTCTGTTTGACCTTGGGGAACACCTCGGAGTCTAAGATTGCATCCATTGAGGTGTGGACGGCGGTCCTTGCAGTGAAGTCTATTGCTTTCTTGACCTCGTGGCCCACCATCGCCAGGACAATCTTCATGGTGATCACAAAAGTCAGTGAAAACACGAGCGCCCACGGGATTGCCCGCACAATTCCTTCAGTCAGAATTTGGCCATAGCTCTTATCTGTCATTTTCTACCCTCCTTGTGATGATGGTTAAGTTCTCTGGTCTACTCAAAAGCATTTCTTGAGATTTTTGCAGTGACGTGGCAATGCTGGCGGGGAACGTTACACCTAGAAGAAGGGATTGTCTAGTTCTGCTCCACTTGACGAGCTAGCTGGACAGGTGCAGGATACTTCTCAAGGAGATCGACTATGAAGGACTTGGTGGTCAGCGTCGTTCTTGGCCTGGGGT
>Ga0209237_1002024_pt1 | contig 12097 bp, 13 predicted proteins | sample GraSoi013_1_40cm_2_FD_185820 | JGI IMG/M metagenome (GOLD analysis project Ga0209237, IMG submission 185820) | Grasslands soil microbial communities from the Angelo Coastal Reserve, California, USA - Sample 10_02_2013_1_40cm (SPAdes) (version 2) | ecosystem: Environmental > Terrestrial > Soil >...
TCGACGCCAGGTCGAAGGTCGAAGGCAGGAGCCCCCGGGCGCTGAATCGCGTCGCGCTGCCGCGCGTCACGAGCGACCAGGTCGCGAGCGCCACGAAAATGAGCGCCGGCAGCCAGGTGCCGTAGCCCCCCAGGTTCTGGAGCCGCTTGCCCACGCGCAGGCCCACGACGTTCATCCCCACCGCGAGCCACAGTCCCACGAGCGACAGCACGGCGATGAACCGGCCGTCGTCGCCCAAATGCACGAACCGCGGTCCGCCGGCGTAGGCGGCGATCGCGGCCGTGGCGACGAGCAGCGACGGGAAGTAGAAGAGGTTGTTGACCCAGTAGCCCCACCCCGCCACGAAACCGTGCCGCAGCCCGAAGGCGCGCTGCACCCAGCGGTAGATGCCGCCGGCGCCGGGATCGATGTCGGCCAACTCCCGCACCGCCACCGCGGACGGCAGGAAGAAGACCAGCATCGCGACCACCCACAACAGCAGGCTGGCAAGCCCGAACTGGCTTGCCGCCGTGGTCAGCCAGCGCAGCCCGACGATCGCGGTGATGTTGAAGAGCACCACGTCGCGGAGCCGCATGACGCGAGGAAGCTGGGTCACCCGCCCGCCGGCGAAGTCCCGCCCGCCAGCCGCCGCGCGGCGCTACGGGACGGTCGCATGTATCCGGGCAACGAGCCAGCCGATGGCGCTGCCGAGCACCGCCCCGCCGATTACGTCGGTCGGGAAATGCTTGCCGCCCGCCACGCGCAAGGCGGCGACGCTGGCCGCTCCCGCGTACATGAGCGCCGCGTTCCTGGCGCGGTGCGGCAATTGCTCGCGCTGGGCCATCACGAGATACGATGTCGCCGCAGCGAACGCGAGCGATGCGTGCCCTGACGGGAACGATTGACGGTTCTCCCGCTGGGACGCCGCCGCCACGGCATCCGCCGTGTAGAGCACCGGGCGGCTGCGGTGCACGATGACCTTGAGCCACGCGGTCGTCGCCTGGGTCCAGGCAAGCGAGTTGAGCAACACCGCGGCGTTGCCCCGCGCCTGTGCCGCGTCGAGCCCGTGTAGTGAGGCGAATGCCGCGGCGCCGACCACGCCGCCGAGCAGGACGGTGCTCCCCGTCGCCGCAGTGGCGGAGGCGTTGTGCAGCGCGGCGCGATCGATGCCCGGCACCGACGCCGGGTCGCACGGCAAAGCGCACGACGGCAGCCCATGCGGCAACTTGAGCGCCATGGGAAGGACGGCGAGCACGCCCGCGGTCCCGACGGACCCCGCGTCCCACCAGGTCACGCGGTACGGCGTCTGACCCAGCGCCGGCCGGGCGGACGCGAACAGTAGCAGGACGGCGACCGCCGAGCGGGGCATGCGGGCTCTCGCGTGAAACGTTGGTCTGGAAGTTACCGTACTCTGGGCAACGTGGCCTAACTCACGTCCGTGCGAGACCTTGCGGTTTCGCGGTAGCGCCACTACTCTCTAGGCTGCTGTTTCCACTCCACAATGTCTGGGGGCCCCGTGAGTACCGAGACCCTGCAGCACGTCGCGCTCTTCGACAAGTGCAAGAACTTCACGCGGGCCGATGAAGTGCGGGCGGCCGGTTTGTACGCGTGGTTCAAGCCGATTTCGCAGTCGGAAGACACGGTCGTGGTGATCGAAGGCAAACCGCGCATCATGATGGGCTCGAATAACTACCTCGGCCTCACGCATCACCCCGAGGTGCTCGCCGCGGCAAAAGAGGCCCTCGACGAGTTCGGGTCCGGGTGCACGGGCAGCCGCTTCCTCAACGGGACGCTCGAGCTGCACTGCCGGCTCGAGGCCGAGCTGGCCGAGTTCTTCGGGAAAGAGGCCTGTCTCGTCTTTTCGACCGGCTACCAGGCGAACCTCGGCGTGATCTCCGGGCTCGTGGGCCGGGGCGACGTCGTGTTCCTCGACAAGCTCGATCACGCGTCGATCGTGGACGGCGCGAAGCTGTCCTACGGTGAGACCGAGCGGTTCAACCACGGGGACTTGGCAGGCCTCGAGCGCCGACTCCAGAAGGTCCCGGTCGGGACGGGCGTCATGATCATCGTCGACGGCGTCTTCTCGATGGAGGGAGACATCGCCGACGTGCCGAACCTGCTCAAGGTCGCCCAGAAATACGGCGCCGCGCTCGCGCTCGACGACGCGCACGCCGTGGGGGTGCTTGGCCCCAACGGGGACGGGACCGCGGCGCATTTCGGTGTGGCCGAGGACGTGGATCTCATCGTAGGCACCTTCTCGAAGTCACTCGCCTCGATCGGCGGGTTCGTGGCGGCGTCGGAGGACGTCATCGATTATCTGCGGCACTACTCGCGGCCCCTGATGTTCACGGCGGCGCTGCCGCCGGCGAACACCGCCGGGGTGCTCGCCGCGCTCCACGTGCTGCGGCGCGAGCCCGAGCGCCGGGAGCAGTTGTGGGCCAACACCCGTCGCCTGCAGGAAGGGTTGCGGTCGCTCGGCTTCGAAATTGGGCCCACCGAGACGCCGATCGTCCCGTTCCTCATCGGGGACTTCGAGAAGACGCTGACGTTCTGGCGTAAGCTGTTCGACGCCGGCGTGTTCACGAACCCCGTGGTGCCGCCCGCCGTGCCGCCGTCGCAGAGTCGGCTGCGGACCAGCGTGATGGCGACGCACACCGCCGATCAGTTGGACTTTGCGCTGGAGACCTTCGGCCGGCTCGGAAAAGAGCTGGGGGTCATCTGAGCGCAGTGGAGATCGCGCCCGTCAACGGCGGGCGCGATCTCGAGCGCTTCATCGCCTTCCCCTACGACCTCTACCGGGGCGACCCGCGCTGGGTGCCGCAGCTGCGCGCGGACGTGCGGACGCTGCTCTCCCCCGCCCGCAACCCGTTCTTTCAGCATGCCGTCGCCCAATGTTTCCTGGCGCGCACCGATGGCCGGGTCGCCGGACGGGTTGCCGCGATCCAGAACGACGCGCACACGCGGGAGCACCGCGACCGCGTCGGCTTCTACGGCTTCTTCGAAGCCCTCAACGACCCATCGGTCAGCGACGCGCTGTTCGATGCGGCGGCGGCGTGGCTGCGGCGCCAGGGGTTGGCCGTGATGCGCGGGCCGATGAGCCCCTCGATCAACGACGAGTGCGGCCTCCTGGTGCAGGGATTCGACACGCCACCCACCCTGATGACGTCGCATAACCCCGCCTACTACGTCGACCTGCACCAGCGCTACGGCTTCACCAAGGCCAAAGATCTGTTGATGTACGAGAGCACCACCATCCAGGTGCCCGAGCGCATCGTCCGCGCCGCGACCGTGATCGCCCAGCGCAAGGGCATCACGCTGCGGGCGCTCGACATGAAGCGCTTCAAGGCCGAGGTCGAGCTCGTCAAGGCTCTCTACAACGAGGCGTGGGAGAAGAATTGGGGATTCGTGCCGCTCACCGAAGCGGAGATCGACCACCTCGCGACGCAGCTCAAGCCGATCGTGGTGCCCGACCTCGTCTGCTTCGCCGAGCGCGCCGGGAAAGTCATCGGCTTCGCCGTGGCGTTGCCGGACTTGAACGTCGCGCTCAAGCACAATCCGTCGGGCCGCATGTTCCCCGGCATCCTCAAGGTCCTATGGCACGCCCGCAAGGTGCACCGCTTGCGGATCCTGCTGCTCGGCGTGCTGAAGGAGTACCGCAGCACCGGGGTCGACGCCCTGATGTATCACTGGATCTGGACCAAGGGGATCGCGCACGGGTTCACGTGGGGCGAGGGGGGCTGGATCCTGGAGGATAACGCGCCGATGAACAACGCCGCCGTGCAGCTCGGCTTCCAGCCGTACCGCACTTACCGGATCTACGACAAGACACTGTGAAGGCGTTCGTCACCGGCGGAACGGGGTTCGTCGGTGCCCACCTCGTTCGAGCGCTGCTCGAGCGCGGCGACGAGGTGCGCTGTCTGGTTCGCAACCCCGCCAAGGCACAGACCCTCGGCTGGAACGACGTACGCATCATCCGCGGGGATCTGGATCAGCCGGACGCCCTCGCGGCAGGCTGCGCGGGCGCGGACGTCGTGTTTCACGTGGCCGGGCGGATCAGCGCCCGCGACCTGCGGGAATTCATGCGGGCGAACCGCGACGGTACCGCCAACGTGCTGGAGGCCGCGTCGCACGCCCCGCCGCAACGCTTCGTGCTGGTCTCGTCGCTCGCCGCGGGCGGGCCGACATCGCCGGGGCACCCGATCGACGAGGCGCGCCCCCCGGCCCCCGTCACGCCGTACGGCCAGAGCAAGCTCGCGGCCGAGGTCCTGGTCCGGGCGATGCCGTTTCCCTGGACCATCGTGCGGCCGCCCACCGTGTACGGCGAATGGGACCACGAAGTGCTGAAAGTGTTCAAGCTGGCGCGCCGGGGGATCGTCCCCGTGTTCGGTGACGGGTCGCAGGAACTGTCGGTGATCTACGCGGGCGACCTGGCGGGCGCCTTGGTTGCCGCCGCGACCTCGCCCAACGCCGCGCGCAAGGTATACTACACGGCGCATCCCGCCATCACGACGAGCCGCGAGCTAGTCCGCGCAGTCGGCCGGGCGGTGGGACGCGAGCCGCGCATCGTGCCCCTGCCCGGGCCGCTGGCCCGCGCGTTGCTCTGGGCCATCGGGACGGTCGTCCACCTCGCGGGGCGCGCCACGCTGCTGTCGGCCGACAAAGCGGACGAGTTCCTCGCCCCCGCCTGGACCTGTCGGCCCGATGCGCTGATGCGGGACGCCGGCTGGCGCGCCGCGACGGACCTGGAGGCGGGCCTGCAGCGCACGGCGGACTGGTATCGCAGGGAGGGGTGGCTGTGAACCACACGTCGCACGGCGGCACGACGGCACGACCGACGGACCTGCTGGCCGCGGCCCGTCGTGCCGTCTTGCAACGCTTCACCGCCGTCGACCTCGTCACCCTGCTGTACGTCGCGATCGCGACCGTCGCCGTGCTCGCCTTCACCGCCGACGATCGCACTGGTTGGGGCTGGTTGCTCGTGGCGCACGGGCTCCTCGTGACGCTGGTCCTGCTGGCGCCGCGCGCGCGCGAAGCGGGGCGCCTGGGCCGCTTCCTCGGCGACTGGTACCCGATGTTGTTGCTGGGCGGGCTGTACGCCGAGGTGGGCGTGCTGAACGTGGACGTCGGCTACCAGCACGACCTCGCGATCCAACGGCTCGAGCTGTGGGTGTTCGGCTCGCAGCTGTCGTACCGCTGGATCCGCGAATGGCCCAACCCGGTGTTTTCGTGGATCATGCACACCTGTTATCTCGCCTATTACGCCATCCTCTGCGCCTCGCCGCTCGGCCTGTGGTTGAGCGGGCGGCGCGACGCGGCACGGCGCACCATCTTCGCCGTGATGATCACCTTCTACCTCTGCTACGTCGTCTTCCTCTTCTTTCCCGTCGCGGGCCCGCGCTACGCGTTCGATCTCGCTCACAACACCGCCACACAGACGTGGCCGGCGCGCTTTACGCAGTGGCTGCTCGACCGCGGCGACTCTTGGGGCGCGGCGTTCCCTTCATCTCACGTCGCGGCCGCCGTGGTTGCGGCGATCTGCGCGCTGCGGTACTGGCGCGCGCTAGGGCTCGCGCTCGTGCCTCCCACGCTCGGGCTGGTGCTGTCGGTGGTGTACGGGCAGTTCCACTACGCGGTGGATGCCGTGGCGGGGCTGTTCGTGGCCGGCGCGGTGCTCGCATCCCAGTACGTCTACGGTGCAGAGCCGGAACAAGCGGGCGCGCCCCTCCCGGCAGGGAGCCTCGAGCAAGCTTGACCAGCTAAGAGGGGGCTCGGGGTTAGGGGCTGGAGATCTCCCGAGCCCCTAACCCCCAACCCCCAGCTTCGCCGCGCGCGACGCGACGGTGTCCAAGTCGCCGCCGAGCGCGTCCATGCGGCGCTGGAACTGGATGTCGATGAGCAACAATCCCACTACATACGCCGCGAGGTTCACCGCGAAGATCACGGTGAAGATCACCGGGTAGGGGAGCCAGATCCCGAAGTAGAGCGCGAACCGCTTGACCCCGGGGTCGAGCTTGGAGCGTTCGGCGATGCTCGTCATGAGCAGGATCGCCACGAGCGCCAGCAGCGCGAGCTTGAGCGGAACGAGCCCGGCGTAGGCGAACCCGGCGAAGATGACCGCCTCCGACGCCCGATCGAGCTGGGTGTCGAGCCGCCGCCCCGCTTCTGAGGCGAGCCCGAACTCGCGCGCGATACCACCGTCGATCCCGTCGAGCACCTGGCCCAGGGCCATCAGCCCGAGGCCCCAGCCGAGCCGTCCGGCCGCGACCGCCGCCCCGGCGGCGACGCTCGCGCCAAACGCCGCCCACGTCACCTGTGCTGGCGACAGGCCGAGCGTCAGGTGAAGGAACCGCAACGCTGGACGGATCGCCCGGTCCAGGCCGCGCCCGATGGCGGGCGCGAAGTCATACATGGCGTTTGGTCCAGTACACCAGCAGGTTGAGCGCGACGAGCAGCGCGAGCAACACCCCCTCCTTCGCCTTGTCCGGGATTCCGGTCCACCAACCGCGCGTCACCCACGACGTATACGGGTAGAACGGCATCTTCTCGAACCGGACGCTGTAGTCCATGGCCAGGTGCACCGCGAAGAACAGCAGCGGGACGACGGAGCCGAGAAACCAACAGAGCGGCAGGATCCACAGCAGGGCGACGGGCTCCTGGAGCGACGAGCGCCAGTAGTAGCCGCGCTTGTCCCGCAGCCCGACGGCGCGTAGGTAGAACGGCGCCTTCACCGCGTGGTCGACGTCCACGCCCACGCCGAAGGCGTAGGCGAGGGCAGCGTCGCGGCCGTGCAGGTCGAGCGCCTGCGCGCCGAGCGTCGTGGCGAGGATGTGCGTGAAGATCGTCACGGCGTGATCGCGCGCTCGGCGGCGGGACGCCGGTTGGACAGCCAGACGAGGCCGAGTCCCGCCGCAATCCAGGCGAGGTCACGCAACCGGCTCACGATCGCGGTGTACACGCCGAGTGCCGGGTCGAGGCCCAGCAGGCGGAACAACACGTACAGAGAGCCCTCCTTGGTGCCGACTTCGAAGGGCACGATGAAGATCACGTTCTGGATCAGCGAGGTGAGCCCGCCGATGGCGTACGCCTGCAGATAGGTGATCTTGAAGCCCACGCTCAGACCGATGAGCACGTACTCGAGCATGAAGATGGAGCGGCTGAGATACTCGAGCACGAGCGCCTGGTAGAAGCGCCGCGGCCTCTTGTGATAGAACTCCGTGATCTGCCCGTCCATTTGCGCGAGCGTGGCGCGCGTGGGCTCGAGTCGCCGCGCGAGGCGATCGAGCAACGGGATGCGATGCATCAGGTTCAGGGCCTGCTCCAGCACGCCCCGGCGGTGTCCGGTCAACAGGAGCCAGCACAGGGCGGCCAGCACCGTGAACGCCACGGCCAGCCCGGCCAGCAGCGCCGCATGCGGCGGCAGCAGCAGCGCGCCGAGCACGATGGCCGTCAGGAAGCTCAACAACATCCCCAGCGTATGCAGCATCTGGTAGGTCACGACCGACCCGGCCGCGCGGCGCACACCGAGCCAGCGCGACGCGGCCGCGATCTTGAACGGCTCGCCGCCGACGTTGACCATGGGCGTCACGAAGTTGAGCGCGAACCCGGCGGTGGTGATCGCGTAGGTACGCCAGAACGGCGGGCGACTCGGCTCGTCGGCCATGATGAGCCACCAGGCCGCCGTATTGCAGGCGTACACCACACCATAGAGGCAGAGGATCGGCAGGAACATCCAGCCCGTTTGGGCCGCGTCGGCGAGCAGCTTCCCCACCCCGATGCGGGTCACCAGGTACGCGAAGACCGCCGAGCCGCCGAGGAACAGCAGGGCTTGGAGCTTGCGACTCACGCGCCGTCCGTGATCGCGACCGTCTTGCCGGTGCGGGCCGCTGCGTACGCGTGCTCCACGACGACCGCCACCCGTCGAATGTCGTCGAGGTAGGGCGCCGTGGCGCGGGCCGGGTCGCCCCGGTCGAGCGATGCCACGAACGACGCGAACAGCCCCGCGAACCAGCGATGGTACGACGTCTTGTCGAGCTCGGCCGCGTAGTCATGCCGCTCGAGGCGACCGTCGCGCTCGAGCCGCAGCTCGCCGCCCACCCACTCGATCGCACCACGCTCCCCGACGAACCGGATACGGCTCTCTCGCTGGCGCGCGGCCCACGTGAAGAACATCGTGACCAGCCGCTCGCGATACTCGAAGCGCAGGGACGCCGTGTCCTCGACGTCATAGCTGTGGTGACGCAGCCGGCCGGTCCACGCATTCACGGCCGCCGGAAGCCCCGCGATGTCGAGCAGCTGGTAGACGAGATGGGTCCCGTGGTCCAGCAGCACGCCGCCCCGCCCCGTGGCGCTCGTTCCGCGCCACGGCGTGGAGTCGGCCGTCCCGGCAAACCCGGCGTCGGCCGCGAGCCGGTGGACCGAGAACTCGGCGAGGTGCCAGCGCCCGATCGCGCCGTCCCGCAGCCACTCCTTCACCTTCACCCACACCGGATTGAAGCGGTACTGATGGCACGGCATCACGATTCGGCCGCGGGCCCGAGCCGCGACGGCGAGGCGGTCCGCTTCCGCGCGCGTGACCGCCACGGGTTTTTCACACACCACATGGTAGCCCTGCCCGAGGCCCCACAGCGCGAGGTCGAGGTGAGACGCCGTCGGCGTGCAGATGTCGATGAAGTCGAGCGGGCCGAGTCCAGCCAGCTGGTCTCGGTGCGACAGCAGCGGGATCCCGTCCACCGGCGGGAGGGCAGGCGCGCTGTCCACGACGGCGACGATCTCGACTCGCTCGCGCACCCCGGCGGCCGAGAGCAGCGCGGGGAGATGCGACTGGCGCGCGATGCCGCCCGCCCCGATGACGGCGCCACGGTACCGCGGCACGTCAGGTGACGCGGACGTAGGCATGGCGCTCGTGCTCGAGGAGGTCGGCGAGCGTGGTGGCGTTCCATTCGTGCATCAGCAGCAACACCACCAGCAGCAGGCTCATCGGCACCGCTTCCGCCCAGAGAAACGCGGAGATGTGGCCCGCGACGGCCGCCGCGCCCAGCAGCCCGAAGCGGATATTCTGGCCCAGCCAGCTGCACAGCGGCAGCAGCACCCCCTGACGCTCGCGGTACTCCGCCCGGAACGCCTCGCTCACGGCTCCCCCTTCCTGCCGGAGCGGCCGCATGATCAGCTTCACCGACCGGGGAAACAGCTGCGACTGCCGCAGCACATAGTCGCGGTAGACCCGGGCCCCGAAACGCTCGAGCAGCGTGCCGCCGGCTCCGCCTTCCACGTCTTCGGGGAGGTCGAGCTCGCCCGCCTTGCCGCTGCCCACGTACAGGAAGGCGTTCCGAATGAAATCGACCGCGGCGCTCTGGTAGGTATGGGCGAGCCCCGCGCATGCGACCAGCAACGCCGCGCCGGGCCACCACACGCCGCCGTGGATCAACCGGTACATCAGGTGGAAGTAGAGGTTGACGAACCGCAGGTTGTCGCTGATGCCGTCGAGCGCGCGCCCAAAGCGAGTCGACGAGCCTCGCAGCCGGGCGAGCTGGCCGTCCGCCGAATCGAAGACGTCCGACACGATGAACAGCACGAAGCCGATAACGTCGATCCAGCGGTCCTGGTACACGAACAGGTGTCCCGCCACCAGACCGATGAGGAGCGACCACAGGGTGACCTGGTCAGGCGAAATCCCCGTCGGGTACAGCGCCCGCGCGATCCGGATCCCGATGGGCCGGAAGAATCGCAGGTCGAGCCACTCCTCGACCGCGTGTCCCTTATCCGACAAGTCGTTCGGCGGCTTCACCGAGCACATCCTTCATGATGGCGAGGGCACCCATCGCCTGGTCCTCCTGGATGACCAGGGGCGGGTTGATCCGCACTTCGGGATTGTAGATCATCGCAAGCACGCCCCGCGACAGCAACGTGTCGAAGATCCAGCGGGTCGTCTTCTTGTCGAGCAGCTGGCGTGTGCCGGGCACCACGAGGTCCATGCCAAGCAGCAAGCCGCGCCCCCGCACGTCCGAGACGATCGGCACGTCGGACTCCCAGCGCCGCAGCTCGGCCAGCATCGTGGCGCCCAGCCGCCGGGCGTGCTCCACCAGACCCTCCTCCAGGATCGTCTCGACGGTGATCCGCGCGGCCGCGGCCGCGAGCGGATTCCCGCCATAGCTCGACGAGCTGCCGCTCGGATTGGCGAACGGCTTGGCGAACGCGATGTCCTCGCGCGCGGACCCCGCCGCCGAATCCCTTCCCGACCGTGAGCACGTCGGGGATGACGTTTTCATGCTCGATCGCGAACATCTTCCCGGTGCGCCCGAAGCCCGTGATCATCTCGTCGCAGATCAGGAGGGCGCCCAGCTCGTCGGCGAGCCGACGGAGCACCCGGAGATAGCCCGGCGGGGGGACGATGTTCCCGGCGGTCCCCTGGATCGGCTCGACGATGATCGCCGCCACGTCCTTCGTGGTCTCGAGCTCCACCTTCTGCTTGAGAAACGCGACGCAGTGCCACTCGCACGACGGAAACGTCTTGTCGAACGCGCAGCGCGCGCAGCTGGCGTAGGGCGAGAGGTAGGCGCCGGGCAGGAGCGGCCCCAGGGCGTGCTTGAAGCTCGAGCCGAGCACCGGGAGGACACCGCTGGTCTTGCCGTGGAACCCGCCCCAGAACCCGATCACTTCCGTGTGGCCGGTGCGCGACTTCGCGAGACGCAGGGCCGCCTCGACGGCTTCGGCGCCGCTGGAGTAGAACTGCGTGCGATTCAGGTCGCCGGGCGCCAGCTCGGCGAGCAGCTTGACGAGTGCCGCACGGTGCTCGGTCGTGAAACTCCCCACGTGGATCCGGGCGATCTGTCGCTGCAGCGCCGCCACGTACTTGGGATGGGCGTAGCCGAGGCTCGCGACCCCCACGCCGGCGAGCAGGTCGACGTAGCTGTTCCCGTCGACGTCGTACAGCACCGCACCGGTACCGCGGTCGATCGCGAGCTGGCTGAACAGCGCGACGCTCTGCGTGCCGGGGGCGAGATACTGCGCCTCGGCGTCGAACAGGGCCTTCGACTTGGCCCCGGGGACCTGGATGTTGCGGAGGGTATGCGTCACGCGTGTTTCCGATGGGCGAAGCGCCGGGTGATATAGTCGCCGATGGCCCGTGCCGCCTCCTCACGGAACGGCGCGAAGCTCGGCCAGTCGTTGATGTCGATCAGCACGGGACGGTCGGGCTCGGGGAACGCCACGTCGCCCCCGAACACCTCCAGGCCGAGAATCGCCGCCGCCTCGAACGCGAGCGCCTTCAGGCGGTTCTCGTCCACCTTCGGTCGCTCTCCGGCGAACCCCGCCTCCGAGCCGTACCACCGGAAGAAACGTCCGTCCGTGACGCCGTAGAACTTCACGATCGGACCGGGCACATGCTCCTGCAACGCCACCCAGGGGATGCCTCGCGCGGTGAACGCCCGCAGCTCCTCTGCCACGCGCTCACGCGGGGCCGCGACCACGTCCTCCGGCCGCTCGGCGTGGACGTCGCCCCGCTTGATCCAGACCTTCTGGCCGTCGGGGCACAGGGCGTCGAGCTGCTCCGGCGGAGGCAGCGGCGCGGAGCTGGCGAGGATCAGGGTTCGGGGGAACGCCAGCGTGCTGTCGCCCAGGCGCTTCACCAAACGGTAGCGGTGGCAGTTGAGCGCGCTGGACGGCCGGTTCACCACCACCGCCCCGTCGGACTCGAGCGGCATGAGCTGCTCCGCGGCAAGCGACCCCTGGCACATGTTCAGGTACAGCTCCGCGACCGGCAGCTGCCCTTGCTCGACCTCGAACTCGCTGGTCTTGACGGCACGCCACCCCTTCGCCGTCAGCTCGCCCACCGTCGCGTCCAGGATGGCCGAGTCGTTCACTCGATGCTGCATGGGTGAGTACAACGGGCTGCGGTAAATCGCGACGAGTTGAGGCAAAGCGGTCTCGCTCCCCGGGTCTGGTTTCAGGCCTCGCGCGCCGCCAGCCACGCGTTGGCAGTTTGCAGATCTGATGGGCGATCGATATCGATGATACGCGGCACCTCCACGGTCGCCACCCGCGCACCCTCGGCGACCGCGGCCCTGAGGAACCGGCGCATCTTGTGCGCACCGCCGCGGACGGCGTCGATCGCGGCACGGCG
>Ga0209237_1002026_pt1 | contig 12094 bp, 10 predicted proteins | sample GraSoi013_1_40cm_2_FD_185820 | JGI IMG/M metagenome (GOLD analysis project Ga0209237, IMG submission 185820) | Grasslands soil microbial communities from the Angelo Coastal Reserve, California, USA - Sample 10_02_2013_1_40cm (SPAdes) (version 2) | ecosystem: Environmental > Terrestrial > Soil >...
GTGACGCGTTGAACGACTTCGAGCAGGCGATCTCACTCGCGCCGACATCGGTGCCACAGGGGTACAACCTCGCTGCCGAGTTGTACAGCCTCGAGTCCGGCGTCTATGCGACGTGCTCGGACTCCACCCGTCGCGACCCGCGTCGGGCCAGGGTGGCAATTGAGCGCGCCATCGCGCTCGACTCGACGCGCGCCACCTTCCTAGTGATTCTCGCCAATGCCTACGCGAGCAGTGGAGACCTTCCTGCGGCGATTAAAGCCTTGAAGCGGGCCCTCGAGTCCCGTGGGGCAGCGCCGTCGTATCGCACTGAGTGGCAACGCCAACTTGACGAGTACGAGCGGGCCCTCGCTGCTCACGAGGCCAAGCGACCCTGAGGACCCCTATGTCACGCGAGGTTTCGAAGACCAGGTTCGAGGGCGCCGCGCCGATTCTCAGCGTGAAGGACATGAGCGCCAGCGTCCGCTACTACGTCAACGTGCTGGGCTTTAGGAACGCCGACTGGGGCACCGAGGACTTCACCTCAGTCAGTCGGGATGGGGCAGGTATCTATCTCTGCCGCGGCGCTCAGGGATGTCCCGGCACGTGGGCGTGGATCGGTGTCGACGACGTGGCAGCTCTGTACCAGGAATACAGGGTCAGTGGGGCGAAAACCCACGGCGCGCCTCGCAACTATCCCTGGGCACTGGAGATGCATGTTGAGGATCCTGACGGGCAAGTGCTGCGATTCGGCTCGGAGCCACTCGCGGATCAACCCTTTGAGAGTTGGGCGGAGTGAGCGCTGGATTGCAGCCATGGCTTCCGCGGTTTGCGGCCGATCGAGCGTGTGGAGCCAGATCTCGTCGCTCTGAGCCGCCTCCAGCAATGGGCCCGCGTGCTCGAACGCTAAAGGCTCGAGGCTCACGACCCGCCCGGTCAACGTGATGGGCTGTGGCACAGACTGTTCATCGCTTCCGCCTCGATGCGTCACCCCAGCACTTCCCGCACCTTGCGGGCGAGCGCTTCGGCGCTGAACGGCTTCTGCAGGAATGCCAGCCCGCGTTCCAGCATCTGGTGCCGCCCGATCGCGGCATCGGGGTACCCCGACATGAACAGCACTCGCGTGCCCGGTCGCCGCGCGGTGAACTGCGCCGCCAGCGCGCGGCCACCCACGCCCGGCATCACGATGTCGGTGAGCAACAGGTCCACGCCTTGAGTCGTCTCGGTCAGCGCGAGCGCCTCCTCCGGCCCGGCGACTTCGATCACCGCGTAACCGTAGCGCGCCAGCACCTGCCGCGCTACCGCCCGCACGGCGTCCTCGTCCTCCACGAGGAGCACGGTCTCCGTGCCCCGCAGCGACGCAACCGGTGCGTGCTTCGGGGCAGCCACGGGAGCCACCGTATCGGTCCGCGGCAGGTACACCTTCACGCTCGTGCCCACGCCCAGCTCGCTGTACACCCACACGAACCCGTCGCTCCGCTTCACGATACCGTACACGGTGGCGAGCCCGAGGCCGGGGCGGGCGTGCTCACTCTTGGTGGTGAAGTACGGCTCGAACAGATGCGCCTTGGTCGCGGCGTCCATGCCCGAGCCGGTGTCACTCACGGCGAGCAACACGTACTGCCCGGACGGCATCAGTCGGTGGTCCGTCGTGTAAGTCGGGTCGAGCGCGAGGTTTTGCGTTTCCACGGTTATCTGACCCCCGCCGGGCATCGCGTCGCGCGCGTTCAACACCAGGTTGAGCAGCACCTGCTCCAGCTCGCGCGGATCCGCCCGCACCCGGCCGAAGCGCGGCTCGAGCGCGGTCGCGAGCGCGACGCGATCGCCGGCGAGCCGGGCCAGCTCGCGCTCCAGTCCGTGCACCAGCGCGTTCAGGTCGACCGAGTCGGGGGCGGTCGGGAGCTGCCCGCTGAGGGTGAACAGCTGTCGGGTCAGCGTGGTGCCGCGGGTCACCGCATCGCGAATCGCCTGCACTTCGCTGCGGCGCGGGTCGTCCGGCGCGAGATCCGCGAGCAGCAAATCGCTGTTGCCGGCGATGGCCGTGAAGACGTTGTTGAAGTCATGGGCGACGCCGCGCGCGAAGCGCGTCAGCGCTTCCATCTTGTTGGCCTGACGGAGCTGGGCTTCGACCGGCGGTTCGTGCTCGGGCGGCATGGTGTCTCACAAGAAACGCGTCCGTCGCCCCATGCGCCAACTCGGGGAAACCCTGAAACGGCGCCTTGAGTCCGGGGTGGGGACCGGTTACCCCCCGGCGTGTGTCCTGAGTCACGTTTCCGGTCGGCCGGGCGCGATTAGTTTGGTGCCCCGGCCCACCCACCAAAGACTGTGAGCGCGGACCATGACCGGAAACCACTGGGGGCGTCTCCAGGTAGACATAGACTGCCAGCTGCGCCGCGGCGCCTGGTACCGCGTCACTGAGCTGGAGTCGCTCCAAGCCATCCTCGACGTCAACCGTCGGCGCCTTGCCATCCCCCACTATCTCATCGAGGTCGTTTCGGCACCGCCGCGGCGCTGGACCGTCGTGCCACGCCCCCAGAACGCCCGTGTGCTGCCGAAGGATTGGGGTGCGGCGTACGCCGTTTGCCCGAGCTGTCGTGAACGCGCGGCCCTGCGGGGACGCGCGCGCAGGATGGACTGCCGCCGCTGCCACGGAGAGTTCGACATCGCCTGGGACGAAGCCTACCTCGCGGACTGATGCGGGCGCGCCCTTGACGGAACGTGGAGCCCTTCCCACCCTATAGACGAGCATTCGGCTCCGGAGGCGGACATCGCGGAACAACAGTGGGCGCGGGTACGGATCGACGCCGATTGCCGGCTGCGCCGCGGCGCGTGGTACCGGGTGATGCGATTGACGGCGATCGAAGTCGTGCTCGACGTCAATCATCACCCCGTCAACGTGCCTCGCTCCTCCCTTCAGATTGTGCCTCGGCCACCCCCACACTGGACTCTGGTTCCCCGTCCCGCCAACTCGCTCCGCGTGCCATCCAGCTGGGGAGCGCGCTACCTCGTCTGCCCGAACTGCCGCGAGCGCGCCCCGCTCGCCAAACCGATGGCGAGCCTGCGCTGCCCCCGGTGCAACGGCGTGTTCGAGATCGGGTGGGGGGACGAGCCGTTCTAGAAGCGCACTGATCCAGGCCTCGGTCATTCTCAATCCCGCCGCAGGTGGCGGCGCCGGCGCCCGGGCGCTCGACCCGGTGGCGCGCGAGTTCCGACGCCAGGGGTGGGCGGTGGACATCACCCGCACGGAGGGTCCGGGCCACGGCGTCGAGCTCGCGGCCCAGGCCGCCCGCGACGGCGCCACTCGGGTCGTGGCCGTGGGTGGCGACGGCACGGTGCACGACGTCGCGAACGGGATCTTCCGGCAAGACGCTGATGTCGCCCTGGGCGTGGTCCCGATCGGGACGGGAAACGATTTCGCGAAGCTGCTGGGCGTCTACCGGCACAGCCCCGTCCGCGCCGTGCAGCGGCTCGTGAGCGCCGAGGTGCGACGGTTCGACGTAGGAGAGGTGCTGGCCGAGTGCTTCGTCAACACCATGGGCTTCGGGTTCGGTCCGGCGGTGGTGCGCGTCCGGAACAGCATGCCGGGGGTGACGGGCTTCTTCTCTTACCTGCTGCCCGTATTGCGCGCCTTCGCCACGTTCCGGCCGCCGCGGTTCGAGGTGCGCGCATCCGGGTTCGCCGAGACGGGGTACATGATGATGGTCGAGATCTGCAACGGCACGACCGCTGGGGGGAGTTACCGGTTTGCGCCCGACGCCGACCCCTGCGACGGCCAACTCGATGTGTGCCTCGTCCGCAGCGTCTCGCTCCCGCGCTTTCTGATGGCGCTGCCCCGGGTGCTGCGCGGCACCCATACGCGCATGCGGGAGGTGGCGGTGTTCCGAACCCGCGAGTTGACGATCCGTTGCCCAGAGCAACCGCTGCTGCTGCACTTGGACGGAGAGCTGCGCGAGCCGGAGGTGAACCACTGCACGGTGCGGCTGGCGCCGCGGAGACTGAAAGTGCTGGTGGCGCGATGAGGCGGAACGTTGGAACCTTGGAACGATGGAGCGGGAGCCTGCTCGGCGCGGTGCTCCTTGCCATCGTTCCATCGGTCCATCTTTCCGCTCAAGTCCCCGACACTGCCCGGGTCGTCACCACCGGTGCGAGCGTGGTCGCGCTCGACACGACTCACCGCATCCGACCGATGGGGGCGTTCTGGCGCTCGCTCCTGCTGCCTGGCTGGGGGCAGGCGGAGACCGGCCGCCCCGTGACCGGCGCGCTGTTTGTCGCGTGGGAGGGGGTCACCGCGATGATGACGCTCAAGGCACAACAAGAGACCCATTACCTCAAGGAATCAGGCTCGACCAATCTCGGCGCCAAGCGTCAGGAGGTGCAGGACTGGCTGGTGCTGTGGATCTTCAACCACCTCTTTTCCGGCGCCGAAGCCTTCGTCTCGGCGCACCTGATGGACTTTCCCCCCGAGCTGAAGGTCCGGGTCGTCCCCCACGGCGTCGGGTTCAGCGTGCCGGTGCCGCGACCGTGAACCCGGCCCCGCTCGGCGTCTTCGACTCCGGCATCGGCGGCCTCACCGTGGCACGCGCGCTGTTCGAGCGCTTGCCGCGCGAATCGGTGATCTATTTCGGTGACACGGCGCGAGTCCCCTACGGCCCGAAGTCGCCCGACACGGTGCGCCGCTACGGGGGCGAGATCCTCACCTACCTGCTGCAGCGCGGCGTGAAGGCGCTGGTCGTGGCGTGCAATACGATCACCGCCCAGGCGCTCGACTACCTGAAGGAGCGCTCACCCGTCCCGCTGGTCGGCGTGATCGAGCCGGGCGCGCGGGCGGCGGTGCAGGCGACGCGGACGGGGAAGATCGGCGTGATCGGCACCGCCGGCACGATCGCGAGCGGCGCGTACGAGCGGGCCATCACGGCGCTCCGGCCGGATGCGCGTGTCCACGCGCAGCCCTGCCCGCTGTTCGTGCCGCTGGTCGAAGAGGGGTGGTTCGATCATCCGGCGACCGAGCTGATCGCACGCCAATATCTCGAGCCGCTGCAGCGCGCGGGCGTGGACGTGCTGGTGCTCGGCTGCACCCATTACCCGCTCATGAAGCCGCTACTCGCCCGCGTGATGGGGCAGGGCGTGACCCTGGTGGACTCGGCCGAGGAGACCGCGAAGGCGGCAGCGCAGGAGCTCGAGGCACGCGGCCTGCTCGCCGGGGATGGACGTCACGAGCACGTGTTCGTCGTGTCGGACGACGAACCGCATTTCCGCAAGGTGGGGGCGCGGTTTCTCGGCGAGAAGCTGAAGCAGGTAGAGGTCGTGCCGCTGGGATAACCGACCGGACGCCTCACTGAAACGTCTTCAGCTCTATGCTATCCTGCGTCACCACTGCGTAGCGATATCCGTCGAGAAACGCGCCCGGATTGAGATACGCTCGGCGGTTGCCGAGCTCTTCGAGCGCCGGCCGGTGGGTGTGCGCGAGGATGACCAGCCCGAGGTCGCCGCGGCGGGCCAGCAGATCCGTCGCGTACCGCGCCTGGGCGCGGGCCGCGCGGTCGAGCACCGCGGGATCGCGCGTATTGTCGGCGAGCGTGCCGGACAGCTTGTGCGCGATCCAGAAGCCGATGTCGGGGTGGAGTGCCCGGAACACGCGGACGGTCAGGGGATGACGGGTGACGCGGTGCATCAGGTGCGCGCTCCAGTGCTGCTCGGTCAGCCCGTCGCCGTGCGCCACGAAACTGCGCCGTCCGGCCACGTCGATCTCCGCCTCGCCCCCGTAGAACGCGATTCCCAGGTCCTTCGTGAGGAAGTCGCCACCCCAGCGATCGTGATTGCCGCCCACCAGGGTGATGGGGATGCCCTTGGCCCGCAGCGTCTGGAGTCGCGCGACCGTGCCGAAATGGCGCCGCGGGATCACCGCCCGATACTCGAACCAGAAGTCGAACAGGTCGCCGTTGATGAGCAGCGCCTGGCCCAGGTCGGGGACGGCTTCGAGGAACTTGTGGAACGCGGACTCGATGGCGGGTGGGACCTGTCCCAGATGGGCGTCGGCGACGACGAGCACGCGGGATGGCACGGCCCCAAGCTAGAAGCGGCTCCACAGCGCCGCAAGCCGCGATGCTGTATTTTGCCCGGCGTGATCAGCACCATTACGTTGCGCGTGAACTACTCGGAGACGGATCAGATGGGCGTGGTGTACCACGCCAACTATCTGATCTGGTTCGACCGCGCGCGCACCGAGCTGATGCGCGAGACGGGTGTGACGTATAAAGAGCTGGAGCAGCAGGGCGTCTACCTCGCGGTGTCGGAGGTGAAGGTGCGCTACCGTGCCGCGGCGCGCTACGACGACCTGGTGCGCGTGCGCTGCTGGGTGCGCGAGCTCGCCTCCCGCCGCGTGACTTTCGGGTACGCGGTGGAGCGCGCCGCCACGGCCGAGCTGCTCGCGACGGGCGAGACGGACCTCGTGTCGCTCACGCACCAGCATACCCTCACGCGGATCCCCGCCCATGTCTTCGAGCTGCTCAAGCCGGTGCCTGATCCGGTCCGCGTGTAGCGCGGGCCTGCTGCTCGCACTAGCGGCGCCGGGGCGACGAGCGTTCGCCCAGCAGCCGGACGAGGCACTGGTGGGCGAGTTCGCCCGCGTGCTTGCCGCCAGCGACGCCCGCGCGTTCGACGCGCCGTTGTTCCGCGAGGCGCAGCACTACCCCGACGCCGTGGTGCGGCGCCAGGCGGCCCTGGCGATCGGCCGGATCGGCGACGCCGCGGGAACGGATCTCTTGGTGGAGGCGCTCGGGGACTCGGAGCCGACCGTGCGCGCCGCGGCGGCGTTCGGGCTCGGGCTGGTCAAGGATGCGCGGGCGGTCGAGCCGCTGCTCGCGCTGGTGCGCTCGGTGCCGGCCGCGGAGCAGGGCCCGCCCCAGGCGGAAGCCGTCACGGCGATCGCGAAGATCGGCGGCGATGAGGGCGCGGCCGCGTTGCGCGGCTTGCTCGGCAGCGGTGCCACCGCGGGCGTGCCCACCTCGCTCGCCCAGAGCACGGCGTTGCTCGAGGCGTGGCGCCTCGGGGCCAGGGCGCCCGTGCCGGCGTTGCTCGGGTTCGCCGAAGATCCGGACCTGGGCGCCCGCTGGCACGCGCTGTACTCGCTGGCGCGGCTGCGTGTCGCGCGCGCCGTGCCGGCCCTGGTGCGCGCGCTCGACGACGCCGCCCCGTTGGTGCGGGCCGTCGCTGCACGCGGTGTGAGCCGCGCCCTCACCGACAGCGCCCGACTCGACCCGCAGACGGTCGCCGCCCGGCTGCAGCCGCTCGTCGCCGACCGCGACCCGCAGGTCCGTGTCAACGCGCTGCGGGCCCTCGCCACGTTGCGCGACAGCGCCTTCGCCCGGCTGGCCGCGCCCGCTGTCAACGATGCGGACGTCAACGTCGCCGTGCAGGCCGAGACGACACTCGGCGCGTTGGGTGGACGCGCCGCCGTGGAAGCGCTGAGCGCGCGGCTCGCGAGTGCCGTGTTCGCGCTGCGGCGGCAGGCAATGATCGCCCTGGCACAGGCGGACAGCGCCGCCGGAGTGGCGGCTGCCGCGGCGCTCGCCGGCGACCCCGACTGGCGCTGGCGCAGCGTGGCGGCCGAGGCATTCGCTGCCGCGAAGGACCGTGCCCGGCTCGAGGCGCAGCTGGCCGACGGCGACGGCCGAGTCGTCGCACAGGCGCTGCAAGCACTCGCCCGGGTCGTGCCGGCGCCTGACACTACCCTCGCGCCTCGCGCGCGGCAGCTGCTCGGCCACGCCGACCCCGCGGTGCGCAGCGTCGCGGCCGATCTCCTCGCGCGCCATCCGACCACGGCCGACGTCGATCGGCTGGTCCAGGCGTACACCCGCGCCGCCGGCGATGCGTTCAACGACGCCCGCCTCTCGGCCGTGGCCGCACTCGGGGCGATCGCGCGGGCGAGCGCCGAAGGACGTCTCGCCGTCGCCGGCCGGTTCGTGGGGGTCGTGCCGCGCCCCGACGACTACCTGGTGCGCCGCCTCGCGGCCGCCCAGCTCCCCGACGCCGCCGAGCGGTGGGGGCCGGCGGCCCCCATCGCTACCGGACGGGGCCCGCAAGACTATCGGGACGTGGTGCGCCGCTACCTCCTGGCGGCGCTCGGGGGTCAGCCACCGCGGGTCACGATCGACACCGACCGCGGCACCATGGTAGTCGAGCTCTCGGCCACCGAGGCGCCGCTCACCGTCGCCACGTTTCTCTCACTGGTCGACCGACGCTACTTTGACGGCTCGCGCTGGCATCGCGTCGTGCCCAACTTTGTCGTCCAGGACGGCGACCCCCGCGGAGACGGGTGGGGCGGGCCGGGATTCCTGCTGCGGGACGAGGTGAATCCCATGCGGTATGAGCCGGGTACCATCGGTATGGCGCTCTCCGGGCCCGACACGGGCGGCAGCCAGTTCTTCATCACGCACTCGGCGCAGCCGCACCTGGACGGCATCTACACCGTGTTCGGCCGCGTCGTCTCGGGCGTGAACGTGCTCGGCGCCGTGGCGCAGGGCGACCGCATCCGGAGCATCCACCGTTGAGAACCTTGCCCTGTAGGGCAGTGTCGTGCCGAGCCCAGGCTTTAGCCTGGGGATCGGCGCTGTTCGTTCTCCTCTTGCTTGCCCGTTCGGCGGCCGCCCAATTCGGTTATTTCGGCCAGAACAAGATCCAGTACCGCGGCTTCGACTGGCACCTGCTCCGCGGCGAGCACGTCGACCTCTACTACTATCCCGAGGAGCAGGAGCTCGCGCGCGTCGCCCTCGCGTACGCCGAGGAGAGCTACGGCGTGCTGGAGCGACGCTTCAACCATCATCCCCAGCGCCGCGTCCCGCTCATCATCTACGCCTCGCACTCGGACTTCGAGCAGACGAACGTCCTCCCGTTCGTGCCACCCGAAGGGCTGCTCGGCGTCACCGAGTTCTTGAAGCAGCGGGTCGCGCTGCCGTTCACCGGCAGCTACTTCGATTTCCGCCACACGCTGCGCCACGAGCTCGTTCACGTCTTCCAGCTGAGCGTCACCACCCAGGCGTTTGCCCGCTATCCCCGGATCCGACACGTCGACCCGCCGTTGTGGTGGACCGAGGGGCTGGCGGAATACTTCTCCGCCGGCGAGGACTCGCGCGATGAAATGATCCTGCGCGACCTGACGGTCTCGGGGCGGCTGCCGGCGCTGCGGGACTTGGCGTACGCGTCGGGCGGGATCGTGTACCCGCTGGGCGGAGCGATCCATCACTTCCTCGCGTCCACGTACGGCGATTGGCGTATCGACGAGGTGTACCGCGACGTGTGGAAGTTCGGCTCGTTCGAGGACGAAGTGCAAGCCGTGTACGGCAAGTCGCTCGATCAGCTGTCCGACGAGTGGCAGTACTGGATGCGGCAGCGCTACTATCCGGCGGTCGCGGCGGCCGAGCCGCTGTCCCTCACCGCCCGCCTGCTGACCAGGCTCGCGATCAAGCCGGCGGTGTATTGGTCCCCCGACGGCGCGGACAGCGCCCGCGGCGTGCTGTACTTCTCGCCCTCGACCGGCTACACCAACATCTACGCGCAGCCGTTCGCCGGCGGCGGGCCGCGTGCCGTGGTGAAGGGCGAGCGCAGCGCCGAGTTCGAATCGTTCCATTTCTTCGAGTCGCGGATCGGGGTCTCCAGCGACGGCATCGTGGCGTTTTCGAGCAAGTATTTCGACCGCGACGCGCTGTTCTTCTGGAGCCTCGCCAAGCAGCGGGTCGTCGGCCGCTACGAGTTTCCGGAGCTCATCTCGATCCTGTCGCCCGCGTGGGCGCCCGACCGCCGGAGCGTCGTGTTCTCCGGGCTCGCGGTGTCGGGCTACTCCGACCTGTATCGCCTATGGCTCGCCGACGGCCGGCTCGAGCGTCTCACCTCTGACCGGTACCAGGATCTGGATCCCACCGTCGGCCCCGACGGGCGGACCGTCGTGTTCTCATCGGACCGCACGCCGTTCGGTCCGCAGGGGGGCCGGAACCTCTTCACCCTCGACCTCGTCACCGGCACCATCGCCTATCTCACGTATGGCGACTGGCGCGACGAGCAACCCCGCTGGACACCGGACGGCCGCATCTTCTTCGCGTCCGACCGCGACGGCACCTACCAGATTTACTCCGTGGACTCGACCGGGACGGGTCGGCGCGAGACCAACACCCTGAACGGGGCGTTCGACCCGCAATGGGTGGACGCGGAGCACGGTCTGGTGTTCGGGGGGTTCGCCGACCTGAGCTACAACATTTACGTCGCGCAGCCGGTGGCGAACAGGGGGGCGCGGGCGGTGGCCCTCGCCCGAGAGCGCGCGGCGCCCGAGTGGACGTGGCCCGAGCTCGCGAGCCCGCTGTACGCGCGCACCGACGCGGCCCCGTACGAGCGCAAGTACAGCCTCGACTTCGCCGCGGGCGACGCGGTCGTGGCCCCGGGCCTCGGGTCGGCGCAGGGCGCCGTCTTCGTCTTCAGCGACCTGCTGAGCGACCATCAGTTGTATCTGCTGCTCTCCTCGTTCGCCGGCTCGGGCTTCGGCAATCTGCTCGACAACTTCAGCGGCACCGCCTTCTACTTGAACCAGTCGCACCGTATCAACTGGGGGGTCGGCGCCTTCCGGCAGCGTGGCCTGTTCTACGAGGGTGACTTCAGCACCCTGTACGACGAGACGTCCGGCGGCGTGTTCGCGGACCTGCGCTATCCGCTGTCGCGCTTCACGCGCATCGAAGCGGAGTACCGGATCGAGCACTCCAGCCGGTTCGATATCACCCGTCCCGATCTCGTCGCCGGCGGCCCTACCGAATTCCACCGCGTCGGCTGGCTCGCGTCGAACTACGTGAGCTACGTGCGCGACAACACGCTCTGGCTCCCCACCGGGCCGATCGACGGCGGGCGCATGAACCTGACGGGCGGTCTGGTGAACGACGTCAGCCACGGGCGGTTCGACACCTGGCTCGTCGCCGCGGACTACCGGCGCTACTTCCGCACGTCGCTGCGGAGCGCGTTCGCTGTCCGCCTGCTCGGCTACTACGCCGGCGGCGAGCGCCCCCGGCGCGTGAACATCGGCGGCTCGTGGGGCCTGCGTGGCTACCCGCGCTACGGCTATGTCGCGGGAACCCGCGCCTGGCTGTTCAACTCCGAGTGGCGCTTCCCGATCACCGACTTCCTCTCGATCGGATTCCCGTTCGGCGTGGCGCGGTTCCCGGGCGTGCAGGGCGCGCTGTTCTTCGACTTGGGGGCGGCCTCGACGGAGACCGCGCTGGCGCGCGGCACGCTCGGCAGCACGGGGCTCGGCCTCAGGATGTCGCTCGCGCCGCCGCTGGTGTTGCGGCTCGATCTCGGGTACCGGTTCCATTCTGGTAGCACCGACGGTTATGCCCTCCCGTCGGGGAGCCGCGGACCCCGCTTCGTCGATTTCTTCTTCGGATTTAACTATTGAGCCGGCAACGCTTTTTGCTTGACCGGCGGGTGAAGCTCTCCTACATTGGCGCCTGTTGGCTGCTCGCCGGCTGCCCGGGGAAACTGCCGCCCCTGGTGCCGATCACGCTGGCGCTGGCGCCGGCCGACGGCGCGGCGGCGGTGGCATGGGCTCGGGCGACGTTGCCCTCGCGCGCGACGGCGATCCGGTTTCACTGGAAGTACCAGGACCCGGACCGGCGTTGGGGCGGCCGCGGCCAGGCACGCATCGCGCCGCCCGACTCGCTGCGGTTCGACTACGTGGGGCCGCTGGGGCTGGGTGCCGGTGCGGCGGTGGTGGTGGGGGACTCGGCGCTGTGGGCGGACCCCGAGAAGAATTTCCGCTCGCTCGTCCCGGCGGTGCGGATGCTGTGGGCAGGGCTTGGAATGGTGCTGCCTCCGGCTCCGGGCGCTGGCGTGTTCGTGTTGCAGGTGCCGCCGGTCGCGATCTGGCGCTTCGTCGAGTCGGCGGACACCCTCGACTACCGGGCGAGCAACGGCACCGGGGGAGATCGCGTACTCGAGGCGGAGTGGCGCCGCGAGGGCAAAGTGGTGGCGCGTACCCGGACACAGTTCGACCTGCACGCGATGCCGGCCAGCGCGCGCATCGATTTCCCGGAGGGCCCGGCCCGTTTTGAGCTCTCGGTGGTTGCGGTGGACACCGCGGCGG
>Ga0209237_1002033_pt1 | contig 12067 bp, 9 predicted proteins | sample GraSoi013_1_40cm_2_FD_185820 | JGI IMG/M metagenome (GOLD analysis project Ga0209237, IMG submission 185820) | Grasslands soil microbial communities from the Angelo Coastal Reserve, California, USA - Sample 10_02_2013_1_40cm (SPAdes) (version 2) | ecosystem: Environmental > Terrestrial > Soil >...
CGCTGCAGCAGCCGCGAGTTGAAGCCGCCGCCGCCGCCCAGCAGGAAGTCCGCCACCTCCGCCGCGAAGTAGTCCGGGGTGTTGCCGACTTTGATACCGCCCGCGTGCCCCATCCGGATGTTGGTCTGGTTCACGTCCTTCTCGACCAACACGATTTTCGGCCCCTGGGCGATCACGAGCGGCGGCACCGACCGCAGCCCCGCCGGGCACTTCCCCCAGCCACCGAACAACTGCTCCAGCTTGGCGAGCAGGTCCTTTTCCACGAAGTCGCCGGAGACCCCGATCAGGAAGTTGTCGGCGCAGAAGATGCGATGCTGCACCCAGCGGAACCGCTCCGGGGTGAAGCCCGCGATCTCCGCAGGGGTCACTTGCGTGCGCCCGAGCGGGTGGTCGCCGAGCACCACCTGGCTCCACGCGCGCCCGAGCACCGAGCCGGGTTGATCGTTGCGGCGGCGCCAGCTCTCCTGCTGTTGCGCTGCGCTGATCCGTACGCGCGAACTGTCGTCGCGGGGATTGCGCATCATGTCGAACGCGAGGTCGAGGAGCCGGTCGCGGTAGCGGGACAAGCCGACCATCGAGGCGGTGCTGGTCTCGTTGCCGGTCTGGAACCCGATGGTGAGCGCGTAGAAAGCGATCAGCTTGTCCACGGAGTCTGGGGACAGCCGAGTCGTGCCGCCCGTGCGCAGCAGGTTGTCGGCCTCCCAACCGATGCCCCACAGGGAATCGGGGAGGTTCGCCACCCCGACCTTGGAGATCAGCTCGACGTCGAGGAGTGGCAGCGCGTGGTCCTCCAGCAGGTAGACCGGCACTCCGTTTGAGAGTGTCACCCGCTTGGGCAGCGGCGGGTTGAAGCGCAGGGGGAGATACTGCAGGGCCTGGATCTGGGCCCGCGTATCGACCGGCTGTTGGGCGCGGGCCGGGACGGCCGCGAGCAGCAACATGCCAAGGAGCGCGCGCGCGCGCATCAGTTGGTCCCTCCCGTCGCGGGCTTGGGCGGCCGGACCAGCGTTGCCACCGTCCGGTTGCCGCGGTCGAAGTAGGCCCTGGCCACGCGCTGCACGTCGGCCGCGGTCACGCGCGACTGGGCCGCTTGGTCCCGAAACGTCTGGGTCCAATCGTACCACAGCGCCTCGCTGTTCGAGAGCTGGAAGGCCACCCCGAAGCTGCTCGCCAAGCGCTGGACCGCGCTGGCCTCGATCTGGTTGCGCACCCGCTGCAGCTCCTCGTCGGTCGGCGGCTCGCGCGTCAAGCGGGCCAGCTCCTCGTACACCGCGGTCTCGATCTCTTGCGTGGTGTGCGGGGCGATGGGGACGCCCTGGAACGTAAACAGCCGGGGGTAGAGGCTGCCCGGGAACTGGAAGGAGGCGATGGTCGTCGCCACGCGGTCTCGGATCACGAGCCGCTGGAACAGACGCGAAGTCCGGCCGCCCGTCAGGATCTGCGACAGCACCGCGAGCGCCTGGGCGTCCGGGTGCCGCGCGCTCGGGACGTGGTAGCCGATTAGGACCTGTGGGTTCGCGTCGTACTCCACGTCGATGCGGCGCTCGCCCCGCTGGGGCGGCTCCTGCGTCACGACGGGGCGGTGCGGCTCTCCCGTGGGAATGTCCGCGAAGTAACGCGTGGCCCAGGCCTTCATCGAATCCACGTCGATGTCCCCGACGATCGCGACGACGGCGTTGTTCGGACCGTAGAAGCGCTTGAAGTACTCCTGCGCCGCCTGCCGATCTACCGTCTGGATCTCGCTCGCCACGCCCACCACCGGCCGGCCGTAGGGGTGGGCGCGGAAGGCCGCCGCCAGGTACTCCTCCAGCAGCATGCCGAACGGCTGCGTCTCCACGCGCAGCCGTCGCTCCTCCAGCACCACCTCGCGCTCGGAGTAGAACTCTCGCAACACGGGGTTCCGGATGCGGTCGCTCTCGAGGACGAACCACAGCTTGGCACGGTTCGAGGGGAGGGAGAAGAAGTAGTTGGTCGCGTCGTTGCCGGTCGAGGCGTTGAGATTCTGGGCCCCGTTCTCGGTGAGGATGCGGTCCAGCTCGTTGCTCACGGCGTACTGCCGAGCGGAATCCTCCAGTGTTTTGAGGCGGTCGCGCAGCCGACCCAACTGGGCGCTGTCGGTGAGGGCGCCCTTGCGGTACTCGGCGGTGAACGAGTCGGCCACGGCGTCGACGCGCGGGAATAGCGCCACCTCAGCCGCGTAATTCTTCGTGCCGATCGAATGCGTGCCCTTGAACAGCATGTGCTCGAACAGATGCGCCGTGCCGGAGATCCCCGTCCACTCGTCGACGCCACCGGCGCGGAAGTGCGTCACGAAGGAGACGGTCGGCGCTCCCGGGCGACGCAGGAACAGGAAGGTCATGCCGTTGGGGAGGACGTGTTTGACCACCGGCAGCTGCTCGCCCGGTGTCCGCTCCTGCGCTGCGAGCGACGGGGAGAGCGCGAGCGTGAGCAGCGCGGTGCAGCCTAGGAACACTCGCATGCGACGACCTCGTGTGGCGGAAGGAGGAGAGAACAAGCTAGCCGCAGCGCGCGGCGTGGCTAGGGGGCGGGCCCTCCACGGTGAGAAGGGTTTCACCGCTGGCACCGCGGGCAGAACGTCGTCGCCCGCAGGTCGATCACGTGCGTGGTCACGAGCTTCTTCCCGCAGCGCACACACGGCTGGCGACCACGCCCGTACACCTTGAGCTCGAATTGAAACCGTCCCCGGCCGCCCGTGCCGGTGCGGTAGTCCCGCACGGTCGTGCCCGAGGAGTCGACCGCCCGCTCGAGCACCCCGCGCACCGCCGCGTGCAGCCGGGCGAACTCCTCGAGCGACAGTCGGTCCGTGCGCCGCGACGGGTCGATCCCCGCCTCGAACAGCGCCTCGTTCGCGTAGATGTTGCCGATGCCGGCCACGCGGCGCTGGTCCATGATCGCCTTCTTGACCGCCACCCGCGTGCCGCTGAGCCGCTCGGCGAACACGAACGGGGTGAACGTCTCCTCCAGCGGCTCGGGGCCGAGGCGCGTGGTGTAGGCGGCCCACCCCGCCTCGTCGAGCAGCCACACCGTGCCGAGGCGGCGCACGTCGCGGTACACCAGGAGGCGGCCGTCCTCGATGGTGCAGGTGAGCACCGCGTACTTCGCCTCGTCCCGCGTGAGCGGCGGGTCGTAGACGACGAGCGAGCCGGTCATGCGGGGCTGCACGATCAGGCGGTGGCCGCTGCCGAGCCGGAACACCGCGTGCTTGGCGCGGCGGCTCACTTCTTCGAAGGTGTTGCCCCGCAGCGTCCGCAGCAGGCGCGGCTTCGAGACGCGACGCAGGACGTCCGTCTTGGCGAGGCGGGCGCGCGCGATGCGGAAGCCTTCCAGCCGCGGCGCGAGCTGGCGGACGATCGTCTCGACCTCAGGCAGCTCCGGCACGGCGAATCTCGCGCCAGGCGATGTCCCGGCGCCAGGTCTTTCCGTCAAAGGTGATGCGCTCGCAGGCGGCGGCGCTGCGGCGCGCGGCTGAGGGCACGTCGGGGCCGAGCGTAGTGACGTCGAGCACTCGGCCGCCGGCCGTCCGGAGGGTGCCGCCCAAGTCGCGGACCGTGCCGGCGTGGAACACCAGCACGTCGGAGCCGAGGTTCTCCGGCAGGTCGATGGCGGCGCCCCGTTCGGGCGCGTCCGGATAGCCGCGCGCGGCGAGGACCGTCGTGACCGCCGCGCGCTCGGCGGCAAGCACCTCCCGGCTGGGCCGCCACGCGCCCCGCGCGATGTCCAGGAACTGCGCGCTGACCCCTGGAGCCAGCCCGGGGAGAATAGCCTGGGTTTCCGGGTCACCGAAGCGGCAGTTGAATTCCAGGACGGAAGGCGTGCCGTCGGCCGAGATCATTAAACCGGCGTAGAGGACGCCGGCGTACGGAGTACGGCGTACGGCCATCTCGCGCAGCGTCGGCTCGAGGACCTCCCGCCGCACTCTCTCAAGAAGCGCGGGGGTGGCGAGGCTCACCGGACAGTAGGCGCCCATGCCGCCGGTGTTGGGGCCGGTGTCCCCCTCGCCCAGGCGCTTGTGGTCCTGCGCGGGAGGCAGGATCGCGACGCGCTCCCCATCGGTCAGCGCGAGCACGGAGAGTTCTTCGCCCGCGAGGAACTGCTCGATCACGATCTCGCGGCCCGCCTCACCGAGTGAGCCTTCGGCCAGCATGGCGCGGGCGCTCGCCGCGGCCGCCGCGCGCGTGTCACACAGCACGGCGCCCTTCCCGGCGGCGAGGCCGGACGCCTTCACGACGAGCGGCTCGGCGTGCGAGCGGATGTAGGCGAGCGCGGGATCCAAGGCGGTGAAGCTGCGGCTCGCGGCCGTGGGCACGCCCGCCCGGGCCATCACCTCTTTGGCGAACGCCTTCGAGGCCTCGAGGCGCGCCGCGGCGGCGCTGGGCCCGAGCACGGCCGTACCCGCCGCGCGCAGCGCGTCGGCGAGGCCGGCCGCGAGCGGCGCCTCGGGGCCGATTACGGCGAAGTCGATGGAGTGCTGGCGCGCGGCCGTGACGAGGTCCGCGGCGGCGGTCGCCGCGATCGCCAGGTTGGTGCCGAGTTGGGCGGTGCCGGGGTTGCCCGGCGCGGCGAACAGGGTCGCGTGAGGGTGATCGCGCTTCAGCGCCCAACACAACGCGTGCTCGCGACCGCCCCCGCCGACGACCAGGACCCTCACTTCTTCTTGAATGCGTCCGAGAATGCCTGGGCCGCCCGCTTGGCGGAGTCGACCACGTCGTCCACGACCGCCTTGGCTTCCTTCATATAGTGCTCGCGGGCTTCGTCCAAGTCCTTGTCGACGGGCCGCTGCTCGGCCTCGGGGCCGCGGCGCGTGTACTCGCCCCCCAGGATGCGGTCGTAGCCGCCGCCCTCGATCCAGCGCTGCAGCTCGGCCGCGCGCACCGTATTGAAGGGGTGGGAGCGCCCCAGCACGCCAAGGATTTTGAAGATCCGGTCGATCGCCCCGCCGCTCTCCTCGAACTCCTTGGCTTGCGCGAGGAACGCGTTCAGGTCCATCTGCGTCATGTCGCCGCCCCCGGCGAACTTCAGGTTCACGCGCAGCGACGCGGTCGCGTCCTGGCACGCGAGCAGCCCCGCGCGGTCGGACGACAGCTCGCTCTTGCGGAACCACTCGAGCAAGGCGAGCTGGATCGGCAGAATGGCGATGCCGGCGAGGAACGGCAGCGCGGAGAGACTGACGTTGAGGAGCAGGACCAGCAACGTGTGATAGAGGGCGTGCCCGCTCATGACGTGCCCCAGCTCGTGGCCAAGCACGTTGCGGAGCTCGTCGTCGTCGAGCAGCTTGAGCGTCCCCGATTGGATGACGATGAACGGCTTGTCCATCCCGAAGGCGCCCGCGTTGGCGAACGGGGTCTGCGACACGAACAGCTCGGGCCGCTCCGGCCAGTCCATCGACGTGACCACGTCGGTGTAGAGGGCGTTGAGGCGCGGGAACTGCGTCGGGCCCACCCGCACCGAGTCCGCCTGGAAGATCAGCCGGATGCCGCGCTCGCCGATGAAGCCGTAGACCTTTTTCAGGACTTCGTCGAAGCCGGGCACCGCGCGCAGCGATTGCAGCGCGGCGCGGTCGGCGGGGTGCTCCCAGCTGACCGGGGCGATCTGCGTGAGGATCTTGCGGGGCCGCACGGCGGGTAGCCCGCTGGTGGCGTCGGTCATAAGCGTCTCCTCGAGAGGTGCTGCTTCACTACGCTGCCCCCGGGCGCGTGTTTCCGGCTGGACTGATCCCGTCCTCCCCGGGGCATCCCCCCGGGGGCAGCCGCTCCCTACGCTCCCCCGAGCGCCTGGTCGAGGTCGGCGATCAGGTCGTCGACGTCCTCGATGCCCACCGAGAGCCGCACCAGACTGTCGGTGAGCCCCATCGCCCGGCGCATCTCCGGCGGTACGCTGGCGTGCGTCATCGACGCCGGATGGCCGATGAGACTCTCCACGCCGCCCAACGACTCGGCGAGCACGAAGATCTTGGTCCGCTCGGCGACCCGCCTGGCCCGGTCCACGCTGCCGAGCTCGACGCTGATCATGCCACCGAACCCCTTCATCTGGCGGCAGGCCAGCTCGTGCTGCGGGTGCGACGGCAGCCCGGGATAATACACCTGCTCGACCATGGGATGCGTGGTGAGCCACGCGGCGATGCGACGGCCGTTCGCGTCGTGCTGGCGCATCCGCAGCGCCAGCGTCTTGGTGCCGCGCAGCGCGAGCCAGCAGTCGAACGGCCCCGGCACTGCGCCGGAGCCGTTCTGGATGAAGGCGATCCGCTCGGCCAGGTCATCGCGCGTCAGCACCAACAGCCCACCCACCATGTCGCTGTGACCGTTCAGGTACTTGGTGGTGGAGTGCAGCACGATGTCGGCGCCGTCCTGCAACGGCCGCTGGAAGCAGGGGGTGGCGAAGGTGTTGTCGACGACGAACAGGGCGCCGGCCCGCTGCGCGATCTCCCCGGCCGCCCGCAGGTCGCACAGGCGCATCATCGGGTTGGTGGGGGTCTCGGCGTAGATCATCTTCGTGCGCGGCGTGACCGCGGCCGCGATCCGCTCGGTCTCCGCGGCATCGACGAAGGTGAACGTCAGGCCGAGCCGCGCCCAGATGTGGGTCATCTGGCGGTGCGTGCCGCCGTAGACGTTCTCGCCGCAGACTACGTGGTCGCCCGCCGAGAGCAGCTTGAGGGTGGCGTCCACCGCCGCGAGGCCCGAGCTGAAGGCGAAGCCGTGCCGTCCGCCCTCCAGCACGGCCACGTTGCGCTCCAGCGCCTCGCGGGTGGGGTTGCGGGTGCGGGCGTATTCGTACCCCTTGTTCCGCCCCAGGCCGTCCTGGATGTAGGTGGACGTCTGATAGATCGGAGTCATGACCGCGCCGGCGAGCGGGTCCGGCACCTGGCCGGCGTGCACCGCCTGGGTGGCCAGGCGGCGGGCGAGGTCTTCCGCGAGCACCTTGGTCATGGCCGGAACGTAAGGGCGGCTTCCGCATCGAGCAAGCGACCTGTACGTTAGCCTTGATGCCGCAACCCAACGCGATGCAGTGCCTCGTGGTGGACGACGAGCCGCGGCTGCGCCGCGTCCTCGTCCGCTTGCTCGAGGGAGACGGGTTCACGTGCCGCGAGGCCGGCTCCGGCGTCGAGGCGCTGGCCGTTCTCGAGCACGAGCGCATCCCCCTCGTCATTTCCGACCTGCGAATGCCCCAGATGGACGGCGTCACCCTGCTGCGGGAGGTCGTGGGCCGCTGGCCCGACACGGCCGTGGTGATGGTCACGGCGGTCGCGGAGGTCGAGAGCGCGGTGGCCTGCCTCCAGCTCGGCGCCCTCGATTACGTGGCCAAGCCGTTCCACTTAGACGAGGTCCGGGCCCGCGTCATGCAGGCACTCGACAAGCGCCGCCTCCTCATGGAAAACCGCGATTATCAGGTGCACCTCGAGGAGCGGGTACAGCAGCAGGCGGGCCGCATCGAGGAGCTGTTTCTCGGCGGCGTGCAGGCGCTGGCCCAAGCGCTGGAGGCCAAGGATCCCTACCTCAAAGGCCACTCACTGCGCGTCTCCGAGTACGCCGTCTCCATCGCCGCCCAGCTCGGCCTGTCCGAAGAGACCCGCCGGGACATCGCGCTCGGCGGCCACCTGCACGACATCGGCAAGATCGGCGTGAGCGAAGAGGTGCTGCACAAGTCGGGCCGGCTCAGCGAGCGTGAGTACCGCCACGTCATGGAGCATCCGGTCATCGGCGCCCGCATCCTCGGCCCGCTGCTGGACGACGCGCCCACCGTCATCGCCATCGTCCGCTCGCACCACGAGCGCCCCGACGGCCAGGGGTTGCCCGACGGGCTCGCGGGCGAGGCGATCCCCACTGAAGTGCGCGTCGTGAGCGTGGCCGATGCGTTCGACGCGATGACCAGTGTGCGACCCTACCGCCCCTCGCTCTCCGTCGAGCGGGCGCTCGAAGAGCTGGCCACGGGCAAGGGGCGGCAGTTCGACCCCGGCGCCGTGGATGCGTTTCTGCACGCGTTCCCGGAGATCCGCCGCCTTCCCATTCCGACCCCCGAGCGGCAGGTGCTGCGGCCCTCGGGCGCCCGGCGGGCGCGACGCGTCTGACGCGCGTCGGATTGACGCGCCCCCGCACCGTCTCTACGTTGCCGCCATGACCGACACTCTCATGGTCGGCGTGTCCGGCATTCGCGGCATCGTGGGCAAGGACCTCACTCCGGAGAACGTCGCGCGCTATGCGGCGGCGTTCGGGGTGTGGGCGATTGACGGGAAACGGGAAACGAGAAAGGGGAAGAGGAGATCTCGTGCCGTGGTGCTCGGCCGCGATGCGCGCACCTCCGGCCCGATGTTCGCGCACGCCGCGATCGCGGGGCTCGTCTCGGTGGGCTGCGACGTGATCGACATCGGGCTCACGACCACGCCCACCGCCCAGCTCGCCGCCCTCCACCATCGCGCCGCCGGCGGCATCATTCTCACCGCGAGCCACAACCCGATCGAGTGGAACGCGCTCAAGTTCATCGGACCCGACGGCATCTTTCTTGATACGGACGCCGGCGCGCGAGTGCAGGTGCTCGCCAGCGACGGCTCGTTGCCGCGCGCAGACTACGGCAAGCTTGGGCAGGTCACTCCCGATAATTCGTCGATCCCCCGGCACGTGGCCCAGGTGTTGCGGCTACCGGCCGTGGCGATCGCCCGGCTGCGGCGGCGGCGGTTCCGCGTGGCGCTGGACACGGTGCGTGGCTCGGGAGGCGCGGTCATGCCCGAGCTGCTCACCCGGCTGGGGTGCCGCGTCACCGGTATCAACCTGGCGGCGGACGGACGGTTCCCCCGGCCCCCCGAGCCGCTGCCCGAGCACCTCGCGGCGCTGGGGGCCCTGGTGCGCCGCGCGAAAGCCGATGTCGGCATCGCCGTGGACCCGGACGTGGACCGGCTGGCGCTGGTGGACGAGCGAGGACGGCCGATCGGGGAGGACTATACGCTGGCGTTCGCGGTGAGAGCCGTGCTCGGCGTCGGACGGTCGGACGGTCGGACGGTCGGACGGAGAAGGCCACGGGGCCCAGTCGTGTGTAACCTGTCGACAAGCCTCGTCGTGGAAGACGCGGCGCGGGACTGTGGTGCGGAGGTGATCCGTGTCCCGGTAGGGGAGGTGCACGTAGCGCGCGCGATGCAGGCGCACCGCGCGCCCATTGGGGGAGAAGGCAACGGCGGCGTGATGTATCCAGCGCTGCACGTGGGGCGGGACGCCCCCGTGGCGGCGGCGCTAGTGCTCACGCTGCTGGCGCGAGACGGCCGGCCCGTGAGCGCGCTGGTGGGCGCGGCCCCCCGTTACCAGATCGTGAAGGCCAAGGTGGAGCGCGGAACGCGGAACGCGGAAGGTCTGCTGGAAGAGGTATACGCTGCGCTCCGCCGTCGGTTCCGCGACGCGGCGGTGGACACGCAGGACGGCCTGCGGCTCACGTGGCGGGACCGCTGGCTGCACGTCCGGCCGTCGAACACGGAGCCGATCATTCGACTGATCGCCGAAGCGCCGAGCGGCACGGCGGCCGAGCAGCTCGTCGAGGAAGGGCGCAAGCTATGTGCGGCATCGTAGGGTACACGGGGCCACGGCAGGGCGTGCCGCTCGTGCTGGACGGCCTGAAGCGGCTCGAGTACAGGGGCTACGACTCGGCGGGGATCGCCGTCGTGGACGGCGGGCACGTCGAGGTATTCAAGGCGCCGGGCAGGATCTCCGTGCTGGAGAAGGAGCTGGGCAGCCGGATGCCTGCGGGACACACGGCGCTGGCGCACACGCGCTGGGCGACGCACGGCGCGCCCAACACGGTGAACGCCCACCCGCATACCGACTGCGGCGGCACGATCGCGTTGGTGCACAACGGCATCATCGAGAACGCCCAAGTCTTGCGGACCGCGCTGAGCAAGCGCGGGCACGTGTTCCGGTCCGCGACTGATACGGAAGTGCTGGCCCACCTGGTGGAGGACCTGCACGCCAACGGCACGCCGCTGGTGGACGCGGTGGCCGGCGCGCTGCGCCAGGTCGAAGGCACGTACGGGATCGCCGTGGTATCGAGCCGCGAGCCCGACACCATCGTCGCGGCGCGGCGCGGCTCGCCGTTGCTGGTCGCCATCGGCGCGGGCGAGAACTTCGTCGCCTCGGACGCCTCGGCGGTGCTGGCCCACACCCGGTCGGTGGTCTACCTCGACGACGGCGAGATCGCCGTGGTCCGCCCGGGCGACTACCGCATCCTCGACCTCCACACGGTGGAGAAGGAGAAGGCGGTTACCCAGGTGGACTGGGATCTCGGCACGATCGAGCGCGGCGGCTTCGCGCACTTCATGCTGAAAGAGATCATGGAGCAGCCCGAGAGCGTGCAGAACACCCTGCGCGGCCGGTTGCTCGAGGAGGAAGGCACGGTCCGCTTGGGGGGCCTCAACATCAGCGACGAGGAGCTGCTCAGGATCCAGCGCATCGTGATCACCGCCTGCGGCACCTCGTGGCATGCCGCCCTGATCGGCGAATACATGATGGAAGAGCTGGCGCGCATCCCGACCGAGGTGGAATACGCGTCCGAGTTCCGGTATCGCAATCCGATCGTGGACGAGCGGACGCTGGTGATCGGGATCTCCCAGTCGGGCGAAACGGCCGATACGCTCGCGGCCCTGCGCGAGGCGAAGCGCCGGGGCGCGCGCACGCTGGGGCTGGTGAACGTGGTGGGGAGCACGATCGCGCGCGAGGTGGACGGCGGGATCTACCTGCACGCGGGGCCGGAGATCGGCGTGGCGAGCACGAAGGCGTTCACCAGCCAGATCGCCGCGCTCGCGCTGCTCACCCTCAAGATGGGCCGCCTGCGGGCGCTCTCGATCCTGCAAGGGCGGGAGGTGGTGCGGGCGCTGGGGCGACTGCCCGCGCTGGTGCAGCGAGTCCTCGCGCGGGCGCCGGAGGTCGAGCGCATCGCCGAGCGGCTGATCCGCGCGACCAACGTCCTCTACCTCGGCCGGGGCTACAACTTCCCGGTGGCGCTGGAGGGCGCCCTGAAGCTCAAGGAGATCTCCTACATCCACGCCGAGGGCTACCCTGCCGCGGAAATGAAGCACGGCCCGATCGCGCTGATCGATGACCTCATGCCGGTCGTGTTCGTGGCGCCCAAGGACACGGTCTACCAGAAGGTGGTCAGCAACATCGAGGAGGTGAAGGCGCGGGGCGGGAAGGTCATCGCCATCGTCACCGAGGGCGATACCGGCCTCGCCAAGCTCGCCGATCACCAGATCGAGATCCCCGAGACGCTCGACCTGCTCACGCCGGTGCTCAGCGTGCTGCCGCTGCAGCTGCTCGCCTACTACATCGCGGTGCGCCGGGGGTGCAACGTGGATCAGCCGAGGAACTTGGCGAAATCGGTGACGGTGGAATAGGACGTGCGGGTCGTCCTCCAGCGCGTCTCCCGTGCTTCGGTGCGCGTGGCCGGGCGGACCGTGGGGTCCATCGGGGTGGGATTCGTCGTCCTCGTCGGCTTCGCGCCGGCCGACACCGAGCAGACGCTCGACTGGATGGCCGAGAAGATCCTCGGGCTGCGCCTCTTCGGGGACGCCGAGGGTAAGATGAACCTCGCCCTGCTCGTCGTCTCCCAGTTCACCCTCTACGGCGACGCCCGCAAGGGCCGGCGACCGAGCTTCACCGACGCCGCTCCGCCGGCGGTGGCGCTCTCGCTGTACCAGCGGCTCGTGGCGCTGCTCAAGGAGCGAGGAGCGGGGAACGGGATCGCGGTCGAGTCGGGGGAGTTCGGCGCCATGATGGAGGTCGAGCTGGTCAACGACGGACCCGTAACGCTCCTTCTCGAGAAATGACGGTTGAGCGCCCCATCGTGCTGGCGAGCGGCTCACCCCGTCGGCGGCAGCTCCTGGAGATGGTGCGCATCCCGTTCCGGGTGATCGCCCCCGACGTTGACGAGCACGTCCTGCCGGCCGAGGGGCCCGACCACTACGTCACCCGGCTGTCCCGGGCCAAAGCGGTCGCAGTGGCGGCACGCGCGCCTGGGGAGCTGATCCTCGCGGCCGACACCACGGTGGTGCTGGATGGTGAGATCTTCGGGAAGCCCC
>Ga0209237_1002036_pt1 | contig 12063 bp, 12 predicted proteins | sample GraSoi013_1_40cm_2_FD_185820 | JGI IMG/M metagenome (GOLD analysis project Ga0209237, IMG submission 185820) | Grasslands soil microbial communities from the Angelo Coastal Reserve, California, USA - Sample 10_02_2013_1_40cm (SPAdes) (version 2) | ecosystem: Environmental > Terrestrial > Soil >...
ACGCCGATGAAGAAGGAGATAATGGACGCTGGAGAGAAAGTTATCGAGAGGATCAAGAACCTCATCCTGGAACGAAGCAAGCCAGGCGATACTATAATAGTCGCCGGTATCGGCAACACCATCGGTATCGGGCAATAGAAGGATAATCGTAGGTGTCGCAGCCTAAGCCACGTAGTGGCTCATCACTAGTTATTACCGTACTAGCCGCTATAATGGCGGTTGTCGGGCTCTACTTCATCGGCCTCGTTTTCGGAGGAGACATCGCAGACCCAAACATCGCCATACTCTATGTCACTATTGCTGTTCTCGCCTTCACGTTCGTTCTTCTCACCCTGACGAGGATGAGAAGGGGCATCAGGATAGGCGCTTACACACCCATCAAAGTACTCTCTGTGGTCAAGTGTGGCCAGTGCAGCTTCAAACAGATCAAGAACTTCGCGCTTGGAGACTTTGTTTTCAAGACGCTTGGCAAGTGCACTCAGTGTAACACCGGGGATCTCAGTATCAACGGAATATATACGGAAGGTCCGCCGAAAAAGTAGGACTCCTGGGAACCGCTCTCATGCGGCGCGGGACTCGGTCGCTAAGACCCCCTTATTTCTAGGACACTTGCCGACTCGCATGTATAATGGGCGAGTCAAGCGATTCAAGGCTCAGTCTGGGCTTAGATGGTTCGGCGAAAAACCCGATTTGCCCAACGAATCTAGGGGTGATCTTGAAGCGACTTCCCGGATCGCCAAACAGGGTTCATTCTGGGCGAATCTGAACAAACTCAGAAGCCGAGAAGTCTTTGGACAAGCTCTCTTACTCCTTTGATGTAAGCTCGTCCCCAGATAGAAGATTTCTGACTGTAGTAGATCTTCTTCTCTGAGATTGCCACGAGCACCGAGAATTCAAACTCGTCACCAAGATGGTGAGGGGGAGAATTATTGACAATCCATTGCTTTACGTCATCTCCGAAACCATCAGAGACGATAGTCGGGATTGCAACCATCCTTACCCTTCGAATCTGTCCTGGATCTAATGCCTTACCAAGACTTTCCTGTATGAATTTGGGTTTGTTGCCTAGAGAGAAGTCCCATCCGTAGGAAGAAAATTGTTTCAACGTATCTATCGAGGTGGAATCAGATGTCGTTACCGATATCACGTGACACCAGCTGTTACGAAGAATAGAAAGCTGCGTCTTGGCAGCGACGATTTCAAGCTTGTACCGCGGGTCTGCGACGATATCTCGCGAGATCGTAAATCCGTCTTTTGCTAACCTTCCTGCAAGGCCGTTCAGAAAATCTCCGTAGTCTTCCATTAGCACCAGATCATGTTTTGCAGGAATCCTTCGGAGTTATTTCTTGTTGAACAATCCCGGGATAACACCGTCGATTCAAGGGCTTGGAGCTATTCCGCGGTAAGCACGGCACAGTCATCCCGTCCAACTAGGACAGTATGTTCTGACTGGGCAACTGGTCTCCGTGTCTCCTCCACAAGGACAGGATATCCGCCTACGCACTTGCTATGAGTCAAGTCCAGCATCGCGCGCTTTGCGGTCTCTCTGGGAAACTTGTCCTCCAGCCAGCGAGGCGCGAAGGGTAGAGTTGAGAACCGCGTGTAGATGTCGTCGAGGACTTTCTTGGATTCGTCGTTTTTGACGCCTTTCGACTTGATGTAGCGGTAAATCTGGGCGGGTAACATGTTTGTGACGGAGCCTGCTGCGTCAGCGAGGGTCACGAAGGGCTCTATGGCGAACACCTCGCCTTCGTTCGCCTTTCCTGCTCCGAGCACTGGAACGTTCGGCACGGATTTCCCTGCATGAATGCTATACCTCTCAATACTGTGACCCGTGAGATTGCTGATAGGTCGGAACCCGTACTTTCCAATCGTTGTCTGAATGACCCGTCCGATATCTGACAGTTTGACTCCCCCTCGGAACGTCTTGATCGCGTTTTGCAACGCATCATCAGCAGCCTTGACCATCGGCTCGAACTTGGGATCGTAGAACACAGTCACCGCAGTATCGGTGACGTAGCCGTTCACGTGGACCCCGAAATCGACTTTCACCATCGATCCGGAGGGAATGGTCAGAGTGTCGCCGGGGGGCGAGGTGTAGTGCGCGGCGATCTCGTTGATCCCGATGTTGACTGGAAAGGCTGGCTTGCCTCCGAGCTCTCGAATCCTGCTTTCGATCTCCACGCAGATCTTCAACGCAGGTTTTCCCGGTTTGACGATGGAGGGTATTTCTTTCCGGAGCTTTGCGATGATCTGGCCTGATTTCCGGAACGAGTCGAGAGCTTCCGTGTCGTACACTGAATCCACCATGTTCCTGACTGCTAAGCTAGAGAGATACGCCTCTGACGTATGAACTATGACTTGGTGAAGTCACGGTTCCACATTTCCCGTGCGAGCGTCCCGTCTTTCTTGTACAAATGTACGAGATCCCGGGCTTTCTCCCCGCGTTGCCGGTGCTCGTTAAGAAACGTAGTCACCTTCTCGATCAATATATCTTTCAAATCTCCAGTGAGCATCCGGCCGCTCTTGTACTCGGCGCGTATCTGCTCTATCTTCTTGTCATCAGGCTCGAAGAACATGTAGAGCCACTGGAATGGAACATCAACATCGGGGTCTCCACCCTTCTTCCGATGCTCCTCCTTCGTCGCCTGTCCACCTGAGAAGGCATAACGGTACACCTTGTTCCGAACCGTCTTGTCATCATCGCTAAGGTAGATTGCCGTCTCCGGCTTCGAGGAGCTCATCTTATCCTTCATCCCGGTAAGCGGGGGCAGGAACTTGCTGTGAACCGCGGCAGCCTTGTAATATCCCATCGACTCCGCAATGTCACGTTGTATCCTCCAGTACGGGTCCTGGTCAATTGCTGACGGGATCAGGCAGCGTCGCTTTTCGAGAAGACTTGGAAGAATCTGGAACGAAGGATAGAACAAGAAACCGATGTTCGTCTCGCCAGTAAAGCCGAAGACCGACTTGGCCAGGCTGAAATTGACCCGGCGGGCTATTTTCAGGATTAAGGGATACGCGTGGCCGATGAACTCTGTGTCTTGGAGAATGAACGTCCGATCAGGGTCGAAGCCAACCGCGGCAATCTCGAGAATGTTGTCTATTGCCCACCGCTGAGTGTCTTCATAGGATAGGTTTCGCTTCTCTTCGAGGAACTTCTCGTCATCGGTTATTTGGATGTAGACGTTTGTGTGGAACTTGTCTTGGAGCCACTTGGTGAAATAGAAGCTGATTATGTGGCCAATGTGCATCGGGCCACTGGGCCCACGACCGGTGTAGAGGAATAGTCCGCGTCCCTTCGAGTAGTCCTCGAGGACGAGATCGAGGTCTCGGTGAGAGAAGAAGACGCGCCGGCGAACGAGATACGCGGCGTCTCCCAGGATCTCTTCGAGCTTCTTGGCGAGCGGGCCGGATATTGGTTGGGTTCCAAAGTCTCGGATGAGACGGTCGTAGTCAACTGCTCCTTTGACTTCCCAAGGTGTTACTACAAATTTCTCTTCAACCATTTGCTAGCTGACCGCCGTCGGTGGTATCTCCAGTTCGAAGGCGGCTATGGGAAGGCTAAGGCCCCATTCACGGATTATCCTAGGGTGCAGCTCGCCCACTATTCCGAGCGTTTTCTCTTCCGACATTACTTTGCCCGTTCTTCCTTCAAGAAAACTTGGGTGAGTTGTAGGTTCGACCTTGAACTTGAGTCCCATGCTTGTGAGGAGAGTATCTAGGCAGGAACGAATCTCAGTGAAACCAGCGGCTGTGTGAATCGTGACCGCTGCAACTTTGTGCCGAGTCTCAGTCTCCCCCGCCCCGTCCTGTTGGAGAACTACGCATGGCCCGATTTCGAACACCTTCTGAGGATAATCAACGTGAGTGTTGTCGCGAAGCAAATTCAGGAGGCTTGGCAGAAGCCAGCTTCTCATAGCTGTGTGAGTGGACATCTTCGGATTCATCAGCTCGACGTAATTTTCACCCCTCAAGCCCATTTTGTCCACGAAGACTTCCGGCGTTGTTAGGCTGTAGGTCAGGAGCTCCTGGTATCCCAGCCCGATCATCACCTCCGCCAGGGTCTCATGCCTATCCGTCTCGGGTGCTAGTCCTCCAAGGGTCCAGATTCTCGGCCATTCAGGATCTAGCTTGTTGATGTCCAGTGCGATCGCGATATCCTCTACGAGGTCGACTTGATGCATAATGTCAATGCGGTAGCAGAGGCTCTCCACGCGAAGGATGTCCTTACTGACTTGTCGAGCGGGGTGACCCGCTCTCACTAAGGATCGTATCATCTCTGATGGTTTGAAGGCAGCTCCAAGAAGTCTGTTAGCATAGCTGACTGACAGATCCTTACTGCTGGATTTCAGGTCCGGCGTAATTACCGGCTTGGCGCCCTTTGCCTGGTATGTTTGAGTGCAGCTGTAGATCTTGCCGCCTCTTTCGGCGAGGGCGGCTACCACTATCTTCAGCGTATTGCTTACCGTGTCGACATTCGTACCCGTAACCTCAACAAGGATATTCTTAGTTCCAGAGTTGACCTTGCCCAGATCGTTCGAGTTGATGATCGGGGGGAGAGAGAGAACCTTGCCATCCCCGTCCGTTAAAAGAGGCCAGTCTTTGAACGATGAGATTGTTCCGCCGTACTCGACTCCCTTGGGGTGCTTCTCTACAATCTCTCGAAGGGTCATCTTCTCTGTCGAGCCTAATGGGACGAAAGCCGTGTCATCAGGATTGCCAACAGTGTAGCGAAGAGGTGACTTGACCAGGTCGGCCTGGTAGAATCCGATGGATGCTCGTTTCCTCTTCCTACCGTACGTAAGGTCCATTTTTTCCTGGAGGCTTATCCAGCTCTTCAGAGCGTTCTCGCTGGACTTGACGTTTCTCACGATGGAGGTTGCGATGTAGGGCCGGATCGGCCCCAGTCTACGGTGTACTGTAACTCTCAGATTGGATTTTCCGGAGAGTATGGGAGCTTTGGGCTTGGCGATGCCGAGATGGGTTCTGAGAGCGCGTGCTATTCCTTCTACGGACCAGATGTCTGGGTGATTGCTATCTTTGACTTCGATGCTGACACTGTCGTTGTGTTCGTCGAGAGATTCGACGTCCCCCTTGACATAGGCGAGGATCTGGTTGAGCCCCTCTTCGTCCCGGGGAACCTTTTGCCCTAGAAGATCCTCTAGATCACTCAGAGAGAATTGGACTGAGGGCGTTCTAGCCTACCTTCTGTTGTCTTATCCATTCGAGGTCGGTTGTGAAGAGCTGTCTGATGTCCTGGATCTGTTGGTTCATCATGTAGAGCCTGTCGATTCCGAGACCCCATGCGATAACCGGCACTTTGATGCCAAGGGGTTCTGTGACTTCTGGTCGGAATATTCCGCTGCCGCCGAATTCCATCCAGCCGTATCCTTCCTTGTAGGCTTGCAGCTCGACGCTGGGTTCGGTGAAGGGGAAGTAGTCTGGCTTGAACCGGACTTTGTCGGCTCCGGCGACTTCACGGGCGAACATCTCTAGAACTCCGAGAAGGTTGCGTAGGCTGAGGCTGGGATCGAGGACGATCCCTTCTGCCTGGTTGAATTCTGTCAAATGCGTTCTATCGAGGAGTTCAGGACGGAAACATCTTGCGATGGCGAAGTACTTGCCCGGGATCTTCAAGTCCTTAGAGATCATTGATCGGACGCTTAGGGCTGTTCCGTGGCTTCGAAGGACTAGCTTGGAGGCCTCTTCTCTTGAGTACTTGTAGCCCCAGCCTGTGGACCCTGTCTTCCAGCCGTTCTCGTGTGTCTGCGCTACCTTCTCCACAATGTCCTTCCATGGTTCCAGGCTCGCTTTGGAGGGGTGTTTCAGATAGTAGAGATCGTGGATCTCTCGTGCTGGATGATCTTGGGGCATGTAGAGGCAGTCGTCGTTGATGAACGCGGTTTCGACGAGAGGTCCTACCGCCTCTCTGAACCCGAGCGCAACGAGCTTCCGCTTGACCATTCTCAAGAATCGCAAGTACGGATGATATTTTCCAGGATTGAGCGAAGGGACTGGGGAAGAGACATTGTATGCTCGGAGGTGGACCCTCTCCCAGTCACCGGAGAGAATCATTTCGCTTGTTAGACCGCTGACTTCATCGACGGGAGCTTGAGTCGGAATCGCGTCCGACCCTTGAGGAGTGATCTGTAGCTTCCTCTGCGTTCTTTCCTTCGAGGCCAGAATATTTCTCTTGAGCAGTCTGTCGGCAGCCTGTTTCAGGTTGCCCGGCAATTCTTCTATGGGAATGCTGACCTGGCCGATTCTCTCTAGAACCTCTTCATCCTCGTCTTTTAGCGGGTTCTTCGAGATTGACAGTAGAGTGCCCGAGCTTGTTTTCTCAATTCGTCCCCAACCTTTGCGAGCAATCCAGCCAGTAACTATTGAGACAAAGTCTAGAGGTAGACCAGCCTGTTGGACCGCTTCGCTGACGGAGAGTTTTCCCCCTGCATCATGGACGACCGTAGCGACCCTTCGCTCGGGCAGTCCATTCGCGAGGTAATCGTGTCCTTCCTCAGTGCAAAATACTTCAGTCGTTTTTGTTGTCTGTTCCTTTACAAGGCCTTGTTCTGATAGTGCCAGTGATGAACGGGCAACCGCGGCGTCGGCTAATCCTGTTTTCTGGACAATATCCTCGACAGAGGCCGTTCCCCCGGCGTCCCGTAGAGTTCTCAGAACTTTGATGTCGTTTTCGCGTAACTCCATTACGGCTCTCCAGGCTAGAAACTCTGGTCAGGGTTCCGGTAGCTATATTTGATTTGGAGTTTCGTGCATATCTAGCCCTAGGACGTGGAAGAGAAACTTATGTGTAGATGAATGGGAAAACGCTTGACAGGCGCCCCTGAATTAGGCCTTTGTTGCGCTTACAAAGGCGCTGAGGACTCCGGTGCCTGAATATCCACCGCCTTGTTCCAATGGCTTGACCAGAACATTCGTGAATCCCACTTCTTCCAACCCCCTAACATATTCGAGTCCCGTGATTGCTCCACTAGAGCAGGAACACCACTTGTCTGCATCCGCTCTCTCCTCATTTGAAAATTGTTTCAACGCGACCTCGTCCGCAATCGCTAATCTTCCGTTACTGCGCAATACCCGAAACATTTCTTGAAACACGCGCTCTTTGTCAGGACTCAAACAGATTACACAATTACTCATTATGACGTCGACACTTTCATCTTCCAGTGGTATTTTTTCGATTTCGCCAAGCTTGAACTCAACATTTTGGAGTCCAAGCTTCTGCGCGTTATCCGATGCGCGCTGAACCATCTCTTTGGTCATGTCCAGCCCGATGACTTTCCCCTGCGTGCCGACCCTCTTACTTGCTAGAAGAACGTCAATGCCTCCACCAGAACCAAGATCCAGCACAGTTTCGCCTGTCTCGATCATCCCCAGTGCTGTGGGATTGCCACAGCCTGCTGACATGACGATAGCAGATTCTGGAAGCTGTCCCACCTCATCTCGAGAATAACCGTGACTCAGTAGATCGTCGACGTTTGAGGGTCCACAACAACCAGCGCTGTCTGAATTTCTAGCTCTCGCACCATAACGATCTCTTACCGCGTTCTTAATCGTCTCGGCTTGAGTCATGGCAGTCTTCTTGATGAACCTAGTATATTTTCCTACTCCTTCCAGCTAGCGAAGGTAGAGCGTTTGCGGGACGAGCTTGAAAGCCCAAAAGTGATTTACGTGTCCTCATCCTGTCTAATTCCCTGCTCCAGGAAGGCTGCCAAGAATGTCCCGTTCAACTGAGGCCAGAGCGGAAGCACCTCCCAGTCGCCCCAGTGCGAGGCGTGAACGCATTCGAATCCTTGCAGGGATAGCCGTTCTCGCTACAGTTCTCCTACTGTTGGGTTGGGGGTTATCAGCCATGCAGTGGACAATTCTCATAACAAACAACAACGTCAACGACGCCGTGGCCACACACAAAACACTAACCGAGACTGCTCTATATTCTATCCCGCTTGGTGCGGAACGCGACTACCCTCAAGGGATCACTTTCCACCCGCTGTCATCAATCTATGGCTACGCTAGTTGCGGTGGCGTAGGGAACGTTCCAACATGCTCCTTGCCCACGCCGATATCAAATTCGTCAACCACTATTGACGACTACGTAGTCTTCTCCCTCACCCGCCCTAATGGGTCAGCAGTCGTATTCTGGTACACCGGTCCGCAAGGAAACCTAACGCAAGACTGTGGTGGTGTAGTTGAAGCGGCATGTCAGGTCGAACCAAACCCCCCAGGTTCTGGCACCAGTCCATTTTCAAACTTGTTTCTGATACCAACGCCCGGGAACTACTCGATTCATATCGTGTCCGTGCAATGCGCTTTCACCCCTAATAATTGCTCGACGACAACCGCGACTGGAATCGTAACATTGGCGGTCAGCACCCTAACCTACAGCCGACCCTATTATGCCGCGGGACTGGCAACGGTGATAATTGCCGGAGTGTCAGTCGCGGTCGCCGTAGTATTCCTAACAGTCACCGGCTATCGTATTGTCGATGACCGAAGGAAGAGAATGGGACCGAGGCCTCGGGCAGTCCACTCTGTGCAGAGCGCCGATTAGTAAGAGGGAATGGCCTTGCGTGGAAATAATTGTAAGCAGGGTAGCGAGAGTTCCAGCCCAGGTCGTTCGCGAGCGTAGTTGACTAGTTACTTGGTTTTAAAGGTGGATACGATTCCTTTACTTATGACAGCGTTTGAGTATGCGGAGTCACTCTGAGGGTTCTTTGGATCATGTTCAACCTACAGGAACTTGTTAGTGATTCCGAGGGCCTCGTCAGTCTTCGCAATCGATCTTCTGCCTTCAGTTTCCAGGCCAGTAAGCGCCCTAATGGCGTCGACATTCTCTGGAACTACAACGCTCTCGTTGTGGACTTGGTAGACGAGGTTGGCTTCACCGTCCGTAACGTTGAGTATGTCTTCCCAGTAGGCGACCTCCCACATATCGGCCCTAGCTCTGTGCATGTCTCGCATCATCTCTGCTACAGCGTTCATGCTGTCAACTCCATCAGTCGTCCTGACGGGTGCCATCCTAGGTGCGTTCTTTAAAACCTTCAGAACATCTTTTCTCTCCGGGTTGTTCTTTAGCTGGACCATGGCGAAGTGGAGATGGCCTATGTTGAATGGTCCTTTCGCGGCCATTGTCGTAATGTCCAGCTTGGGAAGGACGGTTTGAGCGTCGGGTCCCTGATGGGACGGAATATGAGCCTCCGGGACGACAGTATTGATGAGTCCATTCTTGTGGCTCTCCCAAGGGTCCGTTCCTCTACGGAACACGACAACTCTCGCCTTTCTCACCCCAAGCCCGTTCTGGAGTGCTCCAATGGTCCTGCAGATTCCGGTTGTGTTGCAACTTACGACCCGCGTGGCGTTCTTGTTCAGATTCTCGGCGTAGTTGCACTGGGCAACGAACGATGATCCTGTAAGCTCGTGTTTCTCGCCGCCCTGGAAGACTGATTTGACGCCAAGCTTGTCGTACAGGGCCTTGTTCTTCGCTCCCAGGCCTGCTGGGGTGCAGTCGATCATGACATCGATCTTTTTGATCAGGTCCTCTAGAACTCCTGAAACCTCTATTCCCGCCTTTTTCATATCGGGAAGCTTCTCGGGAATCGAGCTGTATATCGCGAAATTCTTCTTCTGTCCCATCTTCACACGATAGTCAGCGACGACATCGGACACGCCGACAAGTTTCATGTCATTCTGCTTCGCAACGGCTTCGGCGACACGCTTGCCGATGACCCCGAACCCATTCACTCCCACTCTAGCGGCCGGCTTCGGCATACTACCACAACTAGGATGAAGGATTGAGAACGGTTTCTTTTAGACATAACTCCCGCCCTCCCTGTGGGCTGTTTGCAGGCTGAGTGGGGGAGAGGAAACAAAACGCAGGTTTGGCTTTTTATTTAGTTAAGAGATCGTGAGTGTCGTGTCAGAGCCGGTCCCGCCCTCTCGGGAAGTAGTTTCCAGCGTACTTTCGTTCTATAGTTCTCAGTTGACGTCGCACGCAAGCATGATAGTCGGGTTTATCGTGGCATTTTTCACATTAGTGCAGACTCGCCAATCGATATTGGGTTTAGGTGTCCCTCCGTGGGGGTTTGAGTTTTTTGCGTTTGCGATTTTATCGGCTGTGACGTATTCGATGTTGAGACTTGTGTTGTACGGAAGTTTGTCGGGTGTTCTGATGCATGCTCCCATGGGGTTGTATGAGGAATTTCTTAGGACACGTAGTATTCGCGAGTTTGACCACGCTTCGGTCAACGAGTTTGCATCATATTCCTTGGTGAGATACACTAGGCCGAGGGGTTTCTTGTACAAGGCACGTGTCTATGATAGTAGGAAAGCAAAAAGAAAGGTGTCTTACATATTTCAGCTTCCGATGATACTATCATTTGTCTTGGCAAGTTTTGTTCACGACTGTTATGTTTGGTCTTTCGTTAGAGTGGTCTGGTGATCTTGTCGTCGTATTGGTTGTTGTGGTTTTTTTGGAGAGACTTTTGGGAGTCTTAGCTCTCCCAACCCCTTGATTCCATCTCAAAAAGTAGGATGTGTCGATCCCACCGAAATCCTGAAGTCGTTGAAACTTGAAGAATTCCTTTGTCAGAGCAAAGAGGGCGACGTTATGCAGAGGTCGAAAACGATTCGGTTTGTTGGAAGGGTGGAGAGACTAATTGGCTGACGAGGAGTTCCTTCGTTTCCAGAGCCGACTCTTCGAATTCTACAACAAACAAAAGTACGAGGACGCTCTTGCAGTGGCTGAGGAAGCAGCATCCAGGTTTCCTGAGAGGCGCGACCGGACATCCTTCTGGGTTGCATGCCTCCAGATTCGACTTGGAGAAAACGACAAAGCAGTAGAGTCCCTCCGCCATGGTCTTCGAGAGGGCGTCTGGTGGTCAGAGCATTGGCTGCTAGGCGATGCCGATCTGCTTCCGCTTCATGATAGGGAGGACTTCAAGGAGCTCCTGGCGGAATGTGTGTCCCGTGGGCATCAAGCACAGCTCGGCGCTAGACCCGGTCTGAACGTGTACACACCACTAGGATACTCAGATGACCGCGCATGTCCTCTCATGATTGCATTGCACGGACGCGATACCAACGACGTTGACTTTGCTCAAGACTGGAAATCGGCACTGGCTGAGGGCGTTGTTCTGGCCGTTCCCCGATCCTCCCAGCTAGGAAGCATAGGAAGTTTCCACTGGGACGACCTAGAGAAGTCGGAACTGGAAATAGCCACAGCCTTTTCGAGCGTCAAGAAAAGCTACAAGATCGATGCGGGGAAAGTGATCCTAGCCGGATATTCCCAAGGAGCAGCCCTGGCCATCTATTTTGCCATGAAACAGAGAATGCCCTCTGTAGGATTTATTGGGGTTGTGCCATCACTTTCAATCTCACCCAAAGGAAGCGAGGAGTGGCCGAATCTAGTGCGATCCGGTATTGGCAGAGGGCTAGAGGCTGGCTGTTTGTAGGCGACCGAGACCCTCTTTTTCAGAAACAAAGCACGATGCACGCCGAGATGGTTAACAGAGGCTTGCAATGTCGGATTGCAGTGGCGAAGGGTGTGGGTCACGCTTACCCTCAGGATTTTGAGTCAAAGCTAACTTCAGCGATTCAGTTCATACTTAGGTAACGCGAGCGAGTAATCGAGAACTAGATTTCTCTTGCGGTACATGCGATCAGTTTCAATAGGTGTATTGGGATGATCGCTTTGGACATAACTAGCAATACCCATGTTCGTGGGGCGTGGAGACGGGCTTTAATACTAGGGTTCGACTTCTTACGCTCTCAAGCTTTACCGCTTACAAATCGAAAAGAGAAGGTATCAGAAAGAGGGTAATGAATTATGGAGGTTAAACTTTCATGGTTGAACAGTCTCAGTACGCTACGACTACAAAATACATAGTAAAAGCACATTTCGACGTTCAAGGAGTCGTCGAAAAACCAGATGTCGTTGGCGCAGTTTTCGGACAGACAGAAGGACTCTTCGGACCTGATCTAGACCTTAGAGAACTACAAAAGTCAGGAAGAATAGGACGAATCGAGATCAATCTTGATTCGAAGCGC
>Ga0209237_1002038_pt1 | contig 12061 bp, 13 predicted proteins | sample GraSoi013_1_40cm_2_FD_185820 | JGI IMG/M metagenome (GOLD analysis project Ga0209237, IMG submission 185820) | Grasslands soil microbial communities from the Angelo Coastal Reserve, California, USA - Sample 10_02_2013_1_40cm (SPAdes) (version 2) | ecosystem: Environmental > Terrestrial > Soil >...
TGCGGGCAGACGCCGCTCTTCCGCGGCTGGTTCTCGATGGCGCGCGAGTGCGCGCTCTGCGGGCTGGTCTTCGAGCGAGCCCAGGGCTACTTCGTCGGGGCCATCTACATCAACTACGCCGTGAGCTCGGTGATCGCGGTCGGCGGCTTCTTCGTGCTATGGGCCTGGTTCGATCTGCCCAACCGGTGGCAGTTCGCGATCTGGGTGCCATTTCTCATCGTGTTTCCCCTGTGGTTCTTCCGCTACAGCCGGAGCTTCTGGCTAGCGATCGAGTACTTGGTGAACCCCGAACCATGAACGGTGATCTCGCGCGCACCGCGAACTGCGGGGGCTGTGGACGTATCGTCGCGCGCCACGCGAACCGGGGGGGCATTGGGGGGGTCGTCTCGACCCCTCCAATGTTCACACTCGCGCGCCACCCGAACCGGGGGGGAATTGGGGGGGATGCGGCATCCCCCCCAATGTTCACAGTCTCGTCCCCCCCAATCTTCATAGCCAAAGCGTGTCGCCCGGGCATCACGCTGTTGGTCGCAGCCTTGGTGCTCGCGACTGTGGCGCCGGCCGTCGCCTATGAAGAAATCGTGGTGAAAGACGGCGGGACGCTTGGCGGCCACGTGAAGTTCGCGGGGACGCCGCCGACGCTGGAGCCGTTGCCCGTCAACAAGAATCGCGATGTCTGCGGCGATCGCAAGGCGTCGGAGGCGCTGGTGGTCGGCACCGACGGCGGAGTTCGAGGCGCGGTGATCTTCCTGGAGGGCGTCGCGAAGGGCAAGAAGCCCACGGGCGAGGTCTTGCTCGACAACCACAAGTGCCTGTTCGTCAGCCACGTGACGGCCACGACGGTCGGGACGAAGGCGCGCGTGAAGAACTCCGACGGCATCCTCCACAACACCCACGGCTTCCTGGCCAAGGTGACCGTCTTCAACCTCGCGCTGCCCAATCGCGATCAGATGATCGACATCACCAAGCGCCTCACCAAGCCCGGCGTGGTGCGCGTGCTGTGCGACGCTCACCCGCACATGTTCGCGTGGATGATCGTCCACGACAGCCCGTACGTGGCGGTCACCGACGAGCACGGCGTCTTCAAGATCGACTCCATCCCGGCCGGCACCTACAAGGTCACCATGTGGCACGAGGGATTCCGGCCCAAGGGTGTCGACAAGGACGGCCGGCCCACCTACGACGAGCCGCGCACGATCACCAAGGACGTGACCATCGCCCCGAACGGCGCGGCCACGCTCGATTTCGAACTGCGGTAGGACAGGAGGGGGCATGTACCAGCACATCTACGTTCCGGTGGACAACTCGGACTACTCCAACCGGGCGATCGATCTCGCCGTCGAGCTGGGACGCGCCTTCGGGGCGAAGCTGACCGGCTGTCACGTTTACGCGGCCCGGCTGCACGACTACCGCTTCAAGCAGATGGAGTACACCCTCCCCGAGGAGTACAAGGACGAGAACGAGCTCGAGCGCCAGCGCAAGATCCACGACTCGCTGATCGCGATGGGGCTTCAGCTCATCTCCGATTCCTATCTCGACGTCATGGCCAGGAAGGCCGACGAGGCCGGGCTGGCCTTCGACCGGAAGATGGTGGACGGCAAGCACTACAAGGCCTTGATCGAAGACGCCCAGGCATCCGGATACGACCTCGTGGTGATGGGCGCGCTCGGCATGGGCGCGGTGAAGGACAGCCAGCTCGGCTCGGTCACCGAGCGCTTCGTGCGCCGCGTGACGGCCGACACGCTCGTCGTCCGCAACCACGATCCGCTCAAGGACCAGCAGGGCGGCATCGTCGTCGGCCTCGACGGCTCTCCCCAGTCCTTCCACGGATTGAAGATCGGCATCGCGCTGGCCAAGGCCCTCGGCCGGCCGCTGCACGCGGTGGCCGTCTACGATCCCTATCTCCACTACGCGATGTTCAATGGCATCGTCGGCGTGTTGAACGAGAAGGCGTCCAAGATCTTCCGTTTCAAGGAACAGGAGCAGCTTCACGAAGAGATCATCGATACCGGGCTGGCAAAGATCTACCAGTCGCACCTCGAGATCGGCCGGAAGCTCTGCGCCGAGGACGGCGTCGACCTCACCATCACACTGCTCGACGGCAAGTGCTTCGAGAAGATGCTGACGTTCGCCCGCAAGGAGCAGCCGTGGCTCCTCATCCTCGGCCGCGTCGGCGTGCACTCGGACGAGAACGAAGTCGAACTCGGCTCCAACACCGAGAATCTCCTGAGGCTCGCGCCCTGCAACGTGCTCCTCACCGGCGGCAAGTTCTACCCGCCGCTGGACGTGAAGGCCGAGGAGATCATCGCCTGGACCGAGGAGGCCGAGGCGCGCATGGAGCGGGTGCCGCTCCAGGTCAAGGGCGTGGCCCGTACCGCGCTGCTGCGCTACGCGATCGAGCAGGGCCACACCGTGATCACCAACAAGGTCATCGACGAGGCGATGGCGATCTTCATGCCCACCCGGATGGCCGAGAAGATGCAAATCATGGCCGAGGATCTCGCCGTGGCCAAGCTGCGCGCCGAGAATCAGACGGCGACCGCGATCTGCTCGATCTGTGGCTACACCGTGAAGGGCCCCAATCCTGTCGTCACGTGCCCGGTCTGCAAGGCGTCGGCCGAGAAGTTCCAGATCATCTCGAAGGACGTCGTCGAGGCCATTGCCGCGCAAGAAGGCGGCATCGAGGAAGAAGAGGCGCTGCCCGGTGTCCAGGTGAAGTGGTCGGCCGACGCCCGCGACGCTCTCCGCGAGGTGACCGACGCCTACCTGCGCCGGCGGGCCAAGGCCCGCGTCGAGAAGTACGCGCGCGGCAAGAAGATCCCCGTCATCACGTGCTCGGTCGCCCTGCCGATGATCGAGGAGACCGTGGGACGCGACAAGCTCGGCGCCGGGTGGGACACGCTGCTGGCCAAGACGAAGTTCGAGCCGGCGGTGGCAACCGCGCCCGTGACGAGCGCATCGCCGTTCGCGTGGACGGACGACGCGCTCGCCCGGCTCAACCGCGTGCCGGCCGGGTTCATGCGCGACATGACTCGCGAGGAAATCGAGAAGGTCGCGGGCGAGAAGGGCGTGGCGCTGATCGATCTGGCCGTGTGCGAAGAGGGCATCGGGCACGCGCGGCAGACGATGAACGAGGTCATCGCGGGGTACGTGTCGAACAAGAAGCCGCGCTAATCATGGCGGTGTGTCGGGCGGCGGCCGGGCTGGGGGCCGGCGACCCCTGATGCGTTGCGCGGTGTCGACCGGTGCGTGGGTCCATCGGAGCGCGAGGCGACTGCCGGTGAGCGGGGAACAGGTCGCCGACCTCCAGGCCGACCGCCACCCGACACACCTCATGGGCTCGCGTCTCGTGTCCGGACGCTCCCCGTGACGTCCTCCACATCCCCCACGCCGGCTGCGCCCTACACCGCGTACAGCGTGTCGTGGAATCTGACGCAGCGGTGCAATCTCGAGTGCGCGCACTGCTACATGTCGGCGTTCGCGGGCGCCGATACGCGGCGTGAGCTGACGACGGACGAGTGTCGACGCGTCATCGACGAGATCGCGACGGTCAACCCCAACGTCTTCCTCATCCTCACTGGCGGCGAGCCCCTCCTCCGGCGCGACATCTGGGACGTCGCCGCCTATGCCGCGGAGAAGCGCTTCACCACGGTCTTCGGCACCAACGGCGTTCTGCTGCGCGAGCGCGAGGCGCGCCTCATGCGCGAGCGCGGCGTGCTCGGCGCCTCCATCAGCCTCGATTCCACCGATCCCGAGAAGCACGACGCGTTCCGCCATCTGCCCAACGCCTGGGAGGGGGCGGTGCGGGCGACGAAGGTCCTCACCGACGCCGGGCTCGATTTCTCGCTCCACATGTCGGTCACCGACTGGAACGTGGACGACGTGCCCGCGATGATCGATCTCGCCCGTGACCTCGGCGCCAAGGTGCTGAACTTCTTCTTCCTCGTGCGGACGGGGCGGGGGAAGGACCTGACCGACATCGACGCCGCGGCCTACGAGCGGATCCTGACCTATCTCGCCGAGGTCCAGGGCGTGGGGCAGGGGCCGCCGACGTGGGTCCAGCGGATGCTCGGTCGCGCGCCGTCCGAGCCCGCGCCGTCCGGCTTCGAAGATCCCTGGTCGACGCCCGTTGGACGCGCCGACGGCTTGCTGATCCGCGCCAAGTGCGCGCCGCACTTCCGGCGCATCATCTACCAGCTCAACCCGGCTTCGCCGCTGCTCAAGAACTACGCCCACGGCTCCTGCCCGGCCGGCAAGTACTACTGCCGCATCACGCCCGAGGGCGACGTCACGCCGTGTCCCTACATGCCGGTCGCCGCCGGCAATCTTCGGCAATCCTCGTTCGCCGAGCTGTGGCGCCAGGCGCCGGTGTTCGGCGACCTGCGCGAGCCGAAGCTCGGCGGCCGCTGCGGCGCCTGCGAGTTCTCGAAGGTCTGCGGTGGCTGTCGCTGCCGCGCCTACGCGACCTACGGTGACTACCTGGCCGAGGACCCGGCGTGCGGCTATCAACCCGGCGCTCATGGCGGTGAGGTGATCGAGCTGCCGGCCACGCTGACCTTCGGCCTCCCCGTCGATTACGAGCTCGCCTGGGACCCGGCCGCGCGCGAGCGCCTGCAGGCGATCCCGTCGTTCGCGCGCGGCATGGTGGTGAAGGCCGTCGAGGCCTACGCGCGCGGCCAGGGTGCGACCAGGATCACGCCGGCGCTGCTCGCCGACGTCCGACAGCGCTGGGGCGGCCGCTTCCGCTCTCAGGGCTGATGGCCGACCGGTTCCGCGCCGCCGCCCGGGCGTATTTCGTCTACGGCGTCGTCTACCTCGTCGGCGGCCTGTATCTCATTTATCGCGGCGTGGGCGTGATGGGAGCGCCGACGAGCGGCGCGACGGCGGTCACGATGGTGCGCTGGGGCCTGATCGGCCTCATCCCGCTGATCGTCATCCCGTGGTTGCTCGCCCGGCGCTGGTCGTGGATGCGTGGCTGGCTGTCGCGGCGCACGTTCGCGGTGCTCGTCGCCGTGCTGCTCGCGATCCGCGCGTTCAAGGTCGGCGCCGCGGCCGTCCACCCGGGCGCGACGGTCGCGGCGCCCTGGGGCGGGGAGATCACGTTCCAGGCCGGCGCCGTGATCTTTCTCGTCGTCACGCTGATGGCGCTCGTCTTCGTCGCGCGCGCGGCCGCGTCGAGAGCGTGATGATGCGGCTCAGGCCGTTCTCCCACGCTTCGATGCCATGAAGAAATACAAGGACATCGTGGGGGACGGCGGCTCGAACGTCGTCGCCCAGGTCGGCGAGCAGCAGGCGAGGCTCAAACGCCGGCTCGACGCCGTGCGCTTCGTCGTCGCGGTCGTGTCGGGCAAGGGCGGCGTCGGCAAGTCCACGGTGACCGCCAACCTCGCCGCCTCGTGGGCGTCGAAGGGCTGGCGAGTCGGTGTGCTCGACGCCGATCTCAACGGCCCCTCGATGGCCAAGATGCTCGGTGTGCGCGGCCGGCCGCTGGCCGTCGCGGGCGACGCCGTCGATCCTCCGCGCTCGGCCACCGGCATCCCGGTGATGTCGATGGACCTGCTGCTGTCCTCGGACGACGAGCCGCTCCACTGGCGGGCGCCTACGCAGCAGGAGGCCCACACGTGGCGGGGCACGATGGAGGCTCAGGCGCTGCGCGAGTTCCTGGCGGACACCGCCTGGGGAGAGCTCGACGCGCTCGTCATCGATCTGCCGCCGGGTACCGATCGACTGGCCACGGTCGTCTCGCTCGTCCCCGTGCTGGCGGGAGTGGTCATCGTGACGATCCCGTCGGACGTCTCGCAGCTCGTCGTGCGCAAGTCGATCACCGTCGCCCGGGAGGAGAAGGTGTCGATCCTCGGCCTGGTCGAGAACATGGCCGGGTTGTTTCCGGGCCCCGACGCGGCGACGCTGGCGGCAGAAGCCGGGATCCCGTTTCTCGGGGCCGTGCCGTTCGACCGCGGCCTCAGCCTCGCGAGCGATCGCGGCGATCCCTTCGTCGTCACCGAGGCCGCCGCCCCGGCTGCCCGGGCGCTCACCGTCATCGCGGAGAAGATCCGCGATGGTCTCGAGCGCCGTCCCCGCTGTTGACGGCGCGCTACTGCCTGGTCTGCGGCACCCGTCTCCGGCCTGTGCGTGAGCACGGCCGTACGCGCCGTCGCTGTCCCAAGTGCGGGTGGACGTTCTACGACAATCCGGTCCCGGCCGCGGTGGCGCTCGTCGAGCGCGGCGACCGGGTGCTCCTCGTACGGCGCGCACGGCCGCCCTACGCCGGCACGTGGGATCTGCCCGGGGGATTTCTCGAGGCCGGCGAAACCCCTGAGCGCGGCCTCCGCCGCGAGCTCCGTGAGGAGCTCGGGCTCGAGGTGCAGCGGCCACGATTGATGGGCTTCGCGACCGATCGCTATGGCCCGGGCGGCTTTCCGGTGCTGACGGTGATCTACGCGGTGACGGCGGGACCGGGGAGGTTGAGGATCGCCGACGACGTGAGCGGGGCACGCTGGGTCCCGAAGGGCCGCGTGCCCTTCGGGACCATTGCGTTTCGAGGCCTGCGTCGGTTCCTGCGGCGCGCGCTCTCGGCTACTGGCGGCAGGTGACTCCGCTCGCCACCTGGTAGTTGGCCACCTTGTAGGTGGAGACGAAGTTGTCGTCCCACGCCTTCAGCTTCAGGGCGCCGAGGGCCGTCTCGCCGTCCCAGCCCAGGACCTGAGCCACTTCCGCGAGGTGGCCCACCGACGAGCGCCCGGCCAGGTACTCGGTGACGACGGCCTTCTTGAGGAAGACCGCGATCGTCTCGTGGACCGGGCGGTCACCAGCGGAGACCGCCTGCTTCTGCCACTCGAGGATCACCGTGAAGCCGTCGAGCTGGTTGTCCGTCAGGAGCGGGCGACTGGCTGCCATCCGCCGCACGAGCGGACCCACGTAGCGGGAGAACATCGCCGCCGCGCGCTCCTCGGTCCGCAGCTTGGAGAACTGCGGCGAGGGATCCTGCTCGATGTACACCCGCATCGACAGGTAGCGATCGTCCTGCGTCGCGCCCTTCGGCTTGAAGAAGCCGATGCTCTGCTTCTGCACCTCGAGCCAGGGCAGGCAGTGGTAGACGCCCTCGTTCAGCTCCCGCAGCGCGCCGTCGTGACTCTGAGCCAGCCGCCGGGCCTTGTCCGACGTGTACTGGTCGTTCGACAGGATGCGGTCGCCGGACGCCTGGGCGGCGGCCACGCCAGCAAAGAGGATGAGGACCAGCGAGGTGACGGCGAGGACGACGGAGAGCGTACGGATGAGATGGCTGGTGTGTTGGCTCATGCTTTTTTCCGATCTGCACGGCGGGTGCCAGAAATTGGACTGTCGAGATGACGCCGTTTTAGCACGCAAGCGCGTCAACATCGTTAGATCTGCGTCGTGCCAGACCGTCGCGCTCCTGACGTTGACTGTCCGTCTCAACGTTCGAGGATCTGCTCTTGGCCCACCGTGATCGGCCGGCCCCACCAGCCTTCGTCGCGCGCCGACGCGATGTCCTGGCGCGTGACCCGGGCCTTGCTATCAGCTCGGTTCCGCATCGAGAACCCCATGTGTGATCCCGACGCGAAGTGCGTCGGATGCGACTTCCAGGTATCCCACTCCTCGCCCGAGGCGCAGCCCGCCATCGCGAAGAGTGCACTCCCGATCAGGATGAGGCGCCACCGCTCGCTCCGCATGTCCGTCCTCCGGTCTGTCGCGTTGATTCAGCGCGGGCCAATGCTACCGGCGGGCCCGGAAGCGGTCAACCGAGTCTCCACGTGATAAACTCGACCGTGATCGGGGGAGTCCACGAATGGACCCGCTGAAGATTCACACGATGCCGGAGCACCTCCGGCGACCGGTCCTGATCATGGCCTTCACGGGCTGGAACGACGCGGCCGAGTCTGCGACGACGGCGGCCCGCTACCTGGCCGCAGCCATCAACGCTGAGAAGTTCGCCGAGATCGATCCCGAGGAGTTCTACCACTTCGGCCTCACCCGTCCGTACGTCCGCTTCAAGACCGGCTCGGAGACAGAGCGTGAGGTCGTCTGGCCGGCGACGGAGTTCTCGATCTCGCAATCGTCCGACCTGCCGCGCGACTTCATCATCGGCGTCGCGCCCGAACCGCACCTGAGGTGGCGGGCGTACACGGACGCGATTCTCGAGCTCAGCCGGATGACCCAGACCACGCTCGTCCTGACCCTGGGCGCGCTACTGGCCGAGGTCCCCCACACGCGGCCGGTGCGTCTGGTCGGCGGAGCCTCCGATCCCGAGCTGGCCGCCCGGCTCGGAATCCGGCCGACGAAGTACGAGGGGCCGACCGGTATCGTGGGCGTGCTCAATACCGCGTGCCGCGACCGGGGCATGACGACCGCGAGCGTGTGGGCCAACGTTCCGCACTACATCTCGGGCATCGAGAATCCCAAGGCGTCGCTGGCCCTGCTGCGCCGTGTCTCCATGCTGTTCGGCATGGAGGTCGATCTCCGCGACCTCGACGAGGCCGGCCGTCAGTTCGACCAGAACCTGGCCCAGGTCATCTCCCAGAACAAGAAGATCGCGGGCTACGTCACGAAGCTCGAGGCCAAGGACGTCGAGGACGCGCCGCCTGCCGCTGCCGGCACGAGCGACCTGCCGCCCGCCTCCGAGCTCGTCGCCGAGATCGAGCAATTCCTCAGGGAGCAGCGTCCCGAGTGAAGCCCGGGCCGGCCGGCCTCCTGCTGGCTGCCGCGCTCCTCGCCTCCGTAGGTCAGCTCACCGTCCTCGCCGCGCCCCTGTCGGCCCACGGCAAGGTGAAGGTCGGCTGGCGGCCCGCCCAGGTCCGAGTGGGCGACGTTGCGTGGATGGAGATCCAGGGCGTTCCCGACAACGCCGCCCTCGAAGGCTCGCTGGGTGGACGGCCGCTCGCGTTCTTCCCGTACGCCGGCGGTCGCGCCGCGCTCGTCGGGATCGACGTCGAGACGAAGGCGGGCACCCAGCCCTGGCGCCTGGCCGTCATGACCGCCGGCGACCCTCCGCAGACGATCGAGGGGCGCCTCAAGGTCCACCGTCGTGATTTCCCGGTCCAGCGCCTGACCCTGCCGACGAAGATGGTCGACCTCAATCCGGAGACCGAGCGGCGCGCGGTGTCGGAAGCCGACCAGCTCAGGACTCTGTATCGCACCGTCACGCCGGAACGGTTCTGGCGGGGACGCTTCACCCGGCCAGTGGGCGGCACCGAGCCCGGCACGGGCTTCGGGTCACGTCGTGTGATCAACGGTCAGCCGAAAGCGCCGCACACAGGCATCGACTTCGGCGCTGCCGCCGGGACCCCGGTGGTCGCCGTCAACGACGGCCGTGTCGCGCTCGTGGCGAACTTCTTCTTCCCAGGCCGTCTGGTCGTGATCGACCACGGACTGGGCCTCTACACGCTCTACTTCCACCTCCAGGAGGCCACGGTCACCGACGGTGACCGGGTGCACCGTGGTCAGCCCATCGGCGCCGTCGGCGCCACCGGTCGCGCGACGGGGCCACACCTCCACTTCGGGGCTCACGTCGGCGCAGCACGCATCGACCCCGCCACGCTCTTCGAGCTGACGGTCACCGACTAGCGGCGGCGCTTCGGGCGGGCCTTGGCCTTGGGCTTGGCCTTGCCCCGGCTCATGGCCTTCTTCGCCTTGGCCTTGGGCTTGGCCTTGGCTTTTGCCTTGGCCTTCGGTTTGGCTGCCGCCATCGGCTTGGGCTTGGCAGCGACCGCGGGCTTCGGCGCGACTGCCGCCGGCGGCTTCGGCTTGGGCGCAACCGCCGGCTTCGGCGCAACTGCCGCCGGCGGCTTCGGCTTGGGCGCAACCGCCGGCTTCGGCGCGGCCGGAGTGCCCATCGGAGGTGCAGCCGGCGGTGCCGGAGGTGCGGGCGGCGTGCTGGGCATCCAGGGCTGTGTATCGCTGAACGGTCGCTCCATCGTCCCCTCCCCAGGGTGGTGGCGCTGAGGTCGTCCTAACCCTGCGACAACGTCTCCCGCGCACGCAAGGAAGAAATTGCGTCGCTACTGGACGCGACTGACGGCGGTCGCGCCAGCGGCGGGCAGGATGATACGCCGACGCAGGCGCTCGGCGAGGTCCGCGAGGCCGCGATTGGACCACGCGACGAGCGTCGAGCGCGCGAGGAGACCTCGAACCTGCGCGCGCGAGATCTTGATCGGCGACGTCGCGCCCATCGGATCGGGGTGGGCTGCGAGCGCGGCCAGCGTCGCCAGCCCGATCGCGAGCGGCCACGCGCAGGCCAGCCGCATGCGCCATTCGAGGGCGGGAATCGCCAGCGTGTAATTCCAGCCGTCGTCGTAGTGCCCGAGCGCCCGCACGAGCAGGCGATCGTACAGCGCTCGCGCGCGCTGGCGCGGTGCGGGCTCGCGGAGATCAACGGGACGCAGTCGGATCGCGGCGAGCTCGCGGGCGGGAACGTAGCAGCGCCCGTGCGCGAGATCGCCGGCCACGTCGCGCAACACGTTGGTCATCTGGAGCGCCTTGCCGAACGCGACGGCCTGCGCGTTCCGATGCGCGACGTCCCATCCGCGCAGGCGCCTTCGATGGGCCACGTGCACCGAGGTCCAGAACGGCCCCACGCACCCGGCGACCAGATACGTGTAGTGGTCGAGCTCGTCGAGCGTGTTCAGCGCCGCGAGCGCACCGGCGTCTTCACCGGGAAAGCGCGTGAGGTCGAAGACCATGCCGCTCGTGAGCGTGTCGAGGACCGCGCCGACGGCGTGACGATCCGCGGCCGGCAGCGCGCGAACGCGAGTGATCGCGTCGCCCACGCGCTCGAGCAGCCGGCGCTCGGCCGCGAGCGTCTGGAAGGGAGCGGCGGCGCGCGCGACCGCGCTCACGTCGGCCGGCGTTCCACGGAAGGCGGCGCGCAGGGTCTCCAGGTGAGCCAAGCGCTCACCGCGCGCGACGAGCCGCGTGTCGGCCACGGTGTCGGCGGCGCGCGCCAGCAGATACGCGAGACCGAGGGGCTCGCGGACGTCGCGGGGAAGAATTCTCAGTGAGAGGTAGAAGCTCCGACTGACCCGCCGCAGAAGCTCGCCGAGCAGATCGTCGGCCATGCTACTCGAAGTCGAAGGGCCTCCGCGGGGGATCGGGGGTGTCCTTCGCCTTCTTCAGGCCTTCCTGGAACTTCCGGTCGAGCAGCTTGCCCTTCTGGGACTCCGCTTCCATCTGCTGGCGGAAGCGCGCCTCGCGCTCGGCGGCTTTCGTCCCGAGCGCGCCCAGCGCCGTGCCAAGGTCGGCGACGGCGCGCTTGGGCGGCGCCGGCTCGTGCGCGATGACGGCGCGCAGCTCGGCGTCGATCGTCAGCTTGCCGTCGCAGCACGGGCACACGATCGTGAACGTGGTGTCGGCCATCGCGCAATCACGGTAGCACGTGTTGACCGGGTCCGCACCACGGCCTACACTCGCGGGCCCAGGAGGAGCCCATGGCCCGATTCATCGCGCTCGGTGTGATCGCCGTCATCGTGCTGTCCGCCGGCCTCGCGCTCGCTCACGGTCCCAACCAGCCGTCCCACCAGGTCGGAAAGCTCGGCGACCTCAAGCTCGAGAGCGGCGAGGTCATCAAGGACTTTGCCATCTCCTATGTGACGCACGGCAAGCTGAACGCCAAGAAGTCGAACGCGATCCTGATGGTCACCGCGATCAGCGGCAACCACCACCGACTGGACTTCCTCATCGGCCCCGGCAAGGCGCTCGACACGAACAAGTACTTCGTCGTGGCGACCGACGCCATCGGCAATGGCCTCAGCACCTCGCCGAGCAACAGCACCGCGCAGCCCCGCATGAACTTCCCGAAGTTCCTCATCCGCGACATGGTGCAGTCGCAGCACCGGCTGCTCACCGAGCACCTCGGCATCGGCCACGTGGTGGCCGTCGTCGGGCCGTCGATGGGCGGCATGCAGGCGCTCCAGTGGGGCGTGAGCCATCCCGACTTCATGGACTCGGTGGTCGCGCTGGTGCCACTGGCCAAGACGCCAGCGTGGTCGGTCACGGTGATGGAGGCGAGCCGCAAGGCGATCATGCTCGACCCGGCGTGGAACGGCGG
>Ga0209237_1002039_pt1 | contig 12058 bp, 16 predicted proteins | sample GraSoi013_1_40cm_2_FD_185820 | JGI IMG/M metagenome (GOLD analysis project Ga0209237, IMG submission 185820) | Grasslands soil microbial communities from the Angelo Coastal Reserve, California, USA - Sample 10_02_2013_1_40cm (SPAdes) (version 2) | ecosystem: Environmental > Terrestrial > Soil >...
TCTTCCGTCCCGCCGGAGAACGGAGCGGATGGGAGCCGAAAGAGGGCGAGGGCCACCTCGACGCTCTCAAGCGGACGACCTTGCTGTATGCGCTCGGCCACCATGAGGACCGCGAATCGCTTGAGGAAGCGGCGAGGCGCTTCGCTCGGTATCTGAAAGACCCATCGACGCTCCACCCGGATCTTCGTGGGCTCGTCTACGCCCTCGTTGCCCAGGAGGCGGACGAGTCCACCTATGAGACCTTGTGGGAACTTGAGCGTAAGGCGGCCCTTCAGGAGGAGCAGGTGCGTCTCCTCGTCGCCCTCTCGCAACCGCGGGACAAGCGCCTGCTGCAAGACACGCTCCGGCGCTCGCTCACGGATGCGGTCCGATCCCAGGATGCGGTCATCGTGATCACGAACGTCGCGGGTATCCGTCCCAGCGTCGGGCTCGACATGGCCTGGTCTTTCGTCAAGGACAACTGGGACGAACTCTACCGGCGGTATGCGGAGTCCGGGTTCCTGATCCGGCGGCTCGTTCACATCGCGGAGGAATTCACGACGGCGGACGCGGCGAAGGATGTGGAGCGGTTCTTCCGAACCCGCGAGGCTCCGGAGGTCCGGCGAGCGGTGCAACAGGCGATCGAGAAGATTCGCGTGAATGCCGCTTGGCGGAAGCGGAACGCGAAGGAACTCGTGCGGTGGTTTGCGTCCCGGTCGGGCTAGGTGGGACGCCGGACGGACAGAGGATAACGCGGGCCGAAGACTCCGGTGGCGTTCATTGCGACCCGAGGGATAGGTTTTTCTCGCACGCGAACGATGGGAACGCGGAGATGGCAGCCGTCCGAGTCAACCGCAAAGTCAGAGCGGGGAAGCATGCGATCCTGGATGTCTTCCCAGGACTGGACCGGTCCGCGGCTTTCCGCGCGATCTTCCCCGACGGGCTTCGGGAGGAGGTCCTCCGCGACTGCGAGATCGATGTGGTCCCCGAGGACATGTACATGTACATCGACGACAAGGCCGGAAACGTTGTCGCGGGACTCGGCTACTTGAAGGAAGGGGACGAGAAGATCCTCTACCTCGATGTCCTCCACGAACTCACCCACATCCGACAGTGGCATGCGGGGAAGGAGCTGTGGGACCGCCGCTACAACTACGTGGATCGGCCAACCGAGATCGAGGCGTACCGCGTCGCGGTCGGCGAGGCGAGGGGCCTTGGCATGACGGACCGCGAGATCGCGGACTACCTCCGCGTCGAGTGGACGAGCCGGGAGGAACACGAGCGGCTCTGCAAACATCTCGGCGTCCGCAGCCCGGAATCGCGGGCGGTCTAAGGGAAGCCCTCAAATCGGGCAGGCGCGTTCCGCGAGATCCGGGACCATGCCGAGCATCGCGGTCGAGGACTTCCAGAAGGTTGAGATGAGGGTCGGGAAGATCGTCGGCGTTGAGGAGTTCCCGGAGGCCCGCAACCCATCGTACAAGTTGAGGATCGATTTCGGTTCCCATGGCATGAAGAAATCGTCCGCGGCCATTCGTCCATGGTACCGCAAGGAGGACCTCCTGGGTCGACACGTCGTGGCGGTCACGAACTTTCCGCCGCGGCAGATCGGGCCGTTTTCCTCGGAGGTCCTGTGCCTCGGGGCCGTCCAACGGGACGGCCGCGTTATTCTGCTCCAACCCGACTCGGAGGGGGAACTCGGTGCTCGGGTTGCATGAGACCGGCCGCGAATTCCTCGTGCGGGCCTGCGGCATCTTGATTCATGACGACTCCGTGCTCGCGCAGGAGGCGGACGACGAAGCCCGCGGCAAGAGCTACGCGCTCCCGGGTGGGCATCTCGAATTCGGGGAGAGCCTCGCCCTCTGCCTGGCTCGGGAGTTCTACGAAGAGAGCGGCCTGAACGTCGAGGCCGAAAAGCTCAGCTATGTCCACGAGAACTTCTACACCCTGAAGGGGACCCAGACGCATGAAATCGGGTTCTATTTCCTCGTCGACCTGAACTCGGAATTCCCGGTGCCGGATGGCCACGGTTACATCCCGAGTCTGGAGTCCCACATCCGCATGAGGCTGCTCCCTCTGGCGAAGCTTCAATCCTTCGCGCTGATGCCCACGTTCCTCCGGAGCCAGCTCCCCCAAGATGCACGCGATTATTTCGCGCATCCGACCCGCCACTTGGTCTCTGACGAGCGATGAGATGCCGCTTCGCATCCGCCGCTTGCGGCCCTCCGATTACGACGAACTGATGCGACTCTTCGAGGCTTGCGGCCTCGATCCTCGGATGCGGGGCCGTGACAGCCGAAGCTCAATCGCCCATCAGCTGCGTGTGAATCGCGACTCGTATCTGGGCGCCCTCGACGGCCGTCGCCTTGTCGGAGCGGTTCTTGGAACCGACGACTCTCGGAAAGGCTGGATCAACCGCCTCGCGGTTCATCCCGACTACCGACGCAGAGGGATCGCGAAGCGCCTGGTGCGCGCGGTGGAGCGGGCGCTTCGTGCGAAGGGCATCGAAATGTTTGCCGCCCTCATCGAACCCGGGAATGACGCCTCCGTTAGCGTGTTCCGGTCGCTCGGGTACGAAATCCTTCCCATGGCCTACGCGCGCAAGAAGCGGAACGAAGGCGTCTAGGAGATGACGTGGAGTTCCTTCCCGATTTTCTCGTACGCGGCCAGGGCCTCGTCGAGGTCCTCGCGTCGGAGGCCTGCATTGACGATGTTCCGGATGCGGGCCCGGTCTTTCGCGACCATCGGATACACGATCGGGAGCGCGAAGACCCCCTCCTCGAACAGGCGCTGGCTGAACCGCTTCGCCGTTGCCGAATCACCGAGCATCACGGGGGTAATCGGGGTCTCGCTCCTCCCGATGTCGAAACCCAGCGACACGAGTCGATTCTTGAAGTACTTCGTGTTCGACCAGAGTTTCTTGACGTGGCGCGGCTCCGTCTCGAGGACATCGATCGCCGCGATGCAAGCGGCGGTGACCGCCGGTGGATGGGAACCGCTCAGCAGCCACGTCCGGGACTTGTTGAGCGCATAGTTCCTCAGGTCGTTCGACCCGGCGACGTACCCTCCAACGACCCCGAGCGCTTTCGAGAAGGTGCCCAGCTCGATCGTGATCTTATCCTCAACGTGAAAGTGGGACGCAACACCGCGGCCGCCGTCTCCCAGGACGCCTTCTCCGTGGGCGTCGTCGATGTAGACCATCGCGCCGAAATCCTCGGAGAGGTTTGCGATCATGTCCACCGGCGCGATGTCGCCGTCCATCGAGAAGACGCCGTCGCTGATGACCAGGATCTTCTTCGCCCAGCCGTCGACCTCCTTCAGCGCGCGTTCGAGGTCGCCGACGTCGCAGTGGCGGTAGATCAGCCGCTGCGCCTTCGTCAATCGGACGCCGTCGATGATGCTCCCGTGGTTCAGTTCGTCCGTGAGGATCGCGTCCCCTTCCCCCGCGAGCTGCGAGATGAGTCCGGCGTTGCCCGCGAAGCCACTCATGTAGAACAGCGCGGCCTCCCGCCGCTTGAAACGCGCGATCCGTCGCTCGAGCTCCTCGTGGATGTCCATGTTGCCCGCGATCGGCCGGACGCTGCCGCTACCCGCGCCATGCGTCTTCACGGCCTCCCGCGCGGCCCGCTTCACCTTCGGGTGGTTCGAGAGGTTCAGGTAGTTGTTCGAGCAGAGCATGATGACGGTCTTTCCATCGACGACACTCCGAGGAGCGGACGGCCCTTGCAGGACGCGGAGCTTCCAGTCGAGGCTCTGTGCCACGAGGGCCTCGTACTCCGCCCGCATCCATGAGGTCGGATCGCGCTTCGACATCGTCACGCCTCCATCGGGAAGGCGACTTTGCCGCAATTCCCGCTTCGCATCACGCCCATCGCCTCGTTGTAGTCGTCCAGGGGGAACCTGTGGGTGAGGATCGGCTTCAGGTTCACGTTCCCGCTCTTCAGGAGTCCGCCCATCTGCATCCAGGTCTTGTACATCAGGCGCCCGTGGATGCCGTACATCGATAAACCCTTCGTTACGAACTCGGAGATGTCGAGGCTGAGCGGCTTCGGAAAGAGCCCGAGCAAGTGGATCCCGCCCGCCGGCCGGACGACCCGGATGGCCTGCTGGACCGCCGCCTCGCTCCCGGAGAATTCGAGCACCTCATCAACGCCCTCACCCGCCGTCGCGTCCATCACCTCATCGACGAGCGATTCGCCGGATCGGAGGACGAGGCTCGCTCCCACCGTCTTGGCGAGGTCCATCCGGTACTGGTTCCGGTGACCGATTGCAATCACGGTGCGGGCCGCCATTCCGCGACAGAGGGCGACCGCCATGAGGCCGATGGGCCCGAGGCCGAAAATCGCAATCGTCTTCCCGGGGACGTTCGCGTTCGTGACCGTGTAGACCGCGTTGCCGAGCGGGTCTTGCATCGTGGCGAGCTCGAGCGGAAGGTCGTCGTCGTTCACGATCACGTTCGACGCGGGGACGGCCATGTACTCCGCGAACGAGCCACTTCGATCGATTCCGAGGATGGAGACGTTCTTGCAGACGTGGGCGTTGCCCGTGCGGCACATGTAGCACCGGCCGCACGCGATGTGACCCTCCGCGCTCACGTAGTCTCCTTTCCGAACGCCCGTGACACCGGAACCCAGGGTCTCCACGTGTCCGGCGAACTCGTGACCCTGGATCAGCGGCACCTTGATTCGCGCCGCCGCCCACGCGTCCCAATCGTAGATGTGGACGTCCGTGCCGCAGATCGACGCGATGTCGACTCGGATCAAGACTTCCGAAGCACTTGGCTCGGGGATCGGGACTTTCCGGAGCTCCGTGCTCTTGGGCGCCGGTTTCATCTTGACGGCGGCTTTCATCGTCGACGCCATCCGGATCCCGAGGCTGCGCATGGTCCGCCGCTATTTCAACTTTGTATTACAACGCGGTGCGCCCTGGACGAACCGTCGACTGCGTTCCCGGTCTAGATGGGCTGAATCGGATGCAGCTTCGACGTACGGTATCCAATGACCACGAAGAGGTACTCCTTCGCCGAGAACTCCGCATCGAGCGAGGGGTCGCCGGTGTCGACGCGCAGGACCGGAGTCGTCTCGAGCTTCGCGGGCGTCGCGACGACGATGACATTCTTCGTCCCAATCCGTCGGATGACCTCGGGGCTCGCCTGGAGATTCCCGCGGCCGAGGATAAACCCCTGCGCTCCGACCGGACTCAGGACGAGCTTCGCATCCCGGTGCCGGTCCAGGATCGCGAGGATCCGTTTCTCGTTCAGGTCCCTTTCAATCGTCTTGCCTGCGAGGACGGCATCGATTCCCAGCAAGGTCTTTTCGAGCCGAAGCGCGGAGGCGATCCCGTGAATCGTGGAGCCGGGTCCCAGCAGGAAGAGTGTCTCGGGACTCTCTTCGAAGAGCTCCGAGAAGTGCATCGCGAGTTCGGTGCGGATGGCATCCTCCGTCACCTCGGCAACCATCATCTTCCCCGCCTGGACGAGGTGCGGTTCCGCCAGGGTGTTCGCCGTCACGAACAGTCGAATTCGCCACTCGCCCTTGCGATATGCCTCTTCGTCCACGTCGAGGATCTCTCCGGGAGCAATCCGGAGTTGGCCGCGGACGTATGCGGTCAGCAGGTTGGCCGCCGCGATGGGAGAGACCGCGAAGACCCCCGAGTGCATCTTGACGCCCGCGGGGATGCCGAGGATCGGAACCCGGTCCCTGGTCGCTCCCGCGACGTCCCGCGCGGTCCCGTCGCCGCCACAGAACAGGAGGAGTTCGGCCCCCCGACCGACCATCGCTTCCACTCCGTGGAGCGTGTCGCTCGCGGTCGTCTGCTTCCCGGGAGTGTAGACGACCTCAGCCGCGGCCTCTGGGACGCCGGCCGCGCGAAGTGACTCGTACCCCATCGGGCCCCCACACGTGAGCCACTCCACTCGAAGGCTCGGATCGCCCTTCGCGACTCCCAAGAACGCTGCCGCAAAAGCAGTTGCGCGGGGTCCGGCGACGGGCTCCGCGCCTTGTGCGCGGGCTTCGTCCGCGACCCCGTCCGTCCCTTTCAACCCGACCCTTCCGCCCATCCCGGCGACCGGGTTCACGACGAATCCGATGCGTCGCACGCGGGTCGAGACCCCAGCCGGCGTATTTGCGCCTTCCGCGAATCCTTTGCAATCGATGGGGGCCTATCGCTGCACCGCGGGCCCTTTGCGCCATGCGCGGCCGAGTTCTGCCGGGGGCGATGCCACCGCGAGGTGCAGCAGGTAGCCAGCGACAGCAATCGGGAGGAGGGGCCAGAGGGGCGGGGCGAGGCCGACCGCCGTCGCCAGGCCCGCGGCAATTCCCAGCTGGATGACCTGAAGCTCGCCCCGCGTCACGGATTTCAGATCCCTCGGGTCGATACGAAGGTGAATCCACACCGCCGGGACCGTCAGAGCGGACCCTAACAGGAAGGCCGGATGGACGAGAACACCGAGTAAGCCGTAGACGAGCGCCGCGATGGAAGCCATCCCCGCGGCGTAGCGCTTCGACCAGGCGTACCCGAATGCGACGACCGTCGTGCGCTTCGGCGGCTTGGCGGTCGCATCCATGGGAGCGTCGAGGTAGTGGTGAACCATGAGCATCGCGGTGCACACGAGCGCGTGGGCGGAAAGGGCTAAGACGGCAACGGCCGAGAGGGACAGGGTTTGGATCGCGTACGCCCCGAGGCCGGAGAGCAGCACACCCGGGAAACCACCGAACCACTCGCCGGCAAGCGGTCGGTACGAGGTCGCAATCGGCGGGATCGTGTAGGCGAGGCCGAGCGCGTATCCGCCCATGATCAAGAGGGCGAGCCACGGGGCCCGAGCCAGGACCACCCAGGCCGTCAGCGCAGCCACGCCCGCGGTCGACACCCCGAAGATCCACCACAGATCCCGCTCCTCCAGGAGGTCGAGGTTCCGGACCCGGCTCCCGCCCGAGAGGGCGCGTCCACCGTTCACGCGGTCCGTCCCGCTCCGCCAATCGTAGATCTCGTTGATTGCGTGGGTCACCCAGCCTTGGATCAAGCCGCCGAGGGCGAGCGCGACGGCGAACCAGATCGGGTTGAAGGTCCCGGAGGAGCCGAAGGCCACGCCGGTCCCGAGGGCGACCGCGGTGTAGGACCACAGAAGGACGGGGATGAGGCGGAACTCGAGGAACCATCCCTTCGCCCGTCGAGCCCACTCGTGCCGACGGGGGACGGTCGCCACAAGTTTGACTATTGCGATAGTAATATTAGAAGCTTCGGGGATGCGGTGTCCGATGGGTGTCCCGCAACCTAAATTATCGGAGGACGGATGGGGCCGTCGTTTCATGGACAAGCGGTTGTGGTACCTCATCGCGGGGACGCGCGGCGGCATCAACCGCGCGCGGATCCTGTGGACACTCCACGACCGCCCGTGCAACGCGAACGACCTGGCCACCCGACTCGCACTGGACTACAAGACGGTTCGCCATCACCTTGACGTGCTCCGCGAGAACGACTGTGTCATGACCCTGGGGAACGAGGGATACGGCACGCTGTACTCCTTGTCCCCGCGGCTCCAAGTCCATTTCGAGGATTTCCTCGAAATCTGGCGTCGGATCGAGTCGCGGGTGGGGGAAAAATAGATATGGGCCGGACCCGCGTCTCGCGGTGATAGCTTGCCGATTGGCACGTTGTGGATGATCGACCTCGGGCTCGCGGTAGCCAGCATCGCGCTGCTTCTCGGTCTCCTGTACATCTACGTCGGGAACTTCCGCAGCCTGCGATCTCCGTTTTCGGTCGGCCTCATCGTCTTCGCTACGCTGTTCCTGCTCGAGAATCTCGCGGCGATGTACTTCTACGTCGCGATGAACGACAGCAACATCGGTGCATCCGTCGCGGTTCCGATGTTCGTCCTCAATGCGGCGGAGCTCGTGGGCTTCGCGACGCTCTTCTTTGTGTCGTGGCGCTGAAGGCGCCAGCGGTGCGGTCAAATACGGCGGCCCCGTTTGCGGTCGCGGAGAAGGCCGTTGCTGAATTACCGCCCCATGGGCAAGACCGAACTCGAGGTGTCCGAGATCGGCTTCGGCGTCTGGACGCTCGCCTCGGGCCATTGGGGGACTTTCACGGACGATCAAGCCGTCGACCTGCTCCGCAAAGCGTACGACGCCGGGATCAACTATTTCGATGTCGCGCCGACGGACGGGAACGGGCGCGGGGAACGGTTGCTCGGCCAAGCCTTCGGTGACAAGCGCGAGCTTGTGATCATCTCGAGCAAAGCCGGACGTTCCGAATCGGGAACGGACTTCTCGCCGACGTCGGTTCGCAAGTCGTTGGACGGGACCCTCGAGCGACTCGGATCGTCGTATGTGGACGCGCTCCAGCTGCATTACCCCGACGCCGCGACGGTCGCGAACCCCGCGGTCTGGCAGACCCTTGAGGACTTGAAGGGAGAGGGCAAGATCCGGTATTACGGGATCGCCCTCGGTCCTGGGCCGGGCGGTCTCGAAGAGGGACGCGCTGCGATGCGGAAGCACGATCTCGGCTGCATCCAGACTTACTACAACTTGCTCGAGGAGGAGCCGGGACGGAAGTTCTTCCCCGTGGCCCTGGAGATCGCCCAAGGCATGGTCATCCGGGCGCCCCATGCCGGCGGGGTGCTCGAATCCGATGCCAACGCAGTGAAATTCCCCGCGGACGGCGACCTTCGGACGAAGGATGGGACGTGGATTGAGCGCGCGCGGAGGCAGGCGGAGAATCTCAATTGGATTTACGAAGGGAAGGGAATGACGCTGTCCCAGGCCGCGCTGAAATTCATCCTCTCGGAGGAGACCGTGGCCTCCGTCCTCCCGAACATCTATCGTGAGGAACACTTGCCCGAATATGCTGCCGTCTCCGATTTCGAGTCGTTCTCCCAAGTGGAACTCGGCGAAATTGCGGAGCAGTTCCGAAAAGGGTTCGGCGTGTGAGGCCGGCGAATGATTCTGGGCTATGTGGACTCGGAGGACCGGATCTACGACTTGAACTTCGCAACCCTCCGACTCCGCGTCCGTGTGGAGGCGACAACGTCGAAGGAACGGGCCGCGGTCACGTTTTCCCAGGTGGCGGGCGCCGGTGCGGCTTCATACCGCGTTCTCGACGAGTCCGATGCGACGGCCGAGGCGTCGATGGATCACGACGGGAAGCGCGTGCCCCTGTTGCGGCCCGTCGAAGGACACTTGTATCGCCACGAGGCCGGTCTCTTGTTTTTTGCCGAACCGCCTCAGCGAGATCCGGAAGATCCGGGGTTCTTCCTCGTCAAGTTGCGCGCGATGCCGAGCGCCGTCCGGTTCTTTTTTGAGGACCAACAGGGTCGTGAGATGATCTCGATTCCTCGGGACGAGATCCTGCGAGTGGAGGACGAGGCGGACGGGACCACCGTCTATGTCAGCGCGGCCAGTGTGGCCCTACCCAAGGAAAAAATCGCGTACGCAATCCAGTTGCGTCCCGCGGCTCGCGTCAAACGGCTCATGACGGACCTCGTGCCGTCGGCCTCTCCATGACGAAACACTTATCACGGCGTCAAAGTCGGAGCATAACAAGAGCTTCTCACGAGTTCGTCTGTCCTGGTGTTCCCAGCATGTCGCGATGAAGTCCGCAAGGGTTGAGCGGCCCCTTTCCTTTTTGTTTCCGACGAGAGCGAAGCGGCCGGCTCAAGGCAACGCGGCCCCGATGTCCTGAATCGAAAGGAATTTGCCGATATGGAAGGATAGAGGTTTCGGCATGAAGGTCGGCATCAAACGCGCTTTCCTTGCGATCCTTTTCGGAATCCTGGCCGGCGCTTTCGGTGGGTTCGTCGCGATTCTCACCGTCGTCCCTTCCGATCCTCTCATCTGGCTTGGAGCAATTGGGATTGGCGCGGTGTTCGGCTCTTGCATGGCCGTTTGGGTCATCCTGCAGTATCGCGGAGTTGCAACCAGCAACGACGGGTTTACCAAAACCAGGTGATTGCGGCATGGCTAAGTCCGCGTCGCGGCCCTATGCGGCATGGGAGCGGGAACGTCGCTCAGGTCAGTCTGTTGCTGGCTTCCGTAGAATCAGTATTGGACCTATCAGGTGCGGGCCGTCGCAGAATAAGAAGGGTTCCCAATCGGGGTTCGAGTCCAACGCCTTGTTGATATTCTTCGAACCCGTCGCTCCGGCCAACATTCCGCTCAAGAAGTCAATCGCCTTATAGTCGTATTCGGTTTCGTCGTCTTGTACGCCCATAGTCGGCCTCCGGTCGCTGGATGCGCGTGGCGGCATATGAGCCTCTGGTCCATCGGTGCCGGACATCGCCGGACATCCGAGAGCCGGGGGTCTCCCGGCTCCACCGGCGGTAAACTGTCTACGGAAGGCATTTTCCGATGTGGAGGGATAGAGGTTTCGGCATGGCTCGGAACGGAACGAAGTGGTGGAAGCAAATTCCTGAGCGGTCCGGGTGGATGAGCTTGCTCGGCATCCTTTGGCTCTTCGTCGCGGTTCTTGCGTCTTCGTTTTATGCCGAGCCAATGGGCGTCATCGTGTTTCTGGTCGTGATCATGAGTTTCTTGCCCGTTTTCTTCGTTTGGCAATGGTTCATATGGAAGGCGAAGGAACGGGCTGCCAAAATCAGGTGACTGCGGCCCGGCTACGTTCCGCGACGCCGCTCCGCTGCGGCATGAAGAGCCCTTGGTACATCGGTGCCGTGCTACGGTTGCGATGTAATTAGTATGCGTTCATACCAGGGGGTAAGGCACTTATCTTTCCAGGCCGGGAGACGGGCAATGCATCCAGCCCACCGCACCCCGCCCTTCATGCGGGGACCCCATCAAACCTCCCCCTAACTCGTCGTCGTCGGTTTGTACAACAACACTAACCAATTACGAGGTAATTAGTGTCGTCTTGTGTCTCAGCATCGGACGCCGAAAAATGAGAGAGATACCCCCTGCCGGGCGGGGCTACTCTGCGCCTCACAACTACTGGTATCTTCAATTACTAGTTACATGGTCAAGGCGTCGAACCCGACTCGCATACGGCATGTTCGACGTGGTACCGTTCTTGAAGCCGTCTTATTTTCTGTGCCCTGTCGCGGTCGCTCATTCGTTTGCGCCGATGCTCCCGGCTGACCGCGATCTCGATTGCGCAATGCAACGCCGACTTGCGACAGACATCGACAGGCCGCCTGCTCGGAACCTTGAACGCTGCTAGGACTTCTTGCCCCGGCTCCCTCGACGGATAGGGAAAGGGCACAGGGTCCATCACAAGGAACTTCGAGATCTCGCGCTGGCATTGAACCGGCTGTGCCCAACCAGTGAAGGTTTGAAGCTCGGGGTCCGCCATGATGTCGTCCTGATAGCAGATGACGGTTCTCTCATCAAGAAGTGCGTACCAGCGTCTCCGCACCCTTCGGTGGAAATCGTCACCCCTGTATGTCCAGCTAAGCGGACCGTTGGCGTTAGACTCGGTTCTCAGCGAACGGACGATGCGGACGACTTCCGCTCGCTGTTCCAGGGTGAGAGCGGATTCTTCGGTCTCCAGGATCGCTTCGCTCATGTCCCCGATTTCGGGTAGAATCGGTACTCGACGACCTTGCGGCAAGGTGGCCGAACGGGCCGTGTGGCGTGTTCGGTGCGCCGGTCGTCGTTGAATCGTCCATCCCGCCGGAAGCCGCAAAACTACTCGCGGACTTCATGGCGCGGAAGATTGACGCGACGACGTTTGCGCTCCAGATTGCGGATGTCCGAGCCAAGTCAACGTCGCTGAGTGTCTGAGTCTGTTATGCAACGAGTTCGACATGGAAACACTTATTACGACTCCGCGGCTTCGCCCGCTGAGGTCCGACATGTCCTACGATGTTGCGGGTCTGGGTCTCGGCGGCGAGAAGAAGGGCAAGCGGAAGATGTACGTATACGTCGGAATCGCCGTCGTGGTCATTGTCATAGTCGCCGTTGGAGTCTGGTGGGCTTACTTCCGAATGTAAGCTCCGGTCCGGACGCTTCGGGAGCTCCAACCGCCGTGGAACCGCACGACGCAATGCCGGTCTCGACTCGGTTTGGTTCTATCGCCTTTTCCAGATAGAGGCAGCCGGATCGAAACTCGGTTACCGGCCGCTGGACTTAAATCG